>Ga0209756_1001161_pt1 | contig 24767 bp, 28 predicted proteins | sample ETNvirenome_6_85_FD_184071 | JGI IMG/M metagenome (GOLD analysis project Ga0209756, IMG submission 184071) | Marine viral communities from the Pacific Ocean - ETNP_6_85 (SPAdes) (version 3) | ecosystem: Environmental > Aquatic > Marine > Oceanic | place: Pacific Ocean | collected 2013-06-19 | reverse complement strand
TTTATTTAGAAAATCCTTAAAGGTTTTCTTTATATTCTCTGGGAGAATACACTCTTCAATTGTCTTGGGTCGATATTTCTCAACCCAGAGGAATTCATCCCTCATATCTCAATTTCCAATAATATGGTGCAAGGACCTGAGTATTATAGCACCCTTTTTTAGGTTCAATACCCCGTTCCAAATTCAATTCTTGTAGCATTCCCCACCCATTATGTTTATCGCTCCATATTAAAACCTCAACAGTTTCCTCACCTTCTTCTAATAGTCGGACAGCTTCATCTTGTGCTTCTGTCCAACTCTCAAATTCAGTATCTTCTACTTTGTAGAGTGCCATAATTATTCAAATGTAGAGTCGGGTTCTAATGCAATGTAATAAGTTAACGCATAATTCTGACTAGTAAATTTAGATAGAAGTTTAGAAGAAACAATTACATCATATGTACCAGGAATAATCTTCAAATTCTCTTCCTTAAAGTTAAAAACAAAGTTTTTATCTGTTTCCCCCACTACAATACAAAAATCATTAGAAGTATCATTCTTCTTATCTCTAGCAACTAACTTTACCACACCATTCTCTCCAATAGCAGAGATATCTGAGAGTTGATAAATAGATGCTGCTTTCTTCAATTTCTCCAATTGCTGACTAGCAAGAATAAAAGATACATCTTCAGAAGGCAGTGTAATCTCCTTATCTGGCGGAGATATAATTACAGAAGAATCTGCAAAGAAGTACTTAGAACGCATCTTTCCTTCTTTAATCACCACATACTGTTCATTAGTAAAATCCAATTCTGGACTTTGATGCAATGAAAGACCATTAAGAAATTGATTCAAATCATAGATACCAAAATCTTTAGGTAGATCTTCATCAATTGTTGCCTCAGCAAGAATATTCTTCATTACACTAATAGAACGCAATTTATTCCCCTGTTTAAAAAGAATAGATTGATTAATAGAAGAGAAGTTCTTGAGGAGGAGAATAGTTTTATCAGAAAGTTTCATAACCACGGGTCGTAATTTCATCGTTTGTGTTGCCACTGAAGTAATATAGCAATAGACAATAATGCATTGCTTTTAGTATATCACGTTTTGCTTGTCCCTTCTTATCATACCGACTCAAGTATTTGATTGCATTAGAACGACAAAAAGATTCAGCATCACCAACGGATTGGATAAGATCCAATGTCTGTACGTCTGAACTGTCATTTGTATAATGTCCCTGGTAAGTAGAAGAGATATAATCTTTAAGATCTTTAATGCCTACATTTTCTTTGTATTTTTGAGCTGATGATCTCTTAAAGTTAGGTTGGGGTTTGTATGTAGCATAGTACTTAGCATCATCATAAGCAGTATTGGCAGCACCCATATCAAAATTAATATGGTCCTCACCCATTGCTCCAGGAACTCTAGATCCAGTAATGTTAAGAGTATCTGCAGCTGCAGAAGTAAATGGGTTTCCAAATGGATTTCCAGTCACACTGACTCCATCACCTTCCCACCAACCCTGATTGAAATCTATACTATCTTCTCCAGCAACATTACCTTCATCAGTTCCACCTAAAATTACAACGTCATCATCATTTTTATTCATAATTGGATACTCCTTGTCCATGTTTCCATAAAGTTCCTCATAAGTTAACCACCATGCCATATTCTACCACCCCTCCTATTCTTGGTCAACCGGAAGTTGAACTGTTGCATCTACCTTGTCATAAAGTTCAAGGAATGCTTGTTTAGTCTCATCATCAAATCGATTTACACAAACTTGAATTGCTTTCATCTTATCGCCAAAAATGGAATAAGCACATAGAATATGAACAAGACGCCTAGTGCTAATAATCTCATCAATACCTCCATCATAGAATGTTTTACGAATAATGTCACCCCAATCTACCAAACGCTTGCAAAAATCTTTATCATCTATCTTTAAAGAAGAAGCGACTTTTCCTAAAATCTTAGTCTCCACGGAAGGTGATGGATAATTCTGCTCAAAAGTTACAGGAAATCTCTCCAGGAATGCCTCATTAAGTATGTTAGTACCAATGAATCTACCATCTTCTGAACCTTTTCCTTTTGTATTGGCAGTAGCAATAACATTAAATCCAGGAACAGGATGAACAAACCTACCTATCTTCTTGAGGAAAATACCTTTACCCTCAAGAATAGGTTGCAAGCAAAGAATTTTATTGGATGCTAAATCAATCTCATCTAAAAGGAGGATAGCTCCCCTTTCCAGTGCTTCGATAACTGGTCCATTATGCCATACAGTGTTACCATCAATAAGGCGAAACCCACCAACAAGGTCGTCTTCGTCGGTTTCGATTGTGATGTTGACACGAATCAGTTCCCTTCTAAGTTGCGCACAGGCTTGTTCAACACCAAACGTTTTACCATTGCCCGAAAGGCCAGTAATGAATGTAGGATAGAACAAATTGGTTTGGATAATGGTCTTAATATCATTAAAAGGACCAAAGTTGATGAAGGTATCATCTTTTTGAGGAATAAGATTTTGCTCTATATTAGGAACAACAGCAGGAGCATTATAAGTTTTTTCAAGTTTCTCTGTATAAGTTAGATTCCACTTACCACGTCCAACTTTATACTGTTCTATTTTCTTAGTCACTGTTTGATAATTACCACTATTCATAGAACACCAAGCACGGATATCAGCAGCCACTACTTCAGTACCATAAAGATCTGCAAGGGAAGAAACTATATTATCAATACTCATTACCATGTGTGCTTTTCAATTAAAAATATTCTAATCTATATCATTATAATAAACACCATAATAGGACACTTTGTCAGGTGTCTGTGCACGATGTCTTTTTCTACAATCATCTCGAGCATAAGCAGATTCTATACTGAGTATCTCGGAGCATAATCTATCCGACCTTTCACAATAAGGACAAACTGTCCAATCTTCCATTTTAGGTTACCAGCTCTATAAATTCTCCTAATATCTTTTTATTTAGTTGCTTATTCTTCAAAGATTTGATGAATGCACTCTTAATCTTTGCTTTAGGTGCATCTTCTTCCACTTCAAATGATTCATCATTAAAAAGAGAAGAAGATAGAATACCAAAATAAGAATGATATCCACTATTATTAATAATATAAGACTTATTCTTTCTCGCTTGTCTCATTTTATTATCACTAATAAAAGGATTATATCTCCTCACAAATTTTCCAAAATCTCCACTAGAAAGTAATCTAATACCAATAAAATTAGTATCAGAAAAAGTTTCCTTTAAATCCTCCAAAAGAACCTCACTAAACTCCCAATACTTATATCCAAATTGATAAGTATGTCCAGTTTTACGATTACGAAGGTAGGTATGATGAGGACTAATATTCCTACATCCCATATAAGGTTCATCCTCCCAATAACGTTGTACTATCTTATGGTAAGGCAGTGCATTTGATTCTCCATCAGTTAAAATAACGCATTGAACTTTCTGCACCCTATTTTCTTTTTTAAATTGAGGGATAATTTGATGCAAAGCGATCAAAGATTCATTTAAAGGTGTTCCAGATAATCTATACTGAAGAGGAATATCATACTTAGGCATCATCCTCATATGACTCAAATAAAAAGTCACCCTCCAAAAAGATTTCATTTGCTTTTCTAATATATTTCTACTTACTTTACTAGTAAAAATATTCATCAATGAGAATTGATCATTAACATACAATTTACCTTCTTCCTTTTTCATCCTAGGAAGAGGCAATTCATCCTTATGTTTCCATTGACCATAACCATCAGTGAATGCATAAACATCAAAAGGAATTTGAACCTTACTACAGAACCAAACAAGATTATATAATTGCTTCACAGTATCTTCTAAAACAGTTCCCATAGATCCAGACCAATCTAAAATGAAAATAAGTCCATGACTCTTACCATCCGGAAGGACAGTAACTCTCTTAAAAAGGTCTTCATTAAATCTATATGTTTGAAGATTCGTTGTATCGAGAACCCCAGTACGGTCTGTAGTAGCACGAGCATAACTGTCAGATGCTTTCTTACATTCAAATTCCTTTACCAAATAATTAACTTCTTTTTGAGCAGAACTTTTAAATTGCTCATAATGAGAATCACAGAAACTAAAATCTGCTATTGAAGAATCAGTATAAGGAAAAAGTTGATCTTTCCAACTTTCTTCTAAGGTAGAATGAATTTCTAAATTAGATTCAATTATAGCATTGATATTTACCTTAGGAATCTCAACATATACACTCTCTAAATTATTTGTGAGATCATTTAATTGCTGAGACCCCTCCTCAAAAGCAGTATCAGTAATAACTTCCAGATCACCACTAGAACTATTATCTGTAGAATCTAATTCTTCCTCTTCTTCAACTCCATCATCAAAAAATTGCTCCTCAAAAGTTTCTTCACCTTGCTCCTCCGGAGGAGGAATATCCTTATTTTCTATAGAGGGAACCTTGGGTTCTTCTATCTGCTGTTTACAGTAATCATACAAAGCTTGAGCAGCATACAAAACATCATCAAAACTTTCAGCAGCACCAACTAAATCGACAATCTCCTTTTCAATAGGGTCAAAATCCAAATCAACGAACGAACCCACCTTATAGTATAGATTAATCCTATCAGCAAGATTAAAAGTAGTAAGATCTTCACCATCTATATCAAAAAAATCTTCATCATGTAATGCATTATATCCAACATATAATGTTTTAGCAATACCAGGATATTTACGCTTCATCAATTTCTCAATACGTACATCCTCACATACATTTACAAACTGTTTAGGAATTTTAAAATCCCATCTATTGGGAGTAAAAAGCGCATGTCCTACCTCATGACCAACCAACATATCATAAACTACACTAGATGCCTTTTTCCACAAAGGCAAAGTCAACACCCTAGTTTCTACATTAAATTGAGCAGTATCTACATGCTGATGTTCTACCACCAAATCCTCAGTAGCAAGAAGCTTAGCAAGATGGGACTTGATTTCGTAATTGATCATACTATTTTTTCTATCCCTCCATCATACAAAAAAACCTCCTCAATTGAGAAGGTAGTAGACACTTTATGATCTGGCAGGAGGAAGTGCTTTTTGTTTAGAACTAGGAGGAAGTGCTTTTTGTTGGGGACTAGGAGGAAGTTCTTTTTGTTTAGAACTAGGAGGAAGTTCTTTTTGTTTAGAACTAGGAGGAAGTTCTTTTTGTTGGGGACTAGGGGGAAGAGCTTTTTGTTGGGGAATAGGGACAAGTGCTTTCCTTTTGGCGCTTGAAGAAAGTCTTTTCTGTTTAGCAGCAGATACTTTCTGTTTCTCTGCAGGAGTAAGTCTTGGTCTATATGCCGGACGTTCTTTCCCCCTATCCTGAACACTAACGTTTACTTTTTGAACTGACGTATCTGGCTTCTTAGTTAAAGATGAAGCCTTTTTTTGCTGGGATCGCAACTCAGGTTTCCTCATTTGATTTATCTTATCTTTGAGGAATCCACCTATACCAGTCTTAGGTCTTACAGATGGTTTATTATAACTACCACCTATAGTACCAGAACGAGATTGTCCTAATCCCGAAGTCATAGATCTATGTGCTGATTCAGCATCTTCATTAAATTGTAAAAAACTCTTCATTTCTTCACAATACCCTAAGTATTATTTAGATAAACGAACCAATCCCCTCCTTTTCATCAGAGGGGATCTTGGGGGTTGTTCTCCTTTTTAAGGTTAACGTTAATCGACTGTTAGGATGTGTCTACAGAATCTCCTTGCCTGATGGTCTACAATATCACATTCTGAAATGCACTGGAAATAATCGGATACTTGTGTATATTTCTCATCTTGGGTGTTTTTTTCATCCCATTTCCAGCTGGCCAGCTCATTGTGTGATACCAAATTGTGCATAATACACCTCCAATCACCTACACTTATTTAGTGTTGAAATCCAGATATACTACAAGAATTTAACAAAAATAAATGCCTATGAATTTATACCCATACTAAAAAAGCACCTTTGAGTTTCCTCTTAAGTGCTTGTCTTCTTGCCTTTGCTTGTCTCAATGCTTGAGGTTTCAAAGTTCGTTTTTGTAATTTTTTAGAATGATGTTGCCAATTAGGGACTTTCATTGTCTTGATAGAATTTAAAGAAATCCTTCCTATAAAAAATACTAAGATTATGTATAAGAGCATCTGTTTTCTTCAGTCGACTCTCCACACTATCTTCCCGCATCCTAGGATGCTTCAAGTACTTTAAGTCCTTATCCATCTTAATGTCTACCCCCACTATGCCACTTATCCATCTGGAAAACTCATCCCCAATACCATCCTCAAATTTCCATACATGAGTTTTATCCGAAATAAAATCCACTTGAGGTCTGTACCAATTAAGAGATTCTGATGCAGGGAAATTATAAATCATAGAAGAAAACATCATAGGATCTTCCATAGATTCTTGAATGTCGTCTCCATATAATCTGGTCAACCAAATAGATGCAGAAATAAATCTATCAATAGGATTTCTCACAATGGAAATATGGGGAATATCCTTTACATCCAAATACTTTTCATAAAACTCTCTGTGAAAATGTGCAAGTTCTATTCCCTCCACACTCTTATACATCTTATCAATAACATTCTTATCATCCCACACCCACCCTTGAGCTTCTAAATTCCATTCTACAAATCTACCAGCAGTTCTGGGTATATGAACAAAAAGAAATCTCTTTCCACTTTCTACATGCTTAAAGGTTGCCATTACATCAATTCAGGATAAAGTTGTTCTATATCTCGTCTACAAAGTTTTTTGATATTTTCTATAAGTTTAGGAGTCCTTAGTAGTTGACCAGTTCTTTCATGATGATTCATAGGATATTTGGCATATGCATCTATCTTAATATCCATTCCAACCATTTTACTTATCCACTGAGCAAACTTAGGTCCCAATCCATCCTCATATCTCCAAATATGAGTTTTATCTGAAAGAAAATCCACCTGTGATCTCCACCAATTAAGATTCTCTGGTTTAGGAAAATCCTTCAACATGTCATTAAATTGAGATTCGTCTTCAGCAGCCTCCTGAATATTAGGTCCATAGGCTTGAGTCAAATAAATGGATGCCGAAAAGAATTTATCAATGGGATTCCTAATGATGGAAATATGAGGAATATCTTTTGCATTAAAATACTTTTCATACAATTGTCTATGAAAATGAGTTATTTCACAATCATCTATAAATGAATGATTATAATGAGGCACTCCATAATAATCTATGGGTTCACACCTCCATTCGTTAGATTCTAAATTTGACTCAATAAATCTTCCTCCAGTTCTGGGAATATGAATGAATAAAAACCTTTTCCCCTCGGGATGTTTATAAATGGACATTACGCTATCCTACTAAATCCTTTTACTTTTTCGAATTTTATTAAACTTGCAAACTTATCGTGTAATGAATCTTTATGAGAAATAACAAAGATATTAGCGTCTTTTACAATAAACCTAATAATCTTCATGAATTCATCGGTACCATACCCATCTAAAGACGAATCAAATACTTCGTCAAATAACATTAGATTTGTATTAACAGAATTCTTATACCTGGCAACTTCTCTCCAGGCAAAAATAAGAGCTAAATCTATTCTAGATTTCTCTCCCTCACTGAAAGAAGAGTAAGAAAAATCTTCATGGATGGGAGACTCCACAGTCTCATTAAATTCCTCATCCAATTTAAAATTAATATAAAAATCCATAATCTGCAAGTACTTATTAACTTGCTGATTTATCAAAGGCAAATATTTTTTAACTATGCTTGCTTTAACTCCACCATCTTTCAGGAGTCCATAAGCAAAATCATAGTAAGAAATAGTCTCTTTCTTCTCAGCCAAATGTTGGTAGGTGTCTTGAAGACTATTTCTAAAAGATTCTAACTTCTCATGCTCAGTATTTCTGTTTGCAAGTTGCTCGGTAACTCTTTGAATTTCCGATTCAAGATCCCTGATTTGTCGTTGGCAGCCAGCGATCTGAGTATTGTTTTTAGAAATGCCATGCGTGAGTTGAATAATCTCCTTAGATACAGTAGTAAAGTGACGCTCTCTTTCTTCTTCTGTTTTAATTGCCTCCTCTAGTTCTTTAAAACCAGATTGCAACTCTTTTGCTTTAGTTTGAGCATCTTCAATCCTATTTATTCTGAATCCCTCCTCAATTGGTTGAGTACAAGTAGGACAAACAGTATTATCTGTGAAAAACTTATGTTCTTTGGTAATAGTTGATACTTTGTTAGAGATCTTACCTCTTAATCCAGCTAACTTAAGAAGTTTTTCTGTAGCACCCACACTCTTCTCTCTCATCTTTGTATATCCTACTACTTCATCTTCATAGAATTCATTATCCTTTATTAACTTTGCTACAGATAGATCTAGTTCATCAATCTTCTTATTCTTTTCTTCTATAGTTTCTTTTCCTCTAGACTCTACCTCTTCAATAAATTTCTTTTGCATCTCTACTTTATCCTTTAAAGATTCTTTCTTTAAATCTAAAGTTTTAATTTCATCCTTTACTCCTCTTATTTTCTCTTTAATAAGAACATTCATCGAAGAAAAGATTTTAATATCCAATAAATCTTCTACAACTTCCCTCCTACTTCCAGGAAGCAGTTGCATAAATGGCACAAAAGTGCTGCTACCTAAAATAACAATCTGTGTAAAAGATTTATAATTCATCTTTAGAACAGACTGTTCTAACCACTTCTGCTGATTCAACGCAGAATGTGATTGATCCATCTCTTCCCCATTCCTAAAGATCTTAAAGATATTAGGTTTTATTCCTCTTTCAATCTTCCAATTAGTTCCAGTAATAGAAAATTCAATATTTACGAAACAATCTTTTTCATTAGAACTATTAACTAGTTGTGATTTATTAATTTTCCTAAAAGACTTTCCATATAAAACAAAAGTCAATGCATCCAGAATAGTAGACTTTCCTGCTCCATTTTGACCTACAACTAAAGTAGTAGGATTTTGATTAAGTATAACTTCTGTAGAATGATTGCCAGTGCTTAAAAAGTTGCGCCACGAAATCTTTTCAAATATAATCATTTTGGCTGTCAGGAGGTATCACAATATCATGGGGCGAGATAATAGCATATCTATGGTCGTGTATTTCGCATGTTTTAATCATTACATCATCTTCTACTTCAATGACATGCATCTCAGGATATCCCCTATCCTCAAGTTGCATAGCATATCTAATGGCATCATCTTCTTGTTGAAAAATATAAAGAACCTGGTCCCCATCATCATCTCTAACAGAGTAAGCACCATCCTTTTCTTTGCCATTAACTGTAATAATATGCATTACACAATCTCACAAGATTCTTGATAAATTTTTCTTATCAAACTTTGTATAGTTGACTTATCTAATTCTGTTTCAGATTCTTCAATATATCTATCAAGAATAGAAAGTGTATTTTCTGATTCTTCTATTTCAAAATCTCCCGATTCTATGAGTTGAAAATTTTCAACAATTTTTAAATCAGCAACACCAGAAGATAATAATTTATCAATAAACTTCTCAAACTTAATAGGACTTGTCTTCTGACGCACAATTACTTTAACAATTTTATTCTCATATTGTCTAGTATCAAAGGTTTGATGAGGAGTATCATCATAATAAATTTTATAAAACATCCTATAAGGATTATTAACTGGAGTATGCTCTAATGTCTCAGTATCAAAAATATGAAATCCTCTTGTATCTGCAGCATCATTCCAAAACATTTCATAAGGATTCCCCAAATAATATATCCCATTCCTATTTGATCTACAATGAAAATGTCCGGAGTAAACTCTTTTAAACCTTTCAAACTCAGACACAGATGTGCCATCTTCCATCATATGTCCTTGAGTTGCTTTAAACCCATTTAACTCAAGATGACCCATCACTACTTCACAATTAGTCTTCTTCAAACACTCAAAAGTATATTTCTTATTTTCTTCTGTTATCCACGGAACAAAAAGAATATCTAAACCACCAATCTTAACTTCTGTAGAAACAGAATATGGAATAATATTATCATATTCTCTTAATAATAAATCAACAGAATTTATTTCATTAGTATTTTTATAATAAGCATCATGGTTTCCAACCATTAAATGCATAGTAATCCCTTGTTCTTTGAGAGGATTAAATACTACTCTCTTTGCCCAATCTAAAGACTTAAATTCAACCCCACGTCTACTATCAAAAGCATCCCCCATATGAATTACAGTATCAATCTCCTCTCCAATCAATACCGGAAAAAAGACGTCCTGATAAAAGTTCTCAAAATAATCATGAAAGAGTTGTGAACCCTTTCTTGCTCCGAAATGAGTATCCGTAATAATAGCTACACGCATTAATTTCTCAATTTAGAATGCACGCTATCTTTGATAGAGTTATACTCTGAATAATTAGCACTATCCATATCATTAGCATCAAAGACTTCATCAAAATTAGTCTTTTCTAAAATCTTATTCTTAATTTCTAATTGCTTTTTCTCTTGCGAAATCCTTCTAAGGAAAGCATAATAAATTATTTGAGTAAAATAAGCAAAGGGGTTTTTAGATTTCTCTGGATTAAAATTAGCAATATATCTCACACAATTTTCAATACCATCACATATCATATCATCCTTAAACATATAATTCACAAAGTTTGGCTTATATGATAGATGGTTAGCAATCTTTAAAAAACATTCACCAATATACCTAGGTATTTGAGGTTTAGGTTTATCATTCAATGCAGCCCTTTCCACCTCAGCAAAATAATTCTCTAGGGCAGCCAAGAACTCTTTATTATTAACATAATGCTCGGATCTCTTAGGAGTTCTCTTCATTGTCCCATAAGCAGGGGTAAAAGGCATAATATATCCTTATCTTTAAATAGATTATAGCAGACAATCTACCTAGTTGACAAGTATATGAAATATATGTAGAATAGGTTTGTTAAGGATGGAAGGAATTTACTACTTATTATTATAAATCTTTTCTAACATTCCTTTTGCTTCATTCACATTACCGATATATCCCATTTTTTTAGACATCTTAGTACGATTCTTCTTGTTAGATTTTTGGATAAAATCTTGATAATAATTAATCATCTCTATATCTTCTGATTCAGACATCGTTAAGATATCATCTAGATTCATAATATACATATCTTCTGAAGAAGTTTTGATCCAGGGTTCAAATTTATATCCCATACATTGATTTCTCATTTTAACTTCTTCTATAACTACCGGATTAGAAACTAGCAACATGGTTCTATCCTCCTCATCAGATGCTGCTACTTTAGCAAATATTTCTTCTCCACTATATTTTAATTTAAGCGTTGCATAAAAATCGTCTTCTATCATCCAGATTCTCCTTTTCTAGTCTTTTATGTTGATTGATGTAATTTCATAGTTAAATTGCTCTTGTACATAAATTTTTACTCTTTCAATAAAATGATTCAAAGTATAATTTTTTCTTGATCCTTTAGTAAGATCATCAGCAATATCATAAAGTTTTGCTTTGGTTTTATTCTTACCTTTTCTAAGAACTCTTCCAATACTCTGTAAATTCCTTATACGAGATTTGGAAGGAGAGGCGAAAATAACATTATGCAAATTTTTAATATTGATGCCTGTACTGAAAGTGCCATAAGAAGCCACTATTATAGCATTATTTTCTTCTTCAGTTATCTTTCTAACTGATTCCCTGTCTTCAGCATCAACTCCTCCATGAATGAAAAAAACCTTTCTTCCATGGGTTACATTTTTATTTATCATTTCATAAAGCACCTTCCCATGAGTTTCTACTCTGCTATAAAGCATCAATGTATTACCCTTTAGATCTAATGCTAGATTGCAAAGAAATTTATTTCTTTTTTCGTGACTTATTAAAAATTGAATTTCATCTTCATAGGTATCAAACTTCTTAGGAGTGTATTTAAGAACTACGCATTGGATATCTAACTGGGAAAGATGTCCTTGTTCAATTAAATCCTTAGTTTGAGTTACTTGATACGATGGTCCAAACAAACCCTCTAAGACCCATTTATGGGTCTGTGTGCCATCTAAAGTACCAGTGAACCCAAACCTATACTTTGCATGATGCAACATGCCCATGATCCCTACAAGTGATTTGCTCTTGAACAAATGAGCTTCATCTCCTATTATTACATCATAATCTTCGAAAAATCCTTTATCTAAATTATAAACAGATTGCCAAGTAGTAATGGTAACTTCGTTAACATTGGTCCTTTCTCTACCAGCATATATCCTATGGCAATGATTTTTAGCATCCCATCCATATTCTTCAAAATCTTTAAACATTTGTTCCACCAAAGAAGTGGTAGGAACTACTAAAAGAACTTTATTCTTCCTCCCTACAAAATATCTGGTAATAGCATAGATCATTAAAGACTTACCAGATGCAGTAGGAGAAATTAGTAATTTCCTATTATATCTGAGTGCATCATAAACAGCATCTATTTGATAATCTCTGGGTTTAAAACTGGTAATACTCTTCATATAATCTTTCACACCAGCCTTAGAAATCATTTCATTGACTTCAAAAGGAAGACCATAAAATTTATTATCTTCAAATTTATAGGTATATTCAGCATTCTCGCAGAATGCTATAATTTTATCCAAAAGACCAACATAGATTCTCTTGGTTTTCATATTAAACAAATGAACATAACCGTCCCAAAACTTACCTCTATATTGAGGCATGAATTTTTTATTAGGAACTTCAAAAGTAAACCTATCTCTTAATTCATATTCAATATGAGGTTGAGTATCTATTTTAAGATACACCTCGTTTACTTTTTGGATGATTAAATCACTCACTACACACATTCATGTACTAGTATTTATTACCCCAATCCAGAATTAAACCTCATAAATTCGATAGCATTCTTTACTTGATAAGTTCTATTTTGAATTACTTTTAATATACTCTCTAAGTATACCAACATTGTATCATAATAATCAATCTTCAATGAAGTATTGGAAAGTTTCTCATCTGCATCCAAATACTTTTGCATAGTATCCTTATCCCGTATCTTCTTTGGAAAGGGATTCTCTACATATACCTCGGGGTCAGATTTGCCAGAAAAATATTCATAACGCTCATGACGAATATTCTTACGTTGCTGTTCTGCTTTCTTTCTCAGGAGGAATATAGTATTATATAATTGAAAGTATTTTGCATGAAGAGATGGGATCTTCAATGATTCTGTATGTAAATTATCAGGATCTATTTTTGCATCTTCTTCCCACATCTTCTGGAGTTGATCCAGATCGATCATTGTCAAGCGCTTATAATATTGTATATATTATACTTGAAAGATACCTCTGCTGTAAAGTATTCTAAGTCGGTTTGTGTAGCATCAAAATTTAAAGTACTTAAACTATAAGGAAATAATCCATCAAAAACAACCTTGAATCTTGGAAGATTTACATTATCTAAAATAGTCAAGGTTCCATCAGAAAATAAATTTATTTCTTCTGTATATTTTGCTTTAATTGTATGAGAGTCATCGTTTTGAAAATCATATATTTGATCTAAACTTTCCGGAAATCCTATTCCTCTTATCCAATTTTGAATTTCCATATAATTTTCTAAATCTTCATCAACTAAAAATCTTAAAGTCAAATCTTCAAAATCAATCTTGTCCCCAGGTCTAGGAATATCCTTCAAATAAGATGGTTGATTAGCAATTCCTAAGGTTAGAGCAGGAACATTCACTTGATTTCCAAAATAAGAAATCTTAGGTGCTCTAGAAACTAGAAATTTAAATCCAGTTGGCGCTAGAAAGTTCCTATTTACTATCTGATTACTCAGAGCTTTCTTATTGGGATCTTTTTCTTGTCTTATTCTGGTAGAAGCCATTAGTTCTCATCTCTGGACATCTGTTCTTCGAGTTTAGACTTAGCAGCTTTAACTCCTGCCAATCGCTCCTCAAGAGTATCTTGCCAAAAATTATACATCTTAAGTTTGAATGCACGACGGTCTTCTAGACTCATCCTTTTACCACAAATCATTTTTCTACGCAGGTCTCCTTATATATTTATATTAAAGCATAAAAAAAGGACCCCTTGAAGGAGTCCTTTGAAATGGAATGGACAGTCCATTGATGTCCATCTATATCACATGAGGTTCTTAACAGCAACTCTTCTGTAGTAGCGGTTGGCATTAAGTCTGAGTCTTCCAAGACCCTGTTCTGTACCTTCAGCAAATGGGTTGGCAACAATACCATATCTGGTCTTAAAGCCAATTTTGGGCTGGAAGGAGTTTTCACCCACAGCACGAACCATTTGTAGAGGAACATATGGGCAGTAGAATATACCAGCATCATATGGTGAAGAACCTTTGTAACCACAAACATAGTACTGATTACCAGAGTTGGTAGCAGTATTAGTTGTAGAACCTAGGTTAGCAGCATATGGGTCAATGTATACTCTGAACTTACCATTGATTGTACCAGCAAATGTATTGCCAGCATCATCAACATTCAGGTTAGCATTGAGTGCAGGAGTATAGTCTAGGATACCTGCCATGGTTAGTGCGGATGCAACGTCTGCAGAGCAGAGGATCATGTTGCCTTTTCCGCGACGAGTTCTCTGTGCGATAGCATTAGCATCTCTTTCAATCTGGAATAGAAGTCCTTTGAACTTCTCAACAGACCATCTACCATTGGAGTCAATGTCTAGGTCAAAGATACCAGCTGTTGCAGTGTTAGAAACAGCGCCTTGCTCAGCAACCTTATAGATTGTTCTAATAACTTCTCTGTTGATTTCAGCGAGGATCTCAGTAGAGAGGATATTAGCAAGTTCTGCTTCAGCATTCAAACCATGGATGGCTTTCAAGTCCTGGGCAAGCTCAAGTGAATACTCAGCTTTTAGTGCTCTAGACTTAGCAGTAACAGTGACTTTCTCAATAGAGAATGCCATCTGTTGGAAGGCATTGTTGCCTGTTCCACGGAGTGCCTCAGCATCACCTGTGGCCATACCTTCACCAACGTTATAGACGCCAGTGTTAGTGGATGCAGTACCAACAGGGTTAAGAACTGAAGGGTTAGTACCAGTCTGGTTGGTAGTACCAAAACCAACTGGGCCATCTGCATATCCAGCAGTCAGGTCTACATTATTATCCTGACCAGAGAAGGCAGAGTTAACTTCATCATAGAATGTCTCATTGCCAGACTGACTGGTATAACGAGATCTCATTGCAAAGATAAGTCCAGTAGGACCGGACATTGGTTGAACACCAGCAAGGTCATATGCGACCAAGTTTGGCATTGCACGTCTAATCAGCGAGATTAGAACTGGGTCGAAACCAGCAACTGGACCAGCAGCGGCTGCACTTGAACCATAACCACCACTAGCGCCAGCAGCGTTAGCAACGTTAGTTGGTACAACCTGCTCATCTAGCAGGTTGATACCATTATTAAATGCTGATTCTTCCTTAAGGAATTTTTCTTGATTTTCTAGCAGGACGGCAGTAACACTTCTGCGATGTGCATCTTTGATTGGATCTAGACCTTCATAGTCTAGAAGAGGTGCCCACTTTTCCTGCAACTGTTCTGATTGGAACATTGCTATTTTACCTAAATTAAGTTTACGTTTGAATTAATATTAAATTCAGTTTTGCTTGAATGCTCCCAAGGTCTTGAGATAGGCTTCCATTCCTGCAGATACAGGAGCAGCAGTACTATCTACACCCTCAGAAAGGGTTTGTGAGTCATTCTTAGCAGCAGGAGATCTGGAGAAATATGATTCCTTCAGAGTTTCCAACTTTTCACGATATTCTTCTTCACTTTCAAACTCAACACTTTCGGCAAGTGAGGCGAGCTTCTCTTTCTGAGTGGAAGCTAATCCATCAGAAACTGATTCAAGGATACTATCAGCAACCGACTCTGCGAGACGCTTGTTTAATCCGATATTCTTCTCGATTTGCTCATTGAGCTTGGTTTCCATATCATCTAATTTGTCTACCATACTCTCAATAACATCATATTTGTCTTCAGGGATTTGTACATAATGTTCTTCAAAAAGATCCTTCATTCCACCAAGGAATGATTCTGTCATTTCTGTCTTGAGACCTGCTTCTACAGCAAGCTCATTTTCTGTTAGCCATTCTTCAGCAACATACTCAAGATAAGAATCAATTCTTTCTTGAAGTGATACTTCAAGATCTTCAGTTGCTTCAGCAATCCTCTCAGCATACTGGACTTCCAGTGCTTCTCTTACTTCCCTGGTCCTAGAACCAATGGCAGCTTCAAAGATTGTCTTGGCTTTTGCCTTGAACTCTTCACTGAGTTCTTCTCCACCAAAGAGGGCATTAACATCTTCTTCGATGTCATAATCTTCTTCAGTTACTTCCTCTTCAGTTACTACTTCATCAGTAATTTCTGGAGATTCTTCAATTACAGAATCTTCTGATTCCACTTCCTCAGGTACTTTTACAGCAGTAGCGCTAGTACCAGCAGATTGCCCATTCCCAGCAGGTGGTTTTTTATTAGTGACTACGTCACTAACCTGTTTAAGAGTCTTACCTGGGGTCTTCAATTTATTTGAATCGTCAGTTGGACTATTATTTTCAGGTGTAGGACCACCTAGATCTTCAAATGGAGGTGAGTTGCCAGGGGGTTTGACACCAGCAGCATTACTACCTTCCTTAGGGAGGGGATCGCTTTTGGCGGCATTGGCTTTCACAGCAGTTTTAGATTGCTCCATTTCTTGTAATTTCGTACCACGAGACATTTTGGACAGCTCCGATTTATCTGTAATTAAATCTATATTTATTTATAATATGTAAAGTTCTACAGGCTATTGAGGAAATTGTTGAATACATCCAACTTTTTCTCATCCAACTGTTTTTGCGTTACTAGAGTGTTAATTTCTCTGTATGCTTTAGCAGCAGATCTCTCACGGAGAACACCACCATCCCATACCCACTCTTTTCCTTCCATAATTCCTTCAACAAAAGCATCAGGAGCGGATGGATCTGCAACAATATCTGCTGCAGTTGAAAGCATAAAGTCATCACCGACCACATTTACACCTTCTCTTGTTGGTTTTAAGGAACCAATACCTCTAGATGAAACACCTAGTTTTACACCTTCTTCTATAAGAGAAGATGCAATTTTACCCATTGGAGTACCAAGAATTTTAGCCTTACCAATGAAATTAGAACCACTCTCTTTTAGGGAAACAATTTTATGGGAAACCCTATCAAGATTGACAGTTGGTCCATCGGGGTGACCAAGTTCTCCAAGTGCTCTACCTGATTTGATATGAGCCTCATTATAACGAGCAACTTCCTTTCTCAGGACAGCTATAGGATACATCCTACCATTTCTATTCTGAAGGTCACCTTGTAAGAAGACACCTTCTATATACATAGATTTCTTGCCATTTTTTTGTTCGACAAGAAACTCTACAGATTCAATTTCTTCTCTAATGAGTTTCATTTAAGCATCCCCGGATGTTTGAACTTGTTGAATATAAAGAGCACCTTGACCCTGAGCTCCTAATCCAGTGGCAGATTGAGCACCAACCACAAAGGAACTTCTCATTTCTGCCCAATTTACTTGGCCAGCATTATTAAATGTTGTTTGAATTCCACCAGGATTATCATCCCCATAATCATAATCAACATTTATTCTAGTACTATAATAACCATTTAAACCTGAAGTGGAATTTACACTATTAACAATTTTATGACTAAAATTGTAATAATCTTGACCTGTAACAGTTAAACTAACTGCATCTCCACCATTAAATGGTGTTCCAGTTCCTTCAGCAAAATCAATAGTTGTAGTACCATTAGTTTCAGTAGTAAGACCAACAACTCTATTGCTTCTAGGTTTCCCTATAAACAAAGTTTCTGAAGTATCTTTTCTTATAAAGAAGCTTGTAATTCCAGGAGTAGCAGCGGCAGTAGTAGCCATAGAAACTGCTACATTGACTGGGCAATCAACAGCCACACATCTTAAATATGCAGATTGATGGGTTTGAGCACCTGACTGATTTTGTATTACCGTACCAGCAGCCACTAAAGCTATTGAAGTACCTGCCCCTACTGGATTTAAAGCCATTTTATAATATTCCGAATAAAGTAGTCCTCTCTTTATTTAGTTATTCTTCAGATTCTGACTCTGAGTCGGAATTATATTCCATAGCCCTAGGATCTTCTCCAGCAATAACAGATGCAGCTGCATCTACTTCTCCTTGGAGTTCTGCATCAATCTCATTTCCAAAAAGTGATGATGCTACGGTAGGCTTAATATTTTCCACCTTCTCTGCACTTTTTACATAGAGCATATCTTTAATTTTATCGCTAATCTGAGAAGGAGAATCATCCTTAACAAGCAAATCCATCAGTTCATCCATAGTTTAAATACCATATATTGTATTGGAATCTTTAATATTTATATCTCACCACCTTTGGGTGGAGCAATATTGGCAGATAAATCCACATTAGCATCCACTGCTTGTGTAGTTGGATCCATTACTGGATCTCCCAATGCTGGCATAGGTTGTCCAGTAACTGGATCGATCTGCATTTGAGCAGGATCAGGAATCACTCCATCTTTTATCTCTTTTTTGATAATCTTATCCTGTTCTTCTATCTCCTCGTCAGTTTGACGCAGAATATTCCTTCTTATATAATCCTGAGAAAAATATCTCCCCACATAAGGTTCTGCAGTCTGAGCAAGAGTAATTCTCTCATTCAACAACTCTGCTTCTTTTAGTTCAGCAAAGTGATTATCATAAAGATAATCATATTGAATATGATCTTCCATCACATCCCAGTCTTCTGGGGTGATAATATTCTTCAATATTAATTGAGTTCTCAAAATATCATTGAACATATGAGAGAATCTCTTCCTCAAACGTCCAACAAATTTACTGAATTTAATTTCATCTCTTAGAATTTCAGAAGATCTACCAAGACTAAAACCACTTTCTCCTTGCAATCTAGTTTCAGGAACGTTCAATGCCCTATAGAGTTTCTTCTGGAAATATTGAATATCAGTAATTTCTCCCAGATTTTGACCACCAGGAAGAGTAGTAATCTCAGTTCCTCTACCACCTTCTCTACGTGGTAACCAGAAATCTTCCATCATGGACATAAATTTCTTGTCGTCCCTGATTTCACCGGTGTTAGCATCATATACTAACTTATTCCTATATCTCATCATCACATCTCTGAGATATTGTTCTGCCTTAATCTTAGGAAGATTACCTACATCAATATAGAAAATTCTTCTTTCTGGTGCTCTTGACAGACGATAGATAACCAAACTATCCTCAATCATCATCAATTGATTGATAGGTTTGATTGCTTTATGAATCCAAGAAAGAGTTGATCCTTTATTTCTATCTACTAATCCAGAAGTGCAGTAAGTAACAGAATCACGAGTCATTTTGACTCCTTTTCCTGCGCCAGCACCATAATTATTAGTTACTACGCCACCAACAGTTTGTCCTTCAGTATAAAGAAAATACTCTTCAATTTCGGGAAATTCATAGGCCTGAGGACTATCTTTATCAGATGTTATTACAGAATGGAGACTATTTTTTCCCTTTCTCTTCAATTGACGAACAAAACGCATCTTAGAGGAATCAATATATCTTAATTCCTGAAGACCTTCCTCTGGTTTCTTTTGATCAATTACTTTATTATAATATAATCTACCATCGATGTACCAATTTCTGAATATTTCGTGAGCTTTTTTATCAAAATCTAGAAGTTCTAAAACATATTTAAATTCTTCTCTAATTTTCTTTTTAATGCCATCACTAGCATTTAAATTTGATAACTCAAGTGTAACTGGACTATCATTTAAATCAGATACAATTGCTTCATTTACAATATCCTCAATAGCACTATCCACTTCTGGATAGAGAGCCATAGTTCTATATCTTCTGATTAATTCACTTTCATTTCTATAAACACCCTCAATATCTACATACGAACCAAAAAACCCACTGCTGACATAGTTCTCAGATCCATCCTGATTATTAGGGGGGACCGGAGAGACTACGCTAGGTGGGGTTTTTTCTGTATCCTCAATTGAGAAACCAAATAATCTCGCCATTATTATAACTAAAAGTTTATGCTTCTAGTATTTAGGAGATTAATTTAGGGGCCCGGGCCCTGGCCACCAGGACCAACCCCAGGTGGCCTAGCACCAGCAGTACCAGATCCACCAGGTACTACAGGATTCTTACCGGTGGGTGGTTTACCTGATGTTGCTGATGTTTTCGGCTTGGTGTATGCTGAAAGTGTGTCGGGAATAGCAACTTGGCCAGCGATAGCCTTATCAGCTGAATCTCTCCCAACAGCATAGTATTGAATTGCAAAGGTTACAGTAAATTCTTCAATAGTATCACTACTATCATAACTCAAATCGATAGCCCCAACTTCTGTTGGGAAAATATCATAGAACTTGTAAGTTCTGAGAATAGAATTGTAACCCCCTGCACCAACGTTATTATCAGTACTCTCGCTCAGCTTTGCTCTACCAAGCTGCCTAACTTGAGCATCAGCCATATAAGCAGATGGATTAACAATACCTGTTCCATCATCCAATTTGCTCATGCCATTAGCCCATTGCTCAAAAGCAGTTCTCACCCTAAAGTTTTCATCATTAATGACTGTAATTGTCCAATCATCAAAGGTTCTATCTCCTGCAACTTTAAGAATTCTTCCCCTAAAAGGAACACTAACTGCAGGAACAGTAGATCCGGGTAATTGAGCAGATTTACAAAGAAATTTAAAATCACCTTGCTGGATAGGGTCCCACTTAGCACCTTGTGCTTTGATGCCTGATGGAAGTGATGCAAGTGACACTTCAAATAGATTCGGTCTTGCACCGCCTCCAGCTAGTTTAGTCTTAAACTCCGAAATTGTTTTTGTGTCTAGATTTGCCATTGTTTTAAGTTCTCCTGAATTTATTTAAGAAATGATAATCAAACTGACTCAGCAAAACTGATGCCTGTTCTTGTAGCAACGAATGTCAAAGTGATGTAGTTAATGGATTTAGTAGGCTGAATGAATATATCAGCTCTAAATTCATTATTATCAACCACATCAGGAGTGTTATTGCTTTGATCACAAATTACACTAAAGTTTTCAATTCCCCTATTGGATTGAATATCTCTCAAGTATGGTGTGACAATATTAGTAAAGTTGTCTCTAGTTTCATCATCATTGATTTCAAAGAGTTGAGCATTAGCAGCACCTTCAAGTGCCTGCTCTACTGTAAGGAATAGTCTTCTAACATTGATTCTATCGAATGCAGAAGCATAAGAAAGACCAGTCTTATCACCAAAGAGTTGAATTCCAGATCCTCTAACATTAGAGATTGGGTTAATCCTAGCACTATAAAGAAGATCTCTTTGATCCTTATTGGGATTATATGCTAGTTTAACAGCATTGTTAAGAATACCTCTTCTTGCACCTGCAGGTGAAAACCATGGGAAGGAATTAATAGATGTTCTTACACACAATCCAGCAACGTCACCATTACATGGAACATATCTAAACTCATTGTTAAATCTATCATATGTATACTTCCAACTACTATCAAATACAGCATAAGAAGAAGAACTAACAGAACTATAGAATTCTAGAATATTATTAGTCTTAGTTGTAGCATTAGTAACGCCTACAATACCTTCTCTATGAGGAGAAATACAAGCAATACAATCTTTTCTAGTATTTGCAATAGAAATTAGAAGATTTGCTTTTGCTTGAGACTCAAGGAGACTTGCTCCACTTGGACCCATCAATAAGTAATCTACAGTTGTCTCATCCTTATTGTTAAACAATTCATAGGATGTCTTCAAATTACTTAGTGCAGCAGTCATTCCACCACTAGCACCATAATCAGCACCACCGGTCAATGTGTAAGAAACATTACCCAATCCACTGAAGGTAACTCCCTGTGCATTCTGATTCCAAACACCTTCTGAGAAAGTGTTAGCAGTAAACTGAGTGGAGAATCCAGTTGGTTTTGGATAAGTATTCCAGGTTGCATCATATGCAATGGATGGATTATATCCAGCATAAACATACTGAGAGTTATTTTGGATAAAGGTCTTATAATATGACTTAGTTGGATTGTTTCCATCCAGTACAGCATCAGATGCTTTGGAGAGACCTTTCCAAACTTCTAACAGATTTCCTTCAACACCTGTTACTTCACCAGTATCATCTACAATAGCCACATGAAGGGTATCATTGGCTCCCTTTCTTTGGGCAACATAATTACTAGTCTTAGGTTTAGGAGCGAAAGATTTCCAATAAACAGTATTATTAGTTAATCCAAGAGTTTGTGCATCATACCAATCTTCTACACTTGCTACAGCAGAACTAGCAGAATTAACTGGTTCATTATTACCATCAACAGTATTGGAAATATAAAGAGTATCAGAACTAGTGAAGGATGCTGATCTATCACTCTCCTGATAATCAATGGAAGTTTCTGTTCCACCAATAGTTACCAATCTACTAAATGTAACAGCATATCCAGCAGCAATTATTCCATAAGTGTTTGCACCAATAGTTACGCCTGTGCTTCCAACTGCAGTAACAGTCCAATTCTGAATATTTTGTCCAGAGGCATTAGATAATGTTAGAGTATCAAGTGTACTAATACCAGTTAGACTTTCAACAGCAATAATAGTTGAGTTAGCAGCAACAATCTGACTTGTTGTTGTTTCTAAAGTCTGGTTATATTGTGTTGCTGCATAGGAGACCCTAGAGACAATCTTAACATCAATGGAACTATTTCCATCGGTAGAATCTGTGGTAACACCTGTAATAATACCTTTGAGATAACCAGTAAAGGAAGAAGTTGTACCATCTCCTGCTAGAGAGGTTGTAATTCCTGTGGTTACACCATAACCAACAGTAAATCCTGCTCCTATTGGGTTAGTATAAGAAATACCAATCTTTTGGTCTGCTGATCCATCAATTACACAGACTTTTAGTTTATTTGCCCATTCTCCTGGATTTCTGGCAGACCAATAAACTGATGTTGTATCTGTATAATTTGCTTCATAATCATCAAAGTTTTTAATCTTAAAGGAAGAGGCATATGCTTCATCTGTTCCAGCATTAGCATTGTTTAGGTTAGATCCATCTGTTCTCACAACAGAAAGGACACCACCATAACTAAGATACTCAGATCCAGTCATCCAATACTCATACTGTCTATCAGTACTAAATGGGGTACCGAAAGTATTGATAAATTCTTGCTGCGTTGTAATTCTAATGGGAGTGCCATCTACTGGTCCAATTTTAAAAGGACCGGCAAGTGCTCCAGTAGTATCTACAACGTTTCCTACTCTTCCCAGTGTTTGATCAATCTCCCTGACCAATAATCCTGGAGATAGTTGAGGAGTTGCCATGTTTTTGTTCTCCGAAGGTCTCAGTTCTCTATAAAATATTTATTAAAATAACACTTTACATGTAATCCCACATGTAAGACCTATCTCCATACTCATCTACATTCCATGTACTAGGTCCATCTCTCAATCTTTCCAAACCGTGAGTACCATCTTTATCTACATACCACCTATCCCCATCATCATCTACAAAACTATTATCATCCAATCCATCAGTAATAAATCCAAATGGAGCCATGTCTTGTTCTATTTGATTCTTCTGCTCATCATATATTCTTTTCCTGACATCTTGATCAGTAAGTTCTTTAAAATAATCCTGAGCAACTAACCATGCATATATTACTAGACACATTGCAAGGTCATCATTACATCCCTCTTCCGCTTCAAAAGAATTATGTTTTTGAATAAAAGTAGTTAATTCACTTAATATCTCATAATCACTAAAGATAAGTTTATCTTCTTCTATCATGGTCTTTAAATTAAGAGCACCAACCTTTTTAACAGTCTTAGACATCTTAACTCCCAATTGAGTTTTCTTTCCAGAAAATCCTTGTCCAATAACTTGACCAGCTCTTCCTCTCATAGAACTCTGCAGAAGATTAGTATACTCCATATCATAATTTAATATAGCAGCTACTTGATCTCCCACATCATTAACTTCACATAAAACATATGCTTTATTATACTTAGTTGCTACTTGATAAATTATATTTGGAAACATCATAGGTTTAATTTCATTATTCCTATATTTTGCAACTATTTTATGTGGGAAGGTAGTTATATCCACTACAACAAATGCAGAATAATCTTTTACAACGCCTCTAGCAACATCAACAGTAATAATATAGTCATGCTTATCCTGCGGGGGTTCATGCATATCTAACCCCCCACTTCTTGTTATGGGTTGATCATAAACAAGAGTTCGAAGTTTAGATGGAGCTATTAAAGTATCAACAGATCCTAAAAATTCACATTCAAACTCAATTTTCCATTGCTGCTCAGATGTGTTGGCAATAGTTTGCTTCTTCCACTCAGCATCTCTCCCCGGAACTGCAGACCAATGAACATCAGTGGGAATATATTCATTTTTTCCTCTTTCAGCATCATGCCACATACGGTAGAAATGGTTCATACCATGTGGGGTTGAAACTATGATGACTTTTGTGCTTTTACCAGAAGTAATAGTAGGATAAACAGATGCAAAGAAGGAGTCAGCGATGTGATTAGGGACGAAGGCGAATTCATCGAGGAAGAGGATATTGAACGACATGCCTCTGACAGCACTCGCAGATGTAGAAGCTGCCAATATCTTACTGCCATTTTCTAACTCCAATGAACCT
>Ga0209756_1001157_pt1 | contig 24824 bp, 31 predicted proteins | sample ETNvirenome_6_85_FD_184071 | JGI IMG/M metagenome (GOLD analysis project Ga0209756, IMG submission 184071) | Marine viral communities from the Pacific Ocean - ETNP_6_85 (SPAdes) (version 3) | ecosystem: Environmental > Aquatic > Marine > Oceanic | place: Pacific Ocean | collected 2013-06-19 | reverse complement strand
TATGAGCAGTCAAAGGGAGCCCTTATCTTGCTTCATAGATCGCTGGCATCGAAGGACAAAGTGACGAGAAGAAAGGCGGGCAGGATTATGAAGGCCGGAGAGAAAGCAGCAGTAGGAAGAGAGAAGTATGCAGGAACAGAGAAGGGAGCTGCTAAAAAGGATAAGGCAGGCGCTCCAAACGCTCCAAAGGTGATCGTACCGAAGCTATCTGAATCTCTTATAAGATCAGCAATTCGTGACGCTTTTCTCACAGAGATTAAGAAGAGAGACATGAGCGGTGAAGAAGAGTCCTCTACGGATAAAGAAAAAGAGCCCATAGAGTCGACAGCTGAGACTGTTGCTGGCGGTGATCCAGGGGCAAATATAGGTCTAATAAAGACAGAGCTTGACAAGGCTAAGATTACAGATCCACGACTTAGGCTTGCAATTCTCGGTGTCATAGGAAAGGAGTCAGGGTTCATACCTCAGGGTGAGAAACCGTATGACAAGACAGGTCTCAGCAGAATTAGAACCATATTTGGATCAAAGCTCAAGGGTAAGGGAGACTCAGAGGTCGAAGAGCTAAAAAAAGATCCTAAGGGATTCTTTAGCCTCGTCTACGGTGGAAGGTATGGAAATAGAGAGGGAACTGATGACGGGTGGAAGTATCGAGGTCGTGGGTTTAATCAGCTCACTTTTAGAGGATCATATAAGAAGTACGCACAGATAACAGGTGTGGATATACTGAGCAATCCCGATCTTTTGAATGATCCAAAGGTCGCTGCAGAGGTCGCTGTAAAGTTTCTTGTAAACCGTCTAGGTAGCAAGGCAAACAAGCAGACCGGCGGTGATGCTCGAAAGGGATACACTGATATGAATTCTGCTATAGAGGCAGCTGCTCAGGCTAATGCAGGACTTGGAAAGGTAGGATCTGCTGTCACACGGGCAAAGGCAAACACAAAGAAGGCCATAAAGAAGTGGTTTCCAAACGATCCTCTAGCAGCAGAGATATCCTAGAGAATCCTACCCCTGATCCGCTTTCTCTCATATATGCCACGCCGCTCTGGAGAGCTCTTGGCAAATAGCTTGATTAGCTCACCGGCCTTCGCGTTGGCTTGGTCCTCGTGAAATCCTCCAGCATCCTGCACAGGTCCTGTGATCATCCCCTGCTCGTCCTGCATCATGTGAACCATCTCATGTGCTATTGATCTCAAGATGTCAACAAGCGCCCTATTCTTTCCGTATACCCTGCACTCATTTCCACCGACCATGTAGGCTGCGGTCGTTCCAATATTGTGCTGATCTCTATTCGCAACAACCTTGACAGTATATCCATTTTTTATTGGAAGAGATTTCTCACAGAATACTACAAACTCACCTAACAGTCTTACCTGGTCAGGGCTTAGGTTTATCTGGTCAGATACTAATAATTTTCTCATTTTTTCAATTCTTACGTGTAAATTTGGCTAGATCTAGCTTATAATTATTATTCGGTTATCTATATTTTAGGTACCGGGAATTAAAATGGAGCGGGACTCGGCACGATTGACTAATGTCAATTGAGTTCAAAATTAAGTTAATAGAGGTGAAAGTTACCACCGTGTCTGGTGATTAGTAACCCGCACATGCACACTGACTATGAATACCAAAAGATTTCACATTCAGCTAAATATGATAGAGCTTGGTGTTATTCCGTCTATAACTTGTGAAGAGCTATATCTTATGCTTGACTCTCTACGCATCGATGACAGGCGGAAACTTAGTAGAAAATTTAGAAAGGTCTGGAGAAAGATCGCCAAGACAAATCCTAAGATGGCAGAATACCTGGGATTGGGACTAAGAGATCCTGAGCCGAAGTACTTTAGAAGGAGATCTGCTCTTGTTGTAAGTAGAATTTCCGGGATGCTTGACTCAATTAGAGAAGATCAGCATCCAGTTCCTCTTCAGCCCTGGTAAGAAAATCTCTAATTTGAGCAGCCCCTACACCAAATGCTACATTTTGCATCCTGTGAGCAGCCATCTGAGTCATTCCGACAACCTCGCCCTTTCCATTTAATATTAGGCTTCCAGAGCTTCCTCCGGCTGCAGGAATTGTAAAGTAGCAATGAGAGCCATCGCAGCCAGAAAACTGTCCGTTAAAGTGAAGAGCAGCACCATTTCCTCCGAATCCAAGCGGTGCTGCTATTGAATAAATTTCATCTCCAAGTTCAGGCATTTCTTCAGCTACATTAATTTCTCTAGATATCGGCATGTTAGTTTCAATTAAGCATAGATCAAGCTTTGAATCTTGCATGACTATTTTTGCATCCCAGTAGTCACCGTAAAAATCATAAATTTGTAATATTGAACCAAGATTTAAAAAGTTTCTAGCTATATACATCTCGTCAAAGTTATCACAAAAGTGATCTGCTGTCAGCACATATGTCTTTCCGTCGGAATCAGCAATAGCCATCCCAGATGCCTGACCCTCATAGACGTCCGGATACCCATTAGAAATTCCTGTATCAGATAGCTGAATATCAGACATCGATATCAGGTATATCATGACAAAATTATCCTCTGGATACCGAATTTCCTCTACATAATCAATCACTCTTGGAACTAAAGGAATTATAATCAGGGGTATTATGCAAACTAATATCAGTATTAGTATAGATAGCTTTTTAACCATCGAGAAAATAAATTTAATAAATTTTTTTAAACTATCTCGCAATTTACCCTCGCCTATAATTTACTTATGACACACGTGGAATCTCATCAAGCTATAAATTAAATTGATATTTTTTCACCTATTAAAAGTTAGAAATATTTAAGATATACATGTGGGGCTTATTGAAGTGAGAGATAGAAAAAGACAGCTATATCAATTAAGAAGAATTATACGGGAGACAATAGAGCTCGAAGGAAATTCTCCCAGAGCTTCAGGAATTGTTGTTGTAAAAAAATTTGATGATGATTGGAAAATTCTCGGATTAAGGTCTACAAAGCCGAAGCACAATGGAATGTATGACTTAACAAAGGGTCTAATTGATCCAGGTGAGTCATCACTCGAAGCTGCGATTAGAGAGACACACGAGGAGTCAGGAATCAGCCCAGATCAGCTTAGCTTTGAGTGGGGAAAGATATCAATACCCTGTAATACTGTAACACTATACGTTGCATCAACAAAAGCAGAACCCACCATAAGGCCCAATCCGAATACAGGAAAAATAGAGCACGCCTCTGCAGACTGGCTATCGATAGACGATTTTAAAAAAAGATGTATTGGGTATCTTAGACCTGCAGCTGACTGGGTAAAAAGTATCTTAAATAGCGACTGAAACCTAAGCAACAAATTTTAAGGTTTTGTCGGACGTTGTTATCATTAACTTGACAGAGATACTTAATCACATATGTCTACATTTAAAGAACATAAAACTTCAGCAGATAGATCAGCAGCTGATAGAAGCCGTCACAAAAAGAAAATAGAAAAAGCAATGAGAGAGGGTATTTACAATATCGTCTCTGATGAATCAATCATAGGAAAGAATGGAAAGAAAAAGATAAAGATTCCAGTTAGAGGAATAAAAGAATATAGATTTGTCTATGGAAATAATAATAAAAATAAAAAGGTTGGATCTGCACCCGGAAAAAATGTTAGAAAGGGTCAGAAAATTTCTCAAGGAAAGAACAAGGGAAAGCCAGCTGGAGAAAGGGCAGGAGACAAGCCAGGTGAAGAGCTTTATGAAGTTGAAATTACCTTAGAAGAATTATCTCACTATCTTTTTGATAGTCTTAATCTTCCTGAGCTTGAAAAGAAGAAATTTAAAAATATTGTTGGAGAAAAATTTAAAAGATCTGGGTATAGAAAAAAAGGAATTAGACCAAGATTATCAAAAAAAGAAACACTTAAAAATAAAATTAAAAGAAAGAAGTCATCTGAGAGAAATGGATCATTTGATCCAGAGGGTGATCAGAGATTTCCTTTTCATAAAGATGACCTTAAATACAGACATATTAAGGAGTTTCCAAAGGAAAATAATAATGCAGTTATATTCTTTATGATGGACACGTCTGGATCAATGAGCAAAGATAAGAAATTTATGGCTAGATCGTTTTTCTTTCTTCTATATCATTTTTTAAGATACAAATACACAAATGTTGATCTAGTATTCATCTCTCACGACATTAATGCAAAAGAGGTTAATGAGGATGATTTTTTTGGAAAGGTGAGTAGCGGAGGAACTTTTGCATCATCTGCACTAGATAGATGTCTGGAAATCATAGATAAGAGATACCACCCAAGCTCCTGGAATATTTATACATTTCATTGCTCTGATGGAGATAACTGGATTGACGATAATGAAAAAGCACTTCAGCTCTCTATAAGGTTAAAAGATATTTCCCAGCTATACTGCTACACGGAAGTCACTCCTGAGGGTGAAAAACTTGCCTGGGCAAATGATCCAACAACACTGTACACTCTTTATCTTCCAATAGTTGGTGGATCATTTAAGATTATAAAGATCAACTCATCAGACGATATCTGGCCTTCGTTTACAAAGCTATTTGGTGGTTTAAATGTCTGACTGGTCATTCTCTGATCTAGAAGTGTGGGACGATAAGATCTGTAAGATTGCTGAATCTTATGGACTTGACTGGTTTCCAATAATATATGAGGTTGTTGATTATTTTGAAATGATGGGACACATGGCGTATCACGGAATGCCATCTCACTACCGTCACTGGTCTTACGGAAAATCTTTTGAAAGAACTCACCAGATGTATACACTTGGGATGGAGGGACTTCCATATGAGCTAATCATAAATTCTAATCCATCGATTGCGTATCTTATGAGAGAAAATCCTCTCTATCTTCAAATATTAATAATGGCTCACTGTGTAGGACACTCAGATTTTTTTAAAAATAATAGAATTTTTTCAAATACTCGACCCAGTTCAGCAATTATGAAATTTAAAACAGCTCGAGATCGCGTAAGAAAATACATTGAGGATCCAAATATTGGTGTTGAAAAGGTAGAAGAGGTCCTAGACGCAGCACACTCAGTTAGATTTCAAACGGAAAGAAACGGGAGAGAAAGAATCCCCCATAGACAAATTAGAGAAGATCTAATTGATAAAATTAACAATCCTGTTGATAATATAGCTGTAGATTCAACTCGATTAGATAAGATTCCAATACATCTTGATGATGATCTTTTAGGATTTATAGTTGAGCATGGAAGCCATTTAGAAGAATGGGAAAGAGACTTAATTGACATAGTAAGAGAAGAGTCTCATTACTTTATTCCGCAGGTTAAGACAAAGATTATGAATGAAGGCTGGGCAAGCTTTTGGCACTATAAGATTATGCAAGATCTAGGGCTGGATAGTTCTCTTCACATGCCGTTTATAAGATCACATAATCAGGTCATTAGACCTCATATCGGAAGCATAAATCCATATCATATTGGATTTTATCTCTTTAAAAAAATTGAGGAAAAAGACGGAATTAAGGAGTGTTTTTTCAATAGAGCAGTTCACGATGATGAATCTGCACTAAGGTGTCTTCTTGAGAGAGAGGATTGTGAAGAGCTAAATTTATTTAGCTATTCACAAAAGAAGAAGGGAATAACAATTGATGAGGTTTCAGACGAAGATGGCTGGAAAGTTGTTAGAAATGATTTACTAAAAAATATTGGTGTAAACTCAATTCCAAGAATTTTAGTCAAAGATGTCATTGATGGCTGTCTTGTTCTGGAGCATGAGCATGATGGCAGAGATCTTGAGCTAGACTATGCAGAAGCTGTCGTCAATCACATCTTAAGGCTCTGGAAGGGCGGCGTAAGATTCTTCACAATTATTGAAGATGAAGTTTGGGAGATTTGATATTTATTATCAAATTAATCGTGATACAATTTTTTATAGGGAATAGGAAGACATGTCCAAAAAAGATTTTCTTACAATCATATCAGAACAGAGAAAGAAAGCAAAAAAGAAGAAATTTTCTGGTAGCTTTCTAGAGTACCTAGAAATCATTAAAAAAGATCCTTCTATCTTACAGACAGCACACAGAAGACTTTGTTCTGTAATTGAGGATGAGGGTGTGGGTAGGATGGAAGAGTCAGATCCAAGATGTAGAAAAATATTTGATGGTAATAGTGTTAGAGTATATAGCTACTTTAAAGATGAATTTTTTGGAATGGAAAATGTTATTTCAAAAGTCATGAGATTTTTAAACTCTGCAGCGTCTAAAGGAGAGGAAAGTAGACAGGTGCTTCTCTTAATGGGACCAGTTGGTGCTGGAAAATCAGCCCTTACAGAACATATTAAAAGTGCATTAGAAGGTAAGAGATTCTATCACCTAGAGGGAGACCCACAGAGGGGTGAGCCTATGCAGCTTGTACCAAGATCACTAAGGGCTCAATTTGAAAAAATCCTAAATATAACAATTGAGGGAGATATTAGCCCAGTAGCAAGACATAGACTTTTAAATGACCTAGATGGAGCATATGAGAATTTTCCCGTTATTGAGGCAACATTTTCACAAAGAGCGAGAAGAGGAATCGCATCAGTTCCCCCAATGGATGCCAACAGCCAAGACGTTTCTGTTCTGATTGGTTCTGAAGATATTTCTAAACTAGATCTATATCCAGAAGATGATCCAAGGGTTCTCTCTCTTAATGGTGCATTCAATGTTGGAAACAGAGGAATTGTTGAGCTTATTGAGATGTTTAAGAATGAAATAGAATTCTTGCATACAGTCATAACTGCCACACAGGAAAAGCGTATTCCGTCACCTGGGAAAAATGCTATGATTCACTTTGACGGTGTTATTCTTGCACACTGCAATGAGTCTGAGTGGAATAAGTTTAAAAGTGAGCATACAAATGAAGCTATTTTAGATAGAATTGTTAAAATAGACGTTCCCTATGTTTTAGAGCTTGATCAGGAAATTAAGATTTATGAAAAGATGATAAATAGATCTGAATTTAAAAGCATACACATTGCTCCGCACACTCTTAGAATTGCATCTATGTTTTCTGTAATGTCAAGACTTCAGCCTTCACAGAAGTGTGACATAGTCACAAAAATGAAGATTTATAATGGAGAAGACGTTATTGAGAAAGGAAGGGTAAAAAAAATAGATATCAAAGATCTTAGAGATGAATGTCGAAATGAAGGTATGAGGGGAATATCAACTAGATTTATTATGAAATCTTTAGATAATGCCCTAACAGATTCAGACAGGGATATGATTACACCGGTATCTGTAATAGACTCCCTAATATCACAGGTAGATGATCAAGTCATATCTGATGACGATAGGTCACACTATCTTGAGCTATTAAAGAAAGTAATAAGAGATGAGTATCTAAAGATGCTGGAAAATGAGATTGCAAAGGCATTTATTACAGCTTATGAAGAACAGGCACAATCCTTATTTGATTCTTACCTAGATAACGCTGAATGTTTTTCGACTAGGGCAAAGGTTAAAGACAGGGTGACAAAAGAAGAGAGAGACCCAGACGAAAAATTTATGAGATCAATTGAGGAACAAATTGGTATAACTGGATCATCTAGAGACGGATTTAGAAGTGATGTTACAGCGTATATGTTTGCAAAACTTAGACATGGTGAAATTGTTGATTACTCATCATATGGACCTTTAAAAGAGGCCATTGAATCTTATCTAATATCATCTGTTAAAGATATTGCAAGAATCATAACAAAGAGCAAGTCAAGAGATGATAATCAGAGAAAGAAGTATAACAATATGATTGAAACTCTCATAGATGAATACGGATACAATGAAAGTAGTGCAGAGGAGGCTTTAATCTATGCTTCTAATAATCTCTGGAGAGATTCTTAAGTTGAATCATTTTATAAGTGCTTAGTGATGACAGATATTATTTTTTCATCAAGAAGGTCTAGCGAGGTATTTCTAGATCATGTAAAAAGATCAATAGAGTCAATTCAAAATCTTGATCACAATATTTTAGTTTCTAATAAAACTAGAACATCTGATTTAATTCAATCATATCTGCTGCTTAAAGATGATCACTTTCATGAAAAGATATTTAAGCCTATAGTCCTTAAAGAGGCCATTAGATCTGAATTATCTTCTCCGGGCTCTGGAGAAATAACACTTTTACTATCTTTATTCCTATTAAAAGATATGCTTCCTGAGATTATTGCAGAAAAGCATCATAAGACTATTTCTGATAGCCTCTGGCTGGAGGCAAATGAACTTATTAAAAAAATATGTAGTGTCGGAAAGATAGCAGATAAAAAATCTTTTGATCAGATCATACGTCAGATATTTGATGATAAGACAACAAGAGAGATTGTTAAATATTCAATATCACTATCAGGATCATCAAGAAAGATAGTTGTTGAAAAAACAAATAAAGTAAATTCTGCTATAGTTGTACGTGATGGATATAATTTTCCGCTACATGTTGATAAAAATTTTCTAGGAACAGGGTGGAAGAGAAGAGATGTTAACTGTGTAATAATTGATGGAGTAATTCTTGAGGTTTCTGAAATACACCATCTACTAACTTATGCATCTGAATCTAGGGAACCATATATTTTATTTGTTCGAGGTCTTTCTCCTGATGTTAAAAATACAATCTACATTAATAATAATAAAAAAACCATTGATGTGATGCCCATAGAAATTCCAATAACAGAAACCACTGTTAATATTTTTAGTGATCTTAGTGCAGTTTGCGGATGTGACATTACCTCATCGTATAAGGGTGATTTAATTTCAAAATCTGTAATTGAAAAAATTTCCACAGTTAATAGCATCTATGCCCACTCAGAGGGTATTTCAATACAAAATAATAATTGTGAAAAGAGAGCTTTAATTCAGATTAGAGAGATAAAGGAAAAAAGAGATAAAATTCTTGAGCCAGCAGGTCAGCGTCTTTTTAATGAAAGAATTAAGTGTCTATCTTCCGGTAGGACAGAAATTAGAATTGGGCAGAGTGACTTAATGAGAGACCCACTTATTATTGAGAATATTGATAAATTTTTTAGATCAATTCCGTCTATCATTAGCACGGGGGTTGTGAATAGAGTAAATCTTTCTAAAAAAATCAATAAAGACTCAAAGATTGAAAATCATCTTATGTCAATTTTAAAGGCTAGGGGCATAAAAAATATTTCAACAAATTCTCTAGTTACATCTATTAAAATGTCAATGTCAATAGCTACCTCTATATCATCCACGGGTTGTATTTTACCCTGTAGTAGACCATAGTATTTTACTTATTTAGATATCTAGATTATCTATATACAGGAGGTCATTTTGGCTACAAATAATACAAAACTCAATAGAAGCATCGTACAGCTTCTCAACTTTACTGGTGAGAATGTCACTAATAATTTAATATCTGCCTCGCGTCAGAAGATGATTTCAATAAGTGAGGGAGACTTAAAAAAGGTTAGTGCTATAGTTCAAAACTCCATACAGCAGTCACTAACAAACGGATACGGAAATGTTGAAAAGACTATGGGTGAAATTATGAAAGAGTCAAACAGCACAAAGAAGAGTACCAGAAAAAGGTAAAAGATGAAAGGAATAAGACATCTAATTCAGTGTCACTGTGTTCTTCCTCAGTATAGAAAAAGTAAAGATCCCATATTTCATAAGTTTGTTACTTTTTCAATTATTGATGATGAAGATGACTTAGTTCCTAAATTTTGCGAATGTAACAATTGTGGTGTAATTCACAATATAACAGATTTTTGTAAGTCAGAAATTGTTCACAGTGTGGAAGATGTAAAGTCAATAGTAAAGATTGATGATATAATTCCCACGCTACCGGTAGATATAGTCTCCATTTTAAGTACGCACAAATGTGATATATCAATATGGGAAAATATAAAATTTATATTTGATAATGACATGTGGGGTGAATCTATAATAATAGCAAGAGATCAGGTAAGCGATTCTGTTCAAATAAAAATCTTGACTATAAAGTCTGAAAATAGAATTAAGATTGACTCTCATATTAGAAAAGATGAGATTTTGGGAGAATATGAGATAAAATGAAATCTTACGGTAAATCAGAAAGCGATCTTCACACTGAAAAAATGATACAGTGTCGTGAGATAGTTAAGGAAATTATAAACTTTGGAGTAACTGAAGATCAGAAGCTTCAAATAATATATCTTTTATCACTTGAATTAGAGAGTAGAGATAAAATGCTAGGAATATCTAAGCTTGTTCAGAAGCAAGATGAAGTCATAAAAGAAAAGAAGAAAATACTTACAATAGACTAGGAGAAATAAAATGTCATCAAGTATGTTAGAAGAATGGACTGAGCTAAAGGTTCTTGTTGAGAGCCTGGAGCTTGACGTTCACAAAAATGCTAGCGGTAACAAGTCAGCTGGTGTCAGAGCTAGAAAGGGACTTCGTCTACTTAAGCAACGTGCAGCAGAGCTTGTTAAGACATCTTTGGAAACTAACAAGTCATAATGGGCCCGAAACGGCTTCGACGGGGTAGTAGAGAAGAAGAGTGCAGGTGGTCACAGGAAACAGTGGACCTTAAACACGGTTTCAAAACTTTAATTGCCAATAACAATTATCACTTCGATTCTGTCCGCCTAGCGGCTTAATCGGCGGGGTTGCTTAAGACCTTGATACCCAACTTAAGATAACAGGTAGATTCCTGCGAAATAAAAAAATCAGAATGGTTCCCTGGAAACAGGTGGGGCGCAACAGGTCGGTAAGCGTAGGGATATCCGACTACCTTTTCTAATTTGTGATAGTAAATTAGATAAACCTGTGAATGACTTGACTTTGAAGCTATTGCGGACGCGGGTTCGACTCCCGCCGGGTCCACCCTTTTAAGAACATCTACTTGTAACATAATAGTTATAGACAGAGGTTTTTTTATAATGAAAATTACAAGAAGCCAGCTAAGGTGTCTCATCAAGGAAGAGTTGCTATCTGAGTGTGCCGGAGATAATTCACGGCTAGCAGGCATCATGAATCCGATGTTTAACGTCAGGGAGATATGTAAGCAGCTAACGTTACTTGAGGATCACCTAAATCGACCTGAGATGAGATGTGCTGACTGCATTAATAAACATCTCATGAAGTGTGAGGCTCTTGCCGAGGAGGCCGTCTCCCTCGATGATGAGTCACAGTATCCTTTTTTGAAGGAGCTTCCTGATATGATGAGAGGCTGGCAACAGAGAACCAAAACTGATGAAGACCCATGTCGTATTGCCGGTTCAATAAGGCCTATTAGAAAAAAGCTAACTAGCGTCTGTCACTAGTTTAACTCCTGCAGGGTCCACCATTTTTATCTTTCAGCAGCTGATTAATAGTTATAATCATGCTGATATCTGAATCAAGATTAAGAAGATTGATCAAAGAAGTGACTGAAGAATTCTCACACTACACAACAGAGATTATTTTCTTTTATCCTGGTCTCCGCCCTGGGAAATCAGGCGGAGCTGACAATGTTGTTGAAGAACTTGATAGGCAGCTGTCGTCTATTAGTTCCGACCCCGGTAGCGTAAAAAAAGAAGATACTGCTAGCGCAGCAGTAAGGAGAATAAACCAAACAGCACTCTTTATTATTGCGAAAGATCATAAAGTACCGTGGAAAGATTTAGAAAAAGTCGCTCGTGACAAATCCGGAGCTGCATATGACGGGCAGAATGTCAAGAAATATTTAGCTGGATATAGCGCAGGAACGCTGGGTGTAGTTGATGCCCAAAATTCTGGAACAAGTTTTTCGTATACACACCTTGCTGATCCATGGCCAGATTCAAAAGCAAAGTATGACAAACTAACTTATCGAAAAGAAAATTGGAAAAACTATGACAGCTATCCTGGAAAGCTTGAGTCGATGATAAACAATAATAAAGAATCTGAAGCTGAAGAGATGGCTTCTGACAACTACAATCATCCCGATCATATGAAAAATGCTATTAAAGAATTACTGCTAAAGATAATTTAAAATCTCAATGAAAGAAAACAATTACGATTTAATAATTGCGACGACTGCAACCACTCGTCCTTTGCTTCATGATTCAACGATTCGAAAAAGAACGTTCCCCTTGCAAGAAAACAAGTAGTATATTCAGCAGCTGATTAATAGTTATATTCGAATTGCAGATATACTGTTATATATATCATTAGAGGCCCTAAGGGCCGTCCTGGTTAACCAGGACATGATTGCAGGTGGTTATGGTTATGCATAGAATCTACTTATACCAGAAGACACACCAGGAGCACTATGTAGGCATTGTGGGTTTTAAAGTTACACGATGAATAGTTTTAAAGTTATACACATCATTTCTTCAGTATAGTATTCGTGATTGGAGGTAAACAATGAAGCATATTTTTACAATTTCTATACTCGTATTTTTGATTGGCTGCGGCAATAAAGATAGCGATACGGGTGATACTGCTAATTCGTCTGATACAAATGACGAATTTGTAGAATAATTATATTCCGCAGGGAGGCATGGGATTACAGATGCCTCAATTTACAACAATAACAAAAGAAGAAAAAATAATATGAATAAAGGTAAAGTTAAATTTTTTAACACAAACAAGGGTTTTGGATTCATTACTCAAAATGAGGGAAATGATATTTTCTTTCACGTCTCTGAGCTTCGAGCCGGCACCGCTAATGAAGGTGATAGGGTTGAGTTTGAGATAAGTGAAGGTAGAAAGGGACCATGCGCTGTAAATATTAGAGAATCATTTAGCGTCTAATATACAAACCGCAGGGAGGCACGGGTTTCAATTCTGAAGATAGGTGCCTCACCCATTACATACACACACTAAGGGAGAATAAAATGGGAGATAATAATAAAAGCGGGTACCAGCTCCGCACGGATTTGCTGGGAATGGCTACAGGAATTGTAATTGACAGGGCTAATCGTCTTGAAAATAATGAACACTTCGCTGCAGAGAATGACAGCAAGTATCAGCGAAAGCCAGTGCCGCCTTATACAACTGAAGATGTCATTGCTGAAGCTGAAAAGCTGTACGCATTCGTTCAGAAGAAGTAAATAAGAAATCCGCAGGGAGGCATGGGATTACAGATGCCTCATCTTTAAAGGGGGTGTAGCTCAGACGTGAGAGCAGCTGCCTTGCACGTAGCAGGTCGCAGGTTCGATTCCTGCCATCTCCATAATTACACTTAAAGGTCTACATAATATGTATAAACAAATGCTTACGAGACACCTTAAAGAAAATAATATGACATATGCTAGTCATATGATAAGAGCAGCAAAGATATCCGTATTGATGGGAAGTGCGTGTATTGCATGCATGATTCATGCCATGCTTCCTTTCTTGTTTGAGACAACTGCAACTGACATAGCTGAAAAGATTAGAAATTTATGATTGCTTTCGGCTGTATGCTATGCAAGTAAATATTGAAGTTTCTAGATGCTAATATTTTAGACTGGAATTCTTCGCCCTGGCTTTTATTTAAAAGTATGATAATTATATAACATGGCCAGACGTTTAAAAGATCCGTGGTTATCAATATCAGATATGATGACTGGGCTTATGATGGTTTTTCTATTTATCACTGTAAGTTATGCCACAGTGATAAAAAAAGAATCTGAAAAAGCTGTTGAAGAAGCAGTAGCTTCTCACGATGATATTGAAAATATAGTGGCAGACTTTATTGACAGAAGGGCGGAAATAGCAAATGCCCTTCATGAAGAGTTTGATAAAGATTTAAAAAAGTGGGATGCATCAATAGATGATGACACGCTTACTTTTAGATTTGAATCACCTGAAGTATTGTTCGCTGCGGGTGATTCAAAAGTCTCACCTTTGTTTGAGAAAATACTTTCTGATTTCTGGCCAAGATACCTAGATATTCTTAGTAATAACCAGGGTGTAATATCTGAGATAAAAATTGAAGGACATACGTCTAGTGAGTGGAGTGAAAGTGTAGGTAGGGATGAGTCTTACTTTAATAATATGGAACTTTCTCAAAATAGATCTAGAAACGTTCTCGAGTATTGTTTTACACAAACACCACAGCAGCTTATAGACTGGTCAATTTTAACAATAACTGCAAACGGATTTTCATTTTCAAGATTGAAATATGATAGCGAAGGCAGGGAAGATCCATACGCAAGCAGACGAGTTGAATTTACAATTATGATTAATCCAGAAGAAAGCTTAAAGAAAATATCGGAGACATTATAATGAATTTTAGCTATGTAAATATACTTTCCTTTCTGCCAGGAATATTTGGAATTCTTTGTATTTTATCCTACTTCTTATCAGAAAAATATGAAAAAATACAGCTAGATCCTAGAAAGCTAGCATATGGTGCAACATCCACCGGTGTTCTCCTGACATTTTTTGGAATTTGGCAGGGTCTGATAGGGTTTGACGTATCAGATACAGAAGGATCAATACCTCAATTACTTGAAGGGTTGAAAATTGCATTTGGATCTTCAATTGTTGGATTGTCTACGTCACTTTTTATAAATTTAAGTTTTGTAAAAGATGATGAAGAAATATCAAATGAAAAATCTCTTAAAAATATTGAGAACCTTCTTGAGAATTTAAATTTAAGCATGAAAGATTTTACAGTTAATCTTGCAAATTCTAATATCCAGGCTTTAGGAAAAGCTATCGAGGAGCTTGTAGAGGGCCTGGAGATGGGAATCAATACAGAGACTCAGATGACAATTTCTAAGTTTAAAGATTCAATCGAAATGCTTAGAACATGGCAGGAAAAATATGTTGATGAAATAGTTTCCGTTACAGAGGCTATGGATCAGAATGCAATTGTAACCAAGGCTTCTTCTGAACATTTGACAAAAACTAATGAAGTTCTAGCTGAGCTAAAACCCGTAACAGAGCAAATTGCAGAGAGCATAGGCTGGGTTCAAACAGCATTGCCATCATTCAGAAAAAAAGTAAAACTAGACATTCCAGAAAACAAAGAGAGAAATGAAGATGAAAATTTATGAAAAAATAAAAAATATTTCCCTATTGCGAAATCCAGAACCCGTAGTTGTATATGTTCAGGAAGAAGATTTAATCACAGATGAGATTGAAAAATCTTTGCTTGAAATAAAAGAAGCGCTAGATATTCCAACCGAAGAGATTGAAATGTCAATAGCATCAAGAAGAAATTTTAAAAATATAATTCACAAATAGTTATTTATAAAATCAACTATTGCCTTATATTTGAAATATAGGGCTTTATCTTGGTTAATATTTTTTTCTCAATCTGGCAAACTCTCATTCTTGTAATACCGAAGATATCCCCGATTTTCTGCAAAGTCATAGGCCCATCTTTCGCTGCTATTACTGTGCAATTTGAATACCGCTTCAAGTCTACCCAGTGTCTACAGTTAGATTTATCACATGTTTTACCGGAGATCTCATATAGTTGATAACATTTCATTTAATCTTTCTCGCTATGTTTTAAGAATAATATTTACTAAGGAAAAAATTTACAATGTCACAAAGAAAAGTATTCATTTTAGACACTTCTGTCTTGCTCTACGATAAGGATTCAATTCACTCATTTCCAGAATCGGATGTCGTAATACCCTTGATTGTACTGGATGAAGTTGACAGATTTAAGGAGAAGCACGGTGTCGTAGGAGAGGCAGCAAGGTACGTCAATAGATACCTCGATGATCTCAGGATGAAAGGGAATATTCACGAAGGAATTGAAATAGATAATGGCCAGACTATAAAGGTCGAAGTCAATCACAATACATTTGTACCTGAAGGATTGAGCCCTAGTCATGCTGATAATAGAATAATTGGTCTTGCAGTCGGTGTTTCAAATGAGCTTGAGAGACAAGTCACAGTAATTACAAAAGATATAAACTTTAGAGTAAAGTGTGATGCATTGGGAATAAATTCTGAGGATTACAATAAAGATAAGATAGTCCACTCTGAGTCACAAATTTACAATGGCCAAAAGCTGATAACAGTATCAAAAGAAAATATTGATAAATTCTTTTCAAACAAAGAGCTAATTCTTACTAGTGAAGAATCATCAAGTCTTTCAGTAAATCAATTTATAATTGGAAAATCTGACTGTGGGTCATCTATGATGGGTAGATTTGACGGAGAAAAAATAGTTCATCTCAAGTCTGATCTAAATGATTTAATAAAGACCTCACCGAGAAACAAAGAGCAGAAGTTCGCACTTGATCTTCTGACAGATATGAATATTCCGCTAGTCACACTTACTGGAATAGCAGGATCGGGAAAAACATATTTGACATTGATGGCAGCAATATCATCACTTAAGTCTAATCATCACGAGAGAATAATAATTACTAGAAGTATCCAGCCTGTCGGAAAAGATATAGGATTTCTACCTGGTGACATGAATGATAAAATGGATCCATGGCTATCACCAATTTCAGATAATTTTAGAGTCGCTTTTAAGGATATTACATATTATAATGTTATGAGAGACAAGGGGCTGATCGAGGTTGCTCCCTTATCTTTTATACGAGGAAGAACTTTTAATAATACGTTTATTATAGTTGATGAATCTCAAAACTCAACTATTCATGAATTAAAAACAATAATTACAAGAGTTGGAGAAAATTCAAAAATAGTCTTACTCGGAGACATTGAACAGATTGACACACCCTATATTGACTCTTTATCAAATGGTCTGACGGTGGTTGTTGAAAAATTTAAAAATAGCACACTTTCTGGTCATGTTACACTTCTAAAAGGTGAGAGATCTAAAATAGCAACTGAAGCATCAAGACTAATTTAAATCTCTATTTCACTATACTTATAGTCAGGGGGTGAGATAATGGGAAAAGCTTCTTTTAAAAAGAAAGATAAGAATAGATTTAGAAAGGTATATCCTTATATTAGAAAGGCTCCCGTTTGGGAATATTGTTCACCTACAAAAGTTGAAATTGAGGTGGGGCTAATATCATTCAATGGAACAACAACGGGAACCTATGCATTCACTGAGACATTTGAAAGCGTGCCTAGAATAACTGCGATATCAGTTGCAAAAATAGGCAATGTAAACGTATGGGTTACAGGTGTGTCAACAACTCATGTAACCATAGAGACCAGTGCACCGTTTACTGGAGATGTTCACTTTCACGCAATAAGGACATGCTAATATGGGAATGCTAAATGTAGAGATTCAGGAAAAATCTGTAGCCTTTGTAAGTACAGATACAGTTACATTATCATATAATTTTACAAATACACCTTTTGTAACAGCAACCAGTATTATAAAAAACGTAAATGTCTGGGCATTTGACGTAACAAATACAGGATGTACAATAAGAACCTCTGCACCGATAACAGGCAATGTGCATGTTCATATTATTGGGAATAAATAGGTTAGGGAGAAGAGATGGCAGACGAAGATTTTAGAGCTACAGCAATATCTGGCTCAATAACCAGGAACGTCGATGGCAAGTCTTACCTGGTGGCTGGTGCAAATGTAACGATTAGCAGCGGCTCTCAGTATGGAAACCAGATTGAAATATCTTCAACGGGCGGCGGCGGCGGCGGCAACTGGACTCTGAATGCTCCGTTCTTGTATCCCAATACACCGGCAACTACAACTGTCATAGTGGGTGGAACTTCCGCGGCAACTGCTGATATCTTGCTCGCTGCTGGCGGCGGCGCAGTATTTAATCAACAAAGCGCAGCACAAGATTTTAGAGTTGAAACTGTTAATAAGACTTCAGCGCTTTTAGTATCAGGAAACAATGATCAGGTCTTAATCAACTCTGGCGGCGCAGGATCATCAATAGATGAATCATCTGGCGCAGACGTATCATTTTATGTTTCAGGATCTAAATATACTCAGTCTTCAGCGACAAGAGGTACAGCTGTCTTTGGAGGCGACACATTAGTCTCTGGAACATTGCATATTCAAGGAACAGCACCAGTATCTTCTGGTGCACCAAACGCTGCAATAGTATTAGATAGTCCAGGAGAAAGTAGAATTGTCTGGGATACTCAGCCAGATAATATGGCACCAGATGCTAGTATATGGGCAGCACCTGGCCAAAATTTGATTCTTAGCGGCGGTAGCGGAGTTAGAATATTTGCTGGCCCAACTCAGGACATGTATCTACACTGCACAGGATCTGAAGTTGTAGTAAATGATCAATCTAAAATTATTAATTTCAGGGCTGAGTCTAATAATTTATCTCATGCCCTCTTTGTCGATGCAACAAATGATAGAGTTGGTGTTGGTACACCGGCTCCCGTTGTTCTTTTCGAAGCACATTCTGATGCTACAGCTACGGGTGTCATGAGAGTTAGCCAGAACTTTAATGATACAGATGCATCCCAGCTTGAAATTGTAAAGGGAAGAGGAACTGGTGCATCTCCGACTGCTGTCAATGCAAGTGATTTCCTTGGCACCATAGATTTCAAGGGGTATGATGGCTCATCATATGAAACATTTGGTGACATATATGTTCAAGCAAAACCAGGTGGCACAATTAGTGCAGGATCGCATCCTGGCGAGATGGTATTTAGAACAGTAAGAGATACTACAACAACAAAGGAAGAAAAGCTAAAAATAACAGGCGGTGGCGTCATTATAAATGACAACGCATCAACAACAGACTTTAGGGTGGGGTCATCAGCATCTCCCGGAATGGTTCTTGTTGATGGCGGAGCAGATCAGGCTCTGTTTGGAACAAATAGTGTTACCGCAGCATCTGAAATCGTACCACTGGGCGCCGATATCAAGTTGTATCTCTCAGGTACATCTGGCTCTATGGGAACTGCTACAAAGGGCACAATACTTGTAGCAGGTGATCTTGTTGTAAGCGGGGCATCAGTCATGGGTGGCACTAGACAAAAGACTCCTGTAGACGGTCTCGCACTAGAAGTCAGCGGCTCTGTTATGTTTGGTTCTGGCCATGCCGGCATAGCGTCAGCACCTTCGGGAATTACAATTCCTACATACTTTTCTTCAAAGTGGCCGAATGCCACACACACAAATGAACCAGCGTGGCTTGCACTTGGAAATGCTGGAACGGATAGTGGGCGATCTGTTCCGTATTCTGAGTTCGTTCTAGTTGCACCGTTTGACTGCACATTGAGAAATATGAAAATTAGTATGTCTGGGTCTGGTACAAATACCATATCAAGTCCTGGAAACGTAAGATTCGATGTATTCCATGGAAAAGATCAAAAAATGGATTCACTTAGTGTGGCAGGTCTAGGCGCCATTACATCGCTAGTAACCCCTATAGGCTTTGGCAGATCAAACTCAACAGTTTCGTTTAACGGTGTCCACCTTGCCGGCGGTCAGACACTTAATGTTCCATTAAATGTCTCAATGAGTGCAGGCGAGAGAGTTTGCATCTCCATGGACCCACTCAATGCACCATCCTCTGGACTGTGGGATATAAGCGGCGTTGTTTTATTTGAAATGAATCAATTTAGAGAGTTTAATTAAGAAAATCAAAGTTAAACTTATATACATTCTTTGTTAAAATGGTATATCAATAGACAGAGGTGTAGTTATGTTTAATAGTCCCTTTCCAACTGGTAATTTTGAAAAGCCATTAGAAGAAAAAATATCTGATGCTGATATCGTATTCGTCTCGGATATGTTTGTCGAAGATTACGCCGGCGGCGCTGAGCTTACAACAGAAGTTCTTATAAATTCAGCCAACGGTAAAAATATTTGCAAAATAAGATCATCCCAACTTACAATGGAATTGCTCTCCCAGGGAATTGAAAAGTTCTGGGTATTTACAAACTTTTCAGGAATGAATACTGAATTGATTCCATCAATAATTGCTAATTTAAGATATGCAATAGTTGAATATGACTTTAAATTCTGCGGATATAGATCGCCAGAGAAACATGAATTTGAGCTTGGCACTGCATGTGATTGTCAAAATAGAATGGTTGGAAAGTTAATTTCTGCATTTTTCTACGGTGCAGAATCTTTATTCTGGATGTCAGATTGCCAAAGAGAGATTTATGAGAGTCATTTTCCATTCCTTGAAAAGAAAAATTCAATTCTTCTTAGCTCTTTATTTTCTCCTGAATTTTTTGAATATGTTTCAAAATTTAGCAACTCTAAAAATGATAAGTCTGAGACTTATTTAATAGTAGGAAGTAATTCGTGGATAAAGGGTGTCGATGCTGCTGTCTCATACTGTGAAGATAAAAGCATAGAGTATGAAATAGTATCAGATTTAAAGCATGAAGAAATGTTGGATAAAATGGCATCTTCAAAAGGATTGGTATTCTTACCTCTCGGCGGTGACACCTGTCCAAGAACTGTCATTGAGGCAAAACTTTTAGGATGCGATCTTATAATAAATGATAATGTTTTGCACAAGAATGAATCCTGGTTTTCATCTAGCAGTCTCCAGGATACAGTAGAGTGGTTGATGGGTGGAACATCAAGATTTTGGGACGAGATAAACACGCAGCAGGATAGACAACCTACTATTAGCGGATACACTACGACGCATAACTGTATTTCTCAAAAATATCCATTTGAGGCGTCGATTCAATCGCTGCTGGGTTTTTGTGACCAGGTAGTTGTTGTTGATGGAGGCTCAACAGACGGCACTATAGAGAGGCTAAGTGAAATTGCAAATAAAGATGAAAGGCTAATTGTGCATGTTCAGAAAAGAGATTGGAACAATAAGAGATTTGCTGTTTATGACGGTCTTCAAAAGGCAATGGCACGAGCAATCTGTACGGGTGAATTTTGCTGGCAACAGGATTCAGATGAAGTAGTTCATGAAAGAGATTACGAAAAAGTAAAGCAGTTAGTTAGAAAAATACCCAAGACAATGGATCTAGTAGCACTCCCAGTCCTAGAATTCTGGGGAAGCAAGGGAAAATTAAGAATAGATGTCAATCCGTGGAAATGGAGACTTTCTAGAAATAGACCCCATATTACACACGGAATACCTGCAACACTAAGAAAGTTTGATGACGCAGGCGAGCTTTATTCTTTACCGGGTTCAGACGGATGTGACTATGTCAGGTCAGATACGTATGATCCAATACCATTTGTAAACTTCTATACAGAGGATGCGCATAAAGCAAGAGAGCTTGCGATAAACGGGGCAGAAGATGCACTCGCTGCGTATTCATCGTGGCTCCAGAATATTACAAACGGCTTGCCATCTGTTATTCACTATTCGTGGTATGATATTGAAAGAAAGATTAAAACATATAAAAATTACTGGTCTAAGCACTGGCAAAGCTTGTACGATGTTTCACAGGAAGATACAGTTGAAAATAACATGTTTTTTGATAAAAAATGGTCCGATGTTACTGACCAGGATATTTCAGATATGGCAACAAAGCTTGAGACAGAAATTGGAGGGTGGGTATTTCATTCCAAGGTTGATTTTAACAAACCGACTTCGTGCATAACAGTGGGATCTGCAATTCACCCTGAATCTATGGGAGAGTGGATAAAGTGAGAGTTTTATTTATAGTTCCATGCTACAATGCGGAGAAAAATTTAGAAAAGCTTGGTGCGAGCCTAGTAAATCAAAGTTCCGAAGACTGGGATGCAATTATCATTGATGATATGTCTGAGGATGGAACTTACGAGCTAGTATCAAAATTTAAAAAAGATAAATTTACAGTTATTAAAAATAATGAAAAAAAATATGCACTAAGAAATATTGTTGAAACTGCTCGTAGTTTTGAAGATCTTGATGATATTATAATAGCAGTCGTAGATGGTGATGACTATCTATGCAATGATGATACTGTAAAAATTATAATAAATTCATATAAAGAAGGGCATGACGTTGTATGGACAGGACACCAGTGGGACGTCAATGGAGCCAATATATCTAAATCAATGCCAGCAAATGTCGATCCGTATGCGTGGCCCTGGTCCTCATCCCACTTAAGAACATTTAAAGCATCGCTATTGTCGAAAATAAGTGATAAAAATTTCAAAGATATACACGGGAACTGGTTTAAAAGAGGATATGATCAAGCACTAATGCTACCATTGCTCAGCATATCATCTTCAAGACATTATATCGACCAGGTTTGCTACACATACAATATAAATTCAGTATCTATACCGCACAGAGACTATGAGGAAAAAAGTCAAATATCTACAGTCAATATTGTTAGATCGCGCGGGTTTATTGAATGAGAATTAACAAGCCCTGGGGTCACGAAGAAATCTGGGCAAAAACTTCAAGCTACGTTGGAAAATTACTCCACATTAAAGCGGGTCACAGACTATCAAAACAGTTTCACCAGACAAAGGAAGAAACGATATATGTCATAGAGGGAACTCTTTATAATTATGATAAAAATGATAATGTCGAAAAGTTTATAAAAGGAAAGAGTCTACACATCTCACCTCACCAGATTCATAGATTTGCAGCAGATGACGGTGATGTTACTCTAGTAGAAGTCAGCACACCACATCTAGATGATGTTGTTAGAATTGAAGATGACTACAATAGATGAATGTCGTTTTAACAAATTTTAATCCATCGTCAGATAGCGGTCCAAATAGTTTTTCAAAGGGACTATTTAATAGTCTGCTAGAAGACAGTAAGATTAGACTTGTAGATAGTTTTGAAAAAGCTGATATAGAATTCTCTCTTATAGAGTCACTATTTCCTAAAACTATACCTCGAATTACACGGCTAGATGGAATATATTTTAATACATCGCAAGATTATAATTTATTAAATACCAATATTAAAAAGACTTATTTAGAATCGGATTCCGTTGTATTTCAGTCAGAGTTTAATAAAGATTTGATAACTTCTTGGTTTGGAGAGCATGAATCTAGCTATGTAATATCAAATGGTGCAAATACTCATTTAATTGACAAAATTGAACCTGCTGACATGAAAGAAACATTTGGTGATAAAGAGATATGGGTGTGTGCATCATCCTGGCGACCTCACAAAAGGTTAAGGGAGAATATTAGATACTTTATTGAAAAAGCAAGCGATAGATCTGTGCTGCTTGTAGCAGGAAAAGGTGCAACAAAAGAGGATTTTTTAGGATATGAGTCACTAATAAACAATAGAATATTTTATTTGGGTCATTTGCCTTGGAAATCTTTAATATCAATATATAAAACTTCTTCAACTTTTGTCCATCTTGCATTTTTAGATCATTGCCCAAACGTTGTAGTCGATGCAGCTGCATGTGATTGCACCATAGTCTGTTCATCATCAGGAGGTACTAAGGAAATATCTTCTCTTGAGAAGGTTGTTATAGATGATTTAGACTGGGATTTTTCACCATTAGACCTGTACAGCCCGCCACCACTAGATTTTGAAAATTATTTAAAAATATTATGTGACAAGAGTTATAATTTGAATAATGCAGCAGAGATGTATTTTTCTGCAATGGAGAAATTAATTGAAAAAAGTTAGACATTATAAAGACTATAAAGACTATATTGCTTTTCAATCTAAAAAGACACTAAACCCAGAAAAGAGGGTAAAGTGGCTAGGTGAAGAGTGGGAATTAAAGGTTAGTGGTTTTAAGGGAGAGTTTTCTAAGTTTGGAAATATTTTAAATAGTGAGACAAAGGCATTATGTGTAGGTGCAAGAACCGGACAAGAAGTTGTTGCACTAAATGAAATGGGAATTGTCGATGCCATCGGGATTGATATTATTCCGCATGAACCCAGCGTAATTCATGGAGATATGCACAATCTAGACTTTGAAGATGAGACATTTGATTTCGTGTATACAAATGTTATTGATCACTCAATAGATCCTTCAAAAATGATGGCAGAGATGGAAAGAGTCCTAAAAGTTGGCGGCTATCTCTTCCTCCAGTGCCAGGTGGGAATAGATCAGGATGAGTATACTGAATTTGTCATAGAAAATCCAATTCATGATGTTCTATCTTTAACAAATACCACATTCTGCTCAGTGTGTCAACCGATTCAAAGAAATTTTGCAGGAATGAATTTTGAGTATGTTTTTACAAAGTCTCAAGAACTAACAAATCTTTATAAAAACTACGGAGCAATAGAAGATATTGAAGTTCCAGAAGACTATCAAGAACTCTGGAATGATATAAATCTTCCTATTCAAAATAAAAAACTCGACACGGCGAATATTGTCTCTAACAAAATGCGTAGGGAAATACTTTCAAATTTAATGAAAAGAGGCTTTTATCTAACTAGAATTGCCGAATCTTTTGATAGAAATAGAATAGTAGAGGTAGGAACAGCCGAGGGCTGGCAGTTCTACAATTTTTGCAAATATGTTTCAGATGGAGATAGTGAAAAAGGCTTTGTTATGTCTTGTGATCCAAGAGACGTTAGAAGTAGAAAGTATGTAGAAATTTATGAATGTGATGATAGATTCAATTATTTTCAAGAGACCAGTAGTGAATTAGCATCGAGAGCAAGCAATGTAGATTTATTTTATATTGATGGGCTCCATGATGAAGGAACAGTTCTTAGGGATGTTATCAATCTAGAAAGTACGCAGTGCCAGAGCACAAAGCCCGTCTGGATATTAGATGATTTTGATGAGAGGTTTGGCTGCGCTAAGGATATTTTTACACTTTGCCAGCTGTCAAGAATGTTTAAAGTCTATGAGGTAGGAAAAACAGCCAGCGGTCATCCATCGCACCAGGCACTTATTGCTGGGCATTTTCAATCACAAGATTAATTTATCCTGGCTGGAATTTAAAAAATGAAAAAAGTTAAAAATAGTTTAAAAATAACATTTCTTACTTTAGATCAAAATATCTCTTCTGGCTCATATAGAATATGGGTCAATGACTATTGTAAATATTTTAATGATATTGGTGTAGATTCACAAATATCTACAGTTGGAAATATAACTGAGGAAGCTTTAAAGAATTCTGATGTCGCAATTATAG
>Ga0209756_1001156_pt1 | contig 24833 bp, 7 predicted proteins | sample ETNvirenome_6_85_FD_184071 | JGI IMG/M metagenome (GOLD analysis project Ga0209756, IMG submission 184071) | Marine viral communities from the Pacific Ocean - ETNP_6_85 (SPAdes) (version 3) | ecosystem: Environmental > Aquatic > Marine > Oceanic | place: Pacific Ocean | collected 2013-06-19 | reverse complement strand
GCAAACGCAGATACAACAATCACGAATGCGTTCAAAGCAGATTTAACAACACGGGGCACTGGTTCAAATATGGGGATGTCAGATACCTTAGAAGTTTTTTCGATATATGGGCAAGCAATTAGTGGTTCTAGCGCCACAAAAACAACAGAACTATCAAGAATTCTTGTTAATTTTCCAGTTGCGGATATGGACACAGATAGATCAAATGGTGATATCCCTGCTTCTGGAAGCGTAAATTTTTATTTAAGAATGTTCAATGCTAAACATCCATTTACGGTGCCAAGAAGTTTCACGCTTTCTGCTTCTGCAGTAACGCTGGAATGGGAAGAAGGCCGCGGCCTCGACATGGAAGGCTATAGAGATCTAACATATGATGCCAGCGGTTCGAACTGGATGAATGCAAATAGTAATATCGTTGCCGCGACTGCAACAATAACCTTCACCGGCTCCCCAGCAGCTGGCCAAACTCTCACAATAGTTGATACTGACGGCACGAGCATAGCTTATACTGCCGCTACGGACGAAGATACGACCGCAGACCCCCCCGAATTTGAGAACCTGACCGGCGGCGCCACTGCTATAGCCGCATCTCTTAAGGCCTGCATTGACAGCGCAAATGGTCACAATGGAACAATTAGCGTTGTTGATAATAGCGATGGTTCACTGTCTTTGACACAAACAGGCGCCGGCGCCGCAGGAAATACTACAATGGTCGACAGCGGCCTCGGTACCGGCGGTGGCATCAACACTGCACCGACACTTGTTCAATGGTCGGGCGGAGATGGTGTATGGAAAAGACCAGGCGGTGATTATGATGTATACCCAAGCTCTTCTTTCGAACAGACATTTGAAAATGGAACAGAAGACTTAGAAATAAATATTACATCATTAGTTGAACAATGGCTTAACGCCTCTGGAAATGTTTTTGGCGATAAATCGAGTGCAAGATATGGCATAGGACTTTACTTAACAAGCAGCCAGGAAGCTAAATTAGTTGACACAACAATCACGGATGGAGATTATGGGATCCTTAAAAATCCAACTGGCTCACTTAGTTCATACTATACAAAAAAGTTTTTCGCCCGCGGCTCAGAATTTTTCTTTAAAAGACCAATGATTGAAGCTCGTTGGGACTCATCTAAAAAAGATAATAGAGGGAACTTTTATTTAAGCAGTTCGCTAGCATCCGGCACAGATAACTTAAACACTCTTTATTTATATAATTATGTTAGAGGCCAATTAAAAAATATCCCAAAACTAGGAGGTGCAGGGCACGCGCTTGCGACTGGAACAGTGACGATTACTGAGGCTAGTAATCTTGGCACGTCCGCGTACGGAACAATCACTGTCGCGAATGAAGGCTGGATGGAAGCCGGCGATACTATCAGTCTGATTTCCACTGACCAAACAACGATTGTATGTACGATTAATGCCAATGGCGGTGCCACCACTTCTGCTGCTTTATCTGGGGATGTGGAGGCAGCCATAGTAAATGGCAGCACTGCTGACACTGCGACAAATATTGCGCAAGCTATAAATCATAATACATATTTCATCGCCACCGCTGCTTCCAATGTAGTAACTGTGACACAAGCGGTGGTTGGCGATGCAGGCGATACAGTCATTACTATTACAGAAGGCGGTGCCACCGGTTTGACTAAGGCAGATTTTGCCAATGGTGTAGATGCAACTACTATTGCCATTGTTACGACTGATGGCACTACGATAACAGCAACGGCTGATAAATCAACAACAACAACCACTGATACTAATTCGCCAACATTTAAAATAGTTACTGGGGCACAAGGCGAACATCTTACTGCTGATGAATTGCATACATGTTTGGAGGCCAATTCTAGATTATCCGCGACATCAGATGATGAGAGCGCCACTGTAACAATAGTTCAAGCCATTGGAGGCGCAGACGGCAATACAACAATTACAATCACCGACCCAGGTGGTTCCGGCACGTCGAAAGAAGATTTTACCGGGGGTACAACTGGTGAACCCCATAGAACAAAATTAAACCTCAGATTATATGCTGCGACTGGAAGCGATGCAAAAATGTTACCAATTGGTGGCGGGGTAACAGTTGATAATGGATTTATTGTAACCGCTTCTTATATTGCTTCAGGTACTTATAGCGCTTCTTTTGCCTATACGGGTTCGGAGACTACGCTTTATGATGTTTGGTCGACAGGGAGTACCGTTTCATATAAAGGCACCGGAGCATCATACAAAGAATTTCATACAGGATCAAAAATAAGCGTTAAAACTTTTAATTCATATGATTATAACCCGAACGACACATATGTTACTTCTATAACAAATCTTAAGTCAATTTATTCTAACAAAGAAACAGCTAGGTTTAGATTGTTTACTAGAAAAAAAGACTGGGATCCAAATATTTATACAAAGGCAACCTCGATAGCAGAAACTGAAATCGTTGAAGATGCATATTATAAGATTTTTAGGGTACATGATAATCTAAAAGTCGTTGATTATGGTACAGGAAGCTCAAAACAAACAAGAACATCATACGATGTTAGTGGAAGTTATTTTGACTTTGATATGTCTATGCTGCAAGCTGACTATATGTATGGGATTAATATGGCATATCATTTAAATGGAAAATATGTGGAACAACCAGAAACTTTTAAATTTAGAGTAGAAAAAGATTTAACAAATGTAGAGTAAATATATGGATACAAAAAAATATTTTGATGACCCACAAACTATAGTAAGCTCAACAGATATCGATTCTTTAGCAAAAGAAGTTGAATCCTATAAATATATGGGTGCATACATTCAAGAAAAGGAAAGGTTTATCCCCCGGATTGATTTTTCTAGCGCTTCTAATTTTGCATTTTTTGGTTCTGCAAAACAATATTATAATGACGCAATTAAAAAAATCTATCAAACTTATCCATATGATGGCTCCCTATATGAAAAAACTAGTTGGCATCTTTCTTCTTCTTATTTAGATAATTATATTTTTGAAAACGAATACCCTAGAACAAATGGATATATTCTTCTTACCGCACGAGACGACGCAACTCCATGGGATGGCACGAACTCAAATGATTATGTTAGTGCCTCTAATACAGAATATATTCTATTTAGAGGGGGCCCACATCCAAGCACGCGAAGCAAAGGCAAAGAGATCACAGACACCGCTGGAACTTACAAAAGTGGGTATTCAAATATATATGATCAATCTGAAAATAGAGAATCTAATTTAAAACTTGGCGGCAATGATGGGAATACTGTTGAATTTTGGATGAAAAAGGAAGAGATTAATACCAGCTTTAGAGAAGTTATTTTCGACACACACACAGCAAATGCAACCACCTCAGAAACTGGCTATGGACGATTAAGAGTTGAATTAGAAAAAAACGCCGCACAATTTAAAGTTACTTACATGTCAGGTGCCAATGACCAACATGCCGGATACGCAACCGCATCTTTAGGCCAAGGACTGGCTTTCAATGATACGTGGCATCATTATGCATTTACATTTAAAAATCAAAAAGTAGGAAAATCTATACTTTTCGACGGTACAGATGATTATATTTCTATTGGCCAGCCACCGGTACTAAATTTTACTCCAGATAGCGATTCATTTACACTTTCAACGTGGATAAAAACCACTAGTACAGCAAATGGGCATATTATTGGTATTGTTGACGGCTCCAACGTCACCTCCGCACAATATTGGATCGCCGTCGACGGTTCGAGCGATAAAGTTATCGGAGTTGTTGGTGGCCACGCCGATTTCTCTCGATCCGATTCTACCATAAATGATGACGAATGGCACCACGTAGTTCTTGTAAGCAATGGCACAACACACACATTATATATTGATGGAGCAGCGCAATCTAATACCGGTACATGTGGCAGTACAACCAAAGCTGGGATTGATCTTCTTATTGGCGCCCGCCGCGACGGCAATAATACAGACACCGCTTATCATTTTGATGGCTACATTGATGAAGTGACTATCTGGAAAACAGACTTAAGTGCAACTGAAGTCGCGGAGCTTTATAATGAAGGACAATATTTTAATCCCACTTCGCACTCCGAAGCAGCAAATCTTGTTTCTTGGTGGGATATGGGCGAAACAACGCCTAATATAAGCCCGCTAACACCAAATTATAAACTTATAGATACCGTCGGAGACAATGATGCCAAAATGCACAATTTTGATTCCAGTTATGGAATTAAAGAAGAAACTAAATTTGGTGGGTATGTTAGAACAAAGTTTTATCTTGATGGCGAATGCAACGATTCATTTGATTTAGGAAATAGTGTTAATTATGTTAGTGGAGGAATGTTGGCCACTCTCGGCGCCCTGGCAACTTCTTTGTCTGGTAACGGCGCGCCACAGCTAGGCTGGGCGCCCCTTTCTGCTTCATTAGATGAATTTCGATTTTGGAAAACAGAAAGAAATGCGCAACAAATTGGGAGACATTGGTTTACACAAGTTGGCGGAGGAACAAATACCGATAAAGCGAATACCCATCTTGGTGTGTATTACAAATTTAACGAAGGGATAACGACTGATACCTCTCTAGATTCGGTCACTCTAGATTATTCAGGCCGGGTAAATAATGGAGCTTGGACAGGATATACCTCTGGACATCGACAAACAGGATCGGCCATAGTTTTAAGTAATTTGACAACAGCGTCCTATGAATTTAAGGACCCAATTTTGTATAGTACTCATCCAAAAGTGAACGAATATTTAACCTCTTCTCTGAACAAAGGAGGGCGTCACGACCTTACAAACAATGCAGCTATTTACAATTCTCTACCAGCTTGGATAATAGATGAAGACGGTGAAAATGGGGAAACGCTTAAAAAGCTAACACAAATAATGGCGAGTTATTTTGATACTTTACAGTTACAAATACAAGAACTACCTACATTAAAAAATGTAATTTATCCAAGCGGAAGTTATGAAAAACCATATCCTCTTATAAAAGACGCCCTAGAATCAAAAGGCTTTGTAACTTCAGAAATATTTGCGGACGCAGATATTTTAACACAATTTTTAAATCAATCTAATAAAGAATTATTTGAGAAAAAACTTTATCATATAAAAAATCAAATATATCAAAATATTTACAATTCGTTATCCCATATTTATAAAACCAAAGGAACTGAAAAAGCATTTAGAAACTTAATTAGATGTTTTGGGGTTGATCACGAAGTTTTAAAATTAAATTTATATGCTAATGAATCAGATTATACATTCGAAGATAATTTTTCTTCTGTAACAGTTAATAAAAATTGCGTAGATTTTAATAATCCAAGCAGATTTAATGGAACAGTTTATCAATTTACATCTAGCACAAATGCTAATTCGATATCTTTCATTTCAGGGTCAAAATTAACTTTGACCGTGCCAGGAAACGCAGACGCTTTTCGAGCCGCTATCCCCTTTACAACAGAGGCAGAAATTATCTTTCCAAAATATGGAACTCCAGCAGATAAAAATCACTTTACGTATTCGAACCTTTCAGCCTCTCTTTTTGGTGTGCACACAGCTAGACAGACAAGTTATATACCGTCGGGTGACACACAAGCGACTGCAACAATAACCTTCTCCGGCGCCGCCGCCGCCGGTCAAACTCTCACAATAGTTGATACTGACGGCACGAGCATAGCTTATACTGCCGCTACGGACGAAGATACGACCGCAGACCCCCCCGAATTTGAGAACCTGACCGGCGGCGCCACTGCTATAGCCGCATCTCTTAAGGCCTGCATTGACAGCGCAAATGGTCACAATGGAACAATTAGTGTTGTTGATAATGGTGATGGCTCACTGTCTTTAACACAAGCAACCGCCGGCGCCGACGGAAACACTACAATGGTCGATAGCGGCCTCGGTACCGGCGGTGGCATTAACACTGCTCCGACACTTGTTCAATGGTCCGGCGGCACCCCGGGCGGCATAAATTATAATGATTTAGCTTGGCACAGCAATGATGTCGCAAACTTTCAAGTTTATGCATGTAGGAAAACACTAGGTGGGGATTCAAAAGGGTTCACGAATAAAGATGCGTATTTTGTGCTTACTAGTTCATACAATTGGGGCCTTCCAGAATTAACAAGTAGTATATTTAGAGAAGTATACGATAACAGAAAATGGAATTTTGCCGTACGCGTTAAACCAACAAAATATCCACTAGCAAGTTATATATCTGGCACTCTTTCTCAAATGGATGAAAAGATGGAGACTGTCGATAGCCCTCTTGCATATACAATAGAATTTTATGGAGTTAATAGTGATTTAAACATCGTAAATAATGAATTTTTAGTTACTGGAGCTTTAACACAATTAGAAGGAGAAAACTTTTTATCTAGTTCCAAACGTGTATATGCCGGCGGCCACCGAACCAATTTTACTGGATCGGCACTAGTCCCTACTGATGTTAAATTCTCTTCACTAAGATGTTGGTTAGATTATCTTGATAATGAAACCATTCAATCACATGCTAGAGACCCAAAAAATATTGGCCGGTTAAGCCCACATAAACCTGCGTATTTATTTGAAGTTTTGCCAACAGATGGAGGAACTGGAACGGCCGGCCACGACAGACCCGATGCTTTCATCAGTCAACCATATGTTCCTCAAATGGAAACTCTCGCTTTAAATTGGGATTTTACTAGCTTAACTAGTTCAGGCCCGTCGAATAGTGATACGTACTATGGAACTAGCACCAAGAACGCTCGTTTCCCAGTTGCAGATATGTCTTCTGGTTCCACAGATATTACTTCAAGTTATGGGGCAATAAGTGAAATTGTTAGTTTACAACATACAGGCCGAGGAGATTTCTTTCCTTCACTAAATAAGTCTGTCATAAGCAAAGAATATATATACGCAGCAAAACAAAACATACCAGAAAATGTTCACTCTTCTGATATGATAAAAATTTCAAACACTGATGATGTTGTTTTTACAAGACATATAAGACCTACTACTAACTTTTTTGCTATTGAGAAAAGCATGTATCAAACAATCTCTGAGGAAATATTAAGATTTTTTGCAACAGTTAAAGATTTTAATAATTTAATTGGAGAACCAGTAAACAGATATAGACAAGACTATAAAGCTTTAGGAAAACTACGTCAACTTTTCTTTGAAAGAAAAGTTGAAGACACAGATGAGATAGTGAGTCCAGACTTAGAAAAATATATTGATTATTATAAATGGATTGATCAATCAATATCTAAAATGATTCGACAAATCATTCCTGCTTCTGCAAGATTTTCTGAAAATATTAGAAACGTTATTGAAAGTCATGTTTTAGAAAGAAATAAATATTGGTCAAAGCTGCCCATTATTGAGAAAAAAACAAAATCCACGAAAGAAGAAGCAGAAGGCGCCGCCAGCAACCAATCTGGTAATAATGATGCCGGAGCCAACAATCAAGGCGCCGGCCAAGGCGACGAGGTAATGATGACGCCTTCTTTTGTAGTTGCGCACGCAAATTTAACAGAAAAGTTAAAAACAGTTGGGCCCGCCAAAATGAGCATACGACTTCCAGATAGCGAAACCTGGTCACGCGACGATGCGTCAAGAAACACATTATCATGGGGGAGAGCCACCACCACGGAGCCGGCAATTACAACCGGAGATAGTGACATCAACAATGAAAGAAAAAGAATTTTTGACGCAATAATTAAAATGCGCAGAAGAGAAAATCGAAGAACTGCCCACCTGGACATAGCCATATTTAAACCAATACATGGCGGAGTAACTACTTTAACAAATAAAAAACCAACTTTATTTAGAACTCTAATAAACAACGTTTCTGGATCTGAACATGTTGGATTAGAAATTACAAATCAAAAAGTAATTGAAAATGATATAGTTCAAGAATACAGACGCTTGTTCTTTCCAAAAGAAAAAAAGAGAGAGTTTATAACCACATCTAGAGAAAAAAGCCGAGGATCCACCGCGGATACTGGAGAACGAGATTATTTTGGAGATTCATATAGTAAATGGGTAATCCCCTTCACAGCGATGAGTTCTTCTGTTAATACTGGTTATAATTCTACAATTGTTAGCGAATTCACTGCCGGCATAGATTTTGCTAATTTGCATCAAGATATATATGCTCCACATTATGAAGTACCCATGCAAGGCACGTTTACTGAGAAATGGGCCGGCGGCAATCTATATCGACATGTTTTTAGCCAATTGCAGCCTCATGGGTTTACAACAGATGATGTTTCCACTCGTGTAGAGGGTTGGGCGATAGATTTTAGAGAAGATTCCAGTGGCAAATTTATTGTTTTTAGATCTCCAATTTCTGCCTCTATACAAAATCCTCGCGCAATGTTTTGGACCGGCCCGAAACGACCGGTCAATATTAAAAATATTCGAATGACAACTGGTTCGGGAGGATTCCAAGATCCGACAGGCAGCACAAAAAGTGGAAATTATAGATTTGATTATAATGTTGTTTCAACTTCCGGAAGAAAAATTAATAATAGATATTTTGTTAAAAATAATGGCATAAATATTGATTGGGCAGACCATCAAAAACCAGATTCAGAATATTTACCGATACAAGGAGTTCCTGATTTTACGTCCATTAATCGTTTCGTAACTGGTTCAAATAAATTTATTTTTGTTAATAAATTTGGCGCCCCAGGCGGGCCTGAAACAATGTCCGAGGCGTTCCTAGATCTTGAAGCCGGCGAATATTCAGTATATAATTCTCTTAATTATAGAAACTTAGCAGTTCGATTACCTCTTCGAGAGTATTTAACAAACCACGCTAATCAATTTGGATATTGGAGTGATACACAATATTCCGCTAGCTGGCAAACGGCTATAGATACCGGGTTCAAAGCAGCGGGAACGTATGCAGGAACTCAAACTAATGTAAAATCAGCAGGATATGTTGGAACTAGCGCCGGCGGCCAACCAATGCCCTCTTATCACAAAATTAATAGAAACTCATTAAGAAGAATAGAACTTGAAAACGCCTCTTCGCACAATACAATCACCGGCACAGTTCATGACAACTATTGGGTTCAACACCCAATTCCAAGGACAGATATACAATATTCTTGGGTATCAGCTAGTTTGATTTCTGGTTATACTGGTTCAGTTTTATATGGTTATGAACAACCAAGAACTAATAATATTAGACGATATGGCTCAGATGCTTCTACTGATTTAACATTATTAAGTGCTAGTCTTACTGGCGCCGCCGTCATAGCTGGTGGACCAATAATTCCGGTTGATTTTGCTGGACTCAATACATTAATTTATGATCCCCTTAGTTCATCCTTAAATCTTTTAAGCTCTTCTAATGGAGTTTATAAAAATACAAATATTGCATCGATTGTGAACCCCAATGATTTTAATAGTTTAATTCTCCATCGACAAGGCCCTTATGGTTGGCCTTCTTGGAAACAGGTGAGACAAGCACAACATCCAATAGCCAGAAAGGAAAGAAAAGATAGAATGATTTCTTTCCTTTATAAAAACAAACTTAATCATTATACTGAATCTTTTGCGACTAGCCGTTATAGCCCCATGGTTCATGTGTTTAAAGAAGGCACAATTCAACATACATATGGAAATAATTTAGCAAGTTTTGCGAATATTGATGTACAAAATAAACTTAAATCTAAACTTTATGGTGGAGATCAAGCGTATGATTATATTAAAAAGCTTTATCTAGAAGATATAATTTCTTTAAAGCCCAATCTTATTAGCTTATATTACAAAGAAATGATTTATCCAAGAGAAACTAATGTGTATTTGGCAAAGGCAAGAATGAGAACAAATTACATTGTTGATTTTTGGAGAGGAAGCCGCTCTGATAGAACAAAGGTCAGTGCGACAAATTCTCAAGGGCAAACAATTCTTAAACAAAGTCTCTGGCCGCTAGATGCAAGAGAGGATTTTGCAACCGCTACAGCACGAGGAAAAGCTTCTTCTGCTGGGAACGACGGCGCCGGAGAACTACAAAACAATTATACAACATATATTGGAGACACGGACTCTTCAGGCCTTGCAGTAAAAGTAATACCAGCGGCTTGTTACGCTAGGCCAATAAGTGCTAGCGCAGCCGAAGGTGAACTTTTGTATGGAGATACTTTGTGGGAAGCTGGCGATCCATTTTATGATTCATACGATGATTATTCTAATGAAATACGCAGAGTAGGCCAAAATTATTCTATTGCTTCAGAATTTAGAATGAGCGAACATATGGAATATTTTTTAGATGAAAAAAATGGCAACTTTTTTGCAGATAGGGAAGGATTTTTAACTTGTACAGGATCAAATTATGCAGATAGCACAGCAGACAATTTCTTTAAAACATATTCACATTCGGACTTTTTGAAGTACTTTTCGCTTGTATACGAAGACCACAAAGGAGTTGTTGAACCTTCTAGAATTTCACTAACTTGTAATACGATTATGAAACTTTTGCCATATAAAGGATTTTACCCAGCCGATAGGACACTACAATTAGCAACATTATTTAGTCAATCGTATTCATCAACAGAGTTTGGCACGGATTCTTATAGTGACAATTCTAAAAGAAGAGTCGCATTAACCCCATTTTTTGCTCCGGGAATTTTATATAATACAATTAAATCTGGGCTAGCTGTTGATTATCCAATTTATACAAAACAACCTGGATCGACAACTGCAGGAGGCACCGTTGATAGAGATACTGTATATACTGAAGGAACTGGAAGTACTTCTGCCAATTCAGATGTATATAGACTTTCCGCCTCTTTTGACTTTAGGCTGCCTTTTGATAGCCTAGTTCGCCCAGAAACTTATATAGGCTACGGTACATCTGTCTACGAAGCAGAACCAGATCCTAGAGCTAGAGTTAGCGGCTCCGCCACAACAAATGCGGCAACAGCCAGCATTAAACTGGATCTTACTAAGAGCGATACTTACAAACTAGCAATGCATAACTTCCTTGCCACTTCTATTGACTTGTTCTTAAAAAATGGAGAAGTATCAACACTTGTTACGTCGAAACAAGAAGACATATACATTGTTGACAGAAATATAAACACTTATAAAATGAGAGTTTATTTATCGGACCACCAAGATGTTTCTGCAACGCATAGTAGGAATTTCTCTATGTACAATCGTCAACTTGCTTTTGGTCCAACAGTAAATGCACCAGATAACGTAGGCGGATATGCACCATTTACACCACCTTATTATTATAATGACAGCAGCACAGGATATTCTTATGTTGAATATTCGTTCGCGCCATGGAAACATACGGTTGCAGAAAAATATGGTACAGAAGGAACGGATGAATATACATTAGATGAAATTATATCAAATTCTACAATTACAGAATTTAGGAAGGCAGGCAATTCACAATTCTCTGGGTCTTCGTCTGGAGATAATTATGTACAAGATATTAATATGATGAACTTAACGGCCTCTGTTAATATATTCCAAAAAGACGGTCATCTTGTTGTACAACCTAAATTTGAAACTCCCATATTTAATTTTACAAATGTTACAAAAACTTCTCCAACCAGTGGCGATGCATCTACAAAAGGAATCTGGCACCAAAAGGGTACTTATGAAACAAACAATTCAAAAGGTATATTTTTAGGAGTCCTCGACGTCGCCGATTCTGAATCCTTGGCAGATCTGATTACAATTGACAAAGGGTTCAAAAAAATTGGGCTATTACCAGACGATAAAGAAAAAACAATTAGAGAAGCGGTTATTGCAATACCAGTTATTAAGAAATTTAACAAACGAACAAACAATACACAAACAAAGTTTATTAATGTACACAAAAATATGGTGAAAAGAGCCGTTGCAGACATTTCGGGAGGCAAAACATCAGAAGAAAGTACCGCTACAACTTCTATTTATGACATGGTAAAAGCAATGCAGGGATATATTATTCCACCACAATTTGATTTCTTGACACGATTAAAGAAGTTCGGCTCCAAGAAATTTAGTCCCTTTGCTATGTATATTTTTGAATTTGAGCACGAACTTTCACAAGAAGAGCTAGCAAATATATGGCAGAATATACGACCAGAAATAGCACAAACACACAAGAAAGAAAAAGCCGTTGTTAAACACACATTGGCGAAAGGGGAACTATTGACAGCTAAAGAGTTGAATAATCCAGATTTACATTGGATGGTGTTTAAAGTTAAACAAAAGGCAAAATGGAATTATTTTGATAAAGTAATTGATTTAGCCGGGACATTAGTCCCCAGAGCAGATGCCGGCGCCGCCCCAACAGGACTTCAACTCAGCGACGCGCGAAGCAATATAAAGGACATAGTAAATTATGCTCGTTTTGATAGCGACATTGCGCCGGGTTCTGGATTGGATTATAGTTACAATTGGCCATATGACTTTTGTTCTTTGGTTGAACTAATAAAAGTGGGCGCGGAAGTACAGTTTGGTGGGAAAGGGATGGTACAAATACATCCACCAAGCGACAAATCTGAAACACCCATGGATTCTCTTGGCTCAAAAAGAGAGACTGTAGTAGTTTCTGATAGGGGAGTACAAAGCGTTTCTGCTCGAAACCCAGATATACAAGAAGAGGCCTCGTCAGGTTTTGACGTTGGTCCAATAAGCAGAGAAGGGTCCGCAGGTTTTGACGTTGGTCCAATAAGCAGAGAAGGGTCCGCAGGTTTTGACGTTGGTCCAATAAGCAGAGAAGGAGCCAATAGAACAACAGATCAAGGACGTTCAGATGATTAGGAGTGTTAAGTAATGGAGTTTTTTAATAAAAAAGAAGATGTAATAGATTTGGAACTGACGCCATACGGAGAATATTTGCTTTTGAAGGGCAAGTTCAAACCAGATCAGTATGCATTTTTTGACGATGAAATTTTATATGATAGTAAATATACAGTCAACGACTCAGAAGAGGCACAAAATGATATTAAAGACAGGATTAAAGAAGTTCCAAGATTAAAAACCCAATCTGTATTCCAGAATAGAGACCTTCCAAGTTTAACTCAGCTCACTGCGTGGGAAGAATATTTTTACATGGCGGGGGATCCTTTATTGGGCGCCCAAGCTCACCCTTTGCCATATATGAAATCCTATATTTTACCTTTGCCGCTTGGAAATTGTAGCCCTGACAGCGATTACGCGCCGGCATGGGATATTAAATTACTATATAATAATTTAGATTTAATAAAAACTGACTGTGATCCTACCACATCTGATACATTCACGGGCGAAATACCATTTCTAACCGCCAGCATGCACCCATATTTACAAATACCCCAACTAGATGTTACGATTAAATATAGGACCTCTGCAAAATCTTTAAATAAAGAACTTGAAACTTCTGAACATAATGTGAACAAAAGTACGGATCTTAGATTAAAAGAATTCGACGAATTACATGAAAACCCACCCACATATTCAGATGGATATTATGATTTTCAAGAAGATTTTATAGTATTAGAAATTGATGAACATAATGTTCCATATTTAAGAGAAAATTTTGACATCGAGATCTTTGAAGTAGATACAGATTTTTTGACTGATGTACTTTTGGGTAAGAACTCACGTCAAGCAGTCGGAGCCCATTTGAAATCATTATCTTTCACTAAAAGCCCATCAAGTGTTAATGAAAAAGGTCTTTTAAGAACCGAAGAAGAAAATATAAAATCTATTGAAGAAGATTTACGAATAAAATTAATTCCTTTAGATAATTCTTATGTTGAGCACTTTTTTAATGTATATACTGACCATGAAATTGACAAAGATTTAATGTGCAAAATAAAACCAGTAACAAAACAAAAAGGACATCTCGTGTCAGACCCGTTAGATTGTTTAGTAGACTTTGAAGCAAATATTACATCATCAGATATTTATAAAGAAACAACAGAAACAACTCCGGAGTGTGATTAATGGAATATTTAGGGAAAAACATAACACAACCATATATTTCTAAAATAACAATAGAATCGGATAATACTGGCGGCAATATAGTAGCTGTAACAGTTTTTATGAATAATGAGAAAAGAAGTCGTAAAATGGTCGGAACAATGCAAACAAGTATTATTAAAATAGCCGACAAAAAGACAATTGATAAGCTTAAATTATACAATAATCGAAATATGATTCTTGAATTAATAGAAAATTCAAAGAACGGCGGCCCCCTTGGAAACATAGAATTATTGAAGGCAGAAGTTAAGGTATTTAGCCCAAGTGTTACAAAAAAAACAATCACACAAAAATTTTACGTTGATGAAAATGTTTCTGATTTATCGTTTTACGTTGTGTGTCAATATAACACAAATCATCCATATCATGCAAAAAAGATTTTTAACAGCCCTACCTATAAAAAACACATAGACGAGATGGCCGCAATTGTTTCAGAAGATGTAATCAAGAATCGGCGCGCCGTAAAGAAAGCTAATATTTTTAAATTCAAAAACCCAGCAGTTCAACTCCCAGAAGAACAAGAAGACCATTCAGTTTCTCAAGGGGGTATAAGAATTTGGACCGGCCCAGTTCATCGAATGTCAAATGGAGAATGGATGCCAGGGACAAAGCATACTCCTAACATGCCATATTTGACACAAGTGTCGATGCTTAATACAACATTACACGACTATAGGATATTCGATAAGATATCAAAAATAAATTTTAATTATAGATTATTAGAAAATAAGCCTTTACTCAATAAAAAAAATGCTCATTTTTCTAATTTATATATAACAAATGATAACAATGGATTTGCTAAACTCTTTTTTGCAGTTGATATGGGTGAACTTATTAAAAATAATTCTAAGCTACCACAGTTAATTTCTAGTAAAACTACATTCGAACGTTCACCTCGGTTAATTTCTACTAAAGCTCCATCTTTTTTAGCTTTAGATTCCAGCAACTCTAGTTTTGATGAAATAATAAATTTAAGTGAAATAAAAAACATAACAATAACACGAGAAAAAGTTGATAAAACAAATAACCCATCTACAGAAAATAAAAGCAACAATGATGTTCGACAAATTATTGCGAAATCAACGCAAGAAGGCCAAACCGTCGTTCCATCAAGCTATTCTATAAAAAAAGATGTTCTTATACCAAATGAGATTGATACTGCAAGAACACCAATCGGCAATTTGTCTGAAATCAAAGGATTATATCATGACTCCTTAATAGATCCAAACTCACATAAAAAAAATAGATATTTTGGCGCAACAGACATATCAATGAAAGAAATACAAGGTGGATTATTTAAATATAGTGTAAAATTAGATATCGAAGATGGTACAATGAAATTTATAAAACATCTTTTGCATGATTTGGTGAAAGGCCAACACGCGATGGCCTTATATTTTAGAGATTATAAACCCGACACCGCAAGAGAAGATTATATGATAAATAAAAAAGGCCCATGGGTTTGGGCCTTAGATATTTTATTAAAAACAATAAAAACATTTGCGGATACAAATGATAGAACCGCTTTAAAAGATCTTGACCAACAGATGTATATTTTCTCTGCCCCTGGAAGTGCAACTTTGGAAAGTTTATCAAAAGTAGTTAATACATATAATAACATTGTTTTTCACATTCGAAATTTAGTAGAAGACGCCCCTTCCAGGGGTAAAAGAAATAAGGACGAAATGAATCCTAAGACAGTTATTTCCGGGAAAAGAGCAATTCCACAATATATTTCTATAGATCATACTTTTTCTGAAGCATTTAACGCAAAAGACAATGGAATTGTTGGATATGATTATCATGATATTAACCCCGCGGCAACCGCGCCTTCTCAAGGGGGCCTACTGCTTTTTTCTGGCACCGATTTTAAACGAAGAATAATAAATGACAACCTGCGCTTTTTTCATAGTGATGTTTCGAATAAAGGAATTTTAATTAATAAAAAATATGAGAGCTTAGACCTAACTAAATATTCTTATTTAACCCCCGCTTCAATTAAAATACCGGGAAGGCCCCCTTTCCGAACTCACGGGAGAAGTCAAGGCGGAGAAGTACAAAACTCTTCAGAACTGGCGCATTTTAATATTCTGATGGATTTATATTCTTATAAAACTATTGGTTATCTTCCCGTGAAAGGCCAGCAAACGCTAGCTGAAATTGAAAAATCAAAATCAAATTTGGGCGCAGAACCTGGCATATTTTCTCAAAAATTAAATACATTTTCTACAATGATTAAAAATAGCTTAATACAAAATATGACAGCTATAAATACAATCGTTTTAAAAAAATATGAATCTTCATTTGATGAAGAGCCCAGCAAAGAAGAAAATACAGTTGCAAAACTAATGCACAACTCTACAGCAGATAAATATATAGGCGAGATCCAGGCAAAAGATGATAGAGAGGATCATATCAACAAAGCTGCTGAAAATATAACTAATCCATCGTTTATCTTTGCTCCTTTATTCTATATGAATAATTTAAACATAGAAAAAGAAATTAATTGTTTAAGCAATATGCTGAATATTAATATAAATAAACAAAAATCATCTAAAACAGAACTAAAATTTTTACCAAATCAATTAAAAGCTTTAGCCGCTAGTAGTGAGAACTCAGAGTCGACAAAACAAACATGGTATGACAATAATGAGTCTGTATTAAAACATTTAAAAAATACAGCTTTTTACTATTTAAATCAAAAGAATATAGTTCTAATTGAAGTGTTGTTGGGCTTTACAGGCGGAATAGTTGCTTCTCCCAGATGGGTGAGACTAACAAGAGATCATCTTGATGGCGCTTATAGAAGTCCAAATAAAAAATTGTTATGTCGGCTAAGTCCATATATTAATTCTAAAATATGTTTTGATAAAAATAGAATTTTAGATTTAAATCTTTTTAATCAGTACTTTTTTATTAATGTAAATGATACTGCATCAAGGGTGACCACCCGAAGAAGAACAATAAAATCAGCAGAGGGGCTCTCATCGCTAGATAACAATAATTTATTAAAAATAAACAGTAATTTTGTAAGAACTAATATGATATTTGGCGAAACGGCGCGCCGGCCAGCCGAAATGAAAACCAGAACTACACAGGCAGCAACTACTATGCCCACAACAACTACAACAGGTGGCGGAATGGGCCCCGGTGAAGGAGGGTCGTACTAATGCCACATAATACATATCAGTGGTGGGACCAGGACATCTGGGATAGTCAGCTTATCTGGGAATCGGCCTTCAGTGAATGGCACCAGCATTCCCTTCCTTTGTATATACACAGCTCAAATATTTACACCAAAACTCTTTACGCGGATCCGGCACCCCGAGACCCGGTAAAGCCCTATTTTGGCCATTGGTTGGACAACACCGGTATCCAATTCCAATTCATGAATACCACTCAAACCATCTGGCACCTGCCAGGCTGGACAAGTCCAACCACGAAAAGATTTATACGCCCAGGTCAAGATTGGGAGGCGGGAAAAACCAGTTTTCCCTCCTCGGACCCGAAGGCCCCGTCCCGCGTTTTAGCAACAAGAAAAGTAAGAACTGTGAGCACCTATATAAGTGATGAGTGGCTGGCGTTTCTTTGGTTTGTTGACCCCATCGCCGGCGCAGCGGACCCCGGCGCCGGCCACGGAGTTTGGGCGCAGGCCGGCAAGAAATTTTTAGGATTTGAGGACAAGTGGCATGACAAAGGCATGGAACTATTCTATGCCGCGGCTACTGTTGGGCCGATGCCACACTACCATGAAGGTTATATCGACGAATTTGGAAACGGATTTACTACTGGAGTATTTTTAAGCGAGTCGGCTTTTCATTCAGACGGCGTTCCCATACCCGAATCCGGCAGGTTGAAAGCAATTGCCGAGTATTTCGCCGATTACGGCGATGACCCCCTTATCGCCGCAGCAGATCCTACTCACCATACTCACAAGCTTCTTCCATTGAACCCGCAAAGCCCCCTATTTGGCACCTACCCCGCCACCGTGGGGAACGCGGGCCATATAGGTATATTCCCAGGAGGTAAAGTTGCCGGATCCGACCAAGCTAATACTCAGCACGACAACACCGTAGGTGTTAGCCTCCTTGGTGATGTAAATGAAATTATATTTTTAGAATCTGCAGAGGTTCACTATAGCAACGAGGAGTTACAAATGGTTGTTCCCGGAATAGACCATTGGGCTTGCGATCTAGTGCCAGGCGTCTGCCTTGGTCTCACCCAGGACCCGAACGTGCCCCCGGCAGAACAGGTCCCCTCTGCCAAAGTGCTGCAAAATCTCGCTGAGCGCCAGACTATATTTAACGAACATATTGAATATACTTATAAAAGCAGAATACACACTCACCGCCCTTTTGAAACTTCAAAAGACATCAGTAACTATAGAGTTTTTACTGATCGTGTTTTTGATTTAGATTCTTTACCGGACACCCAAAGTAAGGGTAGTCTAATTTCAACTATAAGTTTTATAAATCCAATTTATAAAAATGCTTTAGATGCTGTGCCCAATAATTATCATATTCTTATCCCAAATAGTTATTTATTTGGCCAATTCGCAGAGAATAAAGAAAGATTTTATAAAGGGGACGACACCAACACAAAATATGGCGCGTTATTGACATCTGGGCTCCAATATCTTCCAGAGCCAGAATCCGAATTCTCACAGGCAGCACAATTTCCTGAAGGTATAGGTATGGGCGATTATTTACAATTATGGTCCCGCGGAGTCAGCAAGTCCGAAGGCGTAGATATTTGGAATGGCCCAACGGACGGATCCTGGGCTGGGGGAATTCCCAGCACCCCTATAATTGGCTTTCCAAAATATGAATTTTTACAAGAATATAAGCCAAACTGGCCCTGGACCCACCCAGCGATGATTAATATAACAATTAATGTTCCCCGCTTTAGTAATTTTTCCTTTATACAGTTGGATCCTGAAGGTCTAGGATTCCAAGCTGGAAGAGGCATATTTATTGGCTCCAAGGGCTGGCCCCCCAGTGAGTCATTAATGTTATTTTTAATGGCCCAAGTTGCTGGGAATACAGAATCAACCAAAGAGAATTATTGGAAAAGAGAACTGCGCTCTAAAGAAAATTTAGATATTTCATCATGGGATTTAACACAATATGTTGATCAGGGAAAGTATTGGGACCTCACCACCGCCGCCGACGCGAAAGATCTTCTCCAACATAATGATCTTATTTCCTATGATTTTGGAGGATTAGAAAACTGGGAAGAAAACTTTTTTGATATTGGCGCCGCCCTCGCTTATTTAGGCGATTGGATTCGATTCTCCGGCCGCCTAAGATCAACGTATGAGATCCTCAATCCGCCCCTCGAATGGAAGAAACAGGGGTGGAGTCCCAATCCCGCCGGTGGTATGGATCTCCAATATCACGCCTTCGGGAATCATGTACATCCTTATGCACATAATGAGGTGATGTTTTATGAGATCGAGAAAAAGAAAGGAGACACTATCCTCCAAAGATTTTTTATTACAAAGCCTACACCGGAACAATGGAACTCGAACGAGCAGTCGACAATTGAGTATATTGATTCTCAGCTTAAATTTAATAAGGAATACAGATATACAGTTTATAGTTATGTTCTCTCCATAGGAAATGAATACCGATATCAAGATATCCAACCCACCGATTTCGCCGCCGCCAATATGGTTCATAAATCCGAAAAATGGGATCCTTCTTATGACACCTACTATGTGTGGACGATAAATACCGAAACCTGGAACCCGGACACCGCGCCCGAACAGTGGCCGAATGCGCCCTCGGTTGCAACTATTTATGCCATTAATAAACCAAAAATAGAATTGTTGAAAATTCCATATATAGAATTTGCGCCTGTGTATATCACAGACTCTCCTCCGCTACATCCTAATGTAGAGATATATCCATATCAAGGCATAAATAATAAATTATTATTTTTACTTAGTCAATATGTAGGTGAACATATAGATGTTCCAATTCCAATTTTACCCGGAGATGAAGCAATATTTGATCAAATAAAGGCCGCACAGGAATCTGACGCTGATCTCGCCCCTGGTGAAATTCGATTTAAGTCAGATGAACCAGACTATAAATATCAAGTATTCAGACTTGAAAAACATCCGGAAGATTGGTCAGATTTTGGTACGGCCCTAAGAAAAGAGCTTTTCTTAGAAAAAGATTTTATTGATGATATTGCGCCAAATAAGAAATATTATTATATATTTAGATCTGTTGATCATCATGATAATATATCAAATCCAAGTCCAGTTTTTGAAGTTGAATTAGTAGATGATAGTGGTGCCATTTATTTAAATGCTAAAATTGTTGATTTTGTTGAAAAGGTTTCAAGAGAAAATATTAAAAGTATGAGAAAATATGTACATATAGTCCCTACGCTAAAACAAAGCAATTTAAGCACTCCGCAGGCAGAAACCATTTACGCAGCAGAAGATACACCAAGCGGAGTTAATTTAGGTGCTTTATTTGGTGGCGAACCTTGTACATCCCCGGATACGCCGAGTTCACCAAGAACATTTAAAGTAAGATTTACTAGTAAATCCTCTGGAAAAATGTTTGATTTGAACTTAAAATTTGTTCATGAGCACGAAGGGAAAGATGATTCATTGGTATCCCCGTTCACGCCGTTCGAAGGCGCGGACGACACGACCACCGTCACCGACCCGGCCACCACACCGGGCAACGGCGTCACCCTCCTCGACGAGCCCTACGACTGGCTCCCAGAAGACGTGGACGACTAAAAGATATAATGGAACAATATTTATAAAATGAATGTCCAACTGCAATTTAAAAAGAAGAAAAAGATTTTATTTATAGTGCGCACTATTTATAAGTGCGTAGAATAAGGAGTATAAAATGGCGGTTTTAGATAATAGTGGCGATATTATATTAGATGCAGTATTAACTGATGCAGGAAGACAACGGATGGCCCGCGGAGAAGGCTTGGGCATCTCTTATTTTAAATTAGGTGATGATGAAATAAATTATGGACTTTTTAATTTAGCACACACGGGAGGTACATCATATTATGATCTGGAAATCCTCCAAACACCAATTCTTGAGGCATTTACTAATAATGAGGCTTCTCTTAATAGTACACTAATATCTTATACAAATCCAAACCTTCTTTATTTGCCACAATTAATTTTGAATACAAATATAAATAAAACCTATGGTGAAGACGTCGGCTTTTTTCAATATAACCCGGCGAAAAATACATTTATTGTCGCAACAACAGAAGGCGCCGTCCGCGCATTCGGCAACGCAACCGGCGTTTTGAATGGAGTTAACCCCGGGAGAAAAAGATCACGCATTCGATTAGAGTTTGGTCTTAATGCCCCCGGAAAAACACCTGGCTCCCTCAGAGATCGAGAGCCAGAACTGTATGATGATCAATTCGCTATTGAATATGATAGTAGACTTTGTTCGATCACCGATTTAGTTGGTTCTCCTTTGAGAGCAAATTTTACTGATGAAAATATGATTTCAACTGTTATTGTAACTTCGCGATCTAATTTAGTATCGCAAATGACCCAGTTTGGTTCTTCTGACGACCCAGATCAGCCAGAAATAGAATGGTTGCGCGGCCCAATGATAGAATTTAAAGTTATGACTTCAAATCTGTTACAATCAGGAGACCCGGATTCTTCTAAAAGTCTTTGGCAAAAACATGGAACACAAGATTCTAGTACGGACTGGGATAACACAGCATCTACCATAGGAAACACTAGTACGTGCGGAACATCAGGTCAAGCCAACGACCTTGATACTCGTGCAACAAATGGAGATTTATGGCGCATATCTTCAAACATTCGTGTAATATCTATCAACACTGGCGCACAAATAGATGTTCCTGTTAGATTTTATAAGTCGAAAAACTTTGTTACAAGTTGTTAACTAAAAAAGGAGAGGTATAATAATGGCAACTGATAAGAAACCACTAAGTAAAAATGATGTAGCATACAGAAAAACTTTAATTCATGAACACATTCCTGTAACAGGCTCCCTTGTTTCTGGGACATATGAAAATGCAGGCACGGATCAAAACGTTAAGAATTATTCGCACGGAATGTTTCAGTCAGTATACGATTATCCATATTTAAGTTCTTCCTCAAATCATCTCTTTGATGTAACTTGTGGATATTCTTCACTATCAACTTTATCTGGTGCCACAAACACACAAAATGCTAAAAAAATCAACATTTATAATCAAATGGCCCAAGTATTAGCAGGCTATGATGCAACTGGTTCCGTTCTTCGATTTGATAGACTCGGCGAAACTGTTGATACTGGCGTAAAAATGGACGATGTATTTTTCTTGACTTTTAGTAGACTTCTTGTTAAAGACGAGATTAAAAAAGGGTCATTTGAGTTGACGCTCGGAGTTAATCAAGCTTTCACCTATCAAGATGGGGTCTCTTCTAGCGTTGAAAAAACATTTAGCAGGAGGCTAATAATATCAGATGCTAGCGGGTCGGATGTATATGGAGTAGATTCACCAGCAGGAGAATATGGTGTACTTTGGGCCACAGCAAGCCTGGCGAACCAATCTCATCCTGCAAATAAAAACACTCAACAAGAAGACAATTATATGGCGGTTGGTCTGCTTTATTATCAGGCAGGAGTTGCAGTCATTAGCGGTTCTGTTTTTGGTGGCCACGCCCACGGAATATTACGAGGATCTTCTTCGTGTGAGCTAGCTGCAGATATATCCGGATCCGGCTTTAAAGCAATAACTGGATCTACGATCCAAACCATGGCGGATGGCATAAGAAATAGAATTTATAATGTTCAATTTAATAATACAACAGAATTAAATTCTTCAATTTATTTCTGCAGAGTAAATCATAATGAATTTAATTATAGCTCTAACCCAACTTATGTATCGGCTAGTCAGATTGTAGTTAAAGACAACTCAGATGATGTATCAACCTCATATATCACAACTGTTGGCTTATACAATGCACAAAATGAAATGGTAGCCGTAGCTAAGCTGTCTGAGCCATTAAAGAAAACTCCAGAAGATGAGTTAACAATTCGTGTTAGATTAGATTATTAGATCGATGGAACAACCTTTATGCCATATTATAAATTTAATGAAGATGACGTTTTCTTCAACCGCATAAAAGCACACCCAAGTTGTCATTTTTTTAGCTGGAAAGGCTGCACATATTATAATAATCAATATAGTATAAGTGGAGCATTTAATAGCCCAGTTGGGCACGCTGGAAACACGGGATCCCGCGGGAACGCACCCCGTTATGGAACTGCTGTCACCACCACTGGATACGGCGCATATACTAGTTCTTGTAATTCTGGTTACATCAATTTATATGAAATGAATATTGATAGGTATGAACAAAGACACACTCTTGACACAAAACATATAGGAGGCGGCGACTGGTTATTAATCAAGGCAATGGAAGTGACAGGTGAATTTGCTGATGAAATGAGTAGCTCTTTAATTTTTCCTTTTGTTACAAAAGACGGCAGTAGAAATTCTTTAAAAAGCACAGCATATGATTCGTATGTGGAAGACTTCAGCATGGGGGATATAATAAGTGGAAGCTATCCATTAACTGCTTCTCTCACAAGAGTCTTTTTTGAAGAAGGCAGTTCACAGCCCCCAAAAGAAATAGATCCTAGCCCACATGAAAATACAAAGTCCGGGGCAAAGACCACACACTATTATCAAAACAAACCACAAACCACAGTAAAAATAAAAGATTTAATAGACCCTTCGCAAGAAGAGACCATAACAGACGCCCCAAAATTACAAAAGAAATATATTCAAATGCTCGAAAATACAATTAATTTTTACAGAAAATGGAGTCCACATTTTACATATTCTTCTTCTTATGACCCGTTGACAGGAGAAGATATAGCAGAAGGCGCATCTTACGTTTATGAAGATAGCGCATGGGACAAAAGTTATCAAGCCCTTTCCCTCATTGATGTGCCTTCAATCTTTTTTGGAAGCTCTATTAAAAAAGGAACTGTAAATTTAAAATATTATATAACTGGCACTTTAGTTGGAGAGTTAAAAGATTCAAAAAGAAATGGGGAATTAATTCAAATTGGTCCATCGGGAAGCTTTAAATCTGGTTCGGTCGCAGGAATCGTTCTCTACAATGAAGGTGCACTAATATTGACTGGCGCCTGGGACTTAACAAAAGGGCACGCCACAACTTTTACGGGACCAGAAGGATTATCAAGAGGGGAATTTGGCCCAGCATTGGAACAAGATTATCGACATTGGAGTTCAGGCGATTCGCCTTCATGGATTTATTTTGGTACTGGCATAAATGATGGGTATCCAAATCATTGGGATGCTCTACAGGGCGCCTATACAATCAATGGTGGCACCACCCATAAAGCTTTAGATGCAGCTAGTTTTCATAGCTCTTCATTTGAATTGGCATTCTCGGGCACAACTTACACACCCACAATTACAATGATGGCACATGCCAAAAAAGGATATTTAAATTGGTCAAACAATCCCACATATCCAAATTTTAGTCAATCTTTTTCTCAAAGTACTAGCCCTACTCATTATAAAGAAAACGATATTAAAACCATTAAAAACACAATTAGCAGCTCTTTCGGATGTGGATTTACAGGCAGTTTTAAAAAACAAACATTTATTAATAAAGTTGGAATATATGATAAAAATAGAAATCTTATAGCAATCGCAAAAGTAGCGACACCTGTTAGAAAATTAGAAACGGACGAATATACATTTAAACTTAAATTAGACATTTAAAAATATGATTTTAGGACTAGACATAAGCACTTCGATCACCGGTGTATCAATTGTTGATCGAAACAATGAATTAATATATTGTGAAGCATGGAGA
>Ga0209756_1001149_pt1 | contig 24890 bp, 12 predicted proteins | sample ETNvirenome_6_85_FD_184071 | JGI IMG/M metagenome (GOLD analysis project Ga0209756, IMG submission 184071) | Marine viral communities from the Pacific Ocean - ETNP_6_85 (SPAdes) (version 3) | ecosystem: Environmental > Aquatic > Marine > Oceanic | place: Pacific Ocean | collected 2013-06-19 | reverse complement strand
CCGACAGGGACGCCGGGACCCTCCCGGCATCTGGGAGTGTTTCCTTTTACCTTAAATTATTTAATGTCGCGACTGCGTTCACGTTACCACAGGATTTTACGCTCACCGTGCATGCAGTTTCTCGCTCTTGGGTGGAAGGAACCGGCCTAGACATGGACGAGTATACTGACCTGGGAAACTCTAATTGGATTAACGCGAGCGCTAGCAACGCGTGGTCCAAAGTAGGAGGAGACTATCATACTGCCTCTGGCGACCCCCACTATGCTGCTAACTTCTCGTTGGGCTATGAGGATCTAGAGGTCGATGTTACCCCGATGGTAGAACAGTGGATAGATGGCACGAGGGCCAACAACGGCTTTGGGATAAGACTAACAGGAAGCGAAGAGGCTCTCTATTCAAGTTCAACGGGGCTAGATAATGGCAGCCTTATCCATAACCCCGGCGGATCCGAGGACACCTATTATACCAAGAGATTCTCTGCTCGCTCTTCCCAATATTTCTTTAAGCGACCCACTCTAGAGGCCCGCTGGGATTCCCGGATTATTGATGATCGCGGAGATTTTTACTATTCTAGTTCGCTAGCTCCCGCCGCAGATAATCTTAATACTTTATACTATTATAATTATATCCGCGGTCGCTTGGTAAATATTCCCGCCATCGGTACGGGCGAAATCCTTCTCTCAATATATTCGGGTTCTTCGAATAACTCTTCCCCGACGGGTGCAAAGGTTTGGCTACCCGTCGGTGGTGGCGTAGCTGCCGATCTTGATGTTAATGTTACTGGAGGGTATGTTAGTACGGGCATTTATTCTGCTTCATTTGCTGTAACTGCGGCCGCTACTCCACTAACGGCCATGTTCGATGTTTGGCACAGCGAAAATGTGGAGTATTTTACGGGCTCGCTCTATCCCACAAAATTTCCAACCTATAATAACGCACCAACTTTTGAGAGAGTTACTTCAATTAAAAATTTGAAAAAGAAGTATTCTAGATCGGAGACTGCACGGTTTAGATTATTTATAAGAGACAAGAACTGGTCTCCTACAATATACGTTAAAGCCACAGCGAACAATCCAACGGAGGTTTTAGACAGCGCTTCCTATTCGATTGTCCGGGTAGCGGATGATTATACGGCTGTGGCCTATGGTACCGGATCTGACTATAGTACTTATTTATCGCACGATGTAAGTGGTAATTATTTTGACTTTGATATGTCGATGTTAGAAGGGGGATATATGTATGAAATTAAGCTTTCATATTATAATGATTCCATAGGATCCTGGATCGAGCAACCTTCTGCCTTCAAATTTAGAGTTGAAGAATAATTAGTATGACATGAGCTTAAAGGGCCTATTTAAGGATGTTACTGTAACAAAGACAGTAGCAAGTAAAACCGCGCAACAGATTGGCGAAGAGGTCGAATCTGCTCAATATCATCTTGCCGATATGGCGAATGAGCGAAGGTTTATCCCGCGGATAGATTATTCGAAACCTGAAAATTTTGCAAAATATGGCTCGGCCGAAAGATATTATGAAGATTCTTTTGCTTACATTTATTCATCTTATCCCTATGATGGTTCCTTATACGAACAAATAGAATGGAAAAATAGCGGCTCCTATCTGGATCTTTATCTTTTCGATAACAAATACCCTCGTACCCATGGCTATATAAACTTTTCACATGGCGGGTGGGACCCCAGCGGCCCCGGGACAGCCCCGGTCTCGGCTAATAATTTTTACGGAAAACCTCTCGACGCAGATCTAGAATATATATCCATTGAAGGCGGACCCGGACTCGGCGGTGGGCCGCATGACCAGGGCGCGAATATATGGGATCCTGCAGAAAAAAGAAAATCAAATCTAGAACTTGATCTGTCTAATGGTGTTACTGTAGAATTCTGGCTTAAAAAAGAGGCCTACAACAATACCGACACAGAAAAAGAAGTAATTTTTGATTTATGGAATAATGAACTTTCAAGTTCCGCAGATTATGGGCGCCTTAGGATAGAGTTAACCGGCGCCGGCGGCGTCCCCTCGGAGCCCACATGGCTCGCGACAGTCATGTCGGGGACGACAGGATTCCAGTGGCAAACAATTGGAACCACACCAACTGGGAGTGTCGCAGATGGTAAATGGCATCATTATGCTTTTAGTTTTCTGTCTGCATCTGATGGGGTTGACACAAAATATTATATTGATGGCGCGTTAGAAGCCGATACCACAGTCGGCTCGACCGGAATAGACTCCATCGGGGGCAGCATGTTGGCTTATATAGGGGCCCTCCGAACGTCTGTTTCGGGGAATGTCTATTCTGGCCTAGATATGACAGGTTCAGGGAAGTTGTCCGCATCTTTGGATGAGTTCAGATATTGGAAGACCCAGAGAAGTTCTAAAGATATTGGAAGATACTGGTTCACTCAGGTTGGAGGCGGCACCAATACTGATGTTGCTAACACGACTCTAGGAGTTTACTATAAGTTTAATGAAGGAATCACAGGACGCACCTCTACAGACTCGGTTGTTTTAGATTATTCTGGTCGAGTTTCTAATGGCGCCTGGACCGGGTATGCGGCCGGATCACGTGCAACATCATCTGCCATTATAGAGTCCAACGCATCTGCAATAGAATTTAAAGATCCAATCATTTATAATTTTCATCCAGATGTTCAAGCAAAATTAGAATCTCTTAAATTATCTGGCTCAGCCCACGATTTTCAGAATCCATCTAGGATGTTGGGGTTTTTTCCATCATGGATGCAGGAAACAGACACAGAAAGTGGTGATGAGCTAGCTAGACTAACACAGATTCTATCCAGTTATTTTGATACCCTATACTTGCAAATTGAAAGTATGGGCAGTTTGCAAGATATTCAATATGTTAGTGGGTCGACTAAGCCCAATACTATTGCAAGTCGTCTTTTGGCTAGCCGCGGCCTTCTAGCACCAGAGCTATTCTTAGACGCAGATATATTAGAACAACTGGCCGATCGTAGCGAAAAGAGACTATATGAAGAGTCCTTAAATGATATTAAAAACTCAATCTATCAAAACATATATAATAATCTGGTAAATATATTTAAGTCGAAAGGAACGCGAAAATCATTTCGTAATTTACTTCGTTGTTTCGGCATAGATGACGAAATTTATAAATTTAATATTTATGGAAACAATATTCAATATGAGATTCGTAACAATAGAGAACTAAATTCAATAAAGAAAAGATTTATCGATTTTAATAATACGCAGCGATTTGCCTCAACCGTTTTTCAACAGACGTCAAGCCTCAACACTAATACGGTTTCTTATATTTCGGGCTCGAGCGCCCTCTCTGGGGGTTATGCCACAACACTAGAGACATATGTCTTCTTTCCAGAAAAACCAGAGGTATATGAGGAAGGATATTCTGATTCTCAATATAGAGAACTATCCGCTTCATTGTTCGGGCAGCACACGGTAAAGTCTTTTCAAGACACGGATCCGACCAACTTAACCTGGAATATCTTAGATGCCACCAACTTTCAAGTATATGCTGTCCGCGATGAACCTTTTTCAAAAGATGTAAAGTTTGTATTAACTACTAGCGCAGGGAGTCCAATTCCGGCCTTAACATCGTCATATTTTGCTGACACATATGCAAACACTAATTGGGTGTTTGGGGTTACTATTAAGCCGCGACAATATCCTCTTGTCACTGCATTGTCTGCCGACCCGTTATATAATGTAGAATTTAAGGGCTCGCATGTCGCAGCCGGCGTAATCCTGGATACTTTCTCGGTAACGGGAACCGTCGACCCGACAAGCGCTGGCTATGGTTTTGTAACGGGCTCAAAACGCGTTTATGTTGGTGCCCATAGGACAAACTTTACCGGAAGCGCCCTTACTAAGACAGATGTTCGAATCGGCTTCTGTCGCTATTGGATGGATGATATTCCATTAAAAGATATTTCTGTGCACGCAATAGATGTTCAGAACTACGGAACAAGGTATCCTTCGTTCAGTCCTTACCTCTTCCAAGATATTAGATCTTCGAATGTTGAATTTAAGGGCCCCGACACACTCGCACTGAATTGGGACTTTGAGATAGTGAGTTCGTCTAACGCTGCTGGCCAGTTTGTGGTACCTGATTTTTCGTCAGGATCTACAGTCATACAGGCATCTAGATATGGCGAATTGGGCAGCATTTTGGGCGCCCAACACTCAGCTCAAGGGTTTGCTTTCCCAGCGAACTCCTCTGACGTTGTTGACGGCGATTATGTGCTTGCTGACGAAATTCAAAATTTTGAATATATTAACTCAACTGACATGATTTCAATCTTGTCTGTCGCTGATGATATTCAATTTACGCGCGAGTCTCGACCAATTAATTTTAAGTTTGCTATAGAAAAAAGCATGTATCAGAATATTTCTGAAAACATGATAAGGCTCTTCTCTGTCATTAATGATTTTAATAATATTGTTGGAGACCCGGTTAATAAGTATAGAGAGGGCTATAAAAATTTAAGAATCTTAAGAAATAAGTTTTTTGAAAAGGTTCAAAACAAACCAGATTTAGATAGATATATAGAGTTTTATAAGTGGTTTGATTCGTCATTGAATGCACTACTGCAGCAACTTGTACCAGCTAGCGCGGACTTTTCTAAAAACATAAACACGATAGTAGAAAGCCATATACTAGAGAGAAATAAATATCAGCATAGATTCCCCACAATTGATCTTTTCCCAAGTGATTTCGAAGTAACTATAACGTCGCCATTGCCTCTAAGTCCTGGCTGGGAGTTTTCCCATCATCCTCTAAATGATCAAGAAAATACCAATGCAAATTGGTGGAAATCGATGGCCCCTCGCCACAAAGGAAAGCTTGCAACGGGAGATTCGGCCCTTAATGTAAAGAAGCAGAAAGTTTTTGAGAATACGCTAGCCAGGAAGCGCAAAGAGACTAAAAGACACATATATCGGTTTGATGCACGCGCAAGCGCGCCAGGAGTCGGTACTGCACAAAATTTGGCTATTGTACAGCCAGCAGGCACCAATTTCCACCCCTCTAAACAAGTAAATTACGTTTTTGGGGCAACACAGCCATACGGGCCCACTTTGGTGGCCAGCAATATCCCGCGTAATATAATGCTGGCGTTTCCGGGGGGTGTCCAACAGTTGCCCGACATTAAAGATGTAATAAATCCGGGCGCCAAGACGCGCTTAGGGTTCGCAATAGATCCTACGATCAATAAAAGGGATCTTGTTCCGGCGTCCGAATATAATGGTAACATGATAGCTCCATTTAGTTTATATAGTTCTTCGGTTACTACGGGTTGTAATAAAAAGGTCCAGGAGTTATGGGCATCGGGGACGATGATTACAAATCTACACGAAGATTTGGTGCACACGAATGCAACCCGACCCCTTCAGGGGCCTTTTACCGAAAGATTTGTGGGTGGTCGTGCCTATCGACATATGCCTTTAAATCATTATGATGAAAGTCGCACAACATTAAATTTCTTGGATCACCGAACGACTCGTCCAGAAGGATTTAGAGTTGAGTTCGGCGCTTGGCATTATTCGGGTGCTTTGGGCATCGTACCTCCCAATTATCCATTCCCTAGTTCCCCCCCCGGCTCCGCGCCGAAAGGATTTTTAAAGGATTTGCCGATTGCAAATCGACTACGCAACGTTGGAACAAAGCGTCCGGTTAACATAGGCAACATTTTAATGACAACGGCTTCTGCGGATGTAAGGGTACCCGGTACGCTTGCACACGGCCCAATAGGTAATTATAGTAAAAATTATCAAGTGGTACAGACTGCAGGGCGCACTATTAATGATCCTTATTTCCAACGACAGTCCTTTGATTTTGCATCGTATCCACAGAGCCCCTATCCACGGCTTCAGGACATTAGAGTTAGAAATACGAAAGCCGTCTCGATTGATGATAGTACCAATTATTATTCTTTTACTGCTATTGCGGACATGAACACAAATAGCAAAGAAACGTGGTGTTGCTGGCTGAATTGTACCAACACTGGTGAGCTTAATTACGTTTTATTGGATACCTCTGATCGTTACTTTGTGATAAATGCTGACAACACCTTTACTTTTGCCGCTTACTGGACGGGGGTTGATGGGACTTGGCAGACTGACGCGTCGATTACCACCGGTAACGAGTGGGTGCATGTGGCAATAACCTACGACGGTAATTCCACAGCAAATGATCCTGTCATTTATATTAATGGCGAAGCGGTAGCAATAACCGAAACAGCCACTCCAACTGGCGATTTGGAGGACTATGATGGCACTATTGGCATCGGCTATGCCGGCGTCCATGCCTTTGAGGGCTATATATCTGATCTGGCATTTTATAATACTAACTTGACTGCTAATGAGATAGCTGATATTTATGGAAACTCAACTTTAGATTTGGCTAATTATGGACCTCTTCGCGTGGCTTCTAATCTTATAATGTGGTGGAGAATGGGCGACGGCCCGGGCGATACGGTTGGCACCATCATCGACCAGATGGGCAATGCAAATTTAACTGCTCAGAATTCTCCCTCTATTGTTGACATTAGTTCAGCAGCCTGTTTTAGAGCCCAATCTGCCCGCGGCCCACTCGACTCGCGAATTAGAAAAGGCTTCGCTCTTCCAAATCGCGATGGAGCAAATTCAAACCAGACCGTATTTGTTAATAGGTTCTCGGCTCCAGGTTCCTACGAAGCTTCCTCGCGCGGCTATTTAGATCCAGCACACGAAGAGAAGTCGGTTTATAACGTCCTACCGTATCGCAACCAAAGGGTCCTTAACTATGGTCTCTCTGGTTCCGCTTCTGCAGACCCTACGGTAGTTAATTCGATTGTTGTGGTCGACCAAATTGGCAAGAATCGCGGCCTTCGTCAACGCCTGAGCCTGCACTGCGGCCCATACGGCTCAGACGCCGCGTACGGGTCTGTACCGGCCGACACGTATGTAACGGTACCCTCCTATCATAAAGTCTATAGAAACCGCAAGAGGCAGATGGTAGAGGGCAACTCGTATGTTACCTCGTCGGTATATGATAACTGGTATGTCCACCATCCCATTCCGCGATCTGAACAGCAGTATTCGTGGATAACAGCATCACTGGCCCCGGGAGCAGCTATCTTTGGATATTCAACGTTGAGTGGCGGGGTGTTCGTTCAAAGCCTACCGGTGATTAGTTCTTCTGCCATCGAGGGGTATTACGCCGGGGGCCCGACCGGAGTGGACATCCTTGCTAACTTTGATAATTTAAATATTTATCTATATGAGCCTCTCGATAGTTCCACAAATATTTTGGGCTACCCGTTCCTCGATGCAGATGAAGCCCCGATCGAACTCACAGAGTATAAGAATAGTGATTTCCCAGCCGCGGGCATTTCGGATATTAGTAACCGTGATATATTTAATTCCTTAATGCTGAAGAGAAATGGTCCCTATGGTTGGCCCAGCTGGAAGCAAATTAAAACAGGCGAAAATCCAGTAAGAAGATATCAAAACGCCCACAGCACTATTTCTGTGAGAACTAAAACAGCGTATGATAAATATGTTTTAGCAGAGAAAGGCAACACAACAACCCAATTTATAGAACCGGCTGTTTATTCCGAAGAGATGCCGATGGTTCATACTATGAGGGTAACTCCAAGCGATGGTGGCCCCGCCTTCAACGCAACTTTAAAAAGCTCTTTTGGAAACAAGATTGTTAATTATGCAACTTATGAGCTAGACAACCTTCTTGAAACGAATAAAGATTATGATTCATCTGATTTGTATTTTAATCGAATTAACTCGATGATTTTTGAGGGGACCAATAACGATCCGACTTTTGATGGAATGCTTTCAAACATTGGTGCAGTATACTCTCAACGTGTGTATCCGGCAGCCTATAACTCCTTCTTAAAGAGAACAAATAGTCGGCCAAACTATACGATATCTGCAATATGGGATGACTTACGCGTAAACCGCAGCTCAGGCGAAGCTGGTTTCGAGAACTCACAAGGAAGGCCGACCCCTTCGGCAAGCGTGTGGCCCCTGGATGGGCATTTCGGGTTTGACCATACCGCTAGTCTTACTGGCTATGATGGTTCCGGTGAACTTCAAAATAATTATTTCAAATATTACGGGAGCACCGCAAGCGTTGGTACTATACCGAGGCCATTTATCTCGGCTTCCGCAATGTATGCGGCACGACTGCCTTTGGGCCTCGCTCTAGAATGTGATTCCACCCCGATCCTTCCGTCGGTTGCTGTTTTTGGTGGTGATCAATATTATGAAGTTGCCTCAATGGCCGGAAAAGAGCCCTACATGACTTATGAAGAATATTCGCATAAGATGAGGCTTATAGGCAGAGACTACTCGATAGTTCCTGAATTTAGAATTAGCGAACACATGGATGAATATGTTGGTAACGACAATTCTGAATTTGCAACTCTTACAGATATAGCGGGATTGTTCGATCTTACAGGATCTTCTTATGTTAGTTCCGACGAAGAAGGCTTCTTTCGGGACTATGCGAATTCAGATTTTATGAAATTCTTTAAGGTTGTAAATTCGGAGTATGAGGGCGCCCAACTTGTTGATGGTTCGAAAATGAGCCAATCTAAAATTGGTCTTCGGTGCACTGCTCTTCTTAAGTTCTTGCCATATAAGGGATTTTACCCGGCCGAACGGACGCTTGAATTAGCAACCATTTTTTCACAATCATATGCCTCTCACATGAATCCGTTTGTGTGGAATACTGATCCTCTGAAAGCCCTCAGCCCGATACCTTATGCGCCATCGTATCGAACAATGTTGGAGCCCTTATTTGGACCCGGTATTTTATTTAATACGATAAAATCTGGAATTGCGGTAAGCAACATAATTGCACTTAATACGTCTTCGAAGCCAGATAACGATATTTCAAAGACCGATTATAGTTGCCACCAGCGGGCCGCTCTTGCTGAAGAGGCCCCAGAGGGTAGAATATATTATCCAAGCTTGTTTTGTCCTGTCGAAAATGACAAGTGGAAATCATTGGGCTACCATATAGAGCAGCTACCTTTTGAAGCACTATATAAGCCCCGCGCATATCTTACTAAAAAATACATATATGACATTGCGGTCCATCCGTCGGCAACCTTGTATAGAAAAGATGTTCGACAGGCTGCCAATGTATACTGGAGTGGCGAAGGTTCACGATTATATGAGCTAGCTATAGATAATTTTATGTGTGAAACTGTGGACTTTTTCCAACAAGGCTTAACAACACTTACATCGAAAACTGAAAACTATTTTGGTGAAGTTCAGTCCGGTTCTGCATATACAATGACGTTGAAAATGCTGCGTCCTATGCTGGTTTCGTCTTCTATTGGCCCCAATGGTGGTTACCCCGGCACCACCATTGCAGCCTATACTAGTGGCAGCACGCTTATAGATCATGCAAAGTTTGATATGTATAGAAGAATATCAGCCTTTGGGCAACCGCTGGGCTCCGTTCGAAATACTTCTAGTCCGTGTAGCGAGAACTCCGCGTCTTTTAGTCATCTTACGCCTTCATACTTTATGGGCTCGGGCTCGGCTACTTTCACGTTTAACGCGCCGTACACTGGACGCCCTAGTTTAAGCGACGTATTGGCCAATACAACAATAGCATTTGATCGGATGGAGATGAATCCCCTTGTCGATATAATGCAATCATTACCAGTCCAGCTAAGTAATTCTTTTAATCTTATGGACGTGGCTGCCACAGTGATCTCGGGAACGACCAGAGAGTCTCAACAGTGGGTTATTCAATCTAAATTTGAAACCCCTGTGATTAATTTGGCCGGAGTTACGGCCTCCGTTGTGCCGTGCCCCACGGGACAGCCTCCTTTTGTTACAGATTCAATCACATCGGCGCACTTGTTGACGGGCTCCGGCCTGTGGCACCAGTATGGAAGCATCCCCACAGAAGGGAAAACTATATATACATTTATTGAAGAACCTTTGAGAAATTCTTTAGCTGAAATAGTCGGAATGCCTGGGGGTGTCCCGCACCCACTTGGAGACATAAAGAGAAATAAACAAATTTTTGAAGCCGTGGTGGCGGTACCGTTCCTTGTCGGAAAAGATGGAAGAAGAAAGTTCTATAAATTAACGTCCGACCAAGCGCGCCGAAGAAGTCCGTCGACAATCTTGGCTACGATTAGTAAGATTGCAGGACATTTAAAGAAATATGTTTTCCCGCCGCGATTTGATTTTGTAATTAATAAAGAGATGGATCCAGTTGCCATGTATGTGTTTGAATTTGAATCTAAATTAACGCAACAAGATTTGGCTGATATCTGGCAAAACCTGCCTCCCACCATTAATGAAACTTTTGAAGGAAAAGAAGTAACCGTGGAGCACGAGCTGCTCGTTGACCAGCTGCTTAATAGAACCACGCGACCCATAACAGAGGATTTAAGGTGGCTAGTTTTCAAAGTTAAGCAACGCGCTCAAATGGATTATACTAGATATGTAAAGAAAGACCTGGTCAACGATCTGTCAACTGTCCCCAGTAACATAGGAAATGCGTCGTATTCTTACAACTGGCCTTATGATTATTTCTCACTAGTTGAACTAGTTAAAATTGATGAAGCCATTGAATATACATCCGAGAAGCCGCCGGACACCACAACACAGATTGTTGGTGATGTTAACGTAGTAATACCAGATGTGGTGAGAATGGAAGACATAGGCTAAGAAGAGGGCTGAATGGTGCAGTTTTTTGATGATAAAGAAGAGGTATTAGATCTAATCGTGACTCCGTTCGGGCGCCATCTATTATCAATAGGGCGATTTAACCCGGAGTACTATGCTTTTTTTGATGACGATATCCTATATGATTCCGAATGGGCCGGCGTCCAGGGCGAGATTCAAAACGAGATCGAGACGAGGATTCAAGATGAAACCCCCAGAATTAAGCAGCCCTCCGCATATACGGGGATAGAAACATCTATAAATGCGAACACAGAACTTATTTTGGATGCTCTAGAAACAGCTGGCTTCGGGCCAGCTGGCACCAAGTACCTCAATGTTGCCCAAGATACGTATAATACGAGTATCTACAACCAGGAAGCGCTCCAGAGATTCGGAGATACTTATGAATTTTTGTCTTCTCCTCTTGGTTCCTCTGAACTTTCTTCAGAATACTTGCCTACCTGGAATGTTTCTATGTTAAAAGGTCAGATATCAGGTAGTGAGAATTATTTGGCAATTGCCAAACAAGGAGGGCCCGCGGATACCGTAAAATATATATACGAACAAATACCTCAATTAAATCTGACGCTCACCTATGAGGTATATGTTGATTCAACAGATAGCCCCATAATGACCACCAATACGCCTACTGCTAATTACAGTCAAGCCGGGTTTCTAATACCGGGAAGCGCCGATCACGAAGCTCAGCCCTGGCCCGAAGGAGATATCCAGTATCCTGGCGCCCCCGACCAAATTGCCACGAACGCATTTGAAAATATAGCCTCACAAATTTTTCCAGATGGTACTTATTTTCGGCTGACTGATGGTAAGGTGGTCCTACAGATAGCAGAAAATAATACGATGTACAAAAAAGAGAACTTTGAAATTCAGGTTTTTCTTAGTAGTTCTGCGACAGCAGACCAGCCTGGAACTTTAGAACTTTTGAATTTTGCTGATGATGAAACGAGCGCATATACTGGATTAACAGTAGGGACATATTTAACTCTAAATGTTGATAAAGAAATCCACGACAGCACGCTTAAGAGTCTTGTTTCACAAGGCCTAGGAGCTATAAGGAGTGGTGAACTGGTAACCGATGCCTCCACCACCAATGTCATAAGTACGCGCGAGTTCCTGATAAGAGATTTGTATGTGCCCGAAGAAGAGGTCTGTGACTAATGAAACGCGTATCCTTTGGTCCTACCGGCGCCGCTGTAAATATTTGTCAAGCGATAATTAATAAAAATCATAATTTTCATTCATTGACGGTTTCATTGGATGTTCTTCTACCCAATACTGGAGGGCCCCGGAAGAACCCTTATGGTGCAACGTCTGCGGCTCAAAGTAAAAGTTTATTTGTTGTAGCTGTAAGTAGCAAAAGACTTACAGAGGAGTTTTTTATAAACAATCAGAGCATCATCCCTTATTTAAACCAAACTGCTACTCATCCTGAAATCGTGATCGACCGTTGCAGTTTAACAGCGGGCCATTCGGCCCGCGACCTTAGAACAAGTTATGGCGGTAATGCCTTATCTGGACGATTTTTTTCACTTACGGTTGAAAAGGCTAAATTACAAGATTTAACGATATTTGCCGGCATTCTTATCACCAACTTCCGCCGTCGCCGCGATGTTTATACCTTAAGTTCAATGGACAAACTTATAGCGGTACGAGGAGGTCAAAGGCAGGAATCTAATATCCTTTTATATACCGACGAAGCAAAGACTAACATATGGGCCGGCCAAGCTTACCAAGATAATTCGGGTACGTGGTTTCGACCACTTATGGGGCGCCCCGGTAGTGGTCGATTGTATGCCTCGGCGGTTCCTAATACTAAAGTAGTTTTCATGTCAGACACTGAGGAGATTTTAAATCGGACACTCGTTAATTTACCCTCGACTTTGTATAATATTAATAAAGGAATTAATTCTAAAGAAGCTATTATACAAAATATAAAGGAACATGAAACAAACTATTTTTCTTCTTTATATACCTCCAAGCTTGACTCAAATGATTTAGCTCTTACTTTTGCATTTAATAAGCTAGCCTTTTTTAGGAATCGCGGCCTCTTCTCGGATCTGATTCAAAATGTTCAAGATCTCGTAGGTTCATTCTCTTTAGCTTCCACCAAAATCGTTAGAAAACGGGTGACAACGAATCGCCCCACCAATAAACTAACGGGAGGAGGCGCCAATAGCGAATACCCGGGGTCTGAAGAAATAGTCACTCAGGCTCCAACATTTCCTGCTCTTGCGGGCCCTGGAAATAATATTCTTATGGTGGCGGCCACCGATACGGGGGCCAAAGATATAACATATGGTTACTATGCCTATGGTGTAGAATTTGTATTTATTGATAAAACATATGAAAAAATTAAAAATTTGATTGATGATCCAGTCAATGGATTACAAGCTCATATTAGTAATTTGTCTTCCCTCTACAAGGTAGCTTCGTTGCCCGACAACTATGATATATATGCTAGACAATATGCCCCTGCATTTCTGGCACAGATGGCTGCGCCGGCCGCCAATGAAGGTTGGGCAGCTGCGACCAATGCAATCGCAAGATATATTAGCGTCCTGAATGTGTTTTATAAGTCGCTCCCGTCTGAGCTTGGCAATTCACTTCAAGAGCTGCAGGAGAAGATTTATAATGTTACTGTACGGCCCGACAATGGCCCCGAGGGGATTAATCTGTTGATCCAAATAATCAATAATTTAATTTGGGAAATTGGCGGCTTTTTAAAGAAAAGAAATATTTATGCGCCTAATTCTGCAGCCGATTTGAAAACTGGGGGCTCTAATACTTCGGGGGGCACCCGGTTAATCAAGGCTAAATATTACTTTAACGAATTTGTTGATGCTGAGAGTCTTGTAAATTATGGATATGATTATTTGGCTGTCAACGAATCAGACTATGGGGATGCTATTTATAATCCTTTTAGAATAGTATCATATGGAAAGATTAGAGAACTTTTAGCACTAGAAAACACCACATATAGTAATATAGCCAGTACTAGTTTCGATTCTATAGCCCTAACCCCAAACTTTTTTAATTTATATGGAGGGCACCAGACACTTAACACAACGGATCCAACCCAAAAGGCTCGAAATTCAGCGTTGGCGTCTCTTCTTGCTGCAGCCAATTTGTACAAAAATTCTCCTATTGATTTGGCTCAATTCGCGCTGCCCGCGCCAAAGATAAATGGCTCATCCGACGAGTTTAATACTATTCGCAATAGCTTAAGAATGATTGAGCACGGAGGATGTACTATAGAAATAGACACTGACCCCGAGGCCAGAGGGGTTTTTAGTGCTTATGGCACCACAATTCCTGGAGAGGATAATAATTTATTAGACGCGTCCGAGAAACTATCAGAGCCGTCCCCATTCGTTATTAATAAAGAAAACCCGGTATCTCTATCAAAGTTTATTTTGTCTCGGGATAATCAGGCCTCAGAAGGACAGACGCAAAAGATTTTGGATCTTAATATTAATTTTGTAACTTATTTGACACAAACTGATTATTTTGTTTCTAATACGAAAAATGATAGAAGCTCTCTTCTTGGTAGCACTACTATTAAAAATATAACAGATAGAAATGTTTTTAGGTCTGCCAATGAAAATATCTCTACATTTTTTGAAGAAGTTCAAGAAGCGGCCGCCGCGCCACCTAGCCGCGCGTCCAAAGTTAGCAAGTTGTTGCTTGGCAACAATCCCTCCGCCCGGATGCCCACGATGCAGGCCCGCGCATATGCTACCACTTTGGAGTCTACTCAGGTCAGCGCCCCACAGGTTGCCACCATGGCGCTAGCGTTTGGAACTACCAAAAAAGCTCAATATCTTGCTGGATTCATGCAACTAAATGATTCTTTAATGCTGCATCGTCCCATCTGGATTGATCTTACTGCATCAGATGTTGATAATTTTTCTACTGCTGGGGAGTCGCTTCTTTGCAGATTTGTAGACGAGACATCTCAGTTTAGTGCTTTTAATGGCATTGCGGCGCCTATTTATAATTCTTTATTTATATTATCGAATAATTTGTCGCCTCCGGTGGCCCCTCAACTATACTATCAGGGAATCGCCACGTCAATATCGGCCGACGCCCATGATACTACTAGTGATGGTTCGATGTCTTATGCAACAGCGTACATCCCGGGACTCCTGGAGAATCAAGATATGGCTCCTCCCGCCACTTCTCGAACAAACACACTTAAAAATACCACAGAAAATCTATATACTGCAGGAACAGATTATTTGCGTCCCAATGGCCAGAGATATGTAGGGTATTATCATATTAATATTAAGAACAACGGAGAAGCGGCCGCAATGGTAGGTCCGACTCATGTAGGGGACCCTCATGAAACCTTAAGGCCTATCTCTCCTCGCGCCCGGCTCGAGTTGAGAGGACATAGTAAAGGAAGCTCACAATCATCTGGAGCCGCCGGCGGTGCCGGGATGCCCCCTACCACTCCGGGCTCTTCCGGAACAGGATATTAAAGAATGACATCTGCATGGCATTTTGCTGATAGATATTATCTGGCCCCGGGCGGACCCGCGCGGAGACACAGAGGTAAAAATTACAATTCTGGGCAGAGCAAGCGACGTCATCCGATGGTAACAAAACCACTTCAGCTCGGCACGGATTATTTTCGTACTTCGGGCGCTAGATATTTTCAATGGCGCGAAGGCACCCACCCAAGCTACCCATATTACAACTTTGGATATATAAGTAATTGTCATAGCTGGCCGACTACGACTTTCGACCGCGGAGACTTAGACTCTGCCGGAGAAGCCACCAAGCATTATGTGGGCTATACGGTTGCCGACCCGGGCCAGACGCCAGCGTGCGGCGGGCCAGACTGGATCACAACCGGCATTAAGACCCTGGATAATTTTGCCCCACCGACCCTCAACGCGCGCATTCTTCACATTTTTGGGGCTACGGGCCCGAGCGACCTTTTAGAGCCCCACGTTCCCGTCGACCATCATCGGAACATCCTGCCGGAGTCTGTACTCAGAGAAAAAGTAACAATTACAATAACAGCTAACGAAGACGGTTGGCAAGCTGCAGCTCTCGCTGCCCCCCACGGCAACGTGGGCCCTCAATATAGTCACCTTGGTCTTGGCTCTCCGCCTCTCGGAGACCCTGAGTATGGCTCGGATGATCTACTTACCAACTGGAGTATGTGGCAGGTATATGTTTTGGGGTCTGCAGATCCTCGCCTAAACGAAACGTGGTATGGAGAGCACGACGTCGGCAATGGTGGTTCCCTCGATGTACCCGGACTTTTGGGTCCCAGGACGATGGACTATGGTTTCTTTGATCATCGGTTCACCAAAGAAAAGCCCAGCACCAACGAGGTGGCACAGATTACTCCTCAATATACATATTATAACAGCAATTATGAGGGCGCGGCCTCGGCTTACGGCGCATTTGAAGCTTTGATGCCAAATCATTATCTTGTAATGTCCCTGGCTAAAAACGGTTCGGATTGGGCATGGCCCGCGCCGGACGATTCTAACGAAAGTCTATATGAAGGCGAGGTCGGTGGTGTTTTAGACGATATATTATCATTGTATGGGAACACTGGAGGAGTGGTGACCGACGAAACAAATGATATTTTTGCCCAATCCGGAATTCCAATGGGCCAGATTCAAGCTGGCTCACAAACACCCGATTCTCTACTAAGTCGATTCGCTAGAACAAATTTTTCTGCTCTTCCCGCTTCATCTAATAGTACAGTTATTAACTTTAATAAACATATTGGATTCTCATCAAGAATTATAAGAGGACCTAATTCACCATTTCAAGAAATGGGGGGCGGAACCAATACTTCTTTAGTACCATATGGAATTGAGCTCAATCTTGCAAATCTCCCCCAAAGTGAGTTTTTGCGCATTTTTGAGCAGGACGACGCCGCCTATACAAATGCTATGGTTGATTACTTCCTGTACGAAATAATGAAAGCAAATATTTTTAATTATACTAACCCACCTCAGACCGGGAGTAATCTCGAACGCCCAGGCTTGATGAACCCCGCCTATCACCACCTACCAATGTCGGCAAGGGAAACAAGGCCAACATTTCCAGGTGACGGCCGCGGAAACTTTTATGGGATTGACTGGACGGATGAAAACCCGGCCTGGGCAGATAATAGTATGGCTGTCGCCCATGCTGATTTTTCTCTCCGCGCGATTAATTTTAATCATCTTATACTACAATGGTTAACTCATTTTGGCCCGAGCCACAGTGACGAACCACCGGGAACTTTTGCTATAGAGCAAGTCTATAATGGATTTATTGGTCAAACACAACAGAAATTTGTGGCTGATAAAACCGGGTTTATAGTAGGCCGTGGGCTCTACTCGGAATGGCCCGGGTCGAATGTAGATATGTATGACTATACGAATGTGTTGTCTACTACCCCAGAGGCCGATATGGCGGCGGCTCTCGAGGATATGGGTGATTATTTTGTAGGTAAAATGCGTACATTCGCTGAAGTGTACACAGGCACACCATGTCGTACTGATACTATCGCTTATAAGGTTGAAAAATATGCTGTAGATGCTGCCGGGGTTGACATTGGAGAACCCCTTCAAAGTTTTTACTTCCCAGCTGTCCTGGGCGATGAAGACGCTGCTCCGGCCGCCCTTAACTACTTTGATTCGCAAGTATTCTATAATAAAAAATATAGATATAAAGTATATTCGTACGATCTTGTTATCGGCAATCAGTATAATTATAAGAATGCTGAGGTGTTTCCCCCCGTTGACACAACTCCCTGGCCCAACAATCTGGCACTCGCACTCTTGACACGCCCCGCGGATAACCCGGACCTTGTGACAGATGTTGTATTTCAAGGCGGCGCTTCGCCTTATGGAGACACGGAAGGTTATCTCCTGGGCTCCCGACGAGATTCTCCAAGTACAAACCAACAGCTCTCGTACATCGAGGTGCCGGATTTCGGAGGATCATTTACGCCGGCCCAGGACCGATCTTATTTTGTAGATATGTACATCGATGGTCACAGATATTCTAGGGAAATTCCTACATCACATCCCGTCAACGGCCGTTTATACTGGGATGACCAATATTGGTCCGACCCGCTTGTCCAGCCGATGCCGGAGGCTTTGGAAAATACGCTAAATTCTATAATTGATGATTATTTCGAAGACTTCTACTCGATCTCCGAAACCTTTGTGAACAAGGCTGTGTCTAAATATTATAGTAAGTTCAGGGTCCGAAGCATCATCAAAGGGGGGGGCAACCAGGTCCAGACCCTAATAGCCCAAGTTAAACGGATCCGCACCCCGGGTCAACAATCGAACACCAACATGCAGTGGCTCGCGAACAAGGTCGCGAACACATCCTCGGGCTTCGAGCCATGGCCGGCCGGCGCGGCTTTTGACGAAGTCCCGGGCCAGGTCCTTGTCGGTGGCGCCACTGGTCGGACTTACTACGAGATGTATTTTAATTTGTACAGCTCCGCGGCCGACCAGACCATGTTGTGGAGCACCCCAGAGATTGTCCTTCAATTCCGCTCCGGCGCGCGTGGAATAGCGCCCTCTATACCGTGGCAAGACCAAGGAGCCCGACCCGGAACCGCCCAAGTAGATGTTAATAATTTTCCTTCTATCCAGATTGTTGAAGTCCCATATATTACAACAAATGCTACGACAGTTCACGACCTTCCTCCTATGTATCCCCATGTTAATTTTTATCCAGTACGGTTTAAGCCAAACAAGATTAAGATTTTGCTAAATCAAAATAATTTTAGATACTCCGCTGTCCCCACAGTTATTCAAGCCTCAGATAGTCAAATATTTGCTGACATCAGAGAATCACAAGGATCTGTGCCAGGTACTCCAATTGTATTTGGTGCCGACGACACAGAAATTCAATTTCAAATATTCAGAATCGACGGCCCGGCTCCCGAGACCTACTCCGATTTTGCCAATAAATTATTGCACACACTTGACACAAGAGCCTCTAATAATCAGTCAGTAACGGCTGCTGCAATGATTGATAATATACAACCAAACATTAATTATTATTATTGCTTTAGGACAATCGATAAGGGCGGCTGGATATCCAACCCTACTCCTGTTCTTAGGGTGCAACTAGTGGATGATAATGGCCGCATGTATCCTATCATAGAGCCTTATGATTTAGAGCTTTTGAGCCCTCTAAAGACAGAAAAACCATTTAAGAAGTATTTAGAGATAGGGGCTTCTGTGGCGGAGCAGGTTGTGACTGCAATCCCGACTGCGGACGGGGAAGATGCGCAATCAGCCGGGAATCCACTTACCTTAGCCACCCAAGCGCAGGTAGGACCGGAGGGGGGTATCCTTATGTCAGGAGGAACGAAGTCGGTCAAAATTAGGATAACCAGCAAAGATACGGGCAAAAAGATGGATTTAAATGTGAATTTTAATGTAAATCAGATTGCAAACCCAAATTTGGTGGAGGAGAATTAGTTTTATAAAACTATTTATTTGTAAGGACTTATATTATGGCATTCTTAGATAACTCAGGTGATATTATATTGGACGCGGTTTTAACAGACACCGGCCGCATGCGATTAGCGAAAGGTGATGGGACCTTTAGAATTGAAAAATTTGCATTAGGAGATGATGAGATTGATTATACAAGGTATGACACGCAGCTTGTCACGACTCTTCAGGGCCTGACAATTCTTCAGACCCCAGTACTAGAAGCATTTGCAAACAATGTGGGGAGCATGAAATACAAGCTTTTAAGCGGCTTAAACAATAATCAATTTTATCTTCCGGTAATAAGATTATATGAAAATGGAGACAGTGCCCGATTTGGTTCGGGTGGTTCTGCTAAATTTATTGTTCTCGTTGATAATACAACTGTTAATACAGTGATAGGATCCTCCGCCGGCACGGCTGGTGGTCTTCCGATTGGCGTATTGAACGGCCTCTTTGTTGGCCAAAGTTCACATAATATCCGCGCCGACCAAGGAATGGACAATGCTGCAGTCCTTACGATGAACGCCGACATGAGAGAAACCCAGTATATGGTGAAAATGGACAATCGGCTAGGAGGCCTCGTTCCTCCTGCGAATTCTACCACTCCCGCCCAGCCGGCTTTTGTGGATGATGATAACATAGCTACCTATATTTTAACGTCGGCTACAGACGATAATTACGTTAATATAGATCCAAGCTTTTTAGTAAATCCGTCCCAAGCAAATCAGGCCACCGGTAAGGCAGTCCTCGGCGCTTTTGGCTCACGTATCGGCTTTAGAATAAAAGCGGCCGTAGAAGTTACAACGAGCAATTACTTGTTCACAGTATTGGGCAACGTGGGCACCGAAGCAATCGGAAGTTTAGCCAGTGGAGATTATCGATATATTGATACTGTTGTTAATGTTGGCGGCGAAACAACGGGTTACAATATTGACATACCAATAAGATATGTTAAACAAACATAGGAAACTAAGATAGGGATACAAAATGACTTCTACCTTTAAACCGCTCAATGCGAACGACATAACCACAGTCAGGGACATGCTACATGAAGCTATCCCAATTACGGGGACAATAGTTTCCGGCACATACAATACGGGGCCGACCGATCATAACATCAAAAATTATGAGACTGGCTTATTTCAGTCAGTTTTTGACTATCCATACTTAAGCTCGTCAGCAAATCATATTTTTGATTTAACTGCTGGCTATTCAAGTGTATCTGGTTTATCTGCGTCTGCGGTTGTTGCTGGCGCACAGCAAATAACCAAGAAAGTAAATATGTATGGAGAGATGGCGCAAATACTTGCTGGATATGACGAGACAGGTTCAGTTCGAAGATTCGATAGGGATGGTGATCTTACCGGTGGGAACAAACTTGATGAAATTTTTGTAGTTAACTTTGCTAGGCTTCTTACAAAAGATGAGATTAAGAAGCAATCTTTTTCCATGACAGTGTTAACTGGAGGGGTTGTTACGGCCCCCTCCCACGATCTTTTAATTCAAGATCATGGAGCTCAAACGGCCTACAAAGTTAATTCTCCTGCGGGCGAATATGGGATTCTTTATACAGCTTCCGCTCCGATCCATGATAACTCGGGCGTTGGCTTAATCTATTATCAGACGGGGATATGCATACTTACAGCTAGCATTTTTGACGGTGATGACACGAATTATATCGGCAACAATGGCGCTGGAGGGGTAACAGCAAACTACGATACTGTTGGAGACTTACTTGTATCGGGATCAATTTCTGGCTCTTGTGACGCATTTAGAAATCGTTTAGATAATATTTCTTTTAATAATACAACAGAGATTAATTCAACAATTTATTTCTGTCGAGCAAACTACAATGAGTATAACTATTCGAGTAACCCAACCTATCTCAGCCAAAGTCAAATTGTCGTGAAGTCAAGTCCTAATGACTTACCGAAGGCTTTTGTTACTAGTGTGGGTCTTTATTCCGCCGACAACGAGCTGTTGGCTGTTGCTAAGTTATCGGCGCCACTTCAGAAAGACCCCACTGATGAGCTTATTTTAAGGGTAAGATTAGATTATTAAGAAAATGAAATGGCATATATTTTTAAGTTCAACCAAAATGATAAGATTATTAATCTTGTAAGAACTTATCCACGAGTTTCTTTCGCTTTTCATAATGGTACTGCTTCTTATAACAATCAATATAAATTAGCCGGTCAGTTTACATCCAGTATCTTAGGCGCCCCAGAGGGCTATATCTCCTTATATGAGCAGAATGTTGACCGAAAAGGAACGCTTGATTTTGCCGCGGCCAACAGCGCTGCCGGCGCAGCCCCGGTTCCGCACGACCCCTTTGGTCATGCGGTGGCCACCTTCATTGACCCTCAAACGTATTACGATGGGCCCAACCCTCGATACGCGACTTTTAAAGTAAAAGATGGTACGAGAATAAACTTTAAGACAGTCTCCAGTGCCGAGTTTAATGCTACGCCGGACGGGGCCCCTTTATACAAGAGTTATCCTCTAACTGCGGCAGTACAAAAATATTATTATTCTGGCTCAAAACCAAGGTACATAGATACTGTGGATGGGGATGATCTTGATCCACCGATTGCCGGCGCCGCAACTGGTTCTATTACATTTTTATATGCTCTTAAAAATACGATGAATTATTATCAGATTTTAAATCCTAACTATGCATTTTCTTCTTCTGTTAGAGATCTGGCTGCGTCATCATCAGATCCCGGCGCCGTCGAAGCATCTTTGCTCACTATCCCCACTATTTTTTATGGGGACTCAATCAAAAAAGGTTCCGTAGATCTAAAGTTTTATGTAACTGGAACGTTGGTTGGTCAGCTTAAAGATATTAATAGAAATGGGGACTTGATTCAGGTAGGCCCTTCTGGTTCTGGTGGCACGGGCTCTGTTGGAGGCGTTGCTCTGTATACTGAAGGATTTTTGGTTCTCACGGGCTCTTGGGATCTTACGGCTGCAGGAACTCGATTCGCGCCATCTCATTCCGAGCTTTATGGGACGACGAACGATTATCCCAGCTGGATTAATTTTGCACAGACAATTTCATCTTCGGTGGCTCCAACCACCGGTTCGAGTTGTTTTCTGGATTTTAGTGGCTCCCATAAAATTCCTACTATGATGTTGTTCGCCACCGCACAAAAAAATCTTCTTAATCACTCTAATAATCCGACATGGCGGGAGAGAGGCTCTCAGCTTCTAATAACGTCAGGCTCGACAGGATATATACAGAACAACACAGTTCCGATTAAAAATGTAGTGTCTTCCCCATACCATGACCCTACTGGTTCGTTTGCAAAAACCACTTACATTTCAAAAATTGGAATATATGATCGGAATAAAAATCTTATTGCAATCGCCAAAGTTGCCAAACCCGTGAAGAAACTAGAAGAAAGAGAATTAACTTTTAAGCTTAAGTTAGATATGTGATAATATTGGCCTATGATTCTAGGTTTAGACATATCAACTAGTATAACAGGATATACTATATTAGATAATGAGGGCAATATCGTTGTCTGTGACCACATCGATTTACGAAAAGAAAAAAACTTTTTTCTAAAAGCAGCCCAGATTGAAGGCGCCTTGAAAACATTAAGGTCTCAATATTTTATAGAGAAAGTATATATTGAGCAGTCACTACAATCATTTCGTTCAGGGTTCTCATCAGCACAAACGCTTTCATTATTATCGAAAATTAATGGCATTGTATCGTGGATATGTTACAATATCTTTGGAAGTGATCCTCAATATCTAGGCGCCACGTCGGCTCGTAAATTGTGCGGCATTAAGGTTCCTAGGGGACAAAAGGCAAAAGCGGTCTCAATGCAATTTGTTGTTGACAACGTGCCCAGCTTTAATGTACAATATACGAAACATGGTAATCCAAGGCCCGGTTATACTGACCGGTCGGATAGTTATGTTATCGCAAGAGCAGGCTGGCTAAATGAAAGACAAGAAACTCAAAATACTGACTAATGTATTGGGGTCCGCTTATCGGACCAATAACGAGTTTCTTTTTAAGTGCCCATACTGCGATCATCATAAGCGTAAATTCTCCGTAAATCTTGATAAAGGCTATTACAAGTGTTGGGTATGCGACACCCGCGGCAAGAATCTCTATCGTGTCGTTCGTCGCTTCGGCACCAACCATGATAAATCTAAATGGCGAGATCTTACTTCTGAGATTGACTACAGTAAGCTCGAAGATTTATTTGCCGACAAAATAAAAGAAAAACAAATACTTGAAATACCGGAAGGATTCGTATCTTTAGCAAATAAGAATATTCCCCCTACTGGCTTTGCGGCGAGGAATTATCTAAGAAAAAGAGGGATCAGCAAACAGGATATTGTTTGGTGGAAGATGGGATATTGTAGCAACGGAGAATACGAAGGTAGAATTATTATTCCATCATTTGATGATGAGGGTGATTTGAATTATTTCATTTCTAGATCGTATGATCGCGCTTATTATCCAAAGTACAAAAACCCCCCTGCAAGCAAAAATATTGTATTCAATGACTTATTTGTCGATTGGAGTTCAGATATTATTTTAGTTGAGGGGGTATTTGATGCAATTATTGCCGGCCGGAATTCGGTACCCATCCTTGGCTCTACCCTAAATCAACACTCGGTACTGCTCCGCAAGATCGTAAAAGAAGATGCCGGAGTATACGTGGCCCTTGATCCCGACGCCAAAAAGAAAGAACTTCAAATTATCAAGACTTTGTTGGATTTTGATATAGAAGTTTGGAAGGTAGATATCGGAGACAACGAAGATGTTGGCTCGATGGAAAAGGAACAATTCCAGAAATGCCTGGAAAATGCGACCCTTATCACTCCAGACAACTATTTATTGTTGACACTTGCTATGTCCGTATAGAGGAATAAAACATGAAACAGTTATTATTAGAGACGGTAGTCTTAGCAAAGCAGCTTTTGTTACTGCAGGGATCCCGCGAGGTTTATGTTCTTTTGGCGCTTAACAGTGCTGGTGCGCTTGTCGCAGGAATGATCGTAGGCTCACTGCTTTAAGGAATATATTATGAAAATCACCAAACAAAGACTAAGAGAAATTATTAAGGAAGCGATAGAGGACTCTGAATGGGCCGGAAGCCCAACGGAAGCTGATCGCGATGTTGCCCGCGCCCGACAGAAAGAAATAAAGTCCTTTGAGGACGTCGCAGCTGCAATATCTGAGATTAGGGAGCGTTTAGACTTTCTTGAGGGCGCCCCATCGAACGCACCCCGGATCAGCAGCGCTTGGGGATCAGAAGAATAGAATGAAAATATCAACGGCCCGCTTAAAGCAAATCATCAAAGAGGAACTCTTTTATCGAGAGTTTCATCGGACAACAGAAGAGCTTACGGAAGTGGAGTCGGAGAAACAACGACGCTATATGTGTGCTATGAAGGATTCAGATGATCGCCCCGAAGGCCTCTCAAAATCTGAAGCTGAAGAAATGTGCTCTGGGCCCATGAAAGAAACAAACCCGGGCAAACGCACTGTTGCTGGCACCCAAAATCTAGATCATCTTGATCCCGACGCCGGAGATCCGGAGGAAGAATTTTTCGGAGACAAGATCGATCCTGATGAGGTTGGTCTCCAAACGGGCGAGTGGACACCAGAGCAGTTCAGGAAATTTATGAGAAGGGAAAAGCGATGAAAATCAC
>Ga0209756_1001147_pt1 | contig 24907 bp, 8 predicted proteins | sample ETNvirenome_6_85_FD_184071 | JGI IMG/M metagenome (GOLD analysis project Ga0209756, IMG submission 184071) | Marine viral communities from the Pacific Ocean - ETNP_6_85 (SPAdes) (version 3) | ecosystem: Environmental > Aquatic > Marine > Oceanic | place: Pacific Ocean | collected 2013-06-19 | reverse complement strand
AACAGACGCTGCAATTAACGCAACTAACGCTGAACAATCTAGAGTCTTAATAGAGTTTGATGTGGATGCACTGCTGAGTGATATTACAGCGGGTACGGTGCCCTCTTCAAGCGTGGACTACGTTTTGAAGATGTATAACGCACCACACGCTAGCACGACGCCCATGAGTTACAGCTTGGATGTTGCCATGGTAAAAGAAACTTCCTGGCAAGAAGGGTCGGGATTGGATATGGACAATTACTCAGACCTGGGTAAATCTAACTGGATGTCTGCCTCTTCTACTGATGCGTGGGCAACAAACGGCGGTGACTATTGGGGTGTGGGTTCCACTCTCAGTTCGAGCTTCTTTTTCTCCGGTGGTACCGAAGATTTGGAACTAAATATTAATTTTGCAGTAGATAAATGGCGCACGAATGAAGACGATTACCCCAATTACGGAATGATTATAAAAAACACAGATCCAGTTATTTCTGGCTCTGAAGGGACTTACTTTACTAAGATGTTTTTTGGTCGAACCTCTGAGTTTTTTCTAATGCGCCCGTATGTGGAAGCTAAGTGGGATTCTTCTCGTAAGGATAATCGGGGCAACTTTGTTGTAAGCAGCAGCATGTTGCCGCCCGCAGACAATGTTAATGTTTTGTATCTCTATAATCGAGCCAGGGGACAACTGGTAAATATCCCCGGCTTGACTAATGACACACTCAGTGTGGAAATATTTTCCGGAACTACAGGACCCGCTGGAGAGTCCTTACGTTTGGTCGATGGTATTAGTCAGGGTAACGGACTATTTTTGACAGGGGGACTGCTAATCGAAAATGGGGTAACTCAAGCCGGCATTTATACTTGTTCATTCGCAAGTGCGCTGACGGGCACCGCAGCTAACCAATTGTTTACTATGGGGACATATTTTGATGTCTGGTCCACCGGTTCGGTTCAGTTTTATACCGGCTCTTTTTCTCCTGAAGAAACAATGCCCCAAGAATTATTGGACGACAATACTTATGTGACCACCATCACCAATCTTCATGGTTCCTATACACAGGGACAAAAGCCAATTTTAAGGCTCTTTACTAGGAAAAAAGATTGGTCGCCTACGATTTACACTGTGGCTACCACAAATATACGCCCTGAGATCATAGAGGATGCTTATTATAGAGTATTTAGGGTCGTAGATGGAGATAGTGTGGTTCCATTTGGAACTGGCAGCTTTAACAAAGACTGCACTCGACTTTCTTACGATGTTAGCGGAAACTATTTTCAGCTTGATACTTCTTGCTTAGATACCGGGTATATGTATGGAGTTCAATTCACTTACTATCTTAATGGGGTATATGAGAATCAGAAAGAAATTTTCAAATTCAGAGTTGATGACGAAGAGATAACATGAGCGACGGTTTAGGGAAATTATTTAAAAACAACAAGCAAACGACTGTTGTTTCAAAATATCTTAGCCAAACCTCGGCTGACCAGATCGGTGATGGTATTGAGAGCGCCGGACATCTGTCGGAAAGTGTCAAGAAAAGGGACGCTTATTTACCCGCTATTGATTATAGTGAGCCAAAAAACTTTGTAAGATTTGGTTCGGCAGAAAAATACTATGCAGATGCTTTTTTGTACGTCGCCGGTTATTATCCCTATGATGGCTCGGGGTACGAGAAAACTAAATTTTTTAATGACCTAAATCCTCTAGAGACATATCTTTTTGAGGAAGAATATCCTCGAAGTACCGGATATGTTCTGTTTAACCCCTCGTGGGGTACTCGTACCGCATTAACGGATGGCTATGGATTTGCAAGCGCAACTCCTTCAGAGTACATTCAAACTAAGGGCGGACCTCATAGTGGCAATCTGTATTCCGTACCTGACTACAGGACTTCCAATTTGGAATTTGGCGGACCAAGCGGGTCTACGGTGGAGTTCTTCTATAATAAAGCCACCGGAATGCCGGATAACTCACTCCAGGGCGATAAACAAGTAATTTTCGATCTCTGGAACGGCGTCGTCTCATCATCGGCCGGACACGGGCGCTTACGAATTGAGATATTCTCTGGGTCTGAGGATAGATTTCATGTAACCTTACTTTCCGGAACCACCGGATTTTTTACTCAGTCTGTGCCGACTACTGGGGGTCTCTCTGACCTGTGTAGCGGTTCATGGCATTATTACTCTTTTGCGCTTAATACTAGCACATTTGGAGACATCTCTAGCTACGTTCCAACTATTGACTTTTATGTTGACGGGGTATGTGTAGAGACAGCTATTACGGCGTCGGGCAGAGATGCAACTGGACACCAGGGGCACACTGATGGCGGAATTGGGGTTGTGACTGGCTCCCTTATTTCTAACCTTGGGTCTCTTCGTGCTGCGCCTTCCGGAAGTCTAGAAGGGACAACTACTTCAGAATTAGATCTTGAAGGGTATGGAAAACTATCTGCCTCCGTTGATGAATTCAGGTTTTGGAAATCCTGTCGGAACCCCGAAGAAGTGGGAAGATATTGGTTTACTCAGGTAGACGGAGGGAGCAATAAATACTCAGCCAACAAGGACCTTGGGGTATATTTTAAGTTTAACGAAGGAATTACGGAGACTGTTGCTATTGACAGCGTAGTTTTGGATTATTCCGGAAGAATTTCAAATGGAAATTTTGTGGCTTATGCTCCCGCATACAGCCGCAATACCGGTTCCGCCGTCGATTCCATGCAACTAAATAGCGTTTATGAGACTAAAGATCCTATTATCCGGAAAACAAACCCCCTTTATACATCTAAATTGGACGAGTTACAAATATCAGGATCAGTTTACGATGTCAATAATAATGGACGCCTGGTAGACAAAATCCCCGACTGGATAGTTGAAGAAGATACTCAGTTATCTGGCGAGTTGACGGACATGGTTCAAATACTGTCCACCTACTTTGATACCCTAAGACTTCAGATTTCCCAAATTAATCAGTTAAAGAATCTGGAATACATAAGTGGAAGTCTTACTGGCAGCGCCAAGGCTTTCCCTCACAATGATCGTGTTCTTGATAATTTTGGTCTTGAAACCCCGGAGATTTTTGAAAACATCGGAGCATTATCTCAGTTCTTAAAGCGGGACGAGCAAATTAATTTTGATCAAGAACTGGTAAACACCAAAAACTTAATTTATAAAAACGTTTATAACAACCTGATCACAATATATAAGCAAAAAGGAACTCCGCAGTCAATCAGGAACTTTGTGCGCTGCTTGGGCGTCGGCGACGAAATAATTTCTCTTAATACCTATGCCAATAATTCGGAATATTTTTTAACGAGTAGTTATAAAGGGTTATCCTCCACTAAAAAATATGTGGACTTTTCTGGACTTACATCAACAACAGACAATCAGGCTGTTGTATATCAATATTATGATAACTCGAATCCAAATTCATATGGACTAATCAACGGGTCGGGTGCAAGTACCGATTTGGATGAATTCGCCTTCACCTTAGAAGCTGAGTTTATCTTTCCAGACAGGTCCAATATTGAGGCGCTCTCCTTTGTTCCCTATTATCCTATCACTTCATCTTTGTTCGGGTTTCACACTCCTGATGACACTTCTCCGACCTCAACTGATTTAACCTGGGCTGCCGCAGTCAGTGACTACGGATTGAGAGTGATAGCGGTCAAGTCTCCTGGCGCTTTCGCTAAAGTTACTTCCCCTCCTGAGAAAGTCAATGATGTTTATTTTGCAGTTGTTGACCGATCCGACACAGTTCTTCTTACCAGCGATGTATATAGTCAGGTTTATGACAACCAAAAGTGGAATTTGGCACTAAGGTTAAAACCAAAAAAATATCCTTTCGCCGAGCAGGTCAGGGGCACAACTTTCGCTGGCGGAGCAGCACTCGAATATGATTTAGAGCTTTACGGGGTAAATTATACTAACGGAAAAAAACAGAATTACTTCTCTTTATCTACGGATTTTACCTACACAAAGGGTGCCGCTACTCTTAATTCAGCCAAGCGGATCTTCTTAGGAGCCCATCGAACTAATTTTGACGGATCGCTCTTGACACACTCAGATGTAAGAGCTTCTAGCTGCCGATATTGGTCAAATTATTTAACTGATGAAAATATCGACCTGCACGCAAAGGAAAGCTTTAGTTTTGGTACTATCCACCCATATCAGAATTCCTATTCCTTCCAGTCAGAAAAGCCAAACGTTTTTATTCCAGAAATTCAAACTCTTGCTTTAAACTGGGACTTTGCCAATCTTAGCGGCAGTGATGCATCTGGACAATTCACTGTGAGTGATTTTTCGTCGGGATCTGTATCTGGCTACCCATCATCGTATCAAGATAACGTGGACGCTACGTTTAGCGATATTAACCTGCGGCAACATACGGGACGAGGCGACCTATTTGACGCCAGCGCCACCGTGATCAAGAAAGAATACATTTATACAGAGAAAAAACAAGTACCTGATTATGCGACCTCTTCGGAGATGATAAAGGTATTAGCTAGTGATGAAAAATACTTCAACATTAATTATCGCCCCGAAAATCTCTTTTTTGCCGTAGAGAAGAGCATGTACAAAAACATTTCAGAGCGAATGTTGCAGCTATTCGCCTCTATAGAAGAGTTCAATAATTTAATTGGGCCGCCCGTCAATAAATACCGACAAGAATACAAAGACCTGGAAAAAATGCGAGAGATATTTTTCCGGAATGTTGAGGGATCTCCTGATTTTGACAAATACTTAAGATTTTATAAGTGGCTCGACGTATCAATGGGAGAAATGATACAGCAATTGATGCCAGCTAGTGTTGCTAAAGCAGAGAACGTTCGAACAATTGTGGAAAATCACATGCTTGAGCGACCAAAAATTAAATATGCGTATCCGGGGGCGTACAAAACCAGAACACCAAATGTAGCCGGAACCGTAAGAAATCTTGGAAGCATCTGTCCCGATCAGCCAGGGTGGAAATTCAATCATGCCCCGTTAAACACTGATGACAGCCATCCACGACAGGATGATAACTGCTATTGGTGGAAGACTAGAACCGGTAGAGCGAATGGGCAATTTGGTCCTTTGTCGGAGGGTGCTCTGGTTACCAGAGAGGCGATATTCACCCAGGTACAATCAAACTTTACCAGCAGCCAAATTGTTTGTCTTTCTGCCGATCTGAAAACCCCCATTATAGGGGGGATAAACCAGCCATTAAATAAGTATCGGCGCATCACCGATGTAACTTTTTCTGCATTTAAAGAAGGGAAAGACTGTAATGATGAGTTTCTTCCAAATCAGAAAGTTAGGCTTACATACAAGGGGGTAAAAGATGGGACTTCCTACAAGGGCGAATTAGTATCCCCGTTTACACTGCTGAGTTCTAGCACCAATCTTAATGGGCACCAAGTTCAACTAGGCGAGTACGGCACTGGCGAAACCGTCAATATCACTTTGACAAATTTACATGAGGACTCTGTTCATCCTTTTGGTCACAGCGTTCCTGTACAAGGTCCTTTTACTCGAACCCACGTCGGTGGAACTCAGGCTCGTCATGTTAATTTATTTGCAGTAAGCGGGTCGAAAAGAAGAGAGTCTAACCGTCTCTCTATTGGCACGTCCCAAATAGATATCAACGCTGTAACTGTGGGTCTAAATGAAGGAGCCGAAGTTCCCAAGGGACAGTACTTGAGGGGTGCCACCGCCAAGGCATTTGTAAATATTCGCAACATACGCACCTTAACCGGGTCCTATTATGGACACGGCACTGCTCCGTCTTCTCACAACGAGCAAGAGGGAGTTGTTCCCGTTGGTAATTTTAAACTTAATTATCAAGTTTTGCAAACCAATGATAGGGCAGCTACTAATATTGACTTCATATTTAATACTTCCCATTATTTTACTGGCTCAATCCCTACTGCGTTTCTTACCACACCGGCAATGCGAAATACTGGATTTGGACGTACAGGATCTCTAGATTATGAAGCCCCTCGGCAGATAGCAAGCCGCAGAACAACTGAAAGCGTTTTTGTGAACCGTTTTGCGGCACCAGGCAGCACATTGGACTCACGACAGCAATTCAGAGATGTCCCCTCCGACCAGCTTTCTCCCAATAATGCTCTTCCGTTTCGAAACATTCCGGTACGAAAAACATACAATACAGAGATGAAAAATTATACCGGCTGGGGCGGGTTTATAACAAGTTCTGGACAGAATATTTTAGAAGCTGAAGGCGGCAATATTCTTTATAAGCTCAATGAAGGAATTCCTCCTTATAATGGACATGCAGCCAAACATAAAACACAGAGAAACACTATTCAGCGTCTGGCGATCACCGCAGCAGAAGTAGGAGCCGGGGAAGGTGTTACAGTCGGGACGGGTTCTTTAAGAAATAATGATTTTTATAGCAGCCCAATTCCGGCGGGAGATCGAACCAATTGGTTCATGAACTTGTCGGGAGCGGACGCTCCTGGGCAATCAATGATGAGCGAGTTTATATTATCCTCCTCTCATTATCCCCTCAATATCATTATCTCTACAAGTAGTCTTGGCTTAAATGAGGCGTCCTTTTATGGTCCACCCCCTGCCGCTGCAATAATGGACACTCTGGGACCCTTCGGCGCAGGAACATATATCTGGAATCGAGGTAACACCAGGCCTGGTTTTGTGCCGTGGACCCAAACTCGCCAACAGTATTCTCAATTCGGCAATTATTATGTTAAAAATAATAGATACGATTTTTATTTGGATGCTCCCGAATTATCTCTTGACGAAAGAGTAGTATATGGAAATAGCAGCTACGGCGATGCGGGCACCCCCACCTCATCATTCTCCTTGACCGATAGGGCAGGAAATTCAATATCTTATCACCCACTCAAGAGGTTTAAAGAGCCACCCGTAACGTCTCGATATAAGCCTCTATTTCACAACATCAAATCTTATATAGGCACACCAGCAAAGTCAGCTTATGATGATCCTGTTGAGACTAACGTGAAGTATTCTTATGGAAATTATCTCATGGGTTTTGCAAATAGGGGGATAAATTCTGAATTAACATTTGGCGGGTCTACCCGCTGGGGAACAGGAAGAGTTAAACGACCCTACGAGGCATTCAGAGACAATTATTTGTCTAAACTCCCCTCGACCGTTGATGGGATTAATATTATCCGCTTGACAAACTACTCGGAAACAGTGTATCCCCGAGAAATATACACATACCTTTCAGCTTCTCGGGCTCGTATGTCTTTTGAGAACAGTTTTTGGAAAAAGGACCGCACCGTAGATTTAAGTACATTTAGCACGAATATAAATTCTATTGCCGCCATTGGAAATGATGCCTATATTCACCGCTATGCTCGGAACATTGAACGAATTCAAACACCTTTTACAACTTCTCAGGGCTATGTGGTTTTGAGGTCGGAGCAGTTGTCCTATGATACCGTCACCGGCGGCACCGAGGGGGCTGGTCCCGGAAGCGGCAGTCTTTGGCCAATGGATTCTTATATTTATGCTGCCCTGACTTCAAGTTTGGACGCTGTGCAAGATTCCGGAGGATTTGAGGTCGGATTAGCAGCGGCCTCTACCCTCCCCTGCGGAGAGCTAATGATGACTAGTCATGGGGAAGTGAAGACAGACAGTTCATCACCGTCCTCCGTTTATCAAAGAGGGAACGCTATATCTGCCCAATATATCTACACCTCCCCAACGATGGATCGGGCATGTACTTCTGTGGCTGGGTCACCTGCTGTAGCTACTATCGAATCTCTCATCCCTCCTACTGATGCCATCGCTGCCACCCTGCTGATCACAGTTAGTCCCACATGGACAGATACATGCCTAGATGCAGGAGTTCTTACCTTAGATGACACGGGAACTGCGTGTGACATTACCTTTGATAAGAACACAGATCAAACCCCTTCTGCATGTCCAGGGATATTGGGCTATGATGAAGTGGCAGCGCCTCCAATTACGGTCTCGACAATAGCCACAAAAATCGCAAACGGCATCAATACCGTATACTCTACGAATTTTACAGCAGTAGCCAATACCCCAGACCCCGGTGATGTAACAGTGACTGCTAATACGGCAGGAACTGTAGGGAATGGATACAGCATATATTGGACATCTCCTGGCGGAGCCTGCGCAGCCACTGATATTATTATTCAGGACGGAGTAACCACCTACTTTACAGGCGGTGCCGCCGCCGTGTCAATCCACAATGAAACCATAACTATGCAGTGGGATGACGGCAGTGGCGGAACTGGAACTCAAACGATGACATTTAAGCAGGATGCCACCCCTAGCAGTGCCACTATTATTGATGTTTCATATATTGCGCCCGCAACAGGGTTAACGGTAGACGAGGTAGCTGCGGCTATTGCTACCACTATCTCAACCGCCGCCACTACTACAAGCGTCGATGTGTCGGCGGTGATCACCGACACAGTTCATTTGGAATCTGCTACGACAGGCACTCATCAAAATGGCAAAGTAATCGCCGGCAGTGCCGATGCGGCAGGGATTATTTCCCCGACATCTTTCGGCGGCGGTGCTGCTCCTACGGTTGCGTGTATATATGACGTGCTCCCTAAATCTCCCGGCGGTTATGCCAGCCGCCCGCCATGGTCGGCCAACACAGAGAGGCGAGCAGTGGAGGGACCCTATCGAGGAGGTCTGCTAGCGGGACGAGACCCTTTCTATAATTCTTATGATGATTATGACAAAGATGTTCGGCTCAAGGGGCAAGAGTATACCATCGTGCCCGAATATCGCATGAGTGTAAATTTAGAACAATACGAGAATAATGGCACCCCGTTTTCACTAGTTAGCAGAACATTGTCACTAACAGGTGCTAATTCTACGGTCTACGACACTAGTAACCCAGAATTTTTTGGACGGTACCTGAATTCGGACAAGATGGAGTACTTGGATCCATTTATGGAGACCACTACCTCTGACTTTAGGTTCAACAAGTTTCCAAAACATTTAAAACTCGAATCTAAAGCGATAGTAAAATTATTGCCTTATGACGGTTTCTATCCTATGGACAGATCCCTACAGATCGCCTCTCTTTTCTCTTCTTCTTATTCTTTCACTTTTTCGGGGGCGTCAGGGTCAACAACCCAAGCGATGCGCTCACTTTTACGCCCTTTTTATGCTCCGGGTATTTTTTATAATTCTATCAAATCTGGGATCTCTGTAGATTACCCCCTACGTCGAGTGGGTAGAAATGAGGATCAGTTTATAGAAAAGTCATCTTTTGATATCTTGGGCGGCGCATTGAGTGGTTCTCTGACTGTCCCATCGCCAGGACAAATTCCCGGCAATGCAGCCATACCCAATCCAGAAAGAAGAAGGTTTAACGGCAACAACCCTTTGACTGTTGGGCAAGCTCCGATTGACTTTGACCTAGACAATACCAATGAATTTTATTGGGCAGACAGGCTGCCATTCGAATCCATTTTTCGACCCGAGGATTATATTTATAGCTGGTCCCGAGGAAAAATAACAGACGAAACAGTCCTTTCTGACCTTAATGAAGTGTTGTTCAATGATGTAACCGGCAGCATCTCCGCAATTCAGAACAATTTCTATAAAAAGGCTATTTCCAATTTCCTGGCAGTAACTCCAGAATTTTTCTTAAAGATGAAAACAAACAAAAATGGGTCTGATGGGCACATGACAAAATTCGTCGGTGTTCTTGGTTCGAATGGTGAACTGATCGAACAGGCAGGACTGAACTTTGGTGGTGCTCTTCCCGAAACTCCCCCGATAACTCCCCCTTCTAATCCTAGGGAATCTCGAATTTATGCTACTATGGACAACGTATATATAATGGAAGTAGGGCTGACCAAGACAGATAAATTTAATATGTACAACAACCCTTATGCCTTTGGAATCCCTACCGCCACGGGGTCGGGGGAATGGCAAGACTATTCCCATGACGGACCTTCCGGTGCTGAGAGACCATCAGGCTCGGATTGGCCTAAGCACCGTGGTGAGTTTGCGCCCTTTACCCCGCCTTATTTTTATGGTACAAGTGTTGCTAGAATAACTTTTGTGCCCCCAGAAAGCAGAGAATATTCGCTGGATGAGATTGTGGGACGAAATGCGACCAACACTCAAATAGAATTTATCAACGAAAGTGGCAGTTATTATGACTTTAGCTTGGACACATACATTGACATAAATCTAACCGAGCAGTCCACTATCGGCACCCCCCCTTATGGTTGGAATAGAGCCTGGCAAAATCGAATGGACATAGATGCTTCTTTGTGTTTGACAAACGTGTTTCCTTTAGAAAATGGTCGTGCCAGCCCGGCTGCTAGCGGAAAATGGGTCATTATGCCTAAGTGGGAATGCCCCATCCTTGATTTCCCTAATTATGGGTCCACTCGTTCTGACGGAAATATTTATTCCTTCTCCTCCTCTGTGCAGCCTGGAGAATTCGATGGTGCGGAAGCTGGAACTTACGGTATGTGGCACCAGTATGGAGTGATGCCGAAAGAGGGACAAGGGGTGTACATGTATATAAAAGATGTAAGTATGAAAGAGACGGAGTTACGCCTTGTAGGAGACCCCAGTCTCGGCGCTGGTTCTGCTACAGGACAACAAATACAGGTATACAAGGTGCCTAAGTCAGTTACGGATTCCGGAAAAAATATTGCTTCCCTCGCTGACTTGGCTGGTTTCGACCCCGAAGAGGTGATGCGAGGAGGTTTTGATGTCAGAAAAGCTAAACGGCTTGGTGAAGTTGCCGAAGACGGTGAAAAGCAGGTTTCCGAGGCAATTCTGGCGATGCCTTATTGGGTGGACAAAGATAGCAAGCCTAGGTTCATGACTTTGCAGGGACCTCACACAGAATTGGGCCCAAAAATAAAAGAGTTTAGGCGAAATTTTACTAAATATTCTTTGCCGCCCACTCTAGCAACATACTTGGCAGCCTTGTTGCCAAAAACATATCCAGAGATACCAAACATCATTAACCCGTTTGGCGTCGATGAACTTGATGCCACCCTCGCCTCAATACGTCTCACGGGAGCTAACAGCCTCAAGACACCAGTCGTATATCTTTTAGAGCACGGGGTTAGCTTTAGCCGCCAAGATCTGGCTGATATATGGCAAGGGATATTGCCAGATATTGGAACATCTCTGCGGGTAGATGTTTCCGCCATTGACCATTATGTGAGGGTTCCAGAAACGTATCAAACAGGACAAGGACTCGATACACAACCAAACCTGAACCCTCAATTCCCGGAGATATTAAAAAAACAGTTGGATTTAGGCGTCGAAAGAACAGGTATCCCACGGTATGATCTGCTCAATATTAGTAACAACCCGAATAATTCTTCGGATGGATTAAACGTCGAAATTAAATGGCTGGTCTTTAAGGTTAAGCAGCGAGGAACCAAGTCCTACGACAAGATGATGCTAAAAGAGCTTAACGGTCCACTTTATGACCCGTACAAGGCATCCCTAGAGAGAGACAATCCAGCCTTTGAACAGCTTGAAGCGGCCTTCGCTGCTGTCTCTTATTTTGATAACAATGCGGTTGGTGATCCGACTTATAACTGGCCCTATGATTACATGTCTTTGGTGGAGATGGATAAAATAACAGTAAGTGCTGGTTTCCGCCCGGACATAGACAAAGAGATAGAGGAGTTGCTTCCGCCTGTCCCCGAACAGAATCCGCCCATTCTTCCTCCAGGCGGTGCCGAGTTCAGAGACGCTAGAATAGACACACAGAATACACTCCAGCGCACATTGGGACAACTTCCAGATGACCAGACAGATGAAGTAGTTCCTCCTCCGCCCCTAAACAGTCCTCGGGTGCGGCAAAGAGACTTTGGCTTAGGGTCGGGGACTAATTTGCCTGCTTTGGGTGCTAACCCTGGAGCAGGAAATAATAATGACGAAGAGTAATATTAACTAAAGAGATACTTATTGTATGACCACGTTTTTTAACCAAAAAGAAGAAGTGCTAGATGTGAAACTCACACCTTATGGAAAACATAGGTTTTCTCTAGGCGAGTTCTCTCCGGAATTTTATTCTTTTTATGATGCCGATATTTTATACGAAGGGACTTACGGCGGTATAACCGAAATCCAAAACAATATTGTTTCTCGTATTAAAACAGGGACCCCGTACCTAAAACCCCAAGCTAATTTTACTTCTTCTTTGGCCGAGGTTAGGTACATCGATGTAGCCACATCCCAATTTGATGATATTGTCGCTAGCACGGTCAATTTCTATAAACCCCTGGGTAAGAATAGCCCCTGGTCAGAATTTAAGCCTGCGTGGCTTTTATATACGGTGGGAAATTCAGTCCCTTTATCACATTCGTTAGGAACTACTAGCGGGTTTGATTATACAGCCCAGGGCTTGGTGCCTGTTTTAAGCTCCAGTGTACTCAATATGAGGTATAAGGCTTTGGATATAGAGGAGAATATAGAGAACGATGAAGAGCAACCAACCATTTATGTCCTAGATGCAGAAGATGAAGATAGGTTTTATATAGACTTATTAGAACTTAACACCATATTTAAGGTTAACGGCAACTATGATTTAGAGGTTTTCAAGGTTCCTCGTGCCGGGGATGCGTCAGATATCATCCCCCTCTCATTCATTGACGAACAGGTAGATTATGGAGATAATTTATCTAACCAATCCACCGACCCTTATTCGTTTCTGGGTTCTCTTAGTGGCGACGAAGAGCAACAGCGCCAAAATTTCCCTCAGCTAACGGAGGAATATGTGGAATATTATCTGCAAGTTCGTGTTGATACCCAAATTGTTGATGTGCCGGCTATAACCCCAGCCCAGGGGCTTTATAGGTCACCGCAAAAAACTCCAGAAATCATTTGTTCGGATATTAATGTTTATGGGACGGACAGATAATGGCCGGCATATGTACCCCCCAGAATTTAGATAATATTTTCGCAGATGTGGGATTTGATCGTGTCACTCTGTCTACCGTTGAAAATGTAGATCCTGCCCGAATTGGTAACCCCGATCATGAAGATGGTCCCATCGCCCTAGAAGACCTAACAACCCAGGTCTCAATTAATTGCTATATTAGGGAACGAGTTAGTGCTGAGGCTGCAAGTTGGTACCAGCAGGGTGATATTTTGAATTTTCTACGTCTTCGAGTGCTGACCTGTGTCTCAGACCAAAACCCTGCCGGACTAGATTTTATTAGTCAGCGTTTCAACGAGTATCAGAACTTTCATGGCAAATTTCTTAGAGAAGGGGAAGAGACTCGTGTATCTCCTAAAAACTTTATTGAAGGTGCAGTACAACCTTACCTTGCCCCTTTGCGTCAAAATATCAACGGAGAGACCATCGCCCTAGGGAACCACACCTATCTTTTAGATAACCTGGGAGAGACTAGCATTTATATGCCTTATCAATCTGCTGACCCTACCGCTTTTCTCCGAAACCGCCCCGGTGTGAAGCAGGGATTCGAGATATATAAATATCCCGGTGCTCCCGGTCAACCTCAACTAATCCGTCAAACACTCTGTCATCTGCGTGATATCATTGTTTATGATAAGCCCCTGTCCGACATTTTGCCCCAGCGCCTTAATCCAGATACCCAGGAGATGGAAGTGGTTTCCAGGTCTCTGCGAGAAACAATTCCCGCCAACAGTCATACTGGACAGCCCATGATGGCGTTGTTTGAGCAGGCTCCAGTTCTTCCTATTGAGTTTAGATTGGGTCCCGGCACTGACATCGAATACACTTCCCGTCAGTCTACTAATACCCTGGAACATTTGAGTTTGTATGGGTTTGTTTACTTGGACTACACATCTTATCGGGAGCACTACAATCTCCCTCCAGGCGAGGGACCTAATCAACTCAATCTTGAAACCGGCACAGGGCAAAGCACCAACATAACCCTTTTGGGAAAAAAATATCAATATCGGGAGATAACCAAGGAAACTCCAAAAACTCCTAGAAATCTCGTCAGTATTTTAGATGCCCCTGACGCATCTATCCTACAGGATGTAAGAATAGGAAAAACCCCTTATCTTTCTGCCGCCTCACTTAATTATTATCAAGATGCTTATGTTAGTTTTGATGGGTCTTCTCTCGCTCAAGATCCAGTAGGGCAGTCAATTCATCGGGAAGATTTCTTTACTGATTTTTGGGGGACGCCTGATTTCGAAAACAACACCCGGTACTTGGTGGGGTTCAATCTTGTTAAGTTTTTAGCTCAAAAATCACAGTTTCCGGGATTATACACAAACCCGTCCGTTGTAAATAAATTAATCCATGATGGAGTGTCTTTTAAGTTCGCAGGTGGGTCTGATCCTCATATTTATCGTTCCGCTATTCAAGATTTTAGAGTTGGAAAACAATTTGTCGATCCCATAGCTTTTTATAATTCTAACGATTTAGGCACCTTATCTGCGAAGAAGCCAAAAAAGCCTGATTATAACTACACGAACAGTTATCTCCACCTCCCTCCTCGGCTTGTGGATTTCAAATTATTATTTCTGAACGAGGATCTTGGTGCCTGGCATGGCGGCGGATTTTATTTCTACGAGGGAACCGATTATCACCATGAAGAGAGGGTTTCTCAAACGTCCGGAGAGTATCAATATTTTTGTGAAGTAACTGTATCCGACATAGCTCCCATTTTACTGCTCAAGGCAACTAAAGAGTTAAGAGAATCTGCACATAACTTAAGATCCCAATTAAACCAGATATTAGATCCCCTCTATGGGGTGTATGACCCTGTTGTGAGAAAGTTTGTAAAACCATTAGCGGAGGTTCCTTATCTTAACACGGACGCTCGTCACTATGCTCTTGAGCAGTTGTCTGTATACATAGATTATTTGAAGCTGTTCAATATCCAAGTCAGTGTCGGTGAGTGGCACCAGGGTCGTGGAGTTCTATGGCTGGAGAATCACCTCCAGCAACGGATTTCTGAAGCAGTATATCCCGATGAGTTAGAAACTATCATAAGGTATATAGAAGTATTTGCGACTGATATTGCCGCAACGGCGAGCATCTATTATAATATCCAGATGGGCTACCAAGAAGAGGCGGACTTTGCTAAAAGAGATTCCCTCCTTAAGGGCATCTTTGAGCATGAGTTTGCGATGCTGACCCATAAAAATACCTTTAATAATACATACAGTTTTGGTATTAAAAACGGTCTAGGATATAGTTATGTGGCACTAGACGACACAGAAATGTACAGGGGTGTCCTGCCCAAGGTTAACTTCGGGCTCGGACTATATTCCATACCCCAATATCTTAAACGTATACAAAGTGAAATTAATAAATATTATTACGACGCTCAACACGTTGGCGATGGCAGCGTTTCTTTAAATCAAGTGCCTGGGGAATGGGGGCAATCGTTATACAAGTATTTGACACCCCGAGTTATACACGCCCAAGGAGGTAGAAGAAAGAATTTCAGAAAGGACATCAATCCGCCGGGCGGATTGATGTCCACTAGCGCCGGACCTATTATCCAGACCGATTATCTCTCATCTGATGTCTTGAAATATGATGTGGATCATTACGCCTCGGTCTTTGCCGACCTCATAAAATCAAAGTATGCCACCAAATATCTCAACCTTGTCTTTTACCAAAATCACGATGAGTTGCCCAATGACCACCCTAATGTGAAAATTTATAATTCTCTATTAAAAGTTCTGGGAGAGGAGTTTTCGTGTGAGGTTGCCTTGGGTTCCCCAAACCCATACACGGTCCCCACTAACGTAGACTACAGGACGGCTGGCAATAATCAGTCCGGACTGCCTGGTGAGCAATTACTACCATTGGGCGCTCTTGATCCCAACATTATTTCAAACCCCCAAGCCATCCTCGGCGGCCGAGGCGATCAGTCCGAGGAAACGCAGTCTATAATTGAAGGAATACAATCTAGGTACAAAGAGGGAAAAAGCCAAGAGATAAACGATGAGGATACGAAGTATCTCGCAGGGGGAAAGCAGTCCCCAGCACTACCAATAAAACTGGTTTTTGGGATTTTAGGAGAATTAGAACTCAACAATCACATTGATACAGATATATATCAAAATGACTTGTTCAACTCGCTGTCTCGATTGGCCGAGAACTTGAATATCACGGAAGGCAGCCTGCCTGCCGATATTGGCGGTCGATATAAAAACCTCCCTCTTCAGGTTAAGGCTATGCTTATCATGTCCGTGATGACGCAGAGAGTAGACATTAACGGACTGGCTGTTAAGAGGTTTAGAGCCAACGATCATGATGCCGTGACGGAGGACCGTGATGCTATCAAATACTACGACAATAGAACGAGCGTGCAAATCCAAAACCCCCCTTATAAGAATTTATATGACCCCATGAAGACATACGCTAAATTTTTGCCTTTCTGGTTAAACTTTAAGCAGCTAATTAAGGTGGAGTACTTACAGGGATTTAGTAGTACAGACGCCCCGATTTCCCATTATCACCCCGAATCGACACAAGTGATTAATTTTAACTCGCCCAGTCGCCCGTTGTGGCAAGAGTTGACAATGGAGAATTACGACCGAATGTTCGAAAGCCAAAAAGAGGGGAAAATATTGTGCCGTATCGCTGATATTGTCCCTCAAGCTTTTATAGCATCTGATGAAGGTAATGCGGGAAACAATACTGGTAACGAGGGAGATTCTGGGGATATGGATAATTCGGGACCCTTAACTTCCATGGAAGAAGGACTTCAGAAAGCCCTGGTAGCCACTTTTAAGGGAGGCGATGTCTTGGATCTTCCTATATACCATCAGTACTTTTTTCTTGGAAATGAAGGAGGCGACCGCTAATGACGGTTCTTTTCAACCCCGAAATGCGAGCAGTGCGGCCTACTACCACCAAAGATCCTTTTCATCGGTACTATGGCTACCTCCAAGATCATAACGGCGGAGACTATAATATACATAGCGAATACTCCTCCATCGCTTTTAAAGAACTAGAGCAGCTTCCAGCTTCACTACAGCCGAACGCCCAGGTTTTAATAAACCAGTCCGCCACCCAAGATGGGGTTATGGAATTTTTTCAGTGGTCTTACGGTGGCTTTGGCGATAATCCAAACCCACAACCACGAGATGCGCCACCCGCACTAGTAGAGAACTGGAAGTCTATAGTCCAACACGACGCCCCAGGACACTTTGATGATCAAGGTATTCCCGAAGATGCAAGGCTAAAACTTGTCCATTTAGAGCCCCCGTCTGAAGCGGGAGGACGCATTCCCGCAAATATTTCCCTCCCTCCTTATAATTTTGCGAGAGATGTTCGAATATTTGCGCAAGACACTTTTTTTATGGGCGATAGCTTCCTCATCAATGCAGATATAAACCAACAAGTAGAGCAGATCCGCACCAGTTTTCTAGACATGTTTACTAACCAGCCTACAACTTTTCTAGGGAGAGGAAATTGGGCTGCACCGTTTATTGAAACCCTCTTGTGGCGCATATTTATAGGCACCCCCAATTTTGGAAAAAACCGGCATATAGAACAAATAACTCCGGACAACCCCGCCTATGATCCCGGATCTATCGCTTTCCGCAACGCCGAGGGCACGCTTAATTGGGAGGCAACATTTGATAAGTTTGTGGCATTTTTAACGACCGCTCCCATTTTAATTGTAGAAGACGAGTGGGAAAGAAATTTAATAAATGATTATGCCCGAAGGGAAATCAAGAACGCCGGTGGCAAAGGCGTCTCACGCATCACCCGGAAGTTCACCCACATCGAGCCAACAACAAACGTCGAACACTCCGCCCGCCATGCGCATTTCAATGCGATCGCCGTTCCCGCACCACCTCGCCGAGACATCTCCGTTAGAACTTGGTTTGCCAAAGTGAAAGTTAGGATCCCCACACCTCGCAATCCGGGGCTGGGCGAGGCCTGGCTAGAAAAAGAGTACGCTGCGCAAGCTCCTCTGCAAAATTTATTAGAAATATATTATGCCCTTATGTTGTATAATCCTCCTCCGGGAAACCCTCAGCGTGCCATGAATTATGAGCAGATATCAGATGTGCTCTATGCAGCTTTTGGCACCGGACTTGAGAACCGTTATTTCTATGAAGCACTAGATGACGCCATAGTAATCGATAGAGAGGGCTTCATGCCTCCAGGAGACCGGCCCTTTCTCGATTCCATTCTTCCGGTTAATAATCCGGCTGCTGTCTTTGAATATTATAACTTCTCCCCGTTTGCAAAAAATGTATTTGATTACCAATCCTATGACGCAATGACCGGTGATACGGAAGTTCCGGAAAACATTGAGGCAACTCTAGAATTTTCTGCAATCTATCCAGAATATAACTACTATGCGCCAGCTTACGAGAAAGCCATAGCCGCCGAGAATATCCCGGAAGCGGTTCTTCCTAATATGTATATCTATAGTTTGGTTTCAGACAGAAACCAGGCATTAGGCGGAAGACCTCCGTGGAACGCTCAGGATGGAGAACTACAGAATAACTTTGATCGCCTAATAACTTTGGACGAATTTAATGCAACAAGTTTGCCCGCTATTGGCAGCGACAGCAACGAAGAGTTCTTATTGTACTTGGAAAATTATGCTAAAGCCGTCACGCCCGTGCCAGGCTCTGCTCAGTGGGATGATGCAGGAGTAACAATTGATTTTTTATCCGACCTGGCCCGAGAATACTACAACCTCACCACTCCTGCATCGGAAATGAACTTATATGACCGACTTAATGCTCGCAAGGTAAACTTTCCTATGTATATAGAGACGGGTTTTCCCATGGGTTCCACGGGGGTTATAGGATCTCTTATAGACGAAAGTCTATCTAGCACAGCTTTTGTTGACTCTGTGATAAAGTCACCCGCTACGTCCTCCCCGTTTTACATGGCAGCAAAGGGCTTTGTCATGACCGTCTCGTCACCCACTCCTGTTCAAAGGTTGTTTGATACCTATGGGTTCAACGAGGATGACATGCTGGTAAATAGACCCAACTACGATTTAGTGTACATTTCAAAAGACTTCCGGGAGTTTGATTTTGAAGAATGGGTGGAGAATGCCATGACAGCCATTGAGACCCGCCAGGTGGGAGAAGAAGGAGAAGAGCCCCTTCCAGGCGAATGCCCTGGGGTGGATGACGAGATGAATGCGCAGGCTGTAAGAGATTTGATTTTGCAACAATCCCGGCTTCATATGAAGCCTTACAGTGAACTAGTAAAGCAGGATACAACATATTCCCACTCCGAGACAATTATCTATAAGTTAACAAAAAAAAGAATAACTGCCGATGGCGTTGTTGGTCCCGTGATACAGCAATTTTATTTCCCCAATTCTCATAGAGACCATCTGGTAAAATTTGTAGATACGCAGGTTAAATACGGAGCAAAATATCGCTATGAACTATATGGAGTGACGGTGGTTTATGGCTCTCGGTGTGAGATGAGAGTTTTACATACTTCTTTGGACACCACACTGAGTGACGAAATCTCTGTCACTACGGCTGTTCATACGGTACCAAATCCTAAAATTGTCGAGCACCCCATACATGTAAATGAGTGGACTACAGTCTGTGTGGGCGGACTAGCATTTCCGGATATTTCGGTAAATGATCGCCCTCCTCCTCCTCCTGAAGTTTTAATTGCCCCTTTTAAGCAAAATTACAGACAAGTCCTATTGGCTCTGAATCCCTCTAACGAGGTGTTTATTCAGGACAGGTCCATCGAATGGGTATTAATAAATGAAGAATCTGATTGGGAACAAACTTTTAGAGAGAGTATATTGTTTCAAAAACAGTTTAAAAACTACGGATTGTCAACTCCTAAGTTAGAATTTGCCGGCGAATCGGGCACAGAAATACAGCGAATGGAAATTTATCGTTCAAGTGTGGTAGAAGAAAATGCAACCAACCGACGAGATTTTTATAGGAGAACATTCAGCGGCAAGCTACATAAAACCTTGGACACATCAGGCGACGCTGACGTCCCGGATGATGAACGGGCACTGTCGTTTGATTGCATTGACACCCTGGAACCCAACGTAAAATATTATTATACAGCCCGTTCGATAGATGTTCACGGAAAAGCCAGTAACCCAACGCCTGTATACCAAGTAGAATTAGTTTATGATAGGGGAACTTATTATCCTTATGTAGATATATATCGTCCTAAATATAAGTCCCGCAAGCAACCAACCCGCCGCATGTCGAGATTTTTAGAGATAAAAGCCGCCCCAATCCAATCAGCAGTCAAGAACACTTTTGACGCTTCTAGTAAATTACTGTCTAGCGAGAAAGGTTTTATTCCTCGCTCTGGAAATGCGGTGGAAAACAATACGTTCCTGGTAAGACTGACATCTAGAGATACAGGAAGAAAAATTCAGTTTAATTTAACTTTTAAAAAGTCAGAAACGACTGACAAAACATAAATATTTAAAAAGATATTTTGGGGACTATTTAATAAGAACCATAAGTTTAGATTGTGGGAGAATTAAATGGCATTTTTAGACAACAGTGGCGACATTATTTTAGACGCAGTTCTGACCGACGAGGGTCGAAAAAGACTAGCTGCGGGCGACGGAAGTTTTCGCATTGTTAAATTTGCGCTGGGCGATACCGAAATTGATTACGGGCTGTATGAAAACGGCAATCACCCTGACGGTTCTCATCCTAGCGGATCCGCATATTATGACCTAAGTATACTTCAATCCCCGGTCTTAGAGGCGGTAACAAACAATCAAAGTGGACTACGGTCTAAGCTCATTAATTACTCGAATGGTAGTTATTTGTATTTGCCAGTAATTATGCAAAACACCACCGTCGCCAAACCCGCTCTCTCTTCTCTACTCAACAACTCGCCTGTTCCCACCGATGGATATATATTCTGTGCAGACATTACGACATCTACCTCACCAACCTCTAATGGAACAAAATTACAAAATATTCAGGGATGTTTAAGTTTCAATGGCACAAACATAATCCCAGAGGATGCTCTAGTAGTAGACCAAGGACTTGACTCTAGTGAGCTGACTGTCCAAAACCTTCCACTTACTGATCCTCGAAGAGAGACACAATACATGGTTGAGGTGGACAATCGTTTGTTTCGTATGTGTTCTCCTGAAGGAGACGGGGTAGATGCAGTTCCCTCCTACATAGACGACGACCAGATCGCTACTTATCTTTTTATGGCAAACACTAGTAAGCCATATTTCGCTACTACCCAACAAAGAGGGGCTGTGCCAAAATTTGGATTAGGGAATAACACCAACGACACCAACCCCACTACGGTAATTGGAAACCAAAACTTGGGCACGGGTCGTTATGGTACTCGATTTGCGTTTATTTTAAAAGCTAGTCTGGACATACAAAACTCCGCTGCACTCTTTAATCAGATTGGGTATACTGATACCACGAACGACTACGACGTCAACTCGGCAGAATACTATGTGATAAACACGGTTGTGCGTATAACAGGGTATACCACAGGATATAGCATCGACATCCCGATTAAAATTTTGAAAAAGAGTAATTAAAGGATAAAAAATGGCAACCACTTATAAAACACTATTAGCAGACGACATCACCCCGGTCAGGTCTAAACTGCACGAGGCGATTCCCATAACTGGAAGTATTTTATCCGGTACTTATGGGGCTAATATTTCCTTGCCGGATAGTACGCAAAACTGGAAGTTTTATGCACATGATATGTTTGTCTCTGTTTATGATTATCCTTATTTGAGTTCCTCTGCGAACCATATCTTTGACTTAACAGAGGGAATTGCTAATGGCTCTATTCTGTCAGCATCCACTACTACACAGATCGATCAAAAACTACAACTTTACAACCAAATGGCACAAGTTCTCGCCGGGAATGACGCCACAGGAAACATCAACGATTTAGATGTGATGGGCGATTTTCTAGGTCCAGCCAGTGATTTTTTGGGATCCGCCACCGGATCAATTTCGAAAATGAAAGAGGCTGTGTTTTGTAATTTTGCTCGGCTATTGAGCAAGGATGAGATCCAAAAAGGAAGCTTCCAAATGATCTTGGGGGTAAATCCCACGGGATCAGCGGTAGCACCGGCAACAGTATCTTCTTATCTTGACCAGGCAGTAGGAGGTTCGAGATTTGTACAAATTACTGATTTTAGTGCCTCATCTAATGTCTTTAATGTAAATTCACCTGCCGGCGAATATGCAGTTCTTTATGCCACTTCAAGCGCACTAACAGATACGGATTCCACGACAACTAGGAAATATTGCGTCATGGCCAACGATCAGCGTGTGCCCAGCGTGGCGCATGGTGGCGGGCTTCCGTGTGGGTTAGTTTTTTATCAAGCCGGAATTGCTGTACTGTCCTCTTCCATTTTCCAGGTGGCGGCTAGCGGGGGTCTCCTTAGTAACGACCTTGTGGAGGGATCCCTCACCGGCCTGGGCATGATCCAGATGGGCAATAAGGGACTGACAGCGGGAGATGATAATATTAACGCTCTTCTTACTTCTGCCTCTATTTCTCAATCGGCATCTCCAATTTTAGGTCGTATGTCTAACGTTAGCTTCAACAACACAACAGAGCTTAATTCTACAGTTTATTTTTGCCGTGCCGATTCGAAAGAGTTTAATTATAGCAGCAACCCCACTTATCTCACGGGGAGTAAGATACGAGTAAAGGAAACTCGCACGGATGAGCCCGCTACCTACGTTACAACAGTTGGTCTTTATGGTGCGGACAACGCCCTTCTTGCCACAGCAAAAACCAGCGAGCCAATTAAAAAGCAGCCTTCTAACGAATTCACTCTGAGAGTAAGGCTTGACTATTAATGGGTGTAACTTATGACTTACATCCATCAATTTGGTAAGACTGACGTATTTTATAACACCTTGGTCTCTACACCAAGCTATGAAGTAATACTTTATTCCGGATCTGCTTATATTAACAACCGTCGTAATGAAGGGGTTAATATTACGACAGGGACTGTAAACCTTTATGAGCTTAATGTTGACAGGGATGGCGCTAGCCAAGCCTTAATTTATCCTTTTCTAGATAAGGACGGCAGCTATCGCCGCCCTGCCACTATAAGCGAACAGGAGTTCGTTTCTGCTAGTTATGGAACAGTGCTAACGGGGACCTACCCTCTGACTGCCGCCTTGGCACGGGAATATATCGAGGCTTCCTCTTCTGTTTTGTCATCCTATGAGAACGCAGTTGAGCGCCGCCGTCTCCATTCACTGAGGACCACACTGGATGGTAATAGAATATTTACAAACCATTATGACTATCAGCAGTATTACGTCACAAACGACACCAACTTAATCAGTATCCCCTCTATTGTAATCGGGTCAGGAGTTCAAAGAGGTACAGTAGAATTAAATTTTTATTTTACAGGAACATTGATCGATCGAGCGACGGATTCTAGACAAAATGGAGAGCTAGTATCGACTATGAACAACGCTTCAGGGTCGGTAGTTGGCACTGTGTTGTATGAGGAGGGGTTTATTCTTTTGACTTCTTCGGTGGCAATCACAAGTGACATCAACAAGGACACATTTATCGGCACCGCCACGGCTGTTAATCCGGAGTGGAGATATTTTGGCGCATATTCTGATCTCGCAGTTTCCTCCTCCGGCGGTAATTATGCGAGCGCCAGTTTGTTTAAAATAAATTTCAAAGGAAGTAATTATATTCCAACAATGACAATGTTTAGCACAGCCCAAGCCGGAGAACTGAACAACTCTCTTAATCCTACATGGATTAGTAGTTCCGCACAGTGGCAAAATCAAACTACTTGGTCTTCGGGGTCTTTCATGGAGATGACAGGCGCACATATTGCCAACACTATCCAAAGCCAGTATTGTGATTTTGAAGATGAATTCAAAAAGCAGGTATTTATTTCTTCTATTGGACTTTTGGATAGAGATAGGAAGCTAATTGGCATCGCCAAAATGGCTAATCCGGTGCTTAAACTAGAAGAAGATCAGATGACATTTAAACTAAGGCTCGACTTCTGATATAATCAGTTTATGATATTAGGACTAGACATTTCAACTACGGTTGTCGGCGCAGCGATCTTGGACCCAGAAACTAGAAAACTGGTGCACTGTGAAAGTTGGGATATATCTAAGATATCCAAGCTGTACGAAAAAAGCGAAACGATTGGCGCAGAACTTTATACTCTCCGCTCCTCATATGAGATCAAATCAGTTTTCGTAGAAACAGCCTTGAAGAGATTTCTTCCGGGGAAATCCCGAGCAGATACCATTATTAAGCTCGCTAAATTTAATGGAATCGTATCCTGGCTTTGTTATGACTGCTTGGACATCTATCCCACCTACATTAACGTAAATAAGGCACGATCTCTCTATGGTTTATCGTTCCCCAGAGGAACAAAGGGACCAAAAAGAAAGAGGATGGTGATTGAAGCAGTGATCGAAAAAGAAAAAACAGCGTTCAGATATGAGATGGCTCGTGGCGGCAAAAATTATAAAAAGGGCACTGATGATCGTGCTGACGCTGTAGTAATCGCAAGAGCCGGAGAGTTTTTGTTGCGCAACGAAAGCAATGAGGGGTACTTGACCGAAAAAATAGTTTTAGTTGATTAGCTGGCTATTTACTATATGAAGATTACCATGGTCCAACTCCGCCAGATGGTCCGAGAGGCTATTACAGAAGTCTACTCGGAAAAACAGAGACGCTGGGCATGTGCTCAAAAAGATTCAAAATTTGATGAGATGTGTGCGGATACCGCCATCTCAAAAAAGAAGAAGAAAAAGAACAAGTAAGAAATTACTTGACTTCCTAACAATCAGTGCTATTATATTCATGCGGGAGGAGACCGTTATGAAATACCAAGTGTTTAGCGACATGGATGGTGTACTCGTCAACTTTGAAGGCGGCGTTCTGGAATATATGAACAAACGCCTTCAAGAGTTAAAAAATCAACCTAATCACCCTGATTACAAACTGGCCCGTTCGGCAGCC
>Ga0209756_1001146_pt1 | contig 24917 bp, 20 predicted proteins | sample ETNvirenome_6_85_FD_184071 | JGI IMG/M metagenome (GOLD analysis project Ga0209756, IMG submission 184071) | Marine viral communities from the Pacific Ocean - ETNP_6_85 (SPAdes) (version 3) | ecosystem: Environmental > Aquatic > Marine > Oceanic | place: Pacific Ocean | collected 2013-06-19 | reverse complement strand
CCGGAGCAGATAATACACACGATCTTGGTTCATCCGGCATGCGCTGGGCAAACGTTTATACTGGCGACCTGCACCTAGCCAATGACCGCGGCGATTGGACTGTTGTTGAGGAAGAAAACTACTTAACTATAAAGAACAACAAAACCGGTAAGCGCTTCAAGTTGTTAATGGAGGAAATAGAATAATGCCTGTTATCATTAGTGGATCTCAAGGTACAACGACCATTAGTGGCTCCGGCGTGAGTGGCTCTCTAACTGTTACCGGCAGCCTTATAGTCTCTGGAAGCAACACGATTACCAATTATGGAGCATTTACATCCAATGAGGCCGGCGGAGATTTCGATTTCCGTGTTGAATCTAGCGGTGAGCCAAACATGCTTTTTGTCGACGCCGGCGAAAATAGAGTCGGCATTGGCACGGTGTCGCCTTCGAAGAGGTTACATGTTTCTGGGTCGGTAGGCGATGCCAGTATTCTTGTAGAATCAGATTCAAAAACCATAGAGCTTCTGCCCGCCAATGGCCCGTCGATCAGGTTCGGTACTGACACCGATACGGATTACTACATGTCGGTCGGGGCTTTCGGTGGTTATAATCAGATTAGCCTTCAACACGGCTACACGGACTTCCAGATTACTGGCAGCTTGGGGGGTATTGGCTACTACTTTGATCAACCCGGCGGAAATGTCGGCATTGGTACTCAGGCGCCAAGCGCAAGCTTGCACGTTTCCTCTTCGGGTGACGCAGCGCTTCTGCAGGTCGACGGCGCGGCGAACGGAACGGTTCTCTTTGTAACCGGTTCCGGCCAAGTCGGGGTGGGCACGACTAGCCCCGCATCGCGTCTTCACATTTCAGCTTCAACTGAATCGCTATCCGGCGAAAAGTTGCTTGAGGTCACCGGAAAAGCCAATGGCACTGTTCTCTTTGTAACAGGCTCTGGTCGAGTCGGCATCGGCACCGCCGCCCCGACGCGCATGCTCGATATCGAGGGTGGCGACAGCGCCGGCATTCAACTCAACGCGGTCAATCAGTCTAACGCATATACTGTTGGGTCCGACGGTTATGGCTTCACAATATTTGAAGATGCCGGCCTTGGTACTGCTGGGTACAGGATGGTCGTCGCAGATGGTGGCGGTTCAACCACGGCTGGATTTATTGGTATGGGTTCAGGTGTTAGCATCGCGGGGAGCCTGTACCCAAGTGCTCAACTTCATGTTTCATCTTCGAACAACCAGGCGGTATTCCGAGTTGATCACGGCAACAGTCTCCCCCTTCTATTTGCAACCGGTTCTGGAAGAGTCGGCATCGGCACGACTAGCCCCGCATCGCGTCTTCACATTTCAGCTTCAACTGAATCGCTATCCGGCGAAAAGTTGCTTGAGGTCACCGGAAAAGCCAATGGCACTGTTCTCTTTGTAACAGGCTCTGGTCGAGTCGGCATCGGCACCGCCACCCCGGCCACCACCCTAGACATTATCGGGGGTGCTTCCGGCGATCAACTGCGCTTCGGCCACGGACCCACGAACTACTACAAAATTGGACGAAATACTAGCACTGGATATTTAGATTTTCAAGGAACGCAGGGCGGCTATACCGGATACACTTTTAAGAATGACGACGGCTCGACAGATTTAACTATTTTAGATTCCGGCTACGTCGGCATCGGTACGGCAACGCCCAACTCCACCTTTCAAGTTAGTGGTTCTCAAGCCGGCAACTATACAGTTATATCTGGCAGTATGACGTTAGATGAAACTCACTACATAGCAGACCTTACGGGCGGCATTGCCGCAACCGTAACTCTCCCAGCTGCTAGTGGAGTTACTGGAAGAACATATCACATTTTGACTACCTACCAGGGCGATGAGGTACTTACGATTACCGGCTCTGGCGGCCAGTTTATGGGTTCCAGCCAGCAAGCGGGCCCAGAGGACGAAATCGGGATCACCGGCTCCGCGCAGAGCGTTACGTTGGTGAGTACTGGTGCGTATTGGTTTATTTTAACAGATAACAGACAGCAGCAGGAAGAAGGCGGCGGCGGGGGCTAAGAGCACTATTATGGACAGCAATACGCAACTATTAGTCATTTCCTCATCTTAGATACTATTTATTTTGATTACATGTCAGAGTTTGGAGTGATTTTATGTCTTCATTGTTAGAGCAGGCTATTGTCGACGCTTCGGCGCTTAAGGAAGCAGCGTTAAAAAACGCCGAGAACACCGTATTGGAGAAGTACTCGGGAGAAGTTAAAAATGCTCTCGACACACTCCTAGAACAAGAGCTTGATTTGCCGGGTATGGAGACTGCGACGGGTCTTGATGACTCTTTTGTGGAAGAGGTACCATTGGCTCATGAAAATGACACCCTCGAAGGCCCTGGAGAAGATGAGTTAATTGAAATTGATTTTGATGACCTAAAAGCGCGCCTGCATGCGGAAGAAGAGGCTGGCATAGAGGCCGAGCCGGCTGACCTCCTAAGTTCGGAGGAAACAGCAGAAGAAATCTTTGGCGGCGAAGAACCCGATACGGGCCTCCCACCCGAGTCCGGCGCAGAAGCTGACCTCGGAGGTGAGCTCTCAGAAGACGTGGCAATCTCTGATGAACTTATTGATGCAATCGCTGAAGAACTTACCGTCGATGTGGCGGCCCGCCTAGGCGGCTGGGCCTCCGTGGCAAGTGCCGATACAGAGGCGCACGTCGAGGAGTCGGAAGTCGAAGAGGAAGCAGCAGAGGAGCAATCCCCTGAAGTGACCGCTCGACTAGAAAAGAATCTAGAACTTTATGAATCACAGATCAGCAACCTCAACACTGAGGTTCTTGATCTAAGGTCCTTGCTTGGAGAAGCGAAGGGCCAACTAAATCTTTTGATATTAGAAAACGCCAAACTTCTATATCAAAATAAGGCTTTGAATAGCGCCTCCTTGAATGAGCGACAAAAAGAAAATATTGTCGAAGCTGTTCGTAACGCCAGTTCAGTAGAAGAGACGAAAATGTTGTTTGAGTCGCTTCAAAGCGCAGTGGGCACTCGTAAGAGTCACCGTACAGAATCACTTCGCGAAGCCGTCAGCAAACCAACCACTTCGATGCTTCTAAGTTCAAACAGAGGCAGTAATGCTTCTACTACTGTTGATCCGAATATGGATCGAATGTTACGTTTGGCAGGTTTAAAACAATAAAACATACTAGGAGGTTATATAAAAATGTCTATTGTAGAAAAGTTAACCGAAGGTATCGTTAATCGCGACCTATCTAAGGACGGCGCGGCTCTTATTTCCAAGTGGGAAAAGACCGGCCTTCTTGAGGGTCTAGAGCACGATCATCTTCGAAACGGAATGGCCAGCTTGCTTGAGAACCAGGCTCGTGAGCTACTCCGTGAGTCGTCCACCATGAAGGGTGGCGACGTCGAGGGCTTTGCGGCTGTCGCATTCCCTCTGGTTCGTCGTGTATTCGGCAACCTAATTGCTAATGATCTTGTAAGTGTTCAGCCGATGAGCTTGCCCTCGGGCCTCATCTTCTTCCTTGATTTCACGGTTTCCGCCGAGATTGGTGCAGGCGCTACCCAGACTAGTCGTTTGGGATACACAGCCGGTAAATCACTCTTCGGTGGTGGCGTGGTTGGTGAACAGCTGACCGGCGGTGTCAATCTTGACGGTGTTGGTACAAATGCTGCTAACGCTGGCGCTGGTCCTTACGGACTTAACAACGGTTATGCTTCGGCTACCGGATCTTCGACGATGGGCAGTTTTGGCCTCAGCGCAGCGAATGTTGTCAACGGCACCTTCGGTGCTGGTGGCGAGCTTGATAGGCTTTGCAGCTTTGATCCTGATTTTGTTTCAGGGAGTACGCTCGTCTCGGTTGTTAGCATTTTGAGAAGCGTCTTGGAGGGTGACTCTAATCAGTTCAATCTTGATGATCTGGTGGGTATTCAGCTCTCCAACTCTATGGGGAATGGCCTTCTCGCCGAGGTAGCAGATGTGTGGTCCGGCCGCTTAGTGCGACGTCTCACTCATATCAGCTCATCTACTCGATGGAATCTGGTGTTTATCGGCACCGGGTCGAAGGGCGTCTCGGGCGCTCAGACGAGTGCTCAGCTGGCTACGGGCATGCTCGCGGGCCTGGACATTGCTGCTAATACTATAAGTTGGCCTCAAAAGGACAACTTTGATAATGTTGGTACGCGCGCCCTAGGAGCCATCGTGGGTTCAACCCCATGGGCACTGGAAAATGAGGCCAACATTCCCGAGATCGACATCAAGGTCGACAGTGTAGCCGTCACCGCGGTTACTAAGAAGCTCAAGGCCAAGTGGACGCCAGAGTTGGGACAGGATCTAAATGCCTATCACAACCTTGACGCTGAGGTCGAGCTTACTCAGATTCTATCTGAGCAGATCGCTCTTGAAATTGATCGCGAGATCCTTGAGGACCTCGTCGTTGGTGCTAAGGCTGGTACTCGTTACTGGTCCCGCGCTCCCGGCAAGTTCCTGGATCGCGTTACGGGCGTCGAAGTTGGAGCCAACACTGTTGCTCCGGACTTCACCGGTAACGTGAGCGAGTGGTATGAGACTCTGATTGAGACCATCAATGATGTCTCTGCTCAGATCCACCGCAAGACCCTCCGGGGTGGTGCTAACTTCATCGTCTGCGGACCTGAAGTTGCTAACATCCTTGAGTTCACGGCTGGTTTCCGTGCCAATGTTGCTGTTGACAGTGACAGGGGCACCGCTGGCGCTGTGAAGGTTGGTAGCCTTTCCAAGAAGTGGGACATTTATGTCGATCCTTACTTCCTGCGTAGTGTTGTACTCGTAGGCCGTAAGGGTAGTAGTTTCCTAGAGAGCGGATATGTATACGCTCCCTATGTGCCGCTACAGACCACGCCTACTATCTTCGGTGTCGAAGACTTCGTGCCCCGCAAGGGCGTGATGACTCGGTACGCCAAGAAGATGGTGCGTCCCGATATGTATGGCGTAGTTGTTATTGCTGATATGACTATCGGTTAAGACAACTAGTCCACAAAGGACAAATAAATGTGAAAGCCCCGGCTCTATGAGTCGGGGCTTTCTATTTAGGGTAGTACCACTAGTCAAGACGAGGAACATCGATGGCCCTACCAAAACTCAATCCTGCTTCAACAACCAATGCTAACGTTTTATCAGCAACAGGTTCAACCACCAGCGTGTCGGCTACGTTGCCCTTTGGAATGTATGCCGACTCGGCCGACTTTCTTTCCGGTGCGGCTGATCAGGTGGCATTTACTTATAAGAAACTAGGCGGAGATATACTTGATATTGAATTAACTGAAGGGAATGTTTACGCAGCTTACGAAGAGTCGGTATTGGAGTATTCTTATCTTCTAAATATTCATCAATCAAAAAACTCTCTATCTAGCTTTTTGGGGCACACGACGGCTTCTTTTAATTCGGACGGACAAATCAAAAGCGGAGATAGCCTCTCGGGTTCCAATATAGAACTCCGATATCCGCGCTATGATTATGGGTACCTACGTCGATATTCGGACAAAGTCAGTACCGAAACAAACTTAGGAGGCACTGAGCCAATCTATTCGGGGTCGTTTGCGCGGGTTGTAAATGAATCGGACTATGATCTTCAGAGTATTATTTCATCTTCGGCGTTGACTAGTTCGATGCCGTATTATAATAAAGTTGGCGATAAGCGTATTATTATTAGAAAAGTCTTTTATAAAACCCCTAACGCTATGTGGCGATTCTATGGTTATTATGGAGGTTTCAGCGCTGTAGGCAACTTGCGTACGTATGGCCAGTATGCGGACGACTCCACTTTCGATATTGTTCCCGTTTGGCAAAACAAGCTTCAATCAATGGCCTATGAGGATGCGCTGAATGTGCGCGTATCTCACTGGTCTTACGAAATAAAAGATAATAAGATTCGTATTCAGCCTACGCCCGATGGTACAAGCCCTCCAAAATATTGGTTTTATTTCACGGTGGAAAGCGCGCCCTGGGAGGCGTCGGGATCCGCCGGCAAATCTGTTGTGGGCATTAATAATGTTAATACGCTGCCGTTTCAAAATGTGGCATACACCAGTATTAACTCCATTGGTAAGCAGTGGATTCGAAGGTTTGCTTTGGCGCTAGCAAAAGAAATGTTAGGTCAGGTTCGCGGCAAGTTCGCAACAGTACCGATTCCAGGGGAATCAGTGACCTTAAACGCTGCAGACCTCCTAGGGCAAGCGAAAGCAGAACAAGACGCCCTTCGCGAGGAACTCAAGACTACCTTTGATGAGCTTACATATACGAAGCTGGCGGAGAATGATGCTGCTTTGTCCGATAATGCTGAAAAACTTTTATCTGATATCCCAGCCGGCATCTACGTAGGGTAGTTAAATGGCCAATGATCCGAACGATAAATGGACGCAGCCCGCAGCGCCGCCTCCTCCCATGTTCTTTGGGAAGAAGGAGCGCGATCTGGTTAAGCAGGTTAACGATGAACTTGCAGAACGAGTCATTGGCCAGACTGTAGTCTATTATCCTATTGATGTGGAAAAAACTAATTTTCACAATCTCTATGGGGAGGCTGTTAATAAAACATTTTTGCCGCCCGTGCGTGTGTATGCATATGTTGAGGTTGAAAACGAACAAACCAACGATAAGTATGGGTACGAGTACCAAAGCAAGCTAACGGTTCACTTTCACCGGAAGAGGCTCACAGCGGATCAGAATCTGTATGTGCGACCCGGTGACTTTGTACAGTATGGCGACAAACTGTATGAAATAGTTAAGACATTTAATGATACCAGATACTATTTCGGACAGGTAGACCACAAATTCCAAGTAAGCGCCGAGTGCGTGAGAGCCAGAAAGGGGACCTTCGATGCCACGTAGCAGATCAATATTAACACAAGAAGAAATTGAACATCCTGACAAGTATGACAACACAGGAGTCAAGGATAAATCTATTTTACATGAAATAGAGTTCATGTCGTCAACACTGGAGACTATTGATTATGCTGTCTATGATTATATGAATGAAAGAATGAAACTAGCTACGACGTCTAACAGTGGCTTTAAAAAGATTCCTATTGTGTGGGCCTCCGCGGAACGTTCTTTCCAGATAAAAGGAAACAAGGATCTGAGGGACAAAGAAGAGACCCTTATTTTGCCGATGATGACCATCGAGCGCAAGTCGGTAACAAAGGAGTTAGATAAGCGCGCCATTCCATATGCTAATGTTCCTCCACAAGCTGATGTCAGAGGGGGAAGCATCACTATCGCCCGACGCATTAACCAGAAAAAGACGGCTGAGTTTCAGGATAACTTGGCTCGACGAAAATACGTCGATGGAACCGTTACCGGGAGAGGCAGCGGTCAGAATACTTTTCCTAAGATTGTTGACAAAAGGACGGTTTATGAGACCATTACGATTCCCCTTCCTGTGTGGGTCACGGCTACCTATGAAATAAGCCTTAAAAGCGAATATCAACAGCAAATGAATGATTTGGTGACTCCGATGATTAGGCAAGGAGGTATGAACAGCATGCCGCACCGGTTGAAGAGAGATGGTCACAAATATGAAGCGTTTATAAAGGGCGATTTTGTGAACAATTCTAATACAAATGCCCTAGAGATGAACCAGCGCATGTATGAAACCGTGATAACAATGGAGGTCCTTGGATATTTGATCGGCGACGGCCCCAACGAGGAACGACCAAAGGTGGTGATCAGAGAAAATGCAGTTGAGGTGAAAATCCCCCGCGAGCATGTAATCTTGGGTGATATAAATGAATATTTGAGTGATGAGGGGTTTTATAGAGATTAGTCGGGCTCTTCCTGCTTCGCTTCACTATTTACTTAAGAAATTGGTGTAAAAATTAACTATTTAATTTTGATGAAGAAGGAGATGCCAAATAATGTCTGTAGATAAGTTTAGATTTGTATCGCCCGGCGTTTTTATTAACGAAATCGATCAGTCGCAAGTGCCCCAACAACGGGTATTTCGAACGGGCCCCGCTATTATCGGCCGAACCGTTAAAGGTCCCGCAATGCGACCGATCACGGTTAGTTCGTTTAGCGAATTCGTAGATTTTTTTGGAAACCCAAGCCCGGGCGGTCAGGGCGGCGATGTTTGGAGAGACGGAAACAAGTCTGCTCCCACGTATGCTGCCTATGCGGCCCAGGCATATCTCTCGAATGATGCACCTGTAACTATTGTTAGACTCCTAGGAGACGAAAGCCCCCAGAAGACTGCTGCTGGCAGTGCTGGCTGGGTATATCCGGCCTCAACCGCCGACAACCCAGGAGGAGCGTACGGCCTTTTCGTCTTTAATAGCCAGAGCGCCGGCGCGGGTTCGCCGGCCGCGGGCCTGCATATTACCGGCACTCTTGCTGCTGTATGGTATCTTAGTAGTTCTGCTAACATTGCGCTGGTTGGGGTCGGTTTCACCCCCGAAGACACCGCGACGACCTCGTCGACCGCCGCGATACTTAAGCCCGCAACGACCGCAGGACAGAAAGAGTTTAAAGTTAGAATATCCGGCGACGGCTCGATCGGCACCATTGTAGAGTCCACCTTTAACTTTAATGAAACAAGTGGTCGCTACATCCGCAAGGTCTTTAATACAAACCCACAACTCGTTAATGACAGCATTACAACGACCGCCAATAAAGAATATTATTTCTTAGGCGAAACATTCGAAAGAGGAGTCACAGACCTCCTAACGTATGGGTCGGACGATATGTTTGGGTGTATTGTAGCCTTGTCAAGTTCTGCTGGCGGCAACCCCAACAACTTCGCAACCGGCTTCAAGATGCCACAGACTCCGCCAATTGTCGCGCAGGACCAAAATAGTAACTATGCGCTGTTTGATATCAACAGCACACCAAAAGAACTCTTCAGCATAGTGGCTCGCGATCAGGCAGAGTGGGCGCAGAATAATCTTAAGATTTCACTGCTGGATATTAAGCAATCTCCTAATCCCTCCTTCGAGCCCTACGGTAAGTTTTCCTTACTAGTTCGGGACATGATGGACACTGATGCTAATCCGGTTATTCTGGAACAGTATAACAATTTATCCCTCAATCCTAACTCTCCCAACTATATTGGACGCCGGATTGGCGACAAGTATGTTTCTTGGGATACGACCAATAGGAAGTATCGAGAGTATGGACAATATGACAATGTCTCTCGGTATATTCGAATGGATATGGACGTTTCTGTTGATGGTGGCAATGTAGATCCGTCCCTCTTGCCTTTCGGATTCAAGGGAGTTCCAAAGAATATCGGCTTTAACTTTAACTCTGGCTCAACTACTTTTAGAGAGCTGGACTTGGCCAACGCCAGCACGCCCGGCACGGCCTTTGCAGACGCTTACGCTAAAGGCAGCGGCAGCGTTTGTAGCGCATCGTACGGCGCCTCAGTGCTCGAAGACGGGGCCATTATTGACGTTGGCAGCGGCTCACACGCCGCAGACGACCAGAGACTGACGGCGAGCTTCGCTTTCCCAATGCTTCCATTGCGCCACTCTTCCTCAGATGGCCAGATGATAGACACTACCAAGGCATACTGGGGCATGCAGAACACCACGACGGCCACTTCTTTGATAGCTGATCGGTCGGTTATCGATCTATTGCGCATGCGTCCACTGGGCACGAACCGTCTTGATCCCTCAAATGATGATTTTGCCGAGAGAGGCCCGGGATTCTCTCTAGACAACGTCTGTTTTGATACTGACACTCAGGCTGCCTATTATAACGGTGGCCTTATCGGCGCGCCCTTCTGGGGCTACCGACAGGCCGCTGGAGTATATGATAATGGCCGCACCACGGGCGCTTCCATGACCGCCGTGAGCGGCGCTTATACAGAGGTTCTGGACCAGAACTATAACCGCTTTACGGTTCCCATGTTTGGTGGCTTTGATGGATTCAATATTGCCGAGAAGGAGCCATTCAACAATGTCCGGGCACTCGGCGGCGAAGCCCCCGATTCCGCACCTAACGATCGTGCACTTCCAATGCTTTACACAGTAAAGAAGGGAATCGATACGATAGCGGACCCTGACGTTGTTGACATTAACTTGCTAACAGTGCCTGGAATGACTCCACGAGCAGTTACGAACCACGCTTTGAGGGTTGCGCAGGATCGCGCTGATACTTTAGCTATCATTGACCTAGAGGGCGGCTTCGTCCCGCAGGCTGAGAACACTGATGCATTCAGTGCGAGGGCAGGCAGTACGGCTAATACCATAACTTATCTGAAGGCACGAAACCTTAATAACAGTTATGGCGCATGCTACTATCCATGGGTACAGTCACGCGACACGCTTCTTGGAAGCAGCATATGGCTTCCGCCGTCCATTGCGGCGCTCGGAACTTATGCCTCTTCGGCACGGACATCTGATCTTTGGTTTGCGCCCGCAGGGTTTAATCGCGGAGGCCTCAGTAGAGGCGCCGCAGGGGTACCGGTCGTATCGGTGCTAGAGAAGCTCACAAGCAAACAAAGGGACGATCTCTATGAGGTTAACATTAACCCCATCGCGTCGTTCCCCGCAGAAGGAATCGTCGTCTTCGGCCAGAAGACGCTACAGGCGACCCCCTCTGCGCTGGATCGTATTAATGTACGACGACTTCTAATCTACTTGAAGAAGCAGATTTCTATAATCTCGACTACAATTCTGTTCGATCCAAACATCCAGGTAACGTGGGATCGATTCTTGGCATCGGTAGAGCCACTGCTCAGGTCGGTTAAGGCGCGTTATGGGCTGCAGGAGTATAGAGTCATTCTAGACAGTACTACTACAACGCCGGATCTTGTGGACAGAAACATCATGTACGCGAAGGTGCTACTTAAGCCCACAAAGGCAATCGAGTTTATTGCACTTGATTTCGTAGTAACAAGCCAAGGGGCATCATTTGATGACTAAGAAAACTAGGTGGATTTATTCTACCCCACTATTTAAAACGAACGGGAGTAACTAAGACAATGGCTGGAGAATTTTGGAACAACGCCGCGATGGAGCCAAAGCGATCACATCGCTTTTTGATTCAGTTTGACTTGCTCGGGCTGGGAACATCTCAGATTTACGGGAGGAAGGTAAGCAAGCCAGCCTTTGAAATTGGTCAAAGCGAGCATAAGTTCCTTGGCCAGACTTACTATTATCCCGGTGCAGTGACATGGACCGATGTGACTGCCACCCTAGTGAATGCCGCGACGCCCGATTTTGACGCCGTTTTGGCGGCACTCCTGCGTTCGGCCGGCTATATACAGCCTGACGAGATATCAAGGACGGGCAACGTCGATGAAGCTGGTACTCTCAATAAGTTTGACGCTGTTACTTCGCTCGGTAGTGTCCTCATTAAAGAGCTTGATGGGGACGGCCGAACACTCGGCACTTATCAACTGCAGAATGCGTGGATAAAGTCCATTAGCTATGGAGAGCTTGATTATTCTTCAGAAGATCTATTAACTGTAGATCTGGTTTTCCGCTACGATTGGGCCACTTATAAGAAATCCAGCGCCGCTGCCGGCTAGCAGGCAATAGTCGATGCCGACCAGTTTCGACGGCTGGGCCAATCCCTATTACGAGCCAAAGCGCCCGTATAGATTTCTTGTACCGTTTCCTATCTTCCTTCCGAAAGGAACAGGTAAAATCAGCGAGATATTCGGAGTTGCGGGCAATCTCCGGAGCCCGAAGAGATCTAGGTTTGGTAAAGACTGTTACTTCCCCATGTTCTGTACTTCGGTTACAAAACCACAGATAACCACAGAGGCATTTCGAATCAAAGACCCGGCCAGCGGCGTCTTCGTGATCCGCGGTGAGCAGCCGACGGTCTTTGATTTTGCGCCTGTAGAAATAGAGCTATTAGATACTTATAGTCATGATATAGAGGCCTCCTTGATGGCTATGTTATATGCTTATGGTCAACTAGCCACCCCACAGGCGGGAAAAGCAGACGATCCTCGACGGCAGGCAGCCGGTAAGCTTATACCCATTAGAAACCGAGATGGCACAGGTGACAACGTCTTTGAGATTATTGAGTTGTTAGACCAAAGCAGATACACTATGGACGGGAAAGACCCTGGCGCCGATGCCGTGGGTACCGTCCTCGGCGCGGGGCGCCCCAATAGATCGCCCATCGCCCGTAAGATTCTATTGTACAATCCTTATATTGCAGGAATAACATTAGGGACATTGAGCTACAAAGAAACAGACTTTTCTACTGTTAAGGTACAGATTGTATACGATAGTGCTGATTATGAGTATTATGCTCACCGCGCGAACGAGACTGGCCTGGACGTAGAACTGAGCCGTACCGATTATGTGCTAAATAAACGTTTACTGGAGACGGTACGGGCTGGCCTTCTAACACAAGAGCAGGCTGCAAAAGTTGCCGCCGAAGGAATCCACGCCGAGGCTTATCGGCGGGGGGTATCTATTGGCGACGTAACAGCCGAGCGTCGTGCCGAGGCTACAGCCCACGAGCGCGCCGAGTTCGACAGAACCCAGGCGATTCAAGACATGTCCCCTGCCGACCGCGCGAACGCCCAGGCTCTCGCGCAGGCTGCTGGTGCTGATCCTGCCGCCATCGCCGCAATGACCCCCGCTGAGCGCGCCCAAGCCGCCGATGACTGGAATGCCAGCCAGGGCAACTTCGAAGCGCAACAGAGCGCTAATGAGCAATCCGCGCGCGCAGCTGACAGAGCCGCGCTGCACCCGCCTCGTGGTGATCTTCAGTCCTTGGACGAAGAGACCAAGCGTATCCGGCAAGAGAGCGAATCCGGAGGCGGCTGGGTGGACGAAGAGACGGAACCGACACCTGTGGAAGAAGAGGACTGGATGAACGAAGACAACCCCTTTCCTCGCGAGTAATATTAATTTAAATAAAAACTTATTGAGTGATATAATTACTGTGAAAGAGAGGTGACTTTTGTCAACCCGTAATAATGAAGACCGATTTTCGGCACCCCAACCAGATACAGATATCCCTATCGACGTTCTAGAAGAGGAGCCCCTAGGCCCTAATCCTTTTTCGTTTGTTGTTCCGACGGAGTTTGTAGATCTCCCGAGTCGTGGACAGTTTTATTCATCGACGCACCCTTTGCACGGCAAAGAAACAATTGAGATTAAATATATGACGGCGAAGGAAGAAGATATTCTTACCTCTCAGAGTCTTTTGGAAAAGGGACTTGCGCTGGATCGGCTGATGGCCAATCTTGTTATAGATAAACGCATTAAGCCAGATACCTTATTGAGTGGCGATCGCAATGCTATTTTAATCGCTGCTCGCAAGTCAGGCTACGGGGCGGAGTATGAAACTAAAGTTACGTGCCCCGGCTGCAGCGACATAGATACTCATAACTATAATCTTGATGAGGCAGTTATTAGTCTCGTTCCCGAGGGTGATGAACTAGCCGAGCTTAACGTGGGAATGGCCGAAAATGGACATTTTACAATAGATCTGGAGAGAAATCCGGTGAGTGTAGAGTTTCGGCTGCTAACAGGACGCGAAGAAACTTACCTCTTGCGCAATGCTGAGAAGCGCAAGAAGAAAAAGTTGGAGCAGCAGCTAATCACCGACCAGCTAAAGTTAATGATTGTTTCGATCAACGGCCATACCGAGAAGGAACTGCTCCATAAGTTTGTGGACACCATGACATTGGTGGACGCTAAGCTTCTCCGAACCGCTGCCCAAAAGGTGACCCCAAACATCGAGTTGCGAAAGGAGTTCGTCTGTGACCAGTGTGGTCACGAGGACGAAATCGAGTTTCCCTTTACAACCGACTTTTTTTGGCCTCAGTCTTGAGTACATGGAGAATGTCTATGAGCAGTTCTTTGTACTAAAGTATCACGGCGGATGGAGCTTTACTGAAGCATACAGTTTGCCTATTAAACTACGCGCGTGGTTCCTTAAAAGACTTGTCGAACAGAAGAAGCAAGAACAAGAAGCTGCGGAAGAAGCGTCGAAGGGTTCTAAGGGCTCTAAAAGCGAAAGAACTGTTTTGGGCGCCGGTGTAAATCCACCTAAGCTTTAATCAAACTAAAGACTAATTATTCTGTATAGATGCGAGGTTTACAGAATGAGCGATAGTGAGCTAGTCCCAGTAATCATTAATTTAAATGCGTCCCACGAAGAAAAGCTAAATGAAAGCTTTCTTACGATGTTTGGAAGCGCGGTGGAGTCCATGCTAAACCAAATGTTTGGCGGCAGTGTAGTTGACACGCCTTCGTCCGCGGTGATCCGGGGCACACCATCTCAAGTGGCTGCTTTTGGCGATACACTCTCAAAAGAAAAGAAATACATGCAAGTATTTCAAAAGCACGGCCTAAATAATCCGCAGAGCTTCCGGAGCCGGCATGAGCTTGAGCGTTCCGTCGCCAACTTTGAACGCGAAACTGGCATCAAGTGGCCTTTCAAGTAGAGGGATAGCTGATGACTACAGATCGCGAGGTCTCAAACGCTCTAGAGCTGCTAGAACACCAGCGCAATCAGTTGGAGGCCCTGAAACTTCAAAAGAAGGCGATCGAAGAGGCGGGCCAGTATTTAGGTAAAGGCAAGGAGCTTCTTCAAACCAACCTCGATCTGCATTCGCAGACCCATCGCCTGATGGAGCAAGAAGTAGGACAGCTACAGCGCGCTCAGAAGGCGATTGAGGGTGGCGCTGACGCCCAGGAAGAACTTAATAAGCTTCGTGCCCTAGGTCTGGATATTGGCCTCGATGGGGGGCGCCTTGATGCCGCGGCCATCAAGGATCGCCAGACTCTTCTTGAACTCTCGCGGAAGAATGTTCAGAGTCAACAGGCCGCCAATTCAGCCGCGGCAACTATCCTCAAGCGCACCCTGGGAATAAGCGATGCGTGGCAGGGCACCCTTACGGGGGCGTTGCTCACGGGCGCCGCGTCTGGAAGGCTGCTGGGGACCATGAAGTCCATGGCAGATCCCTTGAATATAGCCATGTCAACACTTGAAAAGATTAAAGAGATAACCACCATGGCGGTCATGGAATTTGACGCAATGTCGGCTTCCATTAGGAGAATAACGGGGGCCGATAGCGACTTAGCCAACCAGGCTTATGAGTCGCATCGTGCTATGCTGTCGTATGGGGTGACTATAGGGGAGGCCGGCGAAGCGACAAACGCCCTGCTTCGCGAGATGGCCGGCTTTTCCCATAGCCTAGACACCAACCAGAACCTTTTAAGAGACCAGGCAGCGCTTTTAAATGAAGTAGGTGTTGAGTTTGGAACTACAGCGAAAATGATGAACATTCTGGACAAAGGGCTCGGAATGTCTGCGCCCGAGATTAAAGACTATACCGCTAAGTTATATGATATGTCGGAACAGCTGAAAGTTCCCCCTGATGTTATTTTTAAAGACTGGCAGGCCTCTTCAAAAGAGTTGATGAAGTATGGCGATGGAATGTTAGAGGTGCTAGAAGGGCTTGAACAACAATCCAAGAATACAGGACTGGCTGTGGGGGATCTTCTTGGAATTGCGAAACAGTTTGATCAGTTTGATACCGCCGGCGAAGCGGTCGGCAGACTAAACGCTATATTGGGAGGCCCATACTTGAATGCCATTGATATGGTATACATGACAGAAGACCAGCGCATTGAGGCCCTCCGCGAAACCATTTCTTTGTCTGGACAAGTGTGGAAAGATATGGGCCGACACGAACAACAAGCGATCGCCACCGCCGCTGGTATTAGTGATATGGCTGTGGCAGCACAGCTGTTCGGAGGAACACAGCAGGAGTTTGCAGACGCGTCCTCCAACCAAGAAGCCCTCGCAAAGCGCGCCCAAGAATCCCAAAAAGCAATGGATCAAATGAAACAAGCCATGATGGCCTTCGCGGTAGCTGTTCAGCCTATAGTGGAGATGCTGGGAGGCATCGCCCAGTGGTTCGCGGAACTGGCTCAGAATAAGCTCGCTGCTACAGTGATGCAGCTAGCTACTATATTCACGACATTCTATGGTGTCATGATGGCAGTTAAATCTGCTACCGCCGCGGCTGCGGCGATCCAAGCCGCGAAACTTCTACTGACGGGGCAGGAGACCATTGCGACCATTGCCAATACTACTGCTCAGGTCGCACAGGTAGCGATCCAGCGCCAGCAGGTGATTAATCACTATGGCTTGGTTAAAGGAGTGGGAATGCTGATTAAGGCGACATGGCTCAGCACCAAGGCCGCGTGGGCCGCTTCGGTTGGATGGGCGAAACTGGCGATAGCTATGAAGGGTGTCGGGATTGCGGCCGCTGGAGTGGTTGCAGCGGTCATGATGTTCAAAATCGTTGACAACATGCTCGCTGGATTTGGTAAGACAGCCAAAATCATCATCGGCATTGTTTTGGCGCTAGCCGGCGCGTTTGCCGTGTTTTATGCCATCAGCACACTTGGCGTGGGACTGGCGGGTATTGTTGCCGCCGGCGCAGCAGCCGGTCTTGCCGTAGCGGGAATGAAGGCGACCGTAGATGGGATCATGATGCACGATGGAGGAGTTGTCCCGGGCATCCGAGGCGAAGATAAACAAGCTACCTTAGCGGCCGGCGAAACAGTGCTCCCCACTCACAAGAAGTCAGACGATCAGGCCGTCGCGGATGCCGAGGCTAAGGGGCAACTCAGCCTCACGAAGGATAAAGGCTTCGAAGAAGTAACACAGGCGATCAATAATTTGGTCGCGAAACTAAATACAATGATAACACAGTCTGAAGAGCGCGCCAAGGGCGGCGGCAAAGAAAAGGCAGTGGAGGTTACGATGGAACTGGATCGAGACAAGGTTGGAGAAGCTACGGCATCGTGGCTTGAAGAGAAATACGGCTGGACGGGAGCGTAAGAAATCATGGCTAAACCAAAAGTAAACATAGAAACCCTGATTAAGGAGAACGATGAGCGACAGCTGGAGGTGTGGCTGGAGTATGGGTTCCCGACGGGCAAGAAGACACTTACTGTACTTGAAGATCTGGCCCAGGAGCCGAAACATAACTTCGAACAGCGCGGCCTCGCGCGCATGGTCCTAGGCTGGGCCCAGGTAAAGCTTGCTAACGATGGCCACGGCAACCAGACCCCCGAGGAAAGGCTGGCTTCGCTCCGAAGCATCGGCGACAAACAGGGCAACAAAGATACGCTGCGCGTACAGTATTTGGCTATCGGAAAATCGATCGATCTTCCGGGACACCTGATGCACTTTAAAGATGATTACTCTCCCAAATGGAAGGCAGAAGAGGTATATGGCCGAATGGATCCGATAATCACATATCAAGGGACTCCACGAAAAGTGACGATTGGGTGGGAAGTGGATGCGCCGGACGAGGTATCGGCTATCGTTGCGGGCAGAGTGGGAGATTTAATAAAGTTCTTATATCCTGTATATGAGGATAGCGGTCCGTCCCATGCTGGTACCGGCACCATGACGGCAGCGCCGCTGCTGAGAATATCAATGGTCACTAACCGGGTTGGCAAAAAACCTTCGAGTTTTATGGGGGGCAACACGGGATTTCTAATAGCCGTTGACTCGTTTGACATTGAAAAATATACAGCTTCAGGCGAGAAGTTCGATGTAAAGCGCCTCCCGGCCGGCGGTATACTTCCCATCAAATATACTATCACTATAGGAGGCACTGTATTCCACGAAGACGCAAAGCCGGGCTGGGTTTGGACGAAGGACAGCAAGAACGCCGTCAGTGTTTCGTTTGGCACCAAGATGGGAGCTAGATACCCCTACGGTCAGCGAGGGGCCGTCGACACATATCGGACACCAGAGCAGGCAACTGGGGGAGCTAAGACCGGGCTCCCGAAAGGCTCGCCCGGCGCCCAGGCCGACGAAGTAGGCACCGATAGCGTCCTCGATCCGCTCGCCGGCACCGTTGGCATATTAGCCCCATAGTAAAAGGAAACTGTTATGCCTTCACGATACGATGATAGACGAATTTTTACAAATACGGACGATATATATTTTCATATTCTAGAAGAGCGGGGCTTAGAAAGAATTGTTCAATACGACACAGCTATTTTTAAGAAACTTAAAAAGAGCGATATTGAACGCATCTCCACCACCCAGAGAATATGGACGACCGGCGATCGCCTCTTTAAGATGGCGTCGGAATATTACGGAGACCCCAGATATTGGTGGATAATCGCGCGCTGGAATGGGCGCCCCACCGAATCACATTTTAAACCCGGAGACATAGTTTCCATACCAGGACCCCCTGAACACATAATAAGATTGTATAAGAGGTAGGACAAGATGGCCAGCGGAGTAACTAAAAAAAAGAGTGCAATCGATAACCTAAAACAGAGCAGCGAAGCCCTCTCGGGGGACTCTTTAACAAGCGCAATACAGTTTAATGGTCAGTGTTTTCTGATTCAAAATATGCTCTCGATTTCTAGTCGACGACGCTTGGGTGGGAGTACCCCGGGTCTGGCTCCGAGTAGTTTTAAACATATATCTCCTATTTTTTCTAGTAGTACATATAAACCGGAACAGGTTTATAGTAAAGTAACGGCTACCAAAAGCTCCAATGCAATAGCGAACTTTACACCCGCACAAATGGCGATGCTTGTTCCTAAAATAAGAATTTATAAACTCGTCTATAAACACAAAGTAGACGGAGACACATTGAGAATAGATCGAGGCATAGAACCAGACGTGCAAGAAATTCTCTTTGATGACTTTACGCGCGCCTCCCAGCTTGATGACATTTTTAAGAACCGCGGTGGGCGCGCCTCCGGGATAGGAATTAAAAGTTTTAAATGGTCACTGAAGGGGGTTAATCCGGCTGAAGTAGACGCCAATATAACCGCAGAGCTTGTGATCCACTTTAACGATGTATCTGTGCTTACTCGAAATGCCCCGGGAGAAGCCAGCTTTCTAGATTTAATATTATATAACCCCAGCGATCTAAGTCTCGAAGACTTCCCAAACAATGTATTTCATTATGACGGCCAGTTTTTTGAAATTCAAGCGGTCGTAGGCTGGGCAGCACCTCCGGGAAGTCATAATGATCTTTTCAATGCTAGCGACCTCGAAGCGATTAGAGAGTCACAAACTCCTCTCTTTTTGCAGCTAACTAAGCATCAGTTTGACTTTAGCCAAGACGGCTCAGCTGATTTAAAGATTAATTATCGCGCTCGCCTTTCGGATCAAGAAAGCGGATACGATCTTTTAAACGTACCCTCCGATCAGTTAGCGAAGGTAAAAGAACTCCAAAAAAATCTCAAAGCGCTAAAAGAAACGGCGGCCGGTGACGAAGATGTGACAGCAGCCACACAGGAGGAACTAGACCTCGCGCAAAAGCGGTTAAATGATAGCCTGGGAGACCGCTATAGTCGATTATTAAACATACTAAAGTATGGCGAGCATATCCCAGACGCATCGCGCTCGGCGGCGAACATCATCACAAACATAGGCCTCAGCAAGCTGAAAGCGCGCGTATACAATGCATGGGCTACACCTTTAGAGTTACGAGCGGTTGATATTGGTGATGCCGCAGCAACAGAGACCAGCACTGCTGCACTTAGGGAGAGTTTGGGGGAAGCCGTCGGAAGCACGACCGTGGGGGGCTGGTTCGGGGATGGTAAAACCCAAACATCGATCGCGCGCGGCGCTGCAGATAGCGACAACTGGGCACTAGCCTATTTAAACGGCGACTTGCCAGCAGATACGTACGACATGAATATGACCGCAGTCACTAGACGCCGGATTAAAACAAACATGGAAAATATTACGGCTATAGGAGATGATGAGGGCGCCCAAGCTGAAGCCCTCATGAAATCCAAAGACCGCGACATGTCTGTGAACGTCCCAAAAAAGGATGATGATCCTTATATCGCGGTCCCTTTTGTTTATGTGGGGGACATAATAGACGCCGCTATAGAAGTTTTGAATGTGGATGCCGGGGATGGCAAAGGGCGCCTTGAGAAACTATTACTCTCAAGAGATATGGGGCTCCTGATGGGAGATTTTAGATTTTATAACATAAAGAATTTTTATGGGGCCGTCAAGAACAGGTCGAAGACTGCGAGTATAGAACCATTGGCTTTTTTGAAGAATCTCCAAATAGGAGAGACGCAGTGGACTCTAGCGGAGCAAGAAAGTATATTTATAGCGGTCAACAGTGCGCATGTTCCTATTCATTGGGATAGTTTTATAGACTGGTACCTGAGAAAGATTGTAAAAGCCAAGAGACAACGGTATTTTTTTTCCCACTTTGTCCGCGATCTTTTCACTGACCTTGTTGCACCAGCCCTCTCTGCGCGCTGCTTTTATGGAATCCCCCAGCATAATGTCCAGGTATCAATGCTGGATTTTCCGGTGGCTAAAAATAGTACTCTTGCACAGATATGCTATCCTGGCACCGAAAAGCGCTGGAAGGGCCCGAAAGCTATTTCCCTCGACTCCGGTACCCATGCACCAACTATCGATTACCTTGAGGAGACTCGCGCAGTACCCGCAACCATTAACCCTGATGAGACGGACGCTGGGCACACAATCATGAGGTATATTCATCTTAATTCTACAAGGCTAAACTATATGGATGGGAACTACACAAAAAATATAGACAGCGGTATACAACATTTCGTTGTAGGACTTGATCGTGGGCTTTTGAAGGAAGCGCGCTTCGAACGCGTGGATGCCCCATATCTTCGTGAGGCACGAGTTAATCGAAATAGAACGCTCGGTACCCAACAGCTGCGAGAGTTATATAATGTTAGTTTAAAACTTTATGGGACACCAATATTAAAGCCGGGACAATATATATATGTAAGCCCCTCAACGTTTGGATTTGGAGACTTGACGGCTGCAGGCTCGCACGCACGGATGCTGGGGATTGGAGGGTACCATTTAGTAGTTTCGGTAGAGTCTACTATTGGGCGTAATGGATATGAAACGACGGTCAAAGCTCTTCATCAGGCACTGCCGGCTATCTACAAGTAGGGACACAGTAATGAGAGCTAGGATAACAGGGGGAGAAAAGTCATGGTAGTAGAGTTTGATGGCTCAGTTCCATACAGCGTAGCAGAGTTAATGAACCCTCGCGGGAGCAATGTCTTATCAAGCCGCCAAGCATTTGAGCAGCGGAAGATGTATAAGGATGTGCCCTATTTTATAGATCTTCCTACCCCACTCAAATCATTATATGATAAGTTATATTTTGGCAGAGTAGATCTGATCCAAAACGGGGTGGTCATAAAACAACAGACCTCTAATCTAAAACAGATCAACACTACGGCCGGCAACATCTTTGTATTAGATTTTGTGGCGGACGCCTTTGAAGACTTAAAGCAACATCTGTTGATGGCAGCAACCGCGGGCTTGATCAGCACGAACAGCGTTTACACTCAGTTGGATCCGATTAATGGCCTTCTAGATTATAGCCCTCCTTATGTCAGCCTCAAACAAACCTGGCAAGGGCGCTTTACGACTCGAATAAACTCTAACCGTCAGATCTCTAATCGAGTAACCGGGCTTCAAGCCTATATTAAAGAACTTTTCAGCTACATGGACTCCCGGGTTAACTATATGCCGCTTACTTTCACCGGTTATGTGGTGTCTAACTATTCTTCTCCAATGATCTCCGGTCTTTCTATTGAACTGCAAACGGATGATTATTCCACAGACGCAGTGAAAATGAGCAAATATATGAAAGACCCCAACTTTAGATACTTCGTACAAGCAGCAAGAAAGTTTGGCTTTTATGTAGACAGGAATGGACCATGGAAGCTTACGGCGGATCCCCTGTCGTGCCCCATGCAAAGGTATATGTCTAAGTATATAAATGTTTCTCCTACTTTTCCTGGTGTTTCTTTCTTCAGTCATTATTATGAGAAGACCTATCTTCAAGATTTCGCTGGGCTGAAAGACACCCTGCGTGTAATGTATAATAAGTTTGCTACGGATTTCCCCCGGATTACTATAGAGACTACACGCCACACTCGCTGCCAACGTGGCACTCAGCAAGAAGTTAGCTACCGTCTTCCTACTGATGCGGCGGCTGTAGACACACTAGGCGATCGGTATTGGCTTGATGTTTATTTTAAGATTCGCCTCAAAGAATCCCAGCTAGAAATGACCGATTATCGATATAAGTATAATATGGCTCTGGAAATCCTAGAGACCTACGATCTCAATCGAGCAGTGCGATACATTAACAACGAAATAAAGCCCTACCTTTATGATTTAAGAGTTGGAGAAAAACCCTTGACAAAGGAAGAGCGCCCTGTTAGAATAGGAACAGTGAGAGACGTACAACCCCCACCGCAACGGAAGCGTACCATGGCTAGTCGATTCCGACCTTCGTGCCCAGATTTGTTGCCGCCGTGCCCAACGCCCACGGCCTCGACCCCCCCGGCGGGCACAGTTTCACTGGATCTCGGAACAACGGCTCCCACCGCCCCAGCCGTGATCGAATACGGTGAGAGTATTTACAGCGGCCCGAGTGGCCACGGACACTAGGAGGATTTTTGTATTTTCAAACGTTGGATAACAAAGGGGACTGCTTGGGCTACTATGCTAACAATGAACTTCGCTACGAACCCCTCCCCCAAAGTGCGGATAAAACGTGGCATTATTCAGAACCACTCAAAGATCGATATGTTGAATATGCGCGTATCTATGCCGGAGGCCTAACGCTCGCTGAGGCATGCCCCGAAGAGCTACGCCCTGTGTGGGAAGGGGTGACGACGAGACTCCGGTCATTTCTTAAATCATTTCAGACGTCGCAAATAAATCTCAACGAGACTTGCATCTATAATCTGATCCCCGAGTTCTTTCTGTACGAACTCTGTGATACAAAGAATAAAATTACACAGCACATAATAGAAAACTATCCTCGACCTACAAACCATGATTTTATGGTAGAGGTGATCAAGATGTTAGAAGATATTAAGAAACAACCTTTAAATATAGATATAGAGCCGATCATGACGAAGCTTGTTTCGGTAAAGGGAAAGAACTTTATTAGAAAACTTCAAGAGATACAGTACATCTGTGATTACAATCCCTTCGGTACCGTGACGGGGCGCCTAACTACCCACCCGAAAACTTTTCCGATTCTAACCCTCCATAGGGATTTCCGCGGGTGTCTCCATCCGCAGAATGATTGGTTTCTGGAGCTGGATTATAACGCAGCCGAAGTAAGGACACTTTTAGGACTATCAGGCACCCCTCAGCCAACGGGAGACATACACGCGTGGAACATTAAGAATATTTATGATGGAAAAGTGGATCGCCGCGAGGCCAAGCAAAAGATTTTTGAGTGGCTCTACTCTCATCGGGAAAACAAAAAGGCCGACGTCTTTTATGATAAGAACCTTGTTAAAGAAAAGTATTGGGATGGCAAAAGCGTTTATACAGAGTTTGGAAGAACAATAAAAGAGGTTGACGATCATCACGCTTTGAGTTATACTGTACAGAGTACAACTAGTGATTTGGTCATGACGAAAGCAGTGGAGATTCACAACAAGTTGAGAGAACTAGAAAGCAATGTGGCCTTTATGCTGCATGACTCAATTGTGATTGATTTAAAACACGCAGACCGACAGATGATCCCAGAGCTCATGAAGATGTTTGGGGCAACTCCCTTCGGAGAGTATAAAGTGAACGTGGCTCTCGGAAAAAACTTCGGAGACATGAAAGATTTAAATATTAATGGGGCGTAAGAAATATAACAAACTCGTACGGGATCTGATTCCAGAGATCATCGAGCAATCGGGCAAGAAATGTAAGTGGCACAAGGCGCAAGACCGAGCAATGCCCACCTATCTGGGGAAGAAGCTTGTAGAAGAAGCCAAAGAGTTTCAAGAGAACCCATCGAATGAGGAGTTGGCGGACGTCATGGAAGTCATTCGCACCATTGAGAGGGTAATGGGTCTCAATCGCTATGCCAAAATGGGTCTTAAGGCCTATAGTCGCGGCGCCTTTGAGCAACACATAGTACTAGATTGGGTCGACGAGGAATGAATGTTATAGGCCTAGGCCGAGCAGGCTGTGCAATTGCTGATTGCTTTTCTAAGTTTCCTCAGTACGATGTGTACAAGTTTGATCATGATATTGCAGAAGATGAGAACTGTTTTAGTATTCCCAAACAAAAGTCACACGAGGAGTATGAAAAAAAGTTCCCAAACCTAAAAAAACGCTTGCAAAACATCTCAGGAGATGTTATATTCATACTATGTGGTGCTGGCAACATCTCAGGGTGCGCTCTGAGGCTCCTAGAGCAACTCTCAGGCGTTTCTGTGAGCATCCTGTACGTCCAGCCGGATTTGACGATGCTAAGCGAAACTGAGGCGACACAGGAAAGGATCGTGAGCAATGTATTTCAAGAGTACGCGCGCTCCGGCATGTTTGACCGCATGTATCTAGTATCAAATGCAGAAATCGAAAAGTGCATCGGCGATGTTCCCATCATTAGCTACTATGAAACCATCAACCAGGCGATTGTAAACACGTTGCACATGGTGACGGTCTTTAAATATTCAGAGCCAATTCTTGGTACGTTTACGGAGCCGCATGAGATTGCGAGGATTGCAACGGTGGGGATTTTAGACATCGAAAAAAATGAAGAAAAATGGTTTTTTGACTTGCAAATGCCACGAGATGTGGTATACTATTATGGTATCAATGAGGATGACTTGAGAAGCGACGGCACTCTTTTTAAAAAGATTAAAGATTACGTTCAAGACAAGGTAGAAGACAAGATGAATGTATCTTATGGAGTCTACCAAACGAACTATGATCAGAAATATTGTTATTGCATTAAGTATAGCTCTGTGGTACAATCATATATAAACGAACTAGACGATCAGGATATTGGCTGATCGTACTCTAACCCAACTATGAAAGGAAACAAAATGGGTATTAACTTGGATAAGATGAGAGAGAAGCTGGCCACCCTTAAGGGCACCGGCGGAGACAGGGACAGCTTTTGGCGTCCCGAAGATGGGAATCAGGACATT
>Ga0209756_1001132_pt1 | contig 25083 bp, 19 predicted proteins | sample ETNvirenome_6_85_FD_184071 | JGI IMG/M metagenome (GOLD analysis project Ga0209756, IMG submission 184071) | Marine viral communities from the Pacific Ocean - ETNP_6_85 (SPAdes) (version 3) | ecosystem: Environmental > Aquatic > Marine > Oceanic | place: Pacific Ocean | collected 2013-06-19 | reverse complement strand
TCTAGTTTGACAATACCTCTCATACCATGCAGCATTCTAGCAGCATCCCGTCTGGCTTCTATCATAGCCTCTTCAGCAGTGCTTCCTAGAAACCCTTTTCCCTTTCCATGTTTTTGTGTAGCCATTACTTCTTCTTACCTACAACAGATACAACAAATGCCTCCGGATCTTTAATATCAGGTATATGTTTCTTAACGTAGTTAACCTTACCTTTAAAGGTTTTAAACTTCTTAAGAAGCTTCTTAAGCCCAGCCTTCCTTCTTGCTTTTGCTTTGGTTGGAGTCATTACATAAACCCCTTGACTATTGATCCTATAAGCGCAGCACAAGTCACCATAGCAACCCACTTAAGGATCCCTAGTTGCTGTGATTGTAATTGGACGACGACTGTCAATTCAGAAATCTGCACGCACATACGCTCAAAATGATTTTCTAGACTAACCAACCTTTCTTCGGTTGCATTCAATCTAAAATCCAACAGTTCTGTATTGACGTCTTCATCCATTAGTACTAACTTAGTTCCTTTTACGGTAAGCAATCACTCAGTACCCCTGTACATCTAATTCAGGTTCAACATCTCGTTGTAATGATTTAAGCGAGTCTACAACTTTTTGTAGATCCTTCTCATATCGTTTACCTTCTTTAGATTTGGGTTTCCACTGAACAATTAATGCTTCTAGTTGCTCAACAACATCCGGCGTAGGCATGCCAGGAGGTCCAACTTCCTCAACAATGCCGGGTATCTTGGTTAACTTGCCTTCTTCAATTGGTGGTCCAGCAGCACTTGCTCCCGGTGTACCACCCATTAATCGCCGCTCTATTTCATTAGCAGCCTCTCTGCGTCTCTCATATGGTAAAGCCATTATCTATTCCTCCTATCGTAATACCATTATATAACATATGCCGCCTGGACATTCTAGTGCCCAATCGCTAGGTATATTTGCTACTTCTAATTCTAGTGTTGCATTAGGGGCAAGTAGAATACCAACCCCTGCGCCACCAGCCAAGCCGTCATGCATGTAAGCATTAGCTCCTGATGTATTAGAAATTAGAATATACTTAGCAGATGATAGATCAACTGCCTCTATTAGTGCAGTCAAAGCACCAGCGGTATTAGCTGCATGCGCCACAATAGTTGCACCAGAATCCAGCACTGGATTACCTGCCATTAATCTTTCATTCAAACTTATTACTGTTGCCATTGTAAAATCCTCCTCGTTTTATATATCTTATTTTTTACTACCTTCCCCTGACATTCCAGTGTGGTGGATAATCTCAAGGATCCTCTGTTTTTCAGCCGCTAGCTCATTTTTAATTATATGATCGATCATAGCCGCTTTTTCTAGATACATCTTTGCCTCTTTCCCATGACCAAGTGTTTCCAATTTTTTAGATCTGTTCTTCATTTCTGTAGTGATGGAAGACCTCAATGCGGTACCAACTTTCTTAAAGTAATGATTGACCTTTTCTTTGGTGTCGACCTTTTGCCAACCTCTACCTGTGAACTTTCTTATACCCCATCTAGTAGATTCTTCGACGTCTGTTGAGTCATCAGATATTGCATATCTTCGGGTACTCCATTCAGAAGTTGGATCTGCATGACCGATTGCAATATCTACAACTTTATGTATACCACCACCAAAGAGTACCATACCAAAGTCACGATAGATCTCAGACAATTTAATGTCAGTAAGTCTTCTCTCACCAATATTTACTTCCTCTAGGAAATCAACAAAGGGACCACCTGATATACCAGCTAGTTTTGTTACGTCTGCCAAACTCCAATATTGATTACTCTCATTCTTAAGAACCATTTTTCTAACTGCTAAGATTCTTTTCCTTTCTTTCTCTGGTAAAGTTTTAAGATTCCAATCAATGCCGCCTTCTTTCAGTGTGGGGTACAATTCTCTTAACCCTGCATCAGTTCTTAAATCTGGTTTAGTTGTACTAACAAGTAAACCTTGAATAATTCCTAATATTTTTAAGGTCGGTTCTCCAAAGTTAATACTTTCCCATCGATTAAACTGTAGATATTCAGGATTAGTAATGTCTTGCAATAATACAGGTGACAAGTTCCCTGGAATTCGAGTTAAGAGTTTTGCTACTTCATCACGATCTTTATTCATTAATGCATTGCGCATACCATTAATAGACATGACTCTTCTTGCAGATAGTTTGACTGCAGCTTTTGCCTGCATGGCTTGAACTTTTTTATTATTGGTATATCCTGCTATCTCTTCACCACCCGGCAAGATAGCAGACAATAGCCCGGGCTTACCCGGCATATCTACCGCCTTCCATTGCCAAATATAGAATGGGGAGGCTGTACCAATTATTGGTGCACTTTTTAATGCCTGAGCATATAGTGATGTCTCGCTATAATCAAAAAACAGTGCCTGTGCCATAGCATTAGCTGCGTCTACTATAACTCTAGCATAATCTTTTTCACTAAGCTGCTTCACACCCTGAGGAGTTCTTAGTTCCCAACCTTCTTTGGTTTTAACAAGCAGCCCCTTCCTACCTTTTGTCATATCAAGCATGTAAAAATCACCTTCTTTAAAATGACGAAGTTGATTTCTGAGTGATACTATACCTCTTAGAGATTGATCAAGCTTAAAGATGTTATCACCAAAACGATATGCTTTAGTTAATATCTTTTGTGCAGTTAACTTTCTCCAAGCCTTTCCCCAATAACTTGCAGCAGGATTCTTAAGAGATCCCAACTCAGCCTCTACAACAGTTGTATTCAATAATCCAGATGCTTCTAATTCCTTAAGAAAAGGTTCTAAACTAGTTAAATGACTAGGTAATTTACCTTCCAAATATTGTTTATATATGGATCCACTATCAACCAGATCGGCTATAATGCCTAATGGACCTTTTCCTCTCTTTTGTCCCTGCACAAATATATTTGCCATGGCATTTGTTATTCCAGCACTGGGATTTAAAGCGGTTAGGTGTGCTTTAATACCTGTTTGAATTCTCCAAAACATACTATTGGCTTCTCTAGCAGTATTCAAGGTTTTGATATGCCATTTTAAAGTAGAATTTAACCCAGGATTAACTGCTTTCACACCACGTCCAACATAGTTGCGAATAATCCCTTCAGGTGCACCATACTTATTGAGAGCATCGATAAGCTTATTAACCATTAATTCATTACCAGTATACTCATGCACGTATGGGCTAATCTTCTCAATATACTTGTTCTTATTTGTTTCTAACTCTGCTATTATGTCTGCAATTGCAAATCTTTTAATTGATTGAGGCATCATTTCGCCGTCACTTATACCACGTACCAGATTCGTAACATAATCAGTTATTTGTGTTCCACCTTCTTTATTAAAAAAGCGTGAAGATTCTTTGTGAAGACCCTGCCTCAACTGACGTCGTTGTAAGTCAGCGGCAACTTCATAACCTATTTGCATCCAAACTTCTGCACGTATATCCTTCTTTATTTCTGCGGGAAGCTCCTTGACAGTATCTACTATTAGCTCCATAGTACTAATGGTTTTGCCATTTGGAAGTTCAAGTTGGTATTCAAAAACACCCTCAGTAAGTGCCGGCTCAACCATGTTATTGAGAAGCCTATTCCATTCCTTGACAGGAACATCAGGATCTAATTTTGATAACTTATCAATAACTTGATTTCTAACATCTTTATTTCTTAACCAGTGCACTGACTGATCGTGGAATACATTTGCTACGATCCTTTCAGCAAACCTAGCTGGCAGACCTTCTCCGGGCTTAATTGCTCTATCAATAATGCTCCATATTTCACCTGCAGGTATATTTGTTTTAAGGATATCTGCAGCGCCTTCATTACCGTAGTGCTTCTCTATGAGTGCTATAATCTCATTCATTACTCCTTGCACCTTAGGATCTTTATAAAAGATCTCTGGAATCTTACTAGTCCATTGTTTACTAACAACATACTGTGCCACGGCTGCAGCATCATCCCACCCTTTTCGCCGCATCATTGCATTTGCGTCTTTCCTACTCATCAAACCACGATCAACAATCTTGTCGACCAGCGCTTTCTTCATTGCTTTAATGCGAATATTGCCTACAGTGTCATCAAGCCATGTAGCTGGATCTTCGTTGAACTCTTTTAGTCTTCTTTCAGCAGACTCAATAAATCCACGTTCAGTTTGTAGAATTGTTTCCGAGACAGGCGGATCCATTGCTTCGAGTCTAGCTAGACGATCTTTCTTGCTCTGTAGATCTAGTTCTAATTTGGTACTATCTTTAATTTTAATGCGTTGAGGAGTAGGATCTGATAGTTGATCTAACAACACTCTATACTGATCAGTATTATAAATTTTACCATTCTGTACTCTAACAGGAACACTCTCTTTCTCACCAAAAACCCAATCATGAATAGCCAGATCTTCTACTTCTAGAATATCTTCTGGTCTAACCTTTTCACCAAACAACTTCTTGACTGCATAATCATAAGCTTTTTTACTTTGTTCATAAAGTGGTTCAATTGGAATTCCACCATAGAACTTGTATGGATCCCCGGGCTCCCGGGGTTGCAATTCACCGGCGAAAGGCATCTTCGAATGTTCAGGATCAATTTTAGACATCACCTCATTAAGAGCTACTTTTATAGCAAATTGTGCATCAGTAGCTCTGGCGCGCTCGTCAACGAACCCGCGCTTGCGCCTCTCGATGTGCTGATTGATTCGACTTTCCTTAATATTGAAAGTGGTACCCTTTACAGGACCCTCCTTCACATACTCAAAACCATATACAGGATGAGTTTCTGTTTTATGCTCTACAGTGCCTTTATAAATAATCCCTAACCTTTCGAGAAGTGGCTCTATATCCCAATTCTTATTTTTAAATATTTCTGGTAATGGTATATTTGCTAGTTTATTCGCCTCTATAATAGCATCATATGATTGCCTAAATGCTCCCTCTACACCTAGGTCTTCAATCCGTTTTGTTGTAACACTAAAAGAGTCTCCTTTTTTTAGCTTACCCTTCCCATCACCTTGAAAGCCATACATGTGAGGTGCATCTTTTTTACCCGAGGCACCCTCATAAATTATTCCTAACTTCTTCAGAAGCGGTTCTAATTCTTTAAGTATCTTTGGTAATGGTACACCAGCATGGAGGTAGTAATCCTCCCGCATGCGTACGCCGGTATCGAACTTCCCTCCGGTGACCTTGGCGGGCTTAATGTCAAGAGCGTCTAGACGTTCTTTTAACTTTAACTCCGGAGGAAATTTCTTACCAATTGTTTCTACTATAGTCAATAACTTAGGGAGAAGCTCTCTAGCCTGAGCTATTTCTTCAGGGCTGCGACGTAGACTTATCGATTCTTTTCCTCGCCGCCCTTTGGAGAGTCGCCCGATACCTTTCTCTACTTCCAACCATTCAGTAAGTTGCTCAATTTTAGCTATAATGCGCATCGGTTGACTTACATCTAACCATGGGATGTAGTCCTCCTCCGCCTTAGCCCACTCCGCCTCCTCCGCCTTAGCCTTGAATTTCTCCTCGGCTTTCAGGCGATGCTGTTCTAGAGCTTCTCTAAGTGCCCCTTCTAAACCTTTATCCTCTATTACGCTCTTTCTCAATATAATGGGATCTTCTGAACTCGCAGACTTAAACCTATAGGTAAGCGCCACCCCGGTACGTGCACCACCTCGTTTACCCTCATAGATTAATCCTAACTTCTTCAGAAGCGGTTCTAATTCTTTAAGTATCTTTGGTAATGGTATACCGGCATGGAGTTCTGCAGGACCTTTTGATTTTAATTCGGTACGTAGTGTTTTATCCCGTGCTTCAAGAACTTCTAGTAGTTCCATACCATCACGAATATTTCCAAATTCTGGATGTGCACCGGGTGATTCACCGGAATCCCTTATCTCCTTCATGGCTTCCACACCCTCACGGACCTCTCTAATCTTTTGGAGATTCTCATCGATTTCTAATGTAAGTGCGCGTCTAGTTTTGGGGTGTTTTTTAGGACCTTCGACAAGCGTACCGGCTTCTTCTAGGATATACCGTTTTCTCTCTGCATCCAAGCGTTTTCCTTTTGCAAGAAGAAGATCGTTTTTTAATTGAATCGCTTCAATTTGATCATATGCAGCTTTAACCTGCCATAGCGGTGTGTCTTTTTCGCCTTTCTCTGCGGCTTCGATTGCCAAACGAATATTTGACTCGTCCTCAAGGTTTTTCTTTATCTTCTTTTTCAAGCCAGAAAGTTCTTGTTCCCTTTCAAGATTTCTAATTGCACGTTCTTCAGGACTAAGTTTTGTCCTAGGTGGTTTAGATCTAGGGAAGAATTCAGGTTCACCCGGAAACCTGCTCTCAACAACTTCACCAGTATAAGGATCCAACCTCTCAAGATTCTTGTATGTTAATTCTTCATATCTTCCTGACTCAACTAATCCTTTAGTGAGTGGATAATCAGTTGCTGGTCTAGCACCTAGTCCTCTTTCGTAATGTCCTTGAGGAGGTTCTCTGAGTTTTGTTGTAAGTGGATCGATTTGTCCTTCTTCGAAAGCTTCCCGATATTCTGCTGCTTCTTTTGCCTTAGCCCTTTCACTAGGAGTAAGTCTTGCTTCTTCTGCTAGTTCGAACTCTCTTCTAAGTTGTCTTTCTACTGCAGTTCTAGGAGTCGGAGGCGGATATCTACGCACCTCAACAACATCAGATGGTGCTACACCATATCCTGATTCTGGGGGAGGTATAGGAGGGGTACCAGGGGCTGCAGGAGGGGGTACATCACCCTCATACCGTGGTGCACCTACTTCCTCACCTCTTCGAATCTTGCGTTCAATCTCAGAAAATAACTGTACAACTTTTAATCTTAGTTTAACTGGATCCTCAATGACTCCTTTCTTCCAGTATTCGATGTCAAGTGATCCATCTGCGGCTGCATCATTCCACCATCTTAAGAATGCCGACGTAGCTTCTGGGGATAAACCTATCGTTTTTGCAATATCGACTCCCATCCTCGCAGCCTGCCCGGATGAGTACCCCTTTTTTAGTCTTTTAGCAGCCTCAATAGAAGCTTCGATAGCATTGGTAGCCTTAAGCCAACCTTCTATTTTAGCAGCCTGATCTGCTGATATCTTGCTACTGGACCTAGCAAGTCGAAGACCTGTTTTAAGAATAGGGGACCACATTAGAAGTGTTAGCCATGGACGTGCAGCGAAGGATTTACCCCAATTACGAGGATCTCCAAAGAACCCAACCCCACCTATCATACCAGAGACTAGTCCTCTTCCAAATTGCCGCCCTCTTGGTCCTTGCGTTGCCATATATTTCCAATAGGCAGCCTTAAGTTGTTTTGCGTCTGCTTCGGTGATATCTTCGAAGCCCAATCCTTCAGATGCTAAATGCCACATGATCATGATCGTATCGATAAAGTCTGTACCAAAGTTATCTAATGCTGCTAGATTAGCATCTAGAAGCCCTGAGTTAACCAAGGCTTGATCAACATTACCAAACCTTTCTTCAATATCTTTTTCTATCTGGTCATATGTTTCAGGAGTTAACGATAAATTTCCATCTAATGCTTCACGAATTAATTGTTCATCTTGTTCTCTGCTTGACACACCAGCACCAATGGCGGATCCGAGCCTAGTAGCAACAGCGGCATGCATTGCAGTTCTACCAAATTCTTCCCAGGCTCCTTCTGTCGCCCCTGCAATACGTAGAGCAGGTACAAGGGGCGCGCCTAGTCCCCCTGCACGTAAGGCTGATGTATGTTCTCTGATGTATAGCTCTTCATTATAGCCACTACCACCAAAAGCTGGGTGATTAGGATTAGGCTTCCAGCCGGGGTCAGCGACTAGTCCTGGCATAGGACCGAAACCCGTCTGCGTCATCGGTTTGTCCGGGATGTAGCCCTGATGTTTCATAGCATATGCATATAGTTTAGCATCTCTCTCAGCCGCTTCATCTTTTAGAGCCTGTGCTTCTGCTTCTTCTCTAGCCTTTGTGAAATCGGCGAACTCTTGGGTTCGCTCATCCGGGATAAACTTTTTTCTACTTACCTCAGTACGTTCATATTCTCTAGGAAGATCTGCTGTAGGGGCAACACCATATTTATCGATAAACTGTTTTCTAGTAACATCTTCTTCTTTATATGTAACTCTGCCACCACCTTCTCCAACCGGGGGACCAACAGCATAGCCTCTTTCTCTAGCAGCTTGCACCTGTGCCGCCTTAGACTCTTCAGACCATCTATGATGCATTTGGTGTAGTTCGAACAATACATGTTCTGGAGGTAATCCTGTACTATTGACAAACTCAACCCATTCTGGTGAATTTTGACTTTCTTCAAATAGGATTACATCGATGTCACCGACGTTACCTTGTCTTAAGGTGAGGGGACTAGCCATTTTTATAATCCACGCAAGTAAGTTTGAAGTTGAGCGTCAGACATGTCTGCAACCTTTGCCATATCTTTAACGACCTTATCATGTTCTAGAACCTTTGCATTGATTTGGGTACCATAAACTCTTTTGTAGGGAATCATTGCCTTAAGTTCGTTAGTAATACGAATTGCCCGTTGTCTGAGAGCGGCTTGTACAAGCTTTTTCCGCTGAGTAAGTGTCTTACGTTCTTCTTTGTCAGTTTCTTTTAGGAGTTGATCAATTTGAAGTTTTATCTTTTGGTTTGCAATATCACGATCTACTCTGGACCACTCATGTTCTTCAGCCGATCTGAATTCTTTCATTCGTGCATAATAAAGACCATCTTCCTCAGCTTGAGTCTGTGCTAGTTTACTTCGCAGCAGTGTTACTTCGTCTACTGATAGTTTAAGTTCTTCTCTCTTTGTTTCAGCAAGACGTTTTCTGGCTTTTATAATATTATCATATGCTTCTACTTCTCTTGGAGGCATTTTCTGCAGTTCCTCCCACGTAAGAGGACCATATTCCTTATCTTCTGCTAATCGATTAGCCTTAAGCCTATAATATTCCTCTTCTCTTTTTCTTTCTAACCATGGTGCAGTTGTCTTAGACTTAGACGCACTAGACATAAACTCCCTTATTCGTTTAGCCTGAGCTTCCTTTCTATAATCGTCGCCCCACAACACCTCACCCATATCCCTAGGTTGGTACGTGTCAACATACCTTTGAACGATATCTGCTTGTTCTTCGGGCGTTGTTGCAGCCGCAGCTTCTGCCCAAATGTTATCGTATCTCCCCGGATCTCTTGCTACAGCCGCTGGTGTAGGAGGAACAGCGGTAGGCGGTAGTGGCTCCGGTGGAGGAGCGGCTTCTCTAGCCATCCTATCAATTTCTAGTTGTTCAAGATCTAGATCACGCATGCGTCTATCATAATCTGTAAGAGTCTTTGGAGTATCAGGAGCAACCCCGGGAGGTACCGGTCCACTTCCTGCAGTTATTGGATCGAATTGAGGTGCGCCATGAATGTCTCTAGATGTATCCACTCCAAGTCGATCACCATGAATAATCATAGCGGGTGTATTTAAATCTGTACTCTCTATACCCCAATCTCCTCTGGCTGTAGATCTTATATCGGCTGGACCTGCACGAGTATCCTCCCATGGTTGACCATGTTGTTCTCTGCCTGATGCAGTAGCAGCATCCATTCTGGCAGGAGTTTGGGTTATATAAGGAAGTCCATCTTGACCAATAACTTTTATCTCACCAGACTCATCTAATTCTAAATCTAAATTAGGATACTGTTGTCGAGCAGCTTCTAAATCCCCGCTCCAACTTCTAGAGGGTTCTTTAAGTGCTTCTGCTCCCCACCAAGAATTAATCCTTTGTCTAATTCTTTCTATATCAAATTCTAATTCAGCTAGTCGATCAGTCTGTGCAGTTAAGTAATTAAGTGCTTGTTCTTTTGTCCATGACCCATCTTGGAACTTAAGATATAATCTATCAATAAATAGATTTTCCTCTGCAACTGTTTTTGCATCACGATCTGCTTCATCGAAGGTCATGACTTCCCCTTCTCTTTCAGCCCTTCGCCCTTCTTTAGCAGCTAGATCTTCTGGTGTGATTTCAGGATCATAATGCCCCATTGCATGTCTTACACTATCTGGATCAGCTTTTCTTATTTCAGCAGCGGCTTCTTTAGCCTTCTTTACCTCTGCAGGAGGTATCTTTCCTGCAGCAATAAGTCTAGTAACTGCAGCCTCTTTGTCTTTTTTATCTGGACCTTCAGCTTGATTGGCTCTTACAATGGCGCCAATGAGGGCTGCCATGTTAGGGGATATTACCTCGTCCCACAAGGATTTACCTACATCGTAGATTGCTTTAAGTTCTGTAGGACCAACCTGAGTCATAGGCGTATGTTGTACAATCTTCTTTTCTTTGTACTGCCATGGTTGGGCTAATCCTGTTGGTAATATCCTAGCCATAATTAAAAGTCCTCTACTTGATCACGTACTCTTTTAGCTCTTGCCCTAAGTTCTGCAGCAATTGCACCATCTTCTTCATTATCAGCTAGTCTTAAGATTGAATCAGCAGCAGAATCCTCATCATCATCAAAGAATCCTTTATTAGCAGCAAAGATAGCTTGAATTTGAGCCTCATAATCAACACGCTTCTGTTGAGCATCGGCTTCTTTAGAACCTATTTCAGCAATTAGTTGTTCAGTTTCAAGACCAACTTGTCCTGCTTTTTCTCTAGCAGCTTGTACTGCTGTTGCCTCTTGCATACCTGCAGATAGGGCAGTCTGTCTAGCTCCAGCTAGCATGCCACCTCCCATACCTCCACCACCCCCAGCAGAAATGGCAGCAGCTAATCCTGTGGCTGCCTGTTGTCGAATGGCGCCCCTTGCTACGTCTTCTCCGCCGGCAGCGATCCCTTCGTACGCTCTAGCCTTCTCTTTCATTCTTTCTCTAGAAGCTTCTTTTTCTGCTGCTAGTTTTCTCATTGCTGTACTTGCCATAGTATAACTCCTCCTCTTATATATCCTGATTTAGCACAAAGTCTTTTTACAGATTAGATACACCCAATATCCCTGTGGTGGAATAAGCATCTGCTGCTCCCCTAGCTTCTTAGTTAGTGGATCCAGTGTCATTCTTACTTCAATCCACTGTTCAGTACCATAGGCACGACTAAAGTTTGGAGTACCACCTCCATCGACACCAACATTAGTTCTATCGGCAGTAATATTAGTGCCTTTGCCCACATAGAAAGGACGACCACCAAAGTCATTTTGTACAGGATAAGTTGTAGTTCTAGTTGGATCAGTATGCCCCCATACTATAGGTATTTTAATTAACTTTCCAGTTTCCCACTTAGGTCCGGTTTCATTAATCTTAAGATATCCTGAGGTTGCACTCTGTGGTTCAGTAGGTTGTACATTCCATGTATCGATCGTAAAATCATCTATATCAACACCATTAGTAGACATAAGGGCAACTTGTTGATAATTATGTTGATCACCTTTGAGCCCCGTTGCAATACCAACTCCTACATTAATACCCACACCAGAGTCAATAGTACCTCCATACCACATGAGTACTTCGTGGATTAATAATGGATTTTTAATGGGAATAATTCTTCTATCAAATTCTGTATTTTCTGAATTGCCACCACCGCTAGCTCCATCATCATCCGAATATCTTAATTGGGTTTTGATATAGTATGGATCGCCCGGACTAACAGTTCCACCTTCCTGACATGCGGGAATTCCAGTACAAAACAAAGGTACTGATATTACTTCATATGCAGCTTCTGCTTTTATCTGTTGATCGGTAGCACATAATCCATATTCACTCCAACCACCACTAAGCTTATTTGTAAATTCTCTATCAATATCGGATATCGTTGTACCTATCCCGGGAGCGGTTCCACCTTCTACTGCTACATTCGTGGCTTGAGCAGTAATATCTTTCTCTGCTGTAGCAACATCGGGAGTTTTTGTGACCCATGTAAAATCGTCTCTATTCCCTGGAAAGTCGTCTAGACCACCTACACCATCATCCAATTGTGCTTTAGGATAGTTTGGCAATGTTAATGCTGCAGTAGCAATATCAGGTTCTAGAAGTTTCATCTTAAACTTAAGAGATATTGTTAATGATGCAACTTCCATTCGCTGTGCTGTTGTTTCGCCATAGTCATACCAGAAGTTATTTAATCTAACTGCTAACAAATATGTTTTATAGGGATTGAATGCTTTATTCAAATCACCAACAGCAAACGGATTAAGCTTAGCTAAACTAGACATATAAGCTGATGCTGGTAATTCTAATCGTAACATTTCATCATTTGAATAATCTTTTGTATTACTATCCCAGATTTGTTGTGCTTTAGAGAAAATTACAAATTCAATGCTGGAAGAATCTTTCTCATTTTTGAATACCATCTTACCATCTTCTAGTTCTAAAAGTCCACTAATTTGTCTAGGAGGACCTTCTAACAAACAGTTTTCATCTCTCTGATCAAAACCAAAAGATATTTCATCTAAAATAGGAATTGGAGTATCTGTACTTAATTGTGCTTTATCATTAAAATGATCTTGAGTAGGCGGCAATGCAAATCCAAATTGATATGACCAGTTATCAACCCTACTCGAATCAACGGCGCCGGTAGTTGTCCATGGTGTTGCAATGGGAAGCTGATAATTAAGTCTGAAATAGGAATGATCATGCTTCATTTGATCAGCTACGATCTCACGTTCTAGTCCCTCACCCACTTCATTTAATACATCATAGGTGTGATCAACTGTAAGTTTGACACCTCTTATTAATTTCTTTTTACTGCGATCTATTTTAGCCATTATTCTACTATCTCCTCATATACTGTCAAGACTACAGAATAATATTGATTGGTGAACCCTAGCGGGGACCCCGCCACCTGAGCCCTAGGTGGCTGGATTGATAATCTAATCCTAGAGTCTCTAGGAATAGGTGTATTAATATCACTTAAGTTAATTGCCAATCCATTAATAGGAGTTTGATTTGCCTTACTATTATTTGTAGTTCTAGGGAATAATGGTAACATATCATTAAACTCAACTCTACCTTTACCAGCAAAATCAGGATATTCTTGGTAACGATTAAGAGTGTAGGCTTGCTCTTCAAAGTCATGCCGGCATAATTCTTTAAGGTTATACGCTCGTTTTTCTGATTGATAAGGAGAATCTACATGTAAGAGTACATCAGTCCACTTAAGCGGGGGATAAGGAGAATCTAGATCTTGATAGTGAGCTTCTTCATCATGAAAGATAGCATAATCATCAGAACCAAAATCATAAAAATCTGTTATGAAGAATACGTGTATATCTTTTACAATAACTGGTTTCTTAAAGATCAAAGGTGTTGTCCACAGATCACCCCCCTCAGTACCAAATCCTTTAACTCTATATCTATTATCATAACTACTAGGAGCATCGTCTGCGGGGTCGACTACTTGATTATAATAATTTGTATCATTAAGCCACTGTAAGTGTAATACGCCTTTGCCCAGTTCAGCGCCGGTGTAATCTCTTTTACACGGCATGCATCCCATAACATATTGAGTCTGTGTAAATCGTTTTTCTAAATCGCCTTTTTCTACATTATTAAATCTAGTAGCGACATCGCCTAGGGCTTTTTCTATACGAGTACCATCAATCGTAGTACCATCAGTAAACTGTTCTTTAGTTATTTTTCTATTACTCATTATAAAATCTCCAATGGAAGAAATATAAAAACATTATTAAAGCTCCTAGGATTAGACAAGCCTGTTTCGTTGACACCACCCATTATTATACAATCCGCTTTAGCATTTCCACCATGATTAAAGACAAGATCTCCTGTATCATCTGCATTGACTAACTTAGTACTAGTATCTGTAGCCCATGCACAGCCACTAAAAGTGGCATATGCACCTTCTTGCACAGCAATATAACAACCAGTACCATCATTATCTAGTGGATCTGATGCATCCTTTATAAAGGTACAGCCATTGAAGACAGCATAGCCTGATTTGATATTAACTAAAATAGAGGAGTTATTCCTACCAGGGTTAGATCTACTAGAAATAAAGGTAACACCATTAAACATTGTTGAGGGTGTTTCTGTACCATCTTGTTCAATCACAACTTGTCTAGATATTGTAGCACCAGTATTACTAGTAATCTTAGTAGTAGGCTTGGTAAGCTTCATACCACCATGTTCACCTGCACCTAGTGTGATTATATTGTTCTTTTTCTTTGGCTCCTGTACTGGATTATTTCTTGTTGTAATATCAAGCGAATCAAGATCTGATCTCCATTCTTCACGAATGGAGGCATTGCTCTGAATTTGTTTATCTTCTTGTTTAATAATGCTTGATTCACGTACTTTAGCCATTATCTACCCTTCCTCCTTCTACCACCTGCGGGACGAATTGTAGCCTTTGCAGAATCAATTTCTAATGATTCTCCTGGAGCTTGCATATGTCCAAAAAGCATCCATGAAAAGTATTCACCTTTAACCGATGTCGACATGCAAATCGTATCATATTCCTCATCATCAATAAGATAGTTCCCTCTAGAAGATGCTGAATCACTGCCCCAATATATACTAGGATTATTGAAGGTCTTTTTACTAACGGTATTAGAAGCATCATATATTCTGCTTCTGATATTATTGGCATCAATACCGGTATTCTCATCAAGAATACTTTGAATATCTTTATTAATTTCAGTATCTTGATAATCAATAAATTGAGATACCCAATCTTTCCAATCGGAACCCAGTACAGCATTCAATTGTCCGTATATACACTCGTCGGTTTCTCGTGCTTTACCAGTAGTTGCAACTCCATGAGCTTTAACTCTAAGCCACAAGCTTCTAGCCTTTACTTGTGCTGCCTCTTCTAATCCAACTTGTTCTGATTTGTAAACCCAATCGATAGGTTGTTGAGGATCACAAGTTTCATTGGCTATGGTACCTCCAGCAGATTTACCTTGCCTCCATGTCTTATCTAGATAGGAAGGTTCAAAGTGAAAGAAGTCACAAAATTGGGCACCATAACTCGCATGATCAGCACCGGCAAAAGCAGCAGTTCTAGAATAATAGGCAGCAATTCCTGTAATTCCTGCTGACATAACATCATCTGCTCCATCTGCAGGATAAGAAGTACCCTGAGCATTAGTACCTGTGAGATTACCCCCAGTATAATAGATTGGAAGCCACATCAATAGGTTTCTATATCTCCTATTAACATTCATTCCATCATATTGATATGATGCTACACTTCTAATCTGATCATAATCAAAGATAGCATCGACTTTCCAACCATCTCTTGCCATTAACCACCCACCACCAGCCGCCTTTTTAATTAAGATACTACTCTGTCCGACTACAGGTTCCACAGTATCTGCACCCCACCCGCCCATTGAGCGTACTCTCTCAGGAGGAAAGATTGCATTAACTTGATAATAGTCAGTAAGCGCTGAGTTTGCATTATCTCTAAAATAGAAAGCCCAATGCACATTATCAAAATCAAAATTCAATGAAATATCAGTAGGTAAGCCAGGAAATGATTTAGCTATGTCTGATGCATAGCTAGGAGCTAATGAACTCCACGACGTATCAGGTGTAAAATATACTGGTACTAAAAATGATTTATCATACAGTACTGTATTCTGGACACCTGCTCTACTTCTAGGCAATAGAGTACCTTTTTTAATTGGTACCCATTCACCAATTTCAAATAACCCTTGTCTAGTTGTATAGTTATCTGTATTATAATCGCTGTCGGGGTTAAAATACCAGCGTCCTTGGGCAACTCTACGGTCCTCAACGACCCTATCTTTTGTTGTATATTGTGGGCTATTGCCATTATTTTTTGCAATAACAGTTCTATCAGGGGAGCCTCCTCTTCCATATTCTAATATGTAATATGAACCACCCTGTGTTTGTGTGGTGGGCTGATTAGTTAGACTAGTAGATGCTGGATCAGCAGCGCCATCGGTACCAGTGATAAATCGAGCAGCATTAGTAATATTATATCTGTCAGGAGATCCAATTAGATATAACTGGTTTTCTCCCATGACAAACCATGGATTATCAATGTTTTTTATAGCTTGAGGATTAGTAGCGGCTGCAATCGATTCAAAGTTCCACACACTCCAGCCATTACTATTCCAAACCATAGCTATATTTTCTTTAGGAATAGAAAATATTAAGCTCTTCCTTATGTGATCGAAGGTGACATTTACTTGTTCAGATTTAAATCTAAAAATCAGATTGCCCTGATCTAGTGTACCAAGAGAAGCATTAGATATAACACCAGTATTATTAAAGAAGTTTGAAAGAGGATTACTGATATAATCAGTAAAGAGTTTTTCTATACCTTTTGATATGGTGTTAATTGCCATACCATTGTTGCTTGTATATACACCATTTGCATCAATCCATAAAGCAGATCCTTCAGCAGTAACAATTGTGTTTGGGCTGATACAGCCAATTTGATTAGAGACTTTCTGCAGTCTACCTGCTGAGACTACAACCCCAACAGAAGGTTGGTAATAAAAGGTTTCACTCTTTGTGAAAATAAGAAGATTGCCATTCAATTCTTGTATTGATGTAATTGGATTCTCTGAAGATATTTGAAGTACATTATCAGCAATGATGCTGGTGGGATTACCTATATCACTAAAGTAGATTGCGCTCTTATCTACATAAACAATACGATTTAATACTGAGGTAATATCAATAGGATTTGGGAATTCAGTCTGTGTTAGGTAAGCATATGCATCAGCAAAGTCACCATCACGGGGTGCAACTCTTCGCAGTCTAGAAGATTCAGAATAACCAAGCGCCCAATCATTATGATGCACACCATCTGTTGATTGAATTCGAGATCCTTCAAATACTGCTGGGATATAAGCTAAAATACCTGTCCTAGAGTCACCTAGGAAAAGTGTATCATTAACCTCTTCGAAGAAGAACTTAGCATCAGAATCAGCAAATAAGTTTGTTTCTACATCATCTTCAAAGTATGTCTCATAACGACCTCTTAGTCCTCTCATGTTGTTAGTAGCACCCCTCCAGTTACTACCATTTAGAGCAACATCGTTTGTATTTGGGTGTACTATCTCTTCCCATACTTCATCTGTAGTAATATCATAGATTGATACCATGTAGGCTAGAACGTATTGTCCTACTCGTTTTGCTCTAGCTTTAATATTGACAGCATCCTTGCCCCCTAGGCTACCAGTAAACGTTTTAATTAAACCGATAGTAATAATCTGTTCATGCCCGAAATTAGTTTTAATATATTTAGAACCAACATGTTTGACGAATTCCCAGTCATCCCAACCTATCGTTGTATCGAATTGACTATTCTGACCAAACCCCTTACGAACCTTCCAGTTAATATGTCTATCCATATTCTGGATATAGGCACCTTTGTGAGTTGAATCTGCATTCATCCCATCAACTAGGAGTTCTACATCTTTACCCTTGATAGCCATTATGGTACGTAACTCACATGGTTAGCTGCTTCTTGAGATCTTCCATGACTTAAGTAACTTATGAGTGCTTGTTCTCTTCTTAATAACTGGGCATCAACTATAGGATTAGGTGCACCATCTCTGATAGCATAATTGCCATATGCATATAAAGCTATTAGATCGTGAAATTCTGATAGGTCATCAATAAAGGCTGCTGCTGCAGCCCATCCCCCGGCAATGTTTTGCACAGGAACGTAATCGAGTCTTACGGTAGTGCTTAAACTTTCTTCACCGAAATGTAGAGTTTGTCCTTTTAGAAGGTAAGTTCTTACAGCATTGATCAGATCCTCTTCAGAAGTAGCACCAGCCATCCAATAATCGGGCAATCGATTACTACTAGTCTGAATACCAACTCTAATAAGTTGAGACATCTTACCGTGTGGAGCAGTAGGTGTAGCACCAGAACCTAATAGAAAGACTGCTGCTTCCTCTACAGGCGCTTGTGTACTTAGATTAATATTACCACTTGAAACATTAAAGGTGAATGTCTGAGTGTAAAAGAAGGGATCATACTCACTAACTTTTCTACGGAATTGATCATATCCAATTTGGCAGTACAACTCTACATTGGCTGCAGTAATAAAAGTTGTATCAGCTTCATCAGTAAAGTCTTTAAACAGTTGCTTAATTTCTCCTGTATTCATATCAACCTCCTCCTCCTACGCCACCACCCATAGCTGCTTCAGCACCTCTGGCTGCAGCCTCTTCAGGGGTTGCAGGTTGCCCTGGACCTCTGCCTTGAGTTTGCGCAGGACGATTAAAGAAGGAAAGATCTTTATCCATAGCAGCCTTAGCCTTAGCCTTTTTAGCATCAGCCTCTGCACCTTGTTGTTTGGCAGCTTTAGCACCACCAGACTTAAGTTGTTGTAGCTGTGCCTTCTGTCCCTTGGCTGGGAATATCTGTCCATAAATCTTGGATACATGCTGTTGCAAATGTGGTGAGAGTTCATAGAAGTCGGGACTTCTAATATACTCGGCAAAGACTCTCTCAATCAAATCTAGATCATCTGTTGGGAAGAATTCAATTCCTCTTCCTGCGACAGCAGCTTTAAGCATGTCCTGAGCGTGTGACATGGTGGCTAGTTTATCTAGGATAGACTTGTTGTCTGTCTTAAAGTGTAATTCAGCAGCAGCCTCGTCCTTATCAATAATACCCATTTCAACCATGTCTAGTATTCTTTGCTTCCTGTCCATAGTTTCATCTCGGAAGAGTGATCCGGCTTCGATAAAGATCTCAGGAGTATCAACAACTTCGGTCGATGAAATACTCTTGAATACAACTGAACCTTGACCATCCAACATTCTCATCATCTTTGGTTTATCGTAATATTCCTTCATGAAGATTAGAATTGTTTTAGCTATATTCTGTACAGCATATTCAATATTCTGTTGTGTTACTTGAAGTTGCGAAGTATCGTTTTCAGAAAGAGCATTAATAGAGGCGGCAGAGTTGATACCTACAGCCCTCTTTCCAACTGATGTTGAATGTAGTCCAGCAACATCTAGCATTTCATTTTGCAATTGCTGAATATGGTTCATAACATACTGTGGTAATCCAGCACCAGCAATCTGTTGTGGTGCACCTCCTGCAGCATTATAATAAATCTTCTCCCCCGGCTTACCCTTGATTGAATTAGCAGGCACACCTGCTGTCTTAGGGATCAACCACTTAGGGTGACTCATAAGGTCTACATTATCAACAACTTGATTTCTAACTCTGTTATAGAGTGATTGTAGATCTAATAGATTAGAGACAAGACCAACTCCCCATAAACTATAGGGGATATCAGTATAACGAATTAATTGTACAGGTTGTGAACCAACGGGGTATTCTCCTTCGAATAGATGTAGATCTCCGTTGATCAAAGCATATCTACCATCCTTCCAATATACTTCATAAACCTCTGCCCTACCTTCTGGTGCGTCTTCCCAACTACCACCACCATAAGATACTACTGCATCTGGCAATGTTGATATCTTATCCTTGAATCTAGGAAAGCGCTTCTCTAATTCTTCTTTAACAACAACTTGCCTAACGGCAACCCATTGACTTTCCTCTGGTCCCTTAACACCATATTCATAAAACAGATCATAAGGAGAAACTACCTTAGTACCAACTGACTCTAGATCAGGATCATAGAATGTTTGTAGTCCAACATTACCAGTACTAACAAGCCACTTAACGGCTTCATTAATAACTTCTTTCATGTTGTTACTGTGCCAGTAATATTTAAGTGCTTCTTCTGAGGATCTAGCTTTTAGAATATCCTCTGTTGAAGGAGAAGCAGGAAGAACTGAAATTGAGGGATACTCAACTGCCAGTCTAGAAACGATGTGTCGATAGATGTTAACTAAGAGGTTGACTGTATACTGTGCCTTATGTTGATCCATCCTGGCTGTAACATAGGACTTTAAATTCTTGTCATAGACAATGTGTTGTTTGCCTTGTAAATACATTAAAGCCAAATCCCATAATCTAGTATAAGTTGACTTATCTGTTTTAGCTTTGGCTAAAGGGGTTTTTAGATTAGGATAGTCCATTATTTTGTACCTCTATAAAGCTCTCGCAATCCTGCATCTGCAGTCATAGACTCAGCCCGTATTTTATGGGCTGCAGCCCTACGCCCCGTACCATATGGATCGGACTTACCAAATCTATATTCTTCAATTTCTTTATCAGTTACAGGCGCCTTAGTTAATGCTGCTACCTTAGCCGCAACACCTCCTGCTTCCCCAACAGCCTCAGAGGCTTCAGCACCTTCTTCCATAATATCACTTATGCCCGGGGCTGCAGCAATACCAGAACCAATTGCTCCTTTAAGATGTTGCACCGCTTCACCTTGGCTAGGAGCCACTGCAGCTTTTCCTAGTCCACCTAGAGCTTCTCCGCCTTTCCAACCTGCGACTGCTCCTGCAGGACCGCCCATTACACCTCCAGCAATTGCACCTGCTATACTTAGACCCAATCCAACAGCTTCTGCGCCACCCATAGCACTTTCTTGTTCTCTCTTCCTTTGCATTTCTAAAGCAGCCATGCGTCGTTCATGACTAGGGACTCCCTCACCTTTACCAAATTTAAAAGCCATTAGTCATCCTCCATTGCAAACACTGTGGCATAACCTGAAACTGGACTTCTATTCTCAACTGCCTTTTCTTCTTTAACTTTATGGTATAGCCTTTCAGTAAAAAGCCAAGTGATAATATTCACTTGGACTACAAAGACTATTCCTAAAAACATAAAAATTGGTAATATAAAGTCCATATCTTCCTTAATACAAAAAAGGGGCAAGACAGTTCGGTGTGAACCATCCTGCCCCTTAAAGCCTAATTTAGCCTGACCTAAGGTCTAAGCACCAGCAGCAGAACCAGGGAAGCTGAATCCTACCAAGACGCCATTAGCGTTCGGTCGGAGACAAACCTGATTGTAGTACCAGCGATAGAACCCTTCCCAGTTATCTGCATTCGCAGTGCGGCTGAGAACAGCCCCATCGAGATCAGCAAACCCACCAGACTCAAGCTCAGTCAATTTCCAAGAGGGCGTGTGCAGAGCAACGACCATGCCTTTAGGACAATGCCTAGAAGACTTGAATGGAATGTTGTTGAAAGAGAAGGCACTGAACCCAGCATCTCCCTTTCCAGCGGACGTAGTATCAACAACCAAGTTGTTGTTGTTATTCGCAGTAGAAACCATCAAACCGGCATATGCCTGTCGGAATACAGGGTGCACTAGCATCACATCTGGAGCCTCGCCTGAATCAATGTCAAGCTGATCAATAAGCCTCTGCAACTCTCCAAGAGAGAGTCCAGCACGACTATCATCAGCAGACAGAGTGCAGTGACCAGTACCAATCAGTTCACCAGAACCATCTCTAATCTGAGTAGCAGCCACCCCGCCAGCAGCACCAGTACCGAGCCCAAAGTACTCCTGATCATGCAAACAGGAGAAAACCCCGAGAGGCTCCTGCACCGTAGTAGCAGCATTTCCTGTCCCAGCACAAGCAGCAAGCTCTTGGAAGGCAACGGTACCATCATCAATCCGAGCTTGGACGCCGGCATTTTGATCACGATACCGAACGACCACGGCGATCGCAGTACCCGGAGGTACGGTAGCGCCATTAATATCGGTGCGTGTATCAACCGCTCCTACAAACTCAATTGTACCAGCAGACTGATCAACAGCAGTACTAGGAACAGCGTCGTCCCGAAGTCTCTCTTGAGAGATCGTCTCTAGAGTATCACAACGAACTAGCAGCACAGCAAGTTCAAATGGACCGGCTGCAGCAGCACGACATACTTGGTGCATGCGATCCAATCGAGCACTATCACCACTAAACTCCCATGTAACGTTAGCTAGCTTAGTTTTCTTCTCATTGAGATAACCGACAACACGACCACCAGCGAATGTACGTTGGTTAGCCTCATTGCGAATATCAGAAACGAGCTTAGTCATCTCAGCATCAACATAACTGATGAATGAGTTTTTGCCACCAGTCTTGGCAGCAGCGATGGCGGGTCCAGAAACTTGGAACCGACCATATAGGAACTCGGCATTTACAGTAAGGTTCGAGAAACCTTGCTGACCAGCAGTAGGTAGCGTACCACCTTCTCCTCTGTAGCCTACACCAGAGTTCCGAGAAGTATGAACAGGGATGATAACCCTCTTCCCACTCCAATCTACACTTGCTTTCTCCATGAGATCAAGCGCAAGTACCTCGTTATTTAATTGATCCTGAATTGGTCCGAGATAAAATTCCTTTAGGACAGAATCAAGCGTTGTTAAAGTAGCTGGCATTATAAAATCCTCCTTATGTTAGCTAGTTTTCCAAAATTCTAAAGCAGCAGCACGAGCTTCTGCCATAGTTCTTGGCTTACCTTTGGCAGTATTACTGCCTGGGGTGTGCCCAGAAGAAACGCCATTTAATCTAGGAGCAGCCTTAGGCTTATTCTCCTCTAGATGGCGAGCGATAGCTCTTTCCTCAATTGAGGCAACATAAGTATTATATTTTTCTGCAACATCCATTACATCCACAGTGGGATCCTGAATGACTGCATGAAGAAGAATGTCATCATTAACAGCAGGGTATTTAGCCTTTGCTGATTGCAGTTCAAGTTGAAGTTCACTCTGAGCTTCTCTAATCTCAAACTGTTGAATCCTAGAATCTAATTGCTGGTATTGAGTAGTCTCATCACGATAACCTTCGGGTACTCCAGATTGAACAGTATCTTTTGCAAGATAATCATCTAACCAATCTGTCTGTTCCGTAGGGGATGGTTCAACCGACCCAGCAACAGGAGTCTTAATATTCTTAAATCGACTCTCCATTTCTTGTAATTGAGCTTTGAGAGTATCGTTCTCACTCCGCAGTGTATTCCTAGTCTCAACTACACTCTTGAATCTGCCATATGGAATCGGATGTCCAGATTCATCTACTTCTGTTGACTCCTCCGAGGGAGCTTCTTCTGTCTGAGGCTCAGGTGTTACCTGTTCCTCTTGTTTCGATTCTAGCGAGGAATCATCAGCTTTGGGTTCGAAGTCTTGGTCTAGTACTTCTCCTAGGCTTTCTAACGCTGTATTGTCCAAAAGTGGCATTTGTTACCTCCAGTTTTACGTGCCTGTCACGACGGGTTATGCCCCACACTTTTCATAATAAATATACAAAATTTTCAAATATTACGATTAACCTTTCCATCCCTTTCCTTGGGCGGTTAATGTTTTATATCTTGAGACTAGTCCCTTAGGGCAGTTATACTCTTTAGCCAATCTAACTATACCACCAGGGACATCGTACTCTTCCCACCATACTTTCTCTTTAATTTCTTCAATCTCTCTAAAGGTAAGCTGAGAGGTACCCTTCCTTCTAGGTTTCATATTAGCAACCTTTTCATTGAGTGCTTTCCAATCTACTTTTTCACTCATACAATTCCTAATTTTTTATCTAACTGTTGTTCTGTTGACATTGGATTCTTGAACAAAGGTTCGTCATCAAAGAATCCTTGATTGTCTTTATAAAGCTTTCCTGTATTACATTCCCATTCCAAAACACCAGCAATACCATGTGGTCTATTCTTTTGTTCAACTTCCATAGTATAAGAGTCTGCCTGATCAATACTCATCAAAGCTAAGGCAGTAGCAAATACAAGGTCATCATGTTGACCAGAGGCTGCTTCGGGTTTGCCATTCTGATTATATACAAAAGAATTAATTTCGTATTTGATTCTTTGACATACAGGGCTTAACCACTTCTTATTGATATGTTCTTGCAATCTAGCCAACATCATTGGTCTTGTCTGTGGTGAGGTATTAAATCCTAATTTCTCTACCCACTGATTACCGATCTTATCAAACTGTGTTCTCCTATAAAGGTGCACATAATTATCCATTTGGAATCTGTCTATGACTGACATACCAATACTATTAGACTCTATACAGGCTAGGGCATTGTACCTCTTACCTAACAATAGACAGGCTGAAGCGAACTCTGAGAGGGGTTCTCTCTTGTAATAGGTGGCAGCTACAAACATCTTTCGTCTATCAGTGATGTCAACAACAACTGCAGCAGAATAGTCACCAGTTGGTGAACCACTTGCAGAGTCGACTCCCATGGCGTATGAACGATACTGTACAGGAGGAGAGTACTCTATTAGACCCTCTTCTTCTAATTTAATAGCCTCAGGGAAAGAACAATTAAAGAACTTAGTACCAGTTGTAATAAAGGCTAGTGCAGCAGAAGCAGGATACTCTTGATGAAAGATATTGATATCAGAACCACACCTAATATCGACAGTCTTCCTAACCCACCCCATCTGTTTATTGGTGAGGTTATATTTGGCTTTGTACTTACGTTCGAACTCATTTAACCCTTTGTTAGGTAAGGGAGCGGAGACATAGGTCTTATCTGTATACCATGGAATAAACAGTTTACCAAAACCATTATCTTCCATCCATAGCCTATAGCCTTCATTAAGTCCATTGGCTGTAGTTTCAATAATGATCTCTGAGTTATCAGCAACAGTCTGGAAGATTGATGCAATTGTTTCTTTTAAATTATTATAGAAGCAAAGCTCTGATGCATGGATTGCATTAAATGTTGAACCTCTAAAGTGAGAAGATGTAGCTGAAGATACTTTCAAGCCACCGCCATGAAAGAACTTTAACTCATTAACGTTAGAAGTATCACACTTGAACTTAAGAAACTTAGGTAGGTATTGATGAAATCTATGGTAGATCTCAAAGATGTTCTTTGATGCCTGTTGGGTATGTGCCAGAACGGCACACTTAAAGTTGGGCGTAAAAAGTACTTTCCAAAAGAGGTGCGCAGCAATTGCAGTTGTCATGCCCAACTGCCTTGCCTTCAAAGTATATATCCACGGATTTTTTTCTAAAGTTTGATAGAAATCTTTTTGTGCATAGTTTGGCTTGAAGGGAACAACGTTGCCACTCTTATCTAGAATCTTAAGATACTTGCAGAAGTAGGCAAAGTCTCCTTGACACTTCTTGACTTCTTCTAAAGCTTTCTTAGATTGCTTTGGCAAACTCCATTAGCTCCACTGTGCCTTTTGTACAACTTCCCAGACAGTTATGCTTCCATCAAAGTAGCCAACCACATCACATGTCCAGTCATATGCTGAAGCGGCGGTAGTACCGATGTTT
>Ga0209756_1001131_pt1 | contig 25112 bp, 17 predicted proteins | sample ETNvirenome_6_85_FD_184071 | JGI IMG/M metagenome (GOLD analysis project Ga0209756, IMG submission 184071) | Marine viral communities from the Pacific Ocean - ETNP_6_85 (SPAdes) (version 3) | ecosystem: Environmental > Aquatic > Marine > Oceanic | place: Pacific Ocean | collected 2013-06-19 | reverse complement strand
TGTTTCATATGAACTCCCTCCAGAAAGATATGTTTTTAATACGCCATCATACCCATCAAGATAATAATTTTTTAAAACATCTGGACAAACAGATGTTTCGCAACAGGGATCATCATCATCACAAGGAGGCCAACTTACAGCCATGCCAAGAAGTGCTTTAATTATTTCAATTATTGCTTCTAACGGGGCTAAAACACCCAGCAAATTAAGAAGTTCTTTGATAAGAGATGTTATCTTAAAGGCAACCGCTGCTAAAGAATCAGTATCGCCATCCACAATTGCTTCTTTTAAATTAACGATGTTTGTAATTATATTTGCAATTAAAGGAACTATTACAGTTAAAATGTAAGTGACAATAGCAGTAATAATTTTTATCATACAAATTATATATGCTAAAACTGCTAGTTGCGGAATCACCAAAAGTAATTCTGGAATACACACACCAAATAGTTTAATTATAGATTTAACTAGCGCAAAAGGATTAGTTAATGAACATATTACTTCAATAATACACATTATAACTTGAATTATGGCTACAACTACAGCATACATAGAAGTAAACATGTTTAACTGCCTTTGTAAATCAGCAATAATATCACCTAAGTTTGCCATATCTGGGGGAGGAGTTCCTTGGAGAGTTCCTCCTCCCGGAAATTTACACTTAGTGCTATTCACCCATTGATTATAAGTTTTTCTTTCATCTTTTTTTGGATTTTGTAAGTCTTTGTGTGGTGTTAAAACCATTCTTTCTCCTTATGTTATTGGCCTTTGCGATCTAATAACTTCTCTTGACATATCACCTTTGAAAAATTTTACTCTTGGTGCATCAATTGTTATAGCCGCTTTACTTTGAAGATTTAAATCACCTTTTGAATTTATATCTATTCTTTTTGATGAATCCAAAGTTATTCCAGATTCGTCTATGATAATTGTTTGATCAGCAGTTCCTGTAGTAGTAGAACCTTTTATTTTTATAACAACCTTACCAGCTTTAAATCTTGCTTTGTCTTTTGGTAACGCTGAACTTCTTGAAGTACCTCCTCCAGAAAATCTTGTATCGGTTTTATCAGATGAACTTTCACCAACATAATCATAACCACCAACTTCAAGAAAAACTGAGCCGTCTGATTGTATAACAGCACTTCTTCCATATCTGTCTCTTCCTAATCTAGCAACAATCCCTCCAGCAGTATCAAGCATCCATGATACTCTGTCTACTGTATTCGCTCCTATTGATAGTTCTAGGTTCCCATCTAAATTTGCTTGTATACTTCTTCCGCCAGCATTAGGACAATTATTAATTCTTCCCGCCTCATCTCTAAGAGCTGAGATAGGTGTTATAGATGGTTTCACATTATCTATAGAATTTTTTACCGCGCCTCCATCTTCTGCCACCGCTGGTGGAGATTCTGCTGAAACATCACTAGCATTTCTATTAGCATCTTTTTTAAGAAGATCTGCCGCTGTTTTTGTAATATCATGAAATGCCATTCCAGCCTGTATTTCAGAAGGTTGCTCTTTTGCAGAACTACCATTTTCTATCCAACCAGCATCTTCACCAGCTAATCTATTTTTATATTTTTGTCCAGAAACTGTTATTCCGCCAGGTCCAACTTGATCTAAATGAATATCCTGAGATTTTTTAGGATTTCTATTAACAGTTAGTGTATCTTTGGGTTTGGTTTTCTTTGCGTTTCCATCAGAATCTACATCTACAGAACTTGAGTTTTCTGCGCGAGCTAATACCGGGACATTGCCTGTCTCTGATGAGGCCGGAATATTTAATTTTGTTAAACCCTCTTTGTCTACTAAGATGCTCCACTTACTTCTATCTCTTGCGTTATTTTCAGCAGTACTAACATCAGGAGCGCCATTTAAAATTTTAGGTATTGACCCATTTGGCCCATCTGATCTATATGAATAACCCTTTCTTGTATTTATTTCTTTTAAAAATGCAACAGTTTTTCGAGCATTTGCCTCTAACTTATCATAATATTCTTCTTCTTCTTTTGCTGTAAAGCTTGGTAAAACATGCTTATTTAGGTCTAGTGGACTTCCAAAAAAGTCTACCAAAGTTCCATAAACTATTTCAATAAGTTCATTTGGATTATTTAAAGATAGCCCAAGAACATTGTTTCTTCTTTCACTTCTATGAGTTGGGTTCTTTTTGGTAACAATTCCCTCTTTTAATCTTTTTAGTTCATTTGCTTTTGTTGATACTGCCCAATCTCTGCCATATTCTAAAATTAATTGTCTGCTTTCTACAAGCCCAGGATTTCTAAAAATCTTGGTATTTATATTTTTAGCAGATGTTTGTTGATCTGGCGACATGAGAGCAACATTTTTTGTAGGATCTCTACCAACTTCTTCAAGAACTTGTTCATAAAGAGGATCTAATAATGGATCTGAAATTAACTCAAATTCCTCCTGAGATTCAAGATTGGTGTCTCTTCTAACTAGCCCATTTACTAATAATCCAGAATCTGAAACGATATACTTTGTGGGAGGACAAACATCTATTCCGACTCTCGTTGCTCTTGAACTGTCACCGCCAAGAAAAGAGCCCTCTCCAAAAGGATTAAAAAATTGGACATTTCCAACATTGTCTAAATAAACTCCCGAACCCTCAACACTTTGAATGTAAATTTCTCCACTGTCGATTTCAGGATAAGGAATTGAGTCAATGCCCAAATCATCAATATCACCAATATCAGAAGAAGAGAATGCTCTCATTGGGATAGTGGCTAATGGAATATATCTCTCATATGACGCCCTATCTACTACTACAATTGAACCAGGACGAATACCAACAAAAATCCCCTCTCCAAGTCCAGCAAAAGGATGTGGGATGGATAATGTTGGTCCATCTTCCCCATCATCAAGCCAAATTGTCTCCATTTGATTTTGAGAGTAATCAACACTTGTTACAGCAACTAATCTAAGATAATTTCCAATATGCATTAGTCTTGCCATCCTTTAATTGGTACAGGTCTAAGTCTTATTTCAACAACAGTCTCTAGCGTTTTATCTAAAAGCCAAGACTCATTATTTGCCACTATACCCTGTTTAATAAGATCTCTTTCTGAGGCAGATAATTTACTTAAGTCAATAGTTTGATTAATTTTTTCAGTTTTAATCATTTTTGGATCAACTACAAATTTAGAACTTGATGGTCCTGTTATGTCTGTTCCTGTCGGCATTGAAGGAGGCGGATTTTGTTGAGGCGAAGAAAACCATTTTTTTACAGCATTAATCTGAGTATCTTGACTACTACTACCAAAACCCATTATATAAAGTCTTTGACTTGTTGTTGGTTTTGATGGGTCAATACTTTGTTGTGCAATTGAAGCTGCTCTTTGTAATACACTTTGATTTCTTGCGCCATTTGTTCCACCTAATAAATCATTTGGCTTGCCAGAATCAAACTTAACAACACCCAATAATCTGTCAACTCTGCTTCTTTCTCGCCTAACTCTAAATGATGTCTGTGACCCAGTTTTATTTGATAAATTTTTACCTATAATATCTAATGGAGATGGAATATAAACACCGGGCGGGTGACCATATTTTAAAGTAAGGCTTGTGTCAAATAAGCCAGAATTATAATCAAAAGTATGGCTAACACCTTCTACATAAAACAATAACTGTCTTTCATTGTAAAAAACAACATCTCCTAATTGATAAAATTCATTACCTCTCACTTTTAAACTTCCATGAACAATATTTCTTCTTGCTCTTGATAATAACATTTTTGCATAAGGAGCACATTGTAACTCAGCACTCCAAAAGAAAGGTCTATCAAATGGTTGAGTTGATCTCCAGCCATATTGACGCCAAGTATCAAAATCAGTACCATAAGCAGTATAAAGTGGAACTCCACCAGCAATATTTCCGTTACCTTCTCCAACAATCGGATCAGTTCCAGTTACTTTGACTGTTGTGAATTTTGGAGCCTCTTCTGTAAAGGTTGATGTTTTAACATCTTTATCCATAATTACAAATCTTTCTTTTGACAAGTGACCTAAAGTATTTCTTGAATTATCTTCTATTAATCTCCCAAATAAACCATCTGGATTGTTTAACGCCTGCCTTATTCCACCTGTTGTAAAATTCCATCCTCCGGTTGATGATATTTCTCCAATATCTCTTCTTTGTTGTAAAACTCTTTCCAAAGATCTCATTGTGTTGGATCTTTGACTTACAAATTTAGCAATATCTGAAACTATTTTAGCAATGTCTGTTGCTGGAGTTATAATACCACTTCTTGAAACCCCAACTTTAACTTTCGAGAAATCTTCAAATAAATTTGTTGGTTTTCCAGTTATTTTTGAAAGTTCCCCAACGGCCTCTTTATATGCGGCTTCATTTCCAAAATCTTTTAGTTTTTTCTTGGGATCAGCCGAGTCTGAAGAAAAAATCGTTTTAACCTTTGAACTTTGTAAATTATATTGCGCTTGTGGGTTAAACAAACCAAGATTTGATTTAGATATAGAATCATTCTCTTTTTGAATTCTTGATAATAGTATTTTTTTATTACCAGGATCAATTGCAACATCTCTATTTACAGCTTGAACAATATTTTTATTAACACTGATAAATTGTATATCATGTCCCTGACTTTTTAGCAATTCATGAACATCCTTGATATCTTTTGTGGCTCCTAATAATGATGCCTTTAGTCTTATTCTCCACTCATATTCAATTACTTGATTTATTAAAGACACTTCTCTATTATCAAACAATTTCTTTAAAAAATCTGGTAATAGGTTAGCACCAGTTTGTTGTCCATAATTTATAATTGCTTCAAAAACTGTTAATGGTGTTCTATTATATTGTGGAGGTCTAAATTCTATATGTCCTTGTGTGTTTACAAAAAATTCAAAATTTAATATGTCCACAGCTTTTTTACATAGATCATAGACTTTTTCCCAATTACTTTCCCACATTGCTGGAGCTTGTTTTTTAAGTCCTAAAGAAAATGCTTGTACGTCATAATCTTTATCATATTCATCAGATACAATAAAATATGTTTTATCTCTATTATATATTACATCCTCTTTTCTCTTTAATGTAGCATGAATTAGATTATCTCCAAATAATTTTGCTTGATTTTTATCATCTACATTACTATCATAATTAAATGTTACATCATTTCCATAAACACTAACATTGTCGGATAAACTATTATCATTGTTTGAAGCAACCAACTCATTTTCTGCGACCTTAAGTCTGTCTTCTATATTTTTAATTTTTACTTCTAAGTTTCCAGATAACTCAGCGGCAACCCTGTTGGGAGTATTTTGCTTAGCTTCTTTTTTAGAGTAAGGAGATTGAAAACTGTATTTTCTATCAGTTAGTTTTGCGAACTCCCTTCTTAGTTGGGTTAGTTCACCAGCCTGTGATCCTAATTTTTGTTTTGTTAAAACCATTTTTGCCAGTTCTTTTCTGGTTATTGTAGAACTTTTAAATGGCGTGAAATTACCTTGTACATCATTAATTGTTCCTTGTACATCTTGTAACACACTAAAATAATCTCTACTATCATTTAATGTGGCATCAGGAATATAAGTTCCACTTCTAACAGCACTATCTAAAAACGAAATATAATTATATGGTTGACCAGTTATTAAAACACTTAAAATATTAGCAACATCCATATTGTCAAACGCAGTATTTGTCCAAAAGAAACCAACATCTCTTCTTAATTGTTCAGCAGATGTTTTTGATTGGTCAAACTTATTAGCCGTTGACATATTATATGTTGCAGTAATAATTCCCTCTTTCCATTTATATATTAACCCAGGAACATGATCTGCTAATGCCATATTACTTCCATTAATATTTCTTATATCTCTTGTTAGATCATCAACAACTTCTATTTTTCCCGTACCAGTTAAAGGACCATTGTGAGCATATAACTGAGCTTTTCCACTTAATCTATCAATGTTGGCCTGAGTAAGTCTTGGTCTACCTATGGGAAGTCCAGTGGCAACATCTGTTTCAAAATCAAACGGAGTAAGAGGATCAAATAATATTCCCTGAGTTTGATCTAACGATGGTTTAGCATTATATTGAGATAACCTTAACCACTCCATCTCTGTAACTCCCTGAACGGCTATTGTGTTTAATCCACCTTCATTAAAAGAATCAGTAACACTTTTTACTAATCCTGAAATAACTTGTATTCCACTATTATATGTAGAAGCAATTTTTTTAAATTGAGCAAAAGGAAGTTGCTTGCCGCTTAATTCCCACTCAACTTTTAAAAGACTTTCATCAATGCCAGTTTCATCTGGACCCAAACTACTAGCCATATTCACAGCGCCATCAAAATCTAAAATATTTCTATTTTCTCCAGAAACGTCTACTTCTTCTCCAGATTTTCTTGTCCCAGAATCTACAAAAATATGTACCTTGTCCATTGGCTGAATAATATTTTTCCCAAGATATGCAAATCGCATATTGTTTCTGACATACTCAACATTTTTTTTATGTTTATTAAAACTTAAAGTGCCACTTGTTAATGTTTTTTTCGATAAGTTAGCATAACTTGTAAGATTACTATATGCTGAATTAAACAATGACCTTTCAGTATTTGATAATTCATGTGGAGATTCTACATTATCTAAATTATCTGGTGTTAAATTATATCCGGTTGTATCAATTGTTGCGGTAACAGCCGGTTCGTTTCCTATACTCATAGAAAATGAAATTTGGCCCACATTTCTCCTTGTTCTAGATTCTGATAATTTATTATCTGCTGATTGAGCAGATGATAATGCAAGTCCAGCAGATTTATTGGCGATATTAATTAAACCAGAAAGAACAGTGTCTCTTATTGCCGTTTCTATATCTCCTTCAGTAATAAACATAGTGCTATAAGGATCTTCTATAGATAAATTAAATGTCCCATCTCCACCAATGTTAAGAGAGGTGGAAAAGTTAACTATGTTGGTTAATTCGAAAACTCCTGTTCCAAATCCTATTTCCTCAATCGCTGGAAGAGTTTGATCTTGAAACCAAGTAGAAATATTCACAGGAGATCTTGCCCTGGCAATTTGTTCCATAATAAATGAACCTAATGCAAAACTACCAATTTTATCTCCAGCATTTTTACTTGTTGCTAGATCACCAATTAAATCATTACTTACACTTGATACGAGATTTGTTACTAAACTCGCCGTACTAACCCCTTGATCTACAAGTTTGCTTATCTTTGTTAGTCGTTCGACATCAGCAACCTGAGAACACTTGCTGGCAAATAACTTTTTTGTTGCTCTGAAAAGCCAAAGTTCATCTGGGTCCATAAGTGCTGGAACATATAAACTACTAAGAGAAGAAAATGCTCTTTTTTTAATTAAAATACTGGCCTGAGGAGTTTGATTATATACCTCTCTCACATTACCATTTTCTAATGGCGGGATCTTACCCCCAGATATTGATCCACCAGGAACAAGTTGCTTTCCTGAATCTACAAAATTGGGGTCAAAATTTGCGCCAGATTCTCCAGTATTACCAGAAATTTTACTTAAAACTCCCAAAGCTAAATCTGTTGCCTTATTCCTTCCTGGGACTCCCTGATAGGAATTTGATGGATCACCATCAAATAATCCCGTCATAACCTTACCAAATGTACCCATTCCGTCACCGAAATTTACATCTGCTTGCGATGATAATATTATCATTATTTTTCGTCTCCAAAACTCATAGGAGTAACGTCACCATTAGACCTATAAAAATGTGTATACTTGCCAGTTTTAGCATCTTTAATTCCTGCCATTTTGTGCCAAGGCATAGTGTTAGTTCTTGTCCCTCTTTTATCTGTTACAATAAATGACATATTATACTTAAAAAGTCCAGGACCATCTGAGACAGATTCTGTTACACTAAAATTCTCAAAAAATCCTTTAAACACCCATCCTTGATAATATAATTCAACAGCCAATGCTAATGACCCAAGAGTTGGTAAAACTGGTGGTGTGGAAGATCCACCAAACAAACCACTAACGGCAGTGCCAACTGCTTGACCCAATTGTTGTTTAGAGGCAGATCCCACCATTCCGGCAACAGAACTGCCAACAGAAAAAGATTTTAACCTGTCTGCCATTGACTGAGCAACTTTTTGAAAGGCATTTTGCTCTGCTCTATAAACATCATATAAAACATTTATTCCCTCAATTCCAGATGCCGCTGTTGAACCATCTATAGTAAGTTTAGTTAACTCTTCTCCCCAATATTGAACAACATAACCGCCTTTTGTTCTTTGATGTTTGACAATTTTTCGTTCATCAATTTTTAAACTCTGAGGGTTTATATACATATCAACATATCCTTGAGCGGGTATTCTCCATCTAATAAGTTGACGTATTCTTTTCCCATCTGGTGTTCCAGGATACCTTCTAAGAATTGCAGGTTTTTCAATTGGGGTTGATGATGATTGACTTCCAGCAATTGTATCTGTATATGCTGGCGGAAAAGTCCTTTGATCGATTGGTGTCATACATTAGCTCCTCTATAAACACCACCTCGTTCACCCATCAATTTTTCCATTTTTGATTGGTTACAATCAGGACATGATGACGTAAGTTCAAGTTTTATTGGTGTATTTGCTTCTTTGCCTATTACATTTATATTTTCTCTTATAGTATTTTCTAATTTATTTAATATCAGCAAAGATGAATCAAGTTCTGGTCCTCTTGCTTCTGATGCTGTTTTTGTTGGGCCAGTTGGCAGTCTTTCTGATTTAATTGTTGAAAAAGGATCACTGAAATATGTTTGAACTTTCTGTCCTCTGAGATTTGGAGTTTCAGGAGCCTGATAAGTTCCTACTGTCTTTCCGCCCGAAGATCCTTTTATTCCCAATTCTTCTCTTGTTGGTAAACCACCAGGAAGTGACAGTCTGGGGTTATCTCTTTTCATTTGTTCATATGTTTTTTTAACAATATTTCCAATACCAATTTTTGGAATCAATGGCACCTCTCTACCTTTTGTTGTTTTTGCAGCATTACTGGCGATCTCACCCATACCAGCCGAAAGTGGAGTGTTAAGTTTATTTAAATGATTATTAAATATATGAGTAAATTGTCTAGTTGAAAAGGCAATTTTCTCTAAAAATGTAACACCTTGTTGCTGTAATGAAACTCCACCTTTCATTAAGTCTCCAACTTCTTTTGATGCGTCAAGTCTAGACCTTCCTCCAGTTTGAACGTTACTTAAAACTTCCAACATTCTATTTTGCTGCTCGTTTCCCTGAACGCTCGTTAATTGTCCTAGAAGTTGTCTTTGAAGAACAAATTGTGTTTCAAGTTCTGGCATTTCAACTGCCTGTTCTAGTGTTATTATTTTGCCTCCAGCAAATTGAGATAATGTCTGCGTCAAAGCATCCATATTCTTTCCCATGCCTTCTGGAGTTCTTAATGCCATTTCCATTTTTAAGGCACCGCCCAACATACCAGATCCAGGAGCAGCCCCACTAACTTGGGCAATAAATGCTCTATGTTGTAAGGTCATTGTAGTAATTCCACGAGTTACAGAAGTAACTAATTTATTAATTTCTCCTACTGGAACTGTATCTCTTAGAGCCATATTAAAATCTCTCCAAGTTTCAGCAGCCGAACTAACCGTTCCTCCGAAAATTGCAAAAGCTTGTGATGATGCAGAAATTTGCTCATAAGCCAATTTTGAATGAACAGTAGTTCCTTTTGTTGCCATTTTGATTTCTGCCAAAGATAGTGCGGCTGATTTTCCTTTTTGACCAAACTCGGCATATACTTTTTGAAATTGGCCAGTCATTTCTCCAGCCTCAAAACCTAATCCTCTTAATGCAACTGCCATCATTTGAGTACTTGTTAGTGTTGATCGTGCTAAAACACCACCAAAATCTCTAACACTAATGTTAATACCCTTAAAAGCACCAGGAATCATTCTAGATGCTTTATCAAAAGCTAATAACTCTGTTGTGAAAAATCCCGTAGATGCTGCAGATCGATGGAGGGATGCTGGATATGCTTCCGCAATATTAGTTGCATTCTTCATTTTTTCAGCAAATGTACCCGTGCCATTAGAAGTGGCCATAATTGCTGTTCTAGCTATATTTTGAGTTGTAATTAATTTTTTTAATATGCTATTTAAAACTTGAACATCTTTACCCATATGATTGACGGCATCAGCTGCAGTTTTTGTTGGGTCAATTAAATCTCTAACTAGCGAAAACTTAACGGGAGGTAAAACCGCCGCAACTGTTGTGGCTAAATTTTTTGCACCATTAGTTCCACCACCAAACATATCAGCCATTGACTTCTTCAAGTTAAGGGATTCAAGTCCAGTCCCTTTTAATATCGTGGTTAGTTTGCTAAATCCACCAGTAATATTACCAAGTAAACTTATGGTAGTAGTATCAATGTCACCAAATACCTTTTTTAGTTTTTTTCCGGCTTCACCGGCATTACCTATAGAAGATACTGATATAATATCTTTGTCAGCCATATATTATTCTCCAAATGGTACAAATTTTACTTCATCTATTTCATTATAAATATTTGGCAAAGCTTTTCTCTTAGCCTCTTCTTCTTCCTTGCTCAAACTAATATCTCTTCCAAAAAGTTCTTTAACGGTATCTCTAAAGTCATCATCTGGGACAGATATCGCGTTTTCTCTCATATCTCTCACCTGTTTTACTCCTTCAGAATTTTGGAATGCAGCATTGTGTTCTGCCATATCTCTCAATAACTCAAACTTTTCTTTCTCATCTTCTTGAATCATCATTCCATACCATGCCCATTGAACACTATTAATATTCTGAAAAAATTTACTATCTACAGGAATTTTTAAAGTCTTACAAATAAACCAGCGGAGCCTCTGGTAAGGCTCCTCTATTATTTTTTTAATTCTTCACCGAATCCAGCATTTGCCTTAATTGCCATTTGATTATAAAATTCCATTAATCTGTGAATTATTGGCCATTGAAAATTTGCGATAATATCCTTTTTTAGTGCGATAATATCTTCACCATCACTGCTTTCAACAAATTGTTCAATTGGTCTTCCATTTACACTCATGATAGCATGAGATAAAATAGCTGTACTTAATGCTAAATAATTTGAATTATTTTCGACAAATGCGTCTTCGGGTTTTTTATTTTCGATTTCATTTAGGGCATCGCCAAACTCTTTATAGATTGCACTTAGTTCAATTGCGCTAAGCGTCCTAAGACTAAATGAGACTTTCTGTATCTCAATTTCATCTTCAATTCTTCCTAGTTCTAATAACTGAAGTAAGTTATTTTTTGGCATTTCTTGTTCTTGATTATTTGGGTTTGCTTTTCCAAATGAATTGTGGGTTATTTCCATGTGTGTTGCTCCTTTTCTTTTGAAAAGAAAGCGTTATTACTAGAAAAGGTAGGTTTAGTTAGAAAATGCTGCATCAATAATTCCAGATGCATCCATTGTCCCACGAAAACTTCCTTTATCCGTGTTACGCTCTCTTTCTTCAATTTGATAGTTGATGCCACGAGCGCCACCTTGTGCGGCGTTTTCGGCATTCCTTGTTGTGCTTACATCTTCAGCCCATATTGTTGCATCTTGAGCAATAATATAATCGTCAGCCTTATATGTAACACTTATACTCTGAAACCAACAGTTAGTAAACTTATGTATTACAGATAACGAATCGTCACCAGCAGTTCTATCAATTACTAAAATCTCGAAAGGTATTCTTTGAGATTTAACATTTACAAAGCCTCTGGCAAATGCTTCTGAAACACTTAGTTGATCAAAAACAATCCTGTTAACACTAAGGTCAACTTCAGGGGCCTTATTTGGCGCAATTTCTAAAACACCATCAAGCCCGATCTCCTTTACTCTTACTAATCCTCTGTTTTGCTTCACTCCTAAGTTTTGAATTGCTCCAACTGTTTCTGTTCCAGCCTTGATAATTATCTGTGTAGATAATCCAGTTGAAATCTTTGAATTTAATGTTGAGCCTGTTATTGGGTAGGATACCATTGTAACTCCTCCTAATTATTGATATTTTTACGTTTTAAATTGTAAATTTTTAAGTCTTTCATCCAGTTCATAATAACTGGAACCTGCCCATTCCCCTTAAATTCTAAACAAAAACAATTCGTTTTTCTTGTTTGAATTTTGGGATTTCCAACAGAAACACTTTCTTTAATTGAGCGTTTTATCCATTTTAATATTTCTATGTTTCCTGAAACAAATACAAGTCTATAATTATTTTCAGAAGAACTAATACTTCCATCACCATCAAAATACCCACTTATATAATATCTTATTAGACAGTTGGGTATTCTATGTGGTGCTTCTAATATTAAAGTTTTATTAGGTATAATATTAAAATTATTTTTAAGATCATTTATCACTTGCTTTGATCTTATTCCTAAATGACAATATTTGTGCCCTCTTCTTTCTCTATAATAAAAATGTGGTTTTCTTCCTAAGAATTCACAAAATTTAATTAATTGAATCTCGTCTTTTATATTTAATTCTATTGATAGAGTTCCATTGCTAATACAACCATCTGCTGCGATAAAACCAGCCCAATAGCAAGATTCTGGTGTAAATTCTGAAAAAATATTATCATCAAAATCAAATTGTCTTTTAAAACAATTTCTTCTCATTTTTATGCCATTTTCTTTCAATCTTCTTAAAACTGTTGGCTTAGAAATTTTAAATTCTTTTGCTATTTTTACAGAAGAAAAACCTGTTTTATAGAGTTGGCAAATTTTTTCGTTATTTAAAATAATCTTTTTTGGCATTTATATTTGCCCAGGACCAAAATTTTTGCCGCCAGAAGCCTTAGCTTCAGTTATTATTGGGTCAACGCCCAATGATTTACTAAATGTTGATCCAGCAGAATTAAATCTTCCGGGTATTCCTCTAGTGTCAGTTTTTCTCTCTATCGTGTCAAAATCGTATCCAACACCTCTTATTCCGCCTGTTGCCGCACTTTCTCCCATTCTTGATGTTGTTATCCTCAAACAATCAACCGAGGCAGATTCAGTAATTAGATAATCATCTGATTTATATGGCTTAGTTAACTTGGTAAACCAACAACTATGAAGTGTGTGAACTACCGCCAAGTTATCATCGCCTGGCTGTCGATCTATTATTAGAATATCAAATGGAATTCTTTGTGCTTGTAAATTAAAGAAGCCTCTTGAAAATGCTTCTGTCATACTCAATCCGTCAAAAACTATTCTTGTTACATCAGCAGTTACTTCAGCAGCATTTTTAGGATGATTCTCCACAAATCCATCAGTTCCTATTTCTTGCCATTTAACAGTGGGTCTTGACTGATCAATGGTTATGGCCTGTAAGGCTCCAACTGGATTATTACCAACTTTTATTGTTATAAGTGTTGAAAGCCCAGCAGTTATTTTCTTATTTAACGAAGAACCTGTTATCGGATATTCTGCCATTTATACCTCAAAAATAATTATAATGCAAAAGCATCTAACAAAGCATGAATATTAGAAATATTATCTAAGTTATCTAGAACCTGATTGAATGCTCTAATACCAACAATTAGATCTGCGATTTCTCTTTTTTCAATTTCTAAACGATCTGAGTCTAATTCGCCCGATTCTTTAATATACTCTTGCTTAATTTCTTCCAATGCATTACCTTCAAATGCTTTTAATAATACAGAATTTCTCAATTTTTCTAATTCATTAAATAAGGGTGTAATGTCCAATGATTCTTTCCTAGGTAACTCACCAAACTCGCCATCAGTATATCTTTTTTGAAGATCATCTAGTTGAGTTTTTTCTCTTTTTTCCCTCTCAACTTCTTCCCAAAAATCGTCTTCCATGCTAGCCTTTTTTAGAATTTTATACATCTCATTTTCTATCTCATTTTTCATTTTTGAAATTTCCTTTATTTTAAAAGATTTTTTAGCACAAAAATATCCTCGACATTTTCATCTAAAAAGTTTTTAATTTTATAATCAAGGGCGTGGCAATCTTTGTTAAGATCCATAATCTTACTACGTAAATCATCAATATTTTTGCCGTTATTTTTGATTATTTCTCCCAATTTTTCTACTCCTACTTCTTCTAGTATCTTAAAAACTAAGCCAAGGTATTTTACACTTTCTCCGACTTCATGAATTAAAGACATGGCAGCATCTTGGCTTGGTTGATATCTCTTCCCCATAGGATCTTCTTGATTCTTTCTTTTATATTTTTTTTCAAGCATTATTGCTTTTTTTAGAATTTTACACATCTCATTTTCAATCTCTCTTTTCATTTAAAAAACTCCTTATGTAGTTAATAGTCCCACACTGACATCGATAAAAATCCAATTAACTGGATAATTAGGTTGTAACTCAACAGTTACATTCCACTGTCTTGGATCAACAGGATCCCTTGCTATGGTAAGATTTCTAAAATCTGTAATAATTCCTTCTGAGATAAAAGCATTAATTGTTCCAATTGCCAAAGCAGTTAATGAAGGAACTAGTGTTGGGTCTTCTGGCTGTCCAACAAATGATAGGAAGGTTGACCTAAATACTTGAGCCACTCTATCTTTGATGAACACAATACTTGGCTCTTCTTCTTCTGCCAAGCCACTTGATGTTGTGGTTTTACAATGCATCATTCTTCCGCCACCAGTAACTGGTTCAACCAATGTGATTCCAGCTTGTCCAAGTTGATCTTGAACAACTCTAGTATATACCTTAGAATTTGGAATAGTAAAACCAGACAATGTTTTATATGTTCCCGGCATCGCGATATTTGTTACTCCACTAAACCAACCACCTAAAGCAGCGGCCATCCAGAAACCATCAATTGTAGTTCTTGTTCCACTAATTACTCTCCAGATTTGATCTGGATACATATAAATTACACGAAATGAAGAACCAAAACTTGCAGAAACACTATAATTCGTTAAGTCTTCAGTGTTTCCAGCTAAAATTTCTGCAGCAGAGTCTCCTTGAATTCCCTCAAGAACTCCCAAATCTTCAACAGCAGTATTTGATGTTCCAAGAACATTAGCAGTAGTTAGTCCACTAATTGCTCCCATGATCATTAGTCTTTCTTTTTTATAATATGATGCTGACATTCTCTCGCAATGGACTCTTAATGCTTGCTGTATGGCACTATAAGTTTGAGTTGGAAATGCAGTTACAATAGAAAGGTCTTGAGTTTCCAATTTAGAAATCGCAGTTGACCAGTTTGAATCATAAAAATCATAATCATTTTCATCAATATAAGTTACCTTCAAGCCTCTTTGGGCTGGAAGAGCAAGATCTGTTGTTAATAGAACTCTTTGTGATGTTCCCGTAGATGACAATAATTGCCATTGTACAGAAGTCTCACTGACAAATGCTCCAATACTTCTTGTTAATACAATTGTATTTGCATCAGTCACAGAAGAAATAGCAAATCTACCAGTATTTGCTGCTAAAGCATTTTGAAAATCTATACTTTTCCCTATATCATTGGCATCAAATGTTTGCGAAGGAATTCTAACACTACATGTTAGCCCAGCAAGAATTGGTGTAATTACAGCATCAAATCCGTTTAATTCTATTTTATCATCTGACACAACAGTATAACTATATGTGTAACTTGAAACTGCTGGGTTCATAAAAGCAGCCATTAAGTTTACTGAGCTTCCAGTATCTTCATAATTGGAAAAAGCTGTTGTAATGCTTGATCCATAAAATTGAACCGCATTGGGGAAAATTTGTGTTTCAGTACCCGAAGAATTTAAAACAAAGAAGTTAATAGATGTTCCCTGTTTTGGCTTGCCAGGTGAAGTAATATCAAAAATTAAATCATCGGCAGTTGCGCCGCCACTTGCTCCACCAAGTCCAGTTGTTGCGTCATATGCTGGTAATACTGTTTCAGTTGTTCTTCTTGGTAAAGCAGGTTTTGCTTGAACAGCCATAATTGATGGCGCTCCATTCTCATAAGCTATTTGTGCGGCTAGTGAAAGGGTATTTGCCTCACTTGCTTGGCCGTGTTTTGCAAATAATTGAGAAGGCTCAGTAAAAGATTCCGGATCTTCTAAATCTATAGTGGCAATATAACTTGCAGTAAGCTGATCACGATTTTGTAATACTCTGCTGGCAACATTTATAGTATAAAAGTCTCCTGCCTGAAATACAGCATTAGGGGCTAAGTTAAAAATTGAAAAAGATAATATACCATTATTAACAGCATAACCATCACTCTGCCATTGATAAACTTGCCCATATGAATCTACTTGCTGGCCAGATACACTTCCGGTCGCAGTAAAGGTTGCTTGTCCACGAATTGGATTTCCATTACCATCTTGTATTGTGCTAATACATTTAACAGTCCAAGTTTCTCCAGGAGCATTAGCATCTTGTACACTGATTGAAGAAAGATAACCATCTCCCCTATTACTCGTTGATGCTAAATATTGGCTTCCACCCTGATATTCTAGTGAAGCCCCCTGTAGTTCTATTCTACCTAGAGTAGTATCAACTCTTGCGTCATATACATCATCAAAAGTTGTTGTAACATCAATTGTTTCTTCCAAAACATTTAATTGTTGGCTATTTAAATATAACTCTGTTCTTCCAGAAACAAGATTTGTGTTAGCAAATGTAAAATATCTACCATAGCCATCACTTGATGTTGCGACAGTAGTATAATCTGGCTTAAAGCCATCAGCTCCGCCACCTTGGGCAGATTCTATAATAGTTTCTTCTCTTGCTCCTTCTCCTATAATCGCCAAAGTTCTTATACCACCGGGGATAGATAAAGCCCTTTGTAGTGTGCGAACACGAGATATTGTAGTTGGTTGAATATAACCTGATATTCCTGGAAAGTTTGCCATTGTTTAAAATCCTCCTGTGAACATAAAAACTCTTCAAGAATATGTGTTATTATTAATAGAACTTTTAGGATTGATAAATAAAATCTTACACTTAAAAAAAGCCATAAAAGATACTATTAATAAATGAATATAATAATATGAAATGTTTAAATTGTAAAAAAAAGATACCATCAAAAATTAAAGTAAAAAATAAAGTTATCAGACTTACTTCTAGAAAGTTTTGTACCGAATGTTCACCTATAGGATCTAGAAATACTAGGCAATATATTATAGAAACTAACAAAAATGAATCATATTGCCCAAGATGTGAAGAAGTTAAACAAGTTGACGAATTCTATAATATTAACAATAGGATTGCCTCTTATTGTAAAATATGTCAACACAAAGTTAAGAAAATAAAAGCAGAGGAAAAATTACACACCTTGGTTGAAATGAAGGGCGGATCTTGTTGTGATTGTGGATATATTTTCCCAATACCTGTTTTCATGTTTTACAATGGGGAAAAAAGTTTCCCAATAAGTAAAATACAACATTTGTCTATAGAAAAGTTGACAGAAAAACTGAAAGATTATTTTTTGCTTTGTAAGAATTGTAAAACCATTAGAGAATGGGCAGATATGTCTTAAAAATATTTTTTATGATAATATCAATTGATCAGTCACACTAGAACCATTGAACCCAAAATCTACATTAAAAAGGCCATACTCAAAACAAAAGTTTATGACTTCTGTTAAATTACTAATTGGTGCCTCTCTTCTCCACTCTGAATAACAATCAACATTTATAGACTGTATATAAACATTATCATTGGCGTATTTTTCTTCAGATTCAGCCCCCAAAGATACACTTTTAATAAACAATCCAGCCTTATGTAATTTTTCTCTTGCAACATTAATTAAAAATACAGAAACTATATCGGCCAATTCTTCTCTGTCAGGAATACTCTCGGCAGATATTTTTACCTCAAATGTCTGATCCCAAGCACCAGCCATAACCTTATGGGTGGGGACTTTCACATAAGACTCATTTCCATAACCGTCCATCACCAAATCAACACGATATTTTGTTGTTTGGTCATTCTGATTAAAACTTACAGGTTTATATCTGGCACTTGAATGTCTTATTGTTATTGATGGCCAATAACGTTTATCCATTCTAAAGATGTCTCCAATATGTATCCTAGTCGTTCTATCTTCTTGAATATCAGGAGGTAAATCTGTAACATTGGGCGTTAAAGGAAATCCATAAGCATTCGTTCTATATGTGTAGATTGTGTCTTGCCTAAAATGCTCCCTCAAAGTATCTATTAAAAGATTCTTACCTTGAGCAACTGCTGTTTGAGACACAAAGTTATATAGGTCAAATAAATCTGTATATACCCTATGTGAAGTTGATTGAACCATTAAATTCTAACCTCTTTGTCATTTAACTCTATTTCAAAATTAATATTTTTGTCAATTTTTGGTTTTTCGTTTATATAATGCGCCGTATATTTTCCTGGAGGCAGAAAACTAAAATATTGTCCCGCCTTATTTGTTTTAGTAGTTTTAATAATGTTATTTCTTATATCATATATTTGGACCACAACACCACCCAGTCCCTTGTCTTGATCATTTTTAATTTTACCAACAACCCTAATATTCTTAGCAACTTTTTCCTTAGGCTCTTCTACTTTTGGCATCTCTTGAGGAGTTTCCATAACAAAAGACTCCTTCCTTTTTTCTTCAGGGATTGTTTTAAGCAAATCCTCTTTTTCTCTTAATTCTTTAAGTATTAGTAAAAGTGCCTCTTCCAAATTAACCATTCTTGTACTTAAAGCTTTTTGTCCATTATATAATTCCGATAAAAGATCAAAAGCCGACTTTTCTTCCATGTTTTCTCCTTATAGTATATATGTTACTCTAGCTCCACGAAAAGTTATTGGACCTGTAAATACAGCTCCTGGATAAATAACAACTGTATATATAGCATCTGTTTGCATAACTTGAGTAGCTCCCAAGTCCAGAGTAATTATGTTTGCAACAGGAGCAGTTGGGTAAATGAGTGTTGCTCCAGTTGTGCCAGCATCAGTCCAAGTTGTCTTATGTAGCGCAGCAGATATATCTCCAACAACAGCATAACTCACACTTACTTCTACTTTTGATATTATTGCGCCAGTAGGAATATCAGCATTGGTAAACTCTATATTTAATACCTGTGCCGCAACACCAGCAGCATTAACAAGAATTGGTTTTTCATAACCTGTGCCTACACCTGCAAGGAAGTGTGCCCAATTTAGTCCAGGACCGAAAATAGTTCGTGATACTGGAAGAATGGCATAATATGTTTGTTCCTTATTAAATAGATCAACATTATTTGCGCCAGCATAGCCATCAACAGCTCCACCAGATCTAGTACCAGTTCCAATACTTGCTGGTGCTGTAATTGTAGGACCAACAATATTATTGTTAATAATATTACAATTATTACTATCTACTTGTATGGGAGCATTTGCGGCACTGTTAAAATCTGCGCCCCAAATTGAATTATTAGAAATAATCATTTGCGCCATATCGACATAAAGAGCACTAAAGTTAGTTGCGCCATCAAAATCAAAAATATTATTTGATATTACTCCATATCCAAAACCTGTTATGCTGACTAAATGGCCAGCAGGAGCACCTTCTGATGAGTAAAATTGGTTTCCAATAATTCGTAAAAGATATGTGCTCGCATTCCTCACTCGCAATATATTAACCGCGCTATCTACAGTTTCTAATACATTATCAATAATAGATATTCTAGCACATTCGTCATCAGCATCGGCAATATCTATAGCATTTCTAGAATTTAATATATGATTACCTCTAATTGTTGCCTTAGATGTTTTTAATAATCTAATTCCCTTTTGTATCGCAGCAAGACCTGAAAAATTTTGTAACTTATTGCCTACAATATCTACATAATAATGATCAAAAGAGGCACTGCCACTATTTCCATAAAATATTCCAAGCCCGAATCCCTGATTAGTGGCTGATGTATTTATGAGCATATTGTTTTTAATATTAGTAAATACACTGGCAGTATCTATATAAATCATTACCCTGGTGGCAAGTGGAACACTTGATACAAATGATGAAATAATATTATCTGTCATATTTATTCTAAAAGCAGAATTAATTTTTATAGCATTGCCAGTTGTATTTAACGTCGTAAATCTCATTTGATTATGATGAATGCTTCCATTTGAAACATAATTTAATAAAATGCCATAATCAAAACAATCTTCAAAATAACAATTTGATATGTCAAAAATTGAGGCAGTTGAACTATTTGTTATTGCCGTTCCACAATTTTTAAAATTACAATCTTTTATGTTTAAGCCAAAAAATTTGTCTACAACAATACCAAAAAAATCTGCACTTTGTGAAGGATATGTAAAAGAACATCCTTCTATTTTTAAATCATCAACATCGGCAGTACTACTTCCAATGAAACCATTAGACATGTCTGTTACGCTTGGAGCCGCCGCAGCCTCAAAAGCAATATTTTTAATAGTACAACTGTCCTGAGGAAGTAATACGGCAGTACCAGCAGTATTATTTGTGACAGTTATCTTTGAGCCAAATCTTGTATCACCAACAAGAGTTATACCATTAGGCAATGTAGTAGTCCCAAGATCAGAAACATTATATGTTATATCCCCTCTTATTCTTATTGTTTTAGCCATTGGTAAATTTGCTAAAGTTGCATTAATCCAGTTAGCTGCTGCCCCTATTGTGGCAAAATTCCCACATGTGTCATCATCTCCAACAATAAGTTCTATCTTATCATCTAAATTATTTACAAATCTTTTATAATCTGTAATTGCGTCAATAGACCCAGCAGTTACGGCAACTTGGGCAATCATAGTTTTATCTTCGCTTATAATAATTTCTGCAAGCGAAGGAGTATAATTAAATTCTCTATTATCAATGAGAAAATTAAATTCTCCATTATTATCTACAAATAAATTATAAGTAACTACACCGGCAACATTTGGGATATTAATAGTTTTTGTTCCTACATTCTTAACAGACCCATCAACTAAAATCTCTCCACCATAGGCATCAATAGACGTTGACCCTTGAGGCGCAACATTAAATCCATATATAATGCCATTTCCTCTTATTCTTGATAACGGATAAGAAGTATAGTCTCTTATAAAATCTGTTCTAACATCTGCTCTTCCAATAGTTCCAAAAAGTCTACTATCAGTTAAACTAGTAAATGTAGTTAAATTATAAAGAACGGTTCCTGTTTGAAGATGAAACTCTTCACTAATTCTATCTTCCACATCACAATCTAAAATACCATCAAAAGCACCAAGTGGAGTTATTACCTGAACTTCGATATATGCTGTTCTTGAATTATCATAAAGTCTAAAAATTTTTCCAATTGGAGATGCCGGAACATCTACAGTTGGTCCTTCAGTTCCCGGAGATAAGCCTACGAGAACTCCGACTGGCTCTCCCAATTGTAATGTGTCTTCAGAAACATCATAAACAACTCTTACAGTGTTTTTAGTAAAATTTCTAGAAACGGCAATAATGCTCACTTTATCTGCGAGCGTTTGGCCAACAACGACATTATCAGTGTATTGTACTCTTGGAGCTCCTCTAAAATAAAGAGTATCGTCAGTTTTTGAAATATCAACATATGTTTCATAAAGAGTTCTTGATGTTGCGGGAGCATCATAAAAAGTATCAGCATAAACTTTTATTGTTGCACTATTACCAATAAACCCTGCAGCATTTATGACTGTAATAACATTATTTATAATGCTAGAAACTAAATATGTGCCATCATCTGTTCCATTTACGACTCTTACAAGACTACCAATAGTTACTCCTAATGATAAAGGCGTTGTAGTTACAAAAGTTATAGTTGCTCCTCCAGGCGCTAAAGTTGCTGTTTCATCAATTAGCAACGACATACCTACTCCCTCATAACCATCAACATAAGTTTTTCTTTCTGTATGAGTATACCAAGTTACTCCTTCAGAAAATCCCAGCGCAGCCCATGCAGAATTAGATGCTGGCGCTGCAATTCCAACATATCCATCTTGTAATGGTTCATCTAATGCAATTCCAATCTCATTTTCATATAAAAAAGCAACTAAAGGAAGATTCTGATCTACAAATTCTGTATTCATAGTATTAACTATGATCTGTGGGGCCCAATCTTCTGCTGTTGATATGGCAGCTAATCTTGTCTCTAAATCAAACGTATAAGTCCCAGTACTCCAATCAATTCTTATATTTTCAACTGAACCATTTGCAATAAGACCGGGATTTAAACCACTTCCAACAACATATGGGGCTCCAGGATGAACAAGAGTTACAATTTTTGGAGCGCCAAGAGTTCTATCTTTTATAACATTGGCCAATACTGAGGGCGAAGATACTTCTTCTGTATTTCTATAAACAGTAACAGTGGCAGCAGCAATTAAATCTGCTGGCAAAGATCCCTGAATATATACAAAATCAAATAGGCCAACAGTATCAATTCTATCAACCTTAAAAACATAAGTAGATGCTCCATTTAAAATAACAATAACATCATCCCGCTGAATATTACTAAATCCTACAGGAGGTGCCGTATATCTAATAAATTTATATCCAACTGTTTGAAGTTCAATGGCTGCTGACGCTACAACAGTAACACCATATTGTGTATTATTATAAAATGTTTCTTGCGTATTTAAGATACCGTTGCTATGTTGCCTATCCCTATGTCTAGTAAGTTCTCTCATTTCTAAATGATCAAGAGACTCTAAAACTTCTTGTACATCATTTCCTCTTGCGCTAAAGAAAGTTGTATCATCGGCAGATATAGAGGCTGCTGTGTGAGCACCTATTTCAGTTGTTGGATTGATTCCATGAGCAATATGTTGATTTAATCTGTTAAATATATCTGAAAGAATACCTTGAGCATTATAACCATCATATGGTGCCAGATATCCATCAATATCTGATGTGCGATGTCTACCAAAACTACTTGGAATACTTGTGTGTTGGGCCAAATTACTTATGTCTTGTGCGACTTGTTGAAATAAAGTATTAACACGAACTCTGAGAGTATCAATCCAAGTTTTTAATTGTGTTGTTCCAAAATCAAGATCGAGTTTAACTTCTTCAATTCCAGCATTATTTCCCACATGAGCATTTACAATTGGAGAACCAGACCAAAGCGTTGTTATTGCTGAAGCTTTTAAATTTCCATTAACGTCAAGCGACTGATTAAGTCTTGTAACCAAATCAGTTGCTGATCCATGTACATTTATACCAAGGATTCTCTCTATTGCGAAAACCGCATCTCTTAATCCGTTTATTGCGCTTCCGCCGATTTCTGTTATATTGTCATCAATTCTAGGAATTTCCACATCACTATTAAATCTTGATGGATAAGGACTAGTCATTTTATTAACCTCTCTTTTTTATGCTTCTGCCTCTTCTTTATTTTCAAATTCTTCATCAGAAGCCACATCGGATTTTTTTTCTTGAATAATTGTTCTTATGTGAGTATCTTCAACTGTACCGGCACTAATTTCTGCTCTGTTTTGCCAAGAGTTACCTGCTATATATGCAGATATTACTAGACTTACTACTGTTACCCATTCTGCACCAGATAAAATCTTTAAGGCTACTCCAAATATTCCTACAATTGGTGGAATAAAAGCACCAAGAGTTGCCATAATAATTATAAGAATAACTAACATAAACTTTCTAGATTGCATTTTTTCTTTAAATTTCATTTCCAACTCCTAAATTATATTCCATTCATAACCATCATTCATTAAAGTATATGATGTATATTGAATATTTGTACTTAAATTGGCCGCACCATCTATTTGCCTTCCTCCATATCCTTCTATAATCATATTATTAGCAGAAATATCTGTCTTTTTAAATATTAATGAAGATCCACTCATTAATGATTCATTTTCAGGCAACGTAATTGTGACATTCCCCAATGCCGTATCTACTAACGTGGCCCCATAACCATCAGCCTCTAACAAAGAAACACTTCCCTGTATTGTATTAAAAGAATATGGGGTTAATTGCCCAGCATATGTTACTAAAGCCTCGGCACCTAACATAACTACTTTTGTTCCTTCAGCATTATTTATAAATGAGCGAAACTCACCACCTTGTAAATTATATCTTACGTCTGTAACAATTTCATTAATATCTACATTAACAGAATCAGAAGTTACATAAACTCCTGTCTGGTTATTTCCCACACCTTCGATAGAACTTACTCTTCCACTAATTATACCAGAAAGTTGAGCAATACCATATGAATTTGATCCATTTAAATATATAGATCCTATATCAATTATTGTATGACCCAATCCAACAATCAATGATCCTATTGCAAATCCATTATTGTCAACAGTGATTTTATTACACTTAATATTTAAAACTTCATTAGTGCCAGAATCTAAGTTTAAAAATCCAACAGATTGACCCTGAAGTCTTACTGAGTCAACTTCAACTATAGCATCATCTGTTAAGCTTGCTGAATTATTTCTTAATACTGCTCCAACATTATTACCAGGGTTAATTTGTCCAAAAACAATTTTTGAATTACTGTTTATTTTAACAGCATAGTCTACACCAAATATTCCATTGGGCGTAGATAAAATAGCATTTGGAGCGTAGACATTTATATATTGAGGGATATCTAAAAATTCAGTATATGTGCTATTGTCTAAACAAACAAGTGTAAATTCATCACCAGAGCCATATCCCTCTATTGCGTTAATAGCATCTGTGAAATTATTAAATCGTGATCCAATATCATAACCATCAAACATATTTGGGGCAGGATATCCACCAGCACCAATATAAACTATATTATTTTGTGCGGCTCCTCTAAGACCAACCATTCCATTTTGTGTTAGTAATGTTTCACCCCCAATTTCATCTAAGTGTGCTAGCTCTACAATGCCATCATCTAAAGAACCATATAAAAAAGAAGTTCCCAGTTCTTGGAATGGGGGAACTGACATTTGCTCTATGAGCAATCCCTCTTTGGCAATAAGATAGCCGTCTGCACTTACGTCACCACTGCCATTAACATTGCCAGTAGGATTTATGTCCCCGCCACATCCTATATTTCCATTAGTATCTATATTTCCTTGTACATAAATATCATTGCCTATATTAGCATCATTATCTACAGTAAGATCAACTTTTACTCCCAAAGAATTGTCGAAATTTGCATATCCATCAACATCTAATTCACCAGCAACCC
>Ga0209756_1001128_pt1 | contig 25138 bp, 19 predicted proteins | sample ETNvirenome_6_85_FD_184071 | JGI IMG/M metagenome (GOLD analysis project Ga0209756, IMG submission 184071) | Marine viral communities from the Pacific Ocean - ETNP_6_85 (SPAdes) (version 3) | ecosystem: Environmental > Aquatic > Marine > Oceanic | place: Pacific Ocean | collected 2013-06-19 | reverse complement strand
CGTAAGCTTCCTACCAAGGGCAGACGACAGCCACAGCTACGAGGTTGCTCCTTACGAGGAGATAACCAAAGAAGAGTACTCCACGTTTCCCAGAACGAAACCCATCGACTGGGAATCAGTAGTGGAATATGACGACAACACGGTTGGAAGTCAGGAACTGGCTTGTACCGGGGATAAGTGTGAAATATTATGAGTAACCCATATTGCAGATTTAATCACGGTAAGATGTTACAGACTCGCGGAAAATTCTCCAAAAGAGATGGTGGGCTAAGACAATACTACCATTGCCGAAACTTTGACTGTAGTTACACCGCGCTTGAGCCTAGAGTTGATGCCAAATTTTTTAAAGAGTTCGGGGATGACTACTATGAAAAAGAGAGTCGGGAGGGGGATGAAGATGATGATTGGGAGATAAACAATTACGGAATTGATCCAGAATTAGGTGGTCGTTATGGTATTGACTTTGATGATGAGGTCGGGTTTAGAGATTAAGATGACTGCTGTGAAAAAGAAACAGAAATGGAACGGGGTTCCCCCAAGATACTGGGATTGCTACAAAAATGAAACCAAGGAGGAGCGGAAAGAAAGGCTGAGAATTTACCATCTTAGCTGTCCTAACTGGCCTAACTGCGACATAGAAGGATGCGGTAGAGATGGCGGTGGTATTCCGGGTTATAGGGATTAGACTATGAACCTAATGATTATCCCTGATGCCCACGCGCACCCTGACTACAACAACGAAAGGTTCAGAGCGGTAGGTCGGTTACTCATGGAAGAGCAGCCTGAGTGCGTTGTTTGCTTAGGTGATCTAGCTGACCTGCCGTCTCTGTCCTCTTATGATCGAGGTACAAAAGGGTTCGAGGGTAGAAGGTACAAAAAGGACGTTCAATCGGCTATCGAGGGCCAAGAACTATTGTTCGAGGAGATGAACCGATTCAACGCCAGAAAAAGAAGGAACGGCAAGAAGCAATATAGGCCACGCTTAGTGATGTGCTTAGGCAACCATGAGGATAGGATTACTAGAGCCACAAATTCACAAGCTGAGTTAGATGGGGCAATAGGTATCCAAGACTTGCAGTATGAGGGGTTCGGGTGGGAAGTCATCCCCTTCAAGAAGTGCGTCACAATAGAAGGGATCGCCTTCTCGCACTATTTCACTACTGGTATCTCTGGGAGACCAATCTCTAGTACCCATATCGGGCATACACTGGTCACTAAACTTCATTGCTCTGCCGTCCAAGGTCATTCGCATTTATATAATCATGCAGAACATACCAGACCGGACGGGCAAAAGATATTTGGTTTGTCTGCGGGTTGTTTCTCTCATCCTGATTACTCTGAAAGTTGGTGTATGGATACTGAGCATCAGTGGTGGAGAGGGGTTGTAATGTTAGAAGACTTAGATGGGGAAGGTTACTACGATGGGGTCAGGACAGTAACGCTACGGAAGATCATGAAGAAATATTCGTAATACTTTTCACGCAGCCTCTGGGGAAGGCTGTAATTCCAGACCAAGCACCCTTCTCATCTTTAGTGTGGGCTACCTTAACCACATCTTTATCCTTCTGAATTAGATATCCTATCGTTGTTATCACTGGCGGATTAACTTCATCAGGCTTCTCCCATCCCGAAGTGCCTAGTATGTCTCGCCACTCTACCGTGACAAGGCGGGGTTTTTTCATCTGTCAAAAGTTTCATCCATCTTGTTAATAAGTTTTGTTCTCAACTCCATCATCTTTTCCTCAAGGCGGTCAACCCTATCATCTATTATATCTGACCTTAGTATTCTGTTCCGGCGCAACTTGTTTCTTTCTTTCTGAAGTTTTGTAATGCTGCCGACAATATTTTTTCTAAAGTCTGCTAACTTATACAATTTATAATCGTCGCTCTCTTTAAAGTTCGTGTACTCTTTCCCTGTTCCGTACACTTCTTTCATTCCCTTCTCCATACCCACGGCAGTCGAGATTAACTTCTCATACACAGCAAACTTATCATATCTATACCTATTCTTGCTTGCCTTCTCGTCAAACAGGAATCTTCTGGCGAACGGAACCTTGTTCCATTTAATCTCCCCAGTCGGGTGCGTTATCTTTCCGGGTCCGATTGACAACACTAAATCTGTTGTCCTTTCCACAAACCTGCCAGCACCACCGGCTGCTGTCTCCCAGATGAACTCAAAGATGTCTGGAGGAATGCTTATTAAGCCCGGCTTGATCTGGTTTCCTCCAGAGAGGGCATTCAATCCACGGGATATTCCTTTAGTGATGGGGCCAGTTGACCCCCAGAATCTCTCTGATGGTGGGTCAGAAGAACCCCATACCGGGTCTTTGTATATAGGCTGACCAAAGTAACTCTCGTTCATAGCGAGGTCTACAAGAGGATCAGCAAAGGTCGGGGAGACTGCCGACAGCGTAGCCCTGAATAAGTTATCACTGCTTCCAAATGAGAAAGGCATGAATGATTCAGCAGACGATGACATAAGATGCATGGTTGCTCGACCCGGATTGGTATGACCCATCATAAGGGCTGCTAATGTATCTCCCATTACATGGAAGACATTGTAACCATATGGAAGCGGAATCTTAAAGAAGGTGTCAAACCCCGGAAGGTAGATATGGGCCTGACGACTTCTCGATCTCAAGTCAATCTGGCTATACCGATTAATCCCATCCTCATCATCACCAGCCAAAACTGCATTAAGAATTCCCTGAGCAAAACCAAAGAGCATGATAGAGCCAGCCAACTTCTGCACACGGGTGAAGCCTGTCTTTCCTCTGGGCCTACTGAAGAGAGCCTGAAACAAACGAGCAGTACCCTGAACTGAAGCGTTGAAGAATAGATAGAGAGCGTTCAGCGCAGCACCCTTCTCGCCTTTCTGCGAAAAGTTAACTGTTAAGTTCTGAGCAATGTGAACAGCCTTGCGAATAGCCTGTCCCTCAGTCATTCCAGCTGCTAGAAAAGCTTTCTTAGCGTGGTGGTAAACAGCAAGACGCATCGTGTTCTCCACAACAGCGTTGTAGTCACTTATAAAATCAAGGGTCTTCTTAAAAAATCTCTTTGCCCCGCCAACTTTCGTATCTTTAACGTGGTCATTGAATGATTTCTCGAAATCTCTTACGTCTTTAAAAGCAAAGAAATTAATCCTGCCACCATGCTGAGAAAATTCAGATGCTTCCGCAGAATACTCAGTGTCTGTCCTGCCGTCCCTCAAAAAATGTTTCAAGCCTATACCTGCTGGCTTGACGCTTTTCAAGACTGCTCTGCTCAAACCTTCTATGTCTTTGAACTCAGCTACTGTTTCCTTTAGACCCTCCAAGTTTCCTAATGCAGTCTGCAAGTCAACCGTAAAGTTTCTAAGAACGAACTCAGGGTTTATAGAGGTGTGAATTGCGCTAAAGTATCTATTGAGTTGGGATGTTAACTGCAGGAATACTCCTGAGTCTGTCATGTTAGAGCGATTAAACGCTTGCCCCAGTCTCTTGTCCTTGACTAGGATAACCCACTCCTCTCCATTAATCTTAAAGTGTATGTTATGATCAGGATCAGTTTGCTGTTTTGGTATAAGGTCTAGAAACAATTTCCCAGAGGGGTCTTTATGCTTTTTGTAATCCTCCAAGGGAACAACCATTGCAAAATCTTTATAGTTTTCCTCATTGTCCCAGATAAGATTTGCAAATGACATGACCACTAGATTTTTTTCGATTCTGTCTATCTCATGATCCGTCTGCATAACTGACCAAGCCCATATGTTTTCTGGGATACTCTGACGACCCCGCGCTCTCTTGGATTCAACGCCACTTACCCCTAACTTGCCGGGACCAAGAGGCTGTTCAAAAAACTGGTCAGCAACTATCCTTTCCTGACCACGCAGGGGGACATAGGTATCTTTGTAGCCATCATCATTGTAAGCTTCTAACTGCTCAGGAGTCATGGTCTTGAAGTCCAGAAGACCAGCCTCTAGTTGGTTATTAAGATTGTATTGATTGATCATGTAAACCTTTTGAGCAGCTATTTCTAGGTGCTTCCAAGCGTCACTTGTCTCATCCCCGACCTTGGCATGGAGTTTTTCAAGTTCAGCCTCGACTGACATGTAAGCTTCTTCACCCGCCTCTGGGTTTTCATCCCTGTATGCTTGGGCTTGTTCCTTCGTGTCAAACAAGCCAGATGCATTCGGCACTTGTGCTTCTTTTGCTTTCTTTGCTCCAAGCCTGTTTCTGTGGGGAGCATGAGCCGTGTACAGATACCAGAACAAGTCATCTCCATCAAACTCATTTCTATACTCGTACATGTAATCAGCGAGTGGCTCAACGTACTCCTTATGGAATCTATCTCGCCAGTCATTTACTTTATTCTTGTAGGCTCCATGAAAAAGGGAAGGAGAGTTGTCATCGGTTACAGTTCCTCCGCGTATCCGGGTTGACTCCTCCAGCAGTGTAAAGATATTGAAATAATCTTTCATCCACTTTATAAACTCAGGAGCGATATATACCTGAAACCTTTTCTTTCCAATCTTCCTTACTCTGTAATGTATGAGAGGCCGTTTTAAGATTGCTTCCCCCTCTTTGGGAGCGGTGACATCTCTAAAGACTATGAAGTTCTCCCAGAGCCTTCCCGCCGGAGGGACATCTCGATCAAACCAATCGCTTACAAAGCCTGTGTCCATATGGATATCACCGATATCACCACCCATCTTATTAACCAAGCTAGCTTTAGCGTCATGCTCTGAGGAGTTGTGTCCAAAGTCGCCAGAGTAGAGGTAGGTTCCCAAGAAGTTAGCTGTAAACATTGCATCCCCACTCGCTGCAAGTTGAGCATGTTTCCTAGCAGTAGCTTTAGCAAAGACCAGAATGTCAGCAGCGCCAACTCTGGTGGGGGAAACCCATAGCTTGATACGAGCGAGACCGTAAAGGACAGCATCTACTACCGCTCTCCAGAATGGGTTGTTGGCTATAGCCTCTCTTTCAATAATGTAAGCCATAGTCTCTTCGAGAACAACGGCTTCATTTACCGCTGTTACCTTCTTCCCTCTACCCACTATTTCAATCATGCTTGGGTTTATGACATGAAGTTCACTGTCTTCCCCAATACCGTTCCAGCCATTAACCCAATCAACACCACGCTCAAGCAGCGCAGGTATTGCGGAAACCATTGTACCGGGAGTCCCCGGCTCTGCTCCTCTAGCTATTGCAGCAGCTGACTTCTTTCTGCTCTCCTCTTGCAAGTCATCTATAATCTTCCTGTCAGCCGGGTCCATGTAGTCCATCCCACGACCGCTTACAATCACAGACACAACTCCGGGAGTTCCACCCGGCTCTGCTAACGTAGGTGATGACATCTCCTCACTTTTGATTCTAGCAATAGAGACACCAACAGGATCACCTTTAAAGCGTCTTATCTTAAATCCATCGCTCAAGGACTCTATGTTTGAACTCACATGTGTACCTGCGATGGGTGCAGTCTTGTCTAGCCCTCCTTCAAATACGGCAAGCCCGTCTTTGTCAGTGGCTACTTGTACCCCTTCTCTTTCAGAAGTTTCTTCCTTGACCCGCTCGTAAATAGCACGAATGCTATCGTCAGTGTTGACGAGAACTGCAATCTGTTTCATCAGCCTGTCATAGAACTTCTTGCCTGTAATAGACATCATTCCATGACCACCGATCTCATGCAAGGCAACAGGGACAACCCTGTCCAGTGACATATTGTCTGCAACAAGCCATATCTGCCTGTTCCAAGAAACTCCTCTGATCGGGCTTTCGTAGGCTTCTCGGTTCATCCTGAAGTCTAATGGTAATTCAGCCTGAGTCTGAACCACCCTAACGAACTGAAAAATCTGTCTGCCGAAAGCTTCATTAAGTCGGTCTACCACATCATCTCTGGCAGAACTACCACCTTCCTTCCCACCAAACAGAACGTGCAAACCACCGTCTTCAGAGTACTCACCATCCAGAACGAGGGAGTACTTCACATCTACTGGGGTAGAAACTCTGCGCGGGGTTCCAAGGGACTCCTGAAGGTCTTCTATTTTCTTGTTTGTTTCGTCAATTTCATTCTGCTTCTTTGTTTCTGCTGCCTTCGCTTTACCCTTAAGCGCTCTCTTACGTTCCAGCGCTCTTCTTCCTTTAGTTATTCTTGTCCTCTGTTTTTTTTGCTCCGCTTTCTGCTCCGCTTCTAAAAGAGCATCAAACCTTTCTTCCCTGTGTTCGGTTAGTTCTGCCTTTTTTTGATTTAATATTGTTTCTTGCTTCTCTGCTGTTTTTCGGAATGGGTCTGCTGTTTTGTTTAAGGCTGCTCTTTTCTTTACCCATCTAGAAGGCATCTCTTCTACCTTACTTTCTATGGATTTAACCTTATTTGAAGCCAATCTAATTTTATTTTCTATAGGTTCTAGAGAAGCAACAAAATCTTTGGTTTCTTGCTCCGCCTCTACAGCTTCTCGGATGCGAACATCCCTAGCATGAATCGTCTCCGGCCTACCGGCATAAGCGTAACTGGGGGGCTTAACCCCCAATGCTTTAAGCCTCTTCTTTAACCTTTCAATCTCTGCCTCTATTTGCTCATCAGTCCTAGCCTCTACCCCTATCTCAGCAACCACTCTCTCTCTAATATCCAGCCTGATATCGTCTATCTCTTCCGGAGTTAGTTCCTTTATTATTTTGTCAACCTCTCTTAAGTCGGCTGCTGTTAATTTCTCCCCCTCTCTCTTTGCCTCTTCTCTTCGTATGATCTCCGCTCTTATTTGCTCAGGCGGAACTGCAGGATAGATATCAGTTGCTTTGTATTCTTTTCTACTGGGAGCAGCCACTCGAATCATTTCATCGAGCCTTTTAAGAACTCTATTTTTGAAAGCTATCTTATCTCGTATCTCAGAAGCTTTCTCTTCCTGCTCCTTTCTTTTCTTTGTCCATCTGGAAGGTAGCTTTTCTTTTCTAGATTCTATTGCCTGTAGTTCTTTTTCGAGATCGCTGATTCTTACCTTTTCCTTCCCTATTAACCATCTGTACCTTTCCGCCCCCACCAGATCAGTTGGAATCTCTGAGAAATCTATATCTTCTTCATATGTTTCTACTACAGTGAGTGGCCTCTTTCTTCCTGCTCCTTTTTGTCCGGGCGCAATAACAGTTACAGTTGTTGCCTGTCGTTTCTTTTTTCTGGCATCCTCCATAACTTGCGGTGTAGTTATAGGAGCGCTCCCTGTTTCCTGACCAACAGGTCTCCCGGCAGGTTCAGCTATCGGCCTTCCTCTATACAGCTGGTCTCTGAGTATATTAAGTTCATCCCTCGTTAACGATCCTCCCTTTTCCCTTTCGGCCTGTCTTATATGCTTTAGAGGAACATCTCCAAAAGCCCTTCGGGTAATGATTGCTTGAGAGACAGGGAATTTAACAGTATGTTTCTTTGTTATTGCTGCTCTCTGCTGCGGGGTTACCTTAGCAGCATCTTTTTCTTCTTGAGTGAGGTTGGGATTCAACTGGGGAAGAGGTCGTAGAACTCTCTTTCTATCTCTTAAATTTAATTTAGCCCCTTTCTTCTTTTCGGCATCTTTTAATGCATCCGCTCTCTCTTTCTCTCTCTCTCGGAATGCTATTCCCTTTTCCTTATCTAATTCATCTAGCCTTATATCTGCTTCTTCATTGAGTCTGCGAATTTCTCTAGCAGCTGCCATTCCTCCAAATTCTTTGGGAGACGGAAGCGCCTTACGACCTAACATTTTCTGATAAGATGCTTCCTTTCCAAACGCATCAATAGCTTCTTTTCTGGTCTCAAAGAACCATGTTTGATCATCAACGTCAAAAGGATTGGTAACTTGGTAAACAGTTTTGGTTATATCTTCAGTCTCTCCATTGGGGCGATAAGTAATTTTAATCTTATCGAGAACAACACCGTATGCATTCTTCCATACTCCAATGGGGGCAGCCTTTACAAACCTGCCAAGATATCTAGGCTTGTCTGGAAGTTCCCTCTCTTCTTCACTTCTAACAAACTCCCAATATTTTCCCTCAGCCCAAGCCTTGGGAGTTCCTTCGCCTTCATAAATTAGCCAGCTTTCTACTTTCTCTCCCAGTTTTTCCCCTCGCTTCATCCTAGAAACGATAAGATTATTGTACCTATCCTGAAGGCGAGACAGGATTCCTTCTATGGGAGCCTTCTTCAGTGTGGCTTGATGTTTGATAGACCGGAGAAATTCTCTATCACCTGATTGCAGAGATTTAGCAACTTCACGGATGCGTTCTGAATTCATTGCTGCATCCATCCACTCTCCACTAGCGTTCATGAGGGTGCGTATGTCCTTGACATCTTCATCCTCTGCATATTCGAGCGGTGTCCTTCCTCTTCTTACACTTTCTGGATCGGTCCTCTCCCTTTGCTTGAATCTCTTGACGTATTTTCTCCAGCCCTGCTCATATGAGATTTCTCCTGAATTTATTTGCTTTTGAATATCCTCACTGACTGACATCGGCTGCATAGGGGAAGAGAGTTCTCCCCACGCTTCTAAGATTCTCCATCTCCTGCTATCTAGTATTTCTTGAACTCTGGCCTCATACTTTTCTTCTGTCCAGCGCATCCTTTTAGTATCCGCCTTGTAGGAAGCATCAACCTTCTTAAGTTCTTTTTCTATTTCCTTAACAACTTTATTTCTGGCCTTCTTGCCTAACTCCATACGCTTGCCAGACATAGTACGCCACTCTGGTCTATCACCTAATGTGATATCTTCGTATATTGGTCCAGCCATATACTCAATGGTTTCTTCGTGTCTCTTCCAGTCAGCCTTAGTTTTGGTGACCCCTTTAATAATTTTATCTATTTCTTCTTGATTTAATGAACGACCTTTTTTCTTGAGGCTTATTTTCTCATACTTTGCTATCTTGACTTGCGCTTGTTCCGGGTCCGGAGACCTGAGAATTTTTTCTTCAGTGGCTTGTATTCTATTGATAGCGGTTTCAGAATAATGGGTAACCATCAACATGTCTTTATGAATCTCAAGAGAAGGGCCACGAGGGATGTGTTCTAAAACAAAACTATCTCCCTTCCGGCGAACCACATTGTATGAAGCATCTAAAATATCCCCAACTTGCCTATTGAGTATTCTCTGCAAGTTGTTAATCTGTTTCTGTATCAGAGCTTTGCGATCATTTAGTTGCTCTACACTACCCTCTCCTTTCTTTATGTACTTCAAGTCCTCTTGAAGACCTATGATAGCCCCTACCGTCTCTCTCAAGGGTGTTCCTTCTTTACGAACCATTTGCTGAAATACTATAGGCCACGCTTCCGCACTTACCTTAACCTTCGTGTCTCTGGTTATCTCTCTTGGTGAGGGGGGAGTAGACATGCGGGAAAGGAAATTCTGTTCTGTTTCTGAATAGCCCCATGAAGGCTGATCCTTTGTACCCTTGCTGACACTCTCCGAAATGCTCTTCAGAATGTCCGCAGAGGAAATCTTTTCCGCTCCCTTGGGAAGTTTTATTCTGTACTTCTTGTCACCCGGATTAGTTATATAATTCCTGTTTAAATTAGCAAACTTCTCTATCTCTCTTTCTTTGTTTACTGTCCAGATTGCCCCCTCATCTTGCAGAATCTTATCCAGTCTGGCAACAAGTTTCTGCTCTGTCTTATTTAATGTCTTCCCAGCAACTTGCTGGGCTTTAAGATAAGCAGCGTCTGCATTACCTTCATCCAAAAGAATTTGCTCGTATCTATTCGCTGAGTCCTCTTTTAACCCTCTCATAGTTTGGCCCAATGCTATGCGCCACGCTCTATCAGGTGATACGTTCATAACATTAACCAATTGACTGTAACGATTGGCAAGAAAATCAAAAGAGATAAAGGAGTGTTCTAGTTCTTCACCAGAGATGTTGAATTCTACCTTGTTCTTTCCCCTGCCCATAGAATACTTTGTACTTTCAGGAAATTGAAACCACACTTCTTCTATACCAGTAACATCTCCCTGCGCGTTTAACTGCGTGAATCTGGTTCTGGTTTTAGTTCTTTCAATACCAAGAACTCCAACGCTAATGTTAAATTGGTCAGCGAGTTTAGACAACTCCACAAACGGAACATTCTCAGAGCCGTATTCTCTTTTAAGAGAGTTTACTCTTGATGATAAGGCATAGTTTCTCTCGTCGTCCACAAACTGGGACATCAACAGTTGGTCCTTGCTATCGTATCCTATTAACCTCTCAGGAAGCTGGACCTGTTCTCCCTGCCCTTCTGTCCCCGCCCCCATATGTTTCTTTGCTTTTCTGCGAACTGCTCTTGCGGTTCCGGGCAACCTTGTTCGGGTACTTATAGTGCTAGAATTCCTTGACCCTACAATTTCGCCTTCCTCATTAAATAAAAGAACATCCCCTGTCGATGGGTCTCTTTCAAGTTCCCAGATATCAACTGCTGGGTCTGGCTTTTCTTCGGTAACGTAATTTCCATTAGGGGCAACGTATTTAATCTTTACGTTGGGAAGTCCAGCCTTTTTCCTTCTGGCCTTTATTTCTTCAATAAGTTCCTTGACAAGCTTGTCACCAGCCATTTCCCGATTAGAGAAGTACTCTACATTGTATACATCGTCTCCTTCTGGAAAGATTTTCTTTAGTCTTTTAACGTCTTCAGTAGTCCATTTAAACTCTACTTCTTCTCCGCGCTGTTTCGTGCGCATTCCAACAAGTTCCCAGAATTTCTGCAGGGTGGCAAAGTTCTCGTAGCTTCTCTCGTCAACTGGACGCGCTCCTTCCGGAGCAAGAGTAACAATGCCCTCGCGTTCTGGCTTTATGTCAACTGCTACATCAACCTTCCTCTCTACAGTAGTAGGCTCCCCAGCAATTAAAACCTCATCTTCGACTGTTTCGCCCGTTGCTCTCGCCTCTAGCTTTCTATAACTGGGTCTGGCTCCAACTTTTTTACGCTCTCTTCCTACAAGATGCGCTTCTTCGTCCTTAGCTCTTATTACTCTAAGTTCAGCTTGTCTCTCTAGGCTTGATGCTTCAATTTGTATTAGACGCTCTTGGTATTGTGCTTCTGTTTCGTCCTTCCTTCTTTTCCGTTGCTGCTCAATACCATATCTCTTTTCTACACTGGGTTTCTTTTGCGCTTCTATAAAACCAGTCACTGCTCTTGCTGTTTGTCTCTGTACCTCTTCCTTCTGTGCAGCAATGTTATCCTCTATCCTTTTCTGGATAGCAGCTTCCAGAGCCTTCCTGACTCCATCGTCCTGCAAGTTACGCGGAATATAACTGTCCCGGCCTTGTTCAAAAACAGATTGTAAAACGCTCCTTATTTCCGGGTCTATATTGAGACCCATGTTGATAGCCCTTACGCTACTCAAAAGCTTGCGGAGTCTGGCGTGTTCCTTCGCTAACTCACGACTGGCCTTTTCATCAATAGCCTCATCAAATGCTAGGTCTGCAAAAACATCTTCTCCGATATAGGCTCTTATTCCCTCATCGAGACGCTGCCTAAATGCTTCGGCCTTTTCTCCTTTCTCCTGCGGAGCAACACCAAGGTCTTCAAGAGTGAGGTCTTCCTGTTGTGTCTGACCATCTTTTATAACAGGCTGTCCGTTCTTATCCCTCTTTACGTCACGGCCCTTTCCTTTCAGGAGCGCTCTTAATGCTGCAACCCCTATCTTCTTAGCATCTTTCGCCAGTTCAGCAGCAGCCAGATAGTCTTCAACCATGACATCCTTCCAAAACTGCTTAGACTCAGCAGCTTCGGTGATCTCTTTTTTCTGGTTAACAAGTCTTAGAACCAGAGCGGTAGCAGTCTCTATATCCTTCTGTCGTTTGTAAGCTTCAGAATCAGGGAGCGGGGAATCTACGGTGGCACTATTAATTATTCCGCCAGCAACAGAAGCCGTTTCACCAGTGGATAAAGGTCCGGCTTTTTCGCCGGTAATTCTTTCTTTAACTTGAGCAGCCGTTTGCGCTGCTTTTCTTTGTGCGTCAGCATGTAGCTGCGCTCTTTCAAATTTTCTTGCTCTCTTCTTTGGTGATAGAAGAGCCAGTTCATCTAGGTCTAGCCCAAGTTCCTCTGCAGCTTGCATCGTGGTGGGATCAGACAGATCAAATGCATCCCCGGCTGGCATCCCAACCTTTCTTTTTTCTACTGCCTCATCTTCTAAAGTTCTCGCTACGTCAGCAACACCAGCAAAGCGACCCGGATCGGTAACAGTAGCTGCTGGTAAACCACGAGCAGTAACCTCTCTTATAGGGGCTGTTGTTGATCCATATGGTCTAGTGGCCTCTCTCTCAAGAACCTCCTTAACTGCAACCCCTTCATCTATATCACGGACATCCTCTACTTCTATCTTAGCGTCTGGTGGCGGGGATTTAAAACCCGGACCCACTCTCCCGAATGGACCAAGAAGTGTACCTAGCAAAGCACCTGCTGCCCTAGCTTCCATTCTCTCAGAAACCTGACCAGCCGTGAGGGGAACGATCCCGTAAGCTTTTGTTACATAGTCACTGGCTAAGAGATTATCATTAAGGTAATTTACTGTCATCGCTTCTATGAGGGTTTGCCAGTCCTCAACGAACGACTCTGTTACGCCTAGTTCAAGGGCGCGGTACGCACGGCTTCTCCATTTTTTATCACGCAGAAGTTTGTTCGCTATGTAGCTGCCAAAGTCTTGGCCTTTGCCCATGTTGCGTATAATTTTAGAACCGGGCCACATATCTAGAGTACCAGCCAGCAATCCAGAAAGCCCAGTTATAGCAGGGTTATTTTCTCCGGTTTCCAACAAAGCGCTAGAGTAGATTTCACCAGTATTCAGAAGAGCGCTGCTCAAGGCTACGCCAACGGTTGCACTTCCTCGTCCAGCGCTGCTAACAACCTCGCCGGTTGGTAATGTATACTTTGCTCCGGGCATTTTCTGAAGCATTCTTGCCACAGCAAACCTAGCACCCGTCTTTGCTCCCGCAAAAGCTAAAGTCCCAACACCCATAGTAGCCAAAGAACCAAGAGCCATAGTAGCTAGATTAGGAATCTGCTTGATAGCCTCATTGATCCCCCACAAGGCATAAGAACCAATTGTTCCTTCCTTCTGTGCTTCTGACCAACTATGGGGTCCGGTATACAGGGCTGATAAAGCACCTATATCCTCTTGCATATCACGGACAAGATTATAGGTCTCTATCCTTTGCTCTCTAGCTTTGTCCTCGAACCCAGCTTTTTCAAGAAGAGATGCACCTACCCCTTTTAACCAGTAGGGAACACCGCGCATCTGCTGCCAACCAATCTCCCATGAAAGGGCTAAGTCTCCCGTGAGGGAGCCTGTTGGTTTGGCAGGTTCTTGCGGAGTAGCCCCGTAATAAGGGGATGGTCCAATCATAACCTCCTTAGCTGCGTAAGGATTTGTTTTGGGTGGTGGTCCCAACAGAGCCATTAAGCGAGTTCCTCTGGTCTAGCCATCCCCTTTGTTCTAGCCCTTACAGCTTCTGCTGACATGTCAAGCCCCGGACCTGACTCAAACATTTGAATCATCCCCGGTCTGTTTAACATTCCTCCTTGTGGGGATACAGATGCTCCCGCATTGTCAAGATTACTCCGTTCTCTGAGAATGTTACCGTATGGGTCACGCTCATAACGGTCAATAAGAGAAGGGTCCAGCGATTCAAGTTTTTTAATAATCTCTTCTACTTTAGCCAGTCTCTTAATTTTATCTTCTGTCCACGGCATACCATATCCTGCAGCAGCCTTTTGTTCCCCAAGCATATTAGCCCTTTCTTTTCTAAGCAGAGGTAACAAAACAGAAGGGTCACGAACTCTGGCTGCTTGAAGTTGAGGATGCCCGTGATCCTGATACCTTGCGAATTCCCTTTCGTATAAACCTATATCATCTATAGATATATTATCTACATTTATCTGATCCACAAAGTCTTGTTGAGACTCATCAGTGAAGGTCGTTCCAAATAAAGCTTGACTGACATCGGCTGGCGGGGGAGCGCCAGCATCACCGGGATCATCAGAACGAGCCACATGCCCCTTTCCTTCAACTGTAAATAATTCAAGAACCGCCTTTCTAAGTTCGCTTTTAGTTGCTCCAGTCAATTGGCTGTAACCAGATGAGGGGTCATTTACAAATTTATTTATTGCCCCCTCAATTGTTTCTAGTGTAGCTTTATAACTAGGGGATTCCTTGTCTCCAGCTATCGACTTCATTAGGTCATCCCAATTCTCATTACCCCCTCCGCGTCCTTGGCGTAGATTCTCATAGATTTGCAGAGCGTGTGGTCCATACTTATCCTTATCCACCTTCTCTGTCAGGGGCGTTAGTCCTAGATTGGATGCTGCTTTATTATATTTTCTCTCTAAAGCACTTACTTCATCCTTCCATGCACCGCCATCGTCCCATTCTTTAGTATCGGGATTCCATTTCGCATCATCGGGCCTGTGTTCATGACGCGCAATTATCTGTTTGGATATTTGATCCAGTTGGTCTCCTTGGGTTTTTATGAGTTCTCTTTGCGTATCACTTGTTGCTTTATCGAGAGCCAATCTAACCTGCCTCATAGTTTCCATATTAAACATTTTTATCTGTCTAGCTGATTCCATCCCAAACTGTCTGACATAAAGGTTCATCTCACCTTCTCTAGTCTCCTTGGCACGCTCAAACCAGATTCTTTCTTCGTCTTCAAGTCTCTTTGCATATCTTTCATCTGCCCTTGCTTCTGTGGCTATCTGTCTAAGGTCTGCTCTTTCTTCAGCTTCTTTCCGCATTGCCTCAGTATAGGCTCTTCCTTCCTGCCTAGATGCCTCTTGAAACATTAACCCGCCTATGTCTCTTTGCGCATCAACACCTTCGGCTAATCCCAGCAACCCTTTTGAAATATTAACCATTAAGCCATCTCCGTTTCCGTAATCTCTTCTCCCATAGGAATACCCATCTTAGTCAACTCTTCCTCTTGTGGGTACTGCCCTCGAATTGCATTCGCAGCCAGTTTCATGGGGCCAGCTGGATCAATCTGCTCATCACCCATGTCCACATATTTCTCAGCTGCGTACATCAAAGATTCTCCCTGAGCCTCTTGATCACTTCTGTCATCTTGCTTTTTGTAGATTCCTTCCTTTTCAGCAACATTGTATAACTCGTTAACCACTTCCGCCCCAATTGCGTATAGAAGGTCTCTGTTGATTGAGTTTCCACCTTCGTCAGAGGCCGTCACTTCTCTATTAACCATGCGCCCAGCCATTTCCCCAATGGCTTTTGGAAGCGTCTCTTCGCTTGCTTGTAATCTCTCAGCAATCTCTTCATAACCTTCATCCCATATGAAATCCTTAATGGCTCCAAGAGCCATATCAATCTGGGAATTTTCTTCCTTTGTAGGTTCAGCCAGATGATCCTCTACTTCAGGTTCCACAGGAACCGACTCTGTATTAAGGAATGCTCCGGAAGATTCATCCGGAACGGTTCTTCCTTCAGGAATTTTCTGCCCTCTTGCTACGGGCTTCTCAGTCATGATAGCCATCAGGCAATGCTCCTTTGTCGATTAGAATCAAAAGTCTGTGGTGATCCTTTCGTGATTAGCCCTTGCTTACTTCCAGTAAATGTTTTTTGAGGTCTGGGTCCATACTGACCAGCCTTTTGGCGACCAAAGGTAGGCTGGCCTATTGTTTGCTGTTGGATATAAGGAGAGGGAGTGGTTCCTTGAGTTGGAAGACTTGCCATTGTTTGGGACTGCATCAAATTAGGTGATGTATATAAATCCTGCCCTTGCATAGCCGGATGCTGTGAAATCCAATCCGGATTTGCCTCTTTAAATGCTTTTTGCTCGTCGGTCATTGGTTTGCCATAAGCATATTTCATTGAAAGCAGACTTTTCTCATGCTCCATCTGCTTTTTTTCCGAATCATCAAAAAACCCAGCAACCATTTTTAATCCACCGGAAAGCATGTTCATTTTGGTCATGTACATAAGCGCATCTCCAGTAGTCATTCCACCAGCTATTGAACTAGCAAGCCTTGGAATTACAGTACCAGCAGCAGTCATAGCGTTGGTTGTTGACATAGCAACGGCTGCGGGTGTGGCTCCCCTAGCAGCTTGAGTAGAGCCAATCATGGCAGCTTTTGCTCCAGTACTCATAACATTACCGGCTGCAGCAGCTTGAGCGCCAACCCCTGCAGCTTGTGTTCCCATACCTGCAACTTGGGGAACACCGCCTGTCTGTGGCATAAAGAAATTCTTAACTCCGGCGGTCATCTTTCCAAGACCCGTCATAAAATTACTAGGGGCTAAAGACCCGATCCCTGTTACCCCATTAATAGAAGCGCCATAAAACGCAACCCCAGCATAAACTGCTGCAGCTATTATCAATGCGGGGCCGATCTTTTTTACTATCTTCTTTATGCCCTTCCCGATTTTCTTAAAAACTTTTCCAATAGATTTTACTACGCTTCCCATGTATCACTCCTGTGGCAAAATAAAATTGTCTCCAATTTTTACAGCCCCCATTCTTTCATAAAGTTTTCTTGTTCTGTCTGGATCACCTATGCCAGAACTTATTCCTAACATGATCTCACCAACACCACGATTCTCTTTAGACCATGATATAAATCTTCTCATCATCTTGGCTCCCCATCCAGTCCCAGCATCCGTCACATAGAAAAACAAATCAGTGGCTTGCTTCTTTTTTGAATACCAAAGCTGGTGCGTCACACCAATAAACGCCCCTTCTATTTTTCCATCCAATTCTAAAACCAAAACAAAATGCTCCGGAGATAGAACGCAAACCTGTAAATTATTTCTTAAGGTCTTTGGGTCTATCGGTACTGAATCTGAAAGGGACTTTTTGTGCGCATCCTTGGCAACTTGCATTATCCCAGAGACATCCTTGAACTCTGCTTTTCTAATCATTAATTAAGTTGGTTTAGGCCATCCTCCAGCACCCTTAAGAAGATCAAGCATTCTTTTCCAAGCGTCCTGATCAGCCCCTTCAGTCGTAGCCATTGTTGTTACCCAGTCACCATACTTAGACCAAAGGTCAGCAGCTATTTTCTGCTGTTGAAGGGTCATTTCCTGCGACCCAATCAACGTCTGTATGTCTATACCTTGCTGACCCAGCAATTCTTGAAGAGCAGTTCTCTGCTCACCAGAAAGAGTTTGGAGGGCAATACGACCTTGCTGAGTTAATTTCTCCATATCAGTCATTTGCGTACCTTTAAGAGTCTGCAGTCCTATATTTTGACTTCCGACTAATCCTTGTAGGGCGAAATTTATTTGCCCCTGAAGCTGAGTAAGCATCTTATTATAAGCATATTCATTTGCTTGCATTTTTTGTTTATTTGTCCAATCCTTATTGTAATAAAGATTAGTCATTAAATTTTCAATTTCTGTTTTGGCAATCGGCATAGCAACAGACAGAACAGCATTCATAACTGATTCATGAGCAAGAGTACTATTCACTATCCCTCTCCTTTGCATATTCTGCAAGGCTTTTGTAGTGGCTGCTTTAAATAAAGGGCTATCCTTATTTATAATTTCCCCTAACTTATTGGTTAAATCCATTTCACTAGTAAGGGTAGCCATATCCGGTGTTTGAACAGCGGCACTACTCACTGTACTTCCACCTCCGCCTGTGCCTGTGCCTGTGCCTGTGCCTGTGCCTCCACCAGATGCGGTTGTCGATGTACTAGTACGAGGGTCTACGAATGGCTCAGTAGAATATATTGATTCACCGGGTGCTGCTGCTGCTGGGTTTTCCTTAAGAGCAGCATTTTTGAATCCGGCAAGACGCGCTCGTCTATTTGCATCAATTTCCTGATCGACAGCGCTCGTAAATCCAGCATCAATAGATCGTTGGTTTGCATCCCTTTCATAAGCAGCAGCATCTCCTACAAATCCGGGTGCTTCCATTCTTTTGTTTGCATCAACTTCCTTAGCAACACCTATTGCTTCAATTTCAGCTGCAGTTAATTGCATATCCTATGCTCCCTTTTTCATGATCTTATCTTCTAACCCCTCTAGCCGAATAGTCCACAATACCACCCTGAAGAGTTATTGGCTTATCGTAAATTGAACTGTTGCTGATAATTAATCCCATGTTTGTTCCTATCCCATTTATCCGGACTCGTTCTGAAGCTACCACTGTAACTCCTGTTGAACTATTACTTATATCTGCTTCTGTCCATTGATCCGCGTTTACCGTAACACTGTAGGAACTAGATATAGGAGATGTTTTAGGAGTAAATGTTCCACCAAAATCATAAGTTGGTATAACCGTTAACGTGGTATCTGTATCAGCATTTATTTCCAATCCCAATTCCCTAAACCTCTTTCTTGTTCCGGGAGAGTTATAATGATAATAAGCTGTTCTTATAAATGAGCTTACAGTTCCTCCGTCAAAACTTGTTCCAGAATCTAGTCTCCTCACATAACCATCATCGAATCCGGCATATAAAACCTCAAATCCATTAGAGTCTTCTGCTGAAATAATACAACTAATCTGATGATCTAAAGTAAAGGGCATAAAACCTTGGTTTCTCTTATTTATAAATGTCATTTCAACACCAGTCTTATCATCAAAATAAAGACGATATTGATTTTTCCCCCTGACCCTTAAAGAATCTACAGCATTATCTTTCTTGCCTTGTATGTAAGGGTCTATTTTGTCTGAAGCAACGGATGATTGAAAATCACCAAAATATTGAACAGTAAAAATAGATGAAATTCCTCGATCATCCAAGAAGAATGTTTGATCCATTTTTTGAAGAGTATAGGGAATAGCACCAGCGCCCGCATGAAACTTCCTTAATTCCCAATCTGCAGAAGATGTCCCATAAAGCATGTAAGCATCATTTCTAGTGAAAATAGACATTACATTATTAACTTCATTAGAAAATCCACTAACGTCATCTCCGATGCCAAGTTCTGCAGCACCCGTAACTGCACTCCATTTGTTCGGAGCAGCTATACTGGAATGTTGAATAGAACCATTTGCAAACGAAAAGAATAAATGTTTTTGATGAGTGGCTATATGCTGAGGTACATTCGTTTCCATACCAGTCTGGATTTTTATAAACGTAGTTCCATCAAATGAGAATCCAGCATCTACAGTATTAACACCATACAAAGTAATACCTGTTGTTTGTCCCCTAAAGTTATAAACGGAAAATTCGTATTTACCTCCAGCGCTAAGAGTTTGGGCGTATGTGGTTCCAGAAACTTTTGCAATAACAACCTCAGTGGGTTCTGCTGCACCATTCACTAATGCCCTCTTAATCCCGCTTACTTGTATTTCTTCACTATTGGTCCAAGTGCCACTATTATTTTTTACAGAAATATAACCAGCAGCGTCACCACCTGCTAAGGTTCCACTGCTTATTGTCACGCTAGTAACAGTGGCTGTCTTTCCGGAAGTACCACCAACTATAGAATCGCCTTCGCTAATTTCTATAGAGCCTGTATCAAATGCTAATAAAGGCATTTTCAAATCTTCATTATCTTGGAATGTGCCGGTTATATTGGTTAGCACCATAACTCCAGCAGCTCCGGTAGACCATAACCCATGATACGAAATGCCCATTAAATCTCCTTCGGCATTACTCGTCCCACCTTTTAAGGTCGTTGCTGTACCTATAGAACCGGGAACAGGTTCTCCAGCTGTAACAGTACCATCAAAATTTAATGCAGTTCCAAGGTCAACCTCGTCCCAGCCCGTAGATGTAGATTTATACATTCCTGCCGTAGCACCACCACTCTTATTTCTAAAGGCATAAACATCACCATTAAAAACAGCAACTCCTAATACACTTCCCTCACAGGGACTGTCTATTGTTCCAACAGCAGAAATATTGCTTCTCTGGTCTTCTATAGCTGTTCTTGCTTCAGTAGCGATAGTACCTGCTACATAAGTATTTCTTAATACTGGAGGACCGTCAGAAATGGCGGTTGCAAGAACCCCCATTATCCAATCCTAAAGACTGATAACTGACCATAGTGCATCTGGAAATTCTCAGACCCTGCGTCCCCGTGTTTGACTTGCGCTAACAAATCCGTATAAGTGGTATGACCCGTGGTATCAATTATGCCAGAAGCAGACACCATGTTATCTAAGGTTGCGGCTACTCTTTGAACCGCACAATCGTAACCCGGATATACCACAGAGCCACCAGTATCTTGTGTTGCAATTCTGAATGTCCATATTACAGTGTCCGTTCCAGTCTGTGCGAAACTAATACCCAGATTGACCATGAAGAATCCTTTGTCGTATATCCTGATCCTATCATTAGCAAAATCAGCATCAGTTCCTACAGTCGTTGAAGATACAGTTCCAGTATCATCCTCTGCATCTGCCCCTGTACTTCCTGCATTCCAATCTATTGTCGTAGTCGTAGCAGTTGATATTGCCTGACTGGCTGGTGTTCCCGCTTTAGCACATATAGTCGCGTAACCACCCATCCCAGTTTCTACAAATTGCCTAACCATCTGGGCAGTAATAGCCCCTGTAGTATTATTAGCAAAACTAGTACCTGTTAAAACTGCCCTAGTTTTTCTTAAGGCTGTTGGTGTTCCCATTATCCATACTCCACATTGAATGCAGCGCTAAAAGCGCTATCTTTATTTAAAAATAACAAAGTCTCTCCGTCTTGGAGAGTCCCGCTTACTACTATAAAGTAAACATACCCTTCTGCATCATCGCCAGCAAATGATCCAGCTGCCGAATCTCCAGTAACATCTTCTATACTTACTTGCAGTATAGAACCTGTAGCCCCACTAGTTTCTCCTTTAATCGTATCACCTGTTGCGGGAATTTGCATATCAAAGGCAGTACTAAAGGCGCTATCAAAAACAGAATCTTTTGATTTACCTAATGTAAAAGGTATTCTATAAAAAGTTATAGCAGAAGGAAGAGTTTGTCCGTCAAACCTTTCATAACCATCTAACCTTCTGTACCTTCCTCTTACATCTACTTCAAAATTATCAGAAGCAACTAACTCACCAGCCCTCATTGATAAAGCTGGCTCTACTAAATTTACACCACCCTCAAATGGGAAGTAACTTGACTGAAGCCCTGATGGTTTTAGAGAGCGGCTAGTTAGTTTTGTCATTGCGGAACTACTGTAAAATTAGTAATATCCTGAGCTCTTGAGAACCTTCTATTCTTTTGCCCAGGTAACTGATCAGACTCTAATTTATCTAGTAAGTCTTCAAACTCAGCTAATGCACCAGATAAAATTTCAGGAGCATCTTCATTTTCAGCATAGTATATTTTCGCTCTTGATGTTATTATCTTATGCAGTCTTGGAGGTATAGCTGATACATCTGCATCCGCCGCTAGTTCAGTAGGAGTTGCCCAATACGCAACAGAAATAGTTGTAGTTGCATCTGGGGTTGGGTATACGTCTATAACATTATCAGGCTTTACTGAGAATACTTCTGGTGTGCCTGATTCAACTACACCCATCTTATACTCTAAATTGTAATCATCCCAATCCATGTACTCCAGCTCTTGATAAGAGTCTGTAGCTTTGGAAAAAACAATAGCATCCAGTTTCCAATTACCTACATCACTTGGAGATGTCAATGTGGATGTTCCAACAACTGGGGTAATAGTAGCTTCTGTCCACAAGAAATCCCAATTAAACCACCTACTTTGTATATCTAGGTCAGCTTGCTTCACATAACGCACAACAGCATTCTCTTCTTCTGAAAGAGAGGTTGATGTAACATCGTCTGGCCCTGTTCCAGGGATACCAATATCCCTCGCCATGTTTTGACACAAAACTAGATAAGTACTCATTTCAAATTCTTCATTATGTCCTTACAAATATCGTTTGGTTTTATATTAGCAGCACACATTGCGCCGCCAGTATTCTCATCCCTACTGCATGTGTTGAATCCATAATGCATTTTATGACAAGGAAAACAAAAATTATCATAATAGTCTGGGCCAAAGGAAGTAGTATTTTCCCAATGCTTTGACAAATTTTCTTCAGAGGAATGCGAAAGCATTACAATCTTATGGTTATCTAAAGTAGAGGCCGCATTTAAAACTCCTGTTTCTGGCCCTATTACTATGGTGCAGCGATCTATAAAAGAAAGAGTTTTTCTTATTGACCATTTGCCTGACTTTGTTATAACCCTCTTTTCTTTTTCCCACCCCTGCTCTAGAAGTTGACACAAGTCATCACCTACAGTTACAAAAGAAACATCCTTTCTTTTGGACAACACACTAGCTATTACACTATCAGTCCAGGGATATACCTTATGAACGGAAGACCCAGATAAAGACCACAATATTACATGCTTAGACTTTATCTTTTTTCTTTCTTTTTTAGCCCACTCCTTTTCTTGCCTAGTGGGGTAAAATTTAGGATTAAATATATGTGGAACACCCGCTAGATCATGGGTTCTCTCCATATAATTAATATTACATTCCTCATGTAACTTTTCCTTATCCCAAAAGAAACGCTCGTCGGCTTTAGCTAAAACCACGTCGCCATTTCTAAGGGTGGAAGGCCTATCTGGAACAACTAGTAAAGAAGCTTCTATAGATTCAGAAAGCTGGATTACTTTATCAAATAAAGGGGGTAAGTTTTCCCAATACTCTGTAAGTTCTCCCTCTGGAATCATGTTAGTTTTTTGAACTAGAAGCTCATCAACATAAGGGTTGCTTTTTAATATATCTTCTCCAATAGGAGATACATTAACACAAACTCTATATCCTTGTTCCTTTAGTAAAGGTAGTATCGAACTAACTTGCAACATATCTCCAAAAGCCCCGTACCTAATAACACATACAGTCTTTTCTTCTCGAACACCCCCAAAATCAGATGGGGTATATTCGCTCAGCTCCCTTTCGGGAATCTTTATTATTTTCACTATTTCTTTAGAACGCCCATCCCGCTATGACGCCGCTTCCTCTCACCATTTGCCCGTTAACTCTACCTTCGTTATTTGTTCTTCGTTGATCATACCTAAGATCCATAGCTCTTTCATCAAACAATTGAGAGCCACTGGTATATCCCTTAAGAACCGCTTCAGTATGACCATACCCCATCTCTGGAGTTTCAACTGCACCACCAATGAATGCTTCAATTGAATTCATTTTTTTAGCCATTTTAATATCCTCGTATGGATTAGGGGCGGTTTCCCGCCCCATCACCAATTAACTTAACGCCATTCAAACTTTCCACGATCAGTGGAAATATTTGATTTCGCTATACCCTGTGGCATCTGATTCTTACCCATACTGGCCATACCTAGAGATTTTAAAGACTCTCCAGCTATGTCCTTCTTTTCGATAAGACCATTCTGATTAACCGTTGGGTGATTTCCTGCTGTATCTTTAGCCATAATTGACCTCCTTAGTACCATTCAACAACAACATACGGATAACCCATACCAGCTTCAGTACCAGCATCTACCCCAACAACTGGGGTACATTCGATCTGAGTATCAGCCGGAATAGCCTCTGCAATAATAGCATCCGTATCATCTTGGATATTGAACGTATCAGTCAAAGTAGTACCGTCTGTAATGTTAAGTTGGCAATAAGCATTTGCATCACCAGTCGTCCCGACCTGAAATGACGCCTCTGTACTATCACACGCGAAAGTCTCCGTAACCTCAATGCCAACATCAATAATAGTTCCCTTCTTACCCGTTGGCCCCTTAAAGGAGAAAACGGTAGGTGTACCATTACCTAAGTCTTGACTAGCACCAGATTGGATTCGCGTAGTTATAGGATTTGAATAACTCATAATATGCCTCCTAAGCTGCGCTGTCCCACATCACAATACGTGACTGGGCCTGTTGCGTGTGTGTTATGCCAAATCCGCCAAGGTAATACCATGCGACGCCGCGATCCCTTCCGTAATCCCCAGGAATTTTCCCGCGAATTTCTTCAGGAACTGCAATTGCCTCAGCAACAGTATCCTCGCCAAAGAACAAAGCCCAATTGGATTTTGAATTAGTCCACGCTGCAGCAGCAGTAGACATACCCGTCTTCGCAATATTAGTTTGTTCTACGAATCTAACGCCTTCGTAACGACCTATTTCACCATTCATAATCATCTGAAAACCAGGATCAACATACTGCTTGATTGATTCTAGATCATCTTTCAGAGTACGCCATGTCGTCGGCCATGCCAAAGCGTAATAATCATCATCAGCATAAGCTGGGATGTTACGTTCTTTCATGGTATCAACAATTAACTTAACATGTTCTTTCTGAAAAGCCACGTTATTAGTTAGCGTACATGCCGTGTTAGTCGTCAACGTGAGAGCTGTCGTGCTTGTTCCAGCAGTAGGAACTACACGCAAAGCACACGCATTAAACTGAGCAGCAGCAAGAGTATCAAATGCTTTTTTAGCATCGTTCTTCAATACTTTCCTTACCACCTCAGCCACAGGCTGCTCAGAGAGATCGTCTAACTTGCCCGTCCACGGCACAGAGTTACCTGCTTCCGTGATCGTCATTGTTCCCTGAGAGATAGTGAATGAGGTTTCGGGGACTGTATTGGTTTCAACTAGTGTGCTTCCTTGAGTGGAAACATCACTAAACACGTTCCAATGGAATGTATCACCTCGATGAAGTCCCTGGTGCGCTGCGTCTTTTACGTCGCAGAACTGACGGAACTTTACCATTGGCTGAACTGCCATCCTAAGAAGGCGACTCAGATTTAAGGCATACATATAACCACCGGAGGTGCTAACTGACCATACTTGTCCAGCCATAATTACCTCCTATAGAAGTTATAAAATTTGGCCTCTAGCCTTTCTCATCTCCTGAACTATTTCAGAAGCTGTCATTGGAACTTCATCAGAACCAATGTTGGCAGAAGCCCTTGCAGATCTCGGCTGTTGCACAATTTTTTTCTTGCGCTCCAACCTACCATTTTGATTAGGCATTGATCCAGCCCAATCGCGAGTATACTCAGCAGCTGCTTCTATAATTTGATTAGGTGTCCAATCAGGATTATCCTGAGTTAGGGTGACCGTCTTATTATCAGCAATTGTTCTAAGCTCTGGAGATTCTGCTATATCAGGATATTTATCTTCAAAAGACTTTACAGCTTCCTGAAGACTTTTATGATAAACAGCTTCTCTTTGCTGTTTTACTGCTCTTTGTCTACTCTGGTCATAGGACACAATAGCCCTATTTACAACCTCTTCTACATTCTGGGTAGCGTTACCGCGCCCACTATTCGACAA
>Ga0209756_1001126_pt1 | contig 25144 bp, 15 predicted proteins | sample ETNvirenome_6_85_FD_184071 | JGI IMG/M metagenome (GOLD analysis project Ga0209756, IMG submission 184071) | Marine viral communities from the Pacific Ocean - ETNP_6_85 (SPAdes) (version 3) | ecosystem: Environmental > Aquatic > Marine > Oceanic | place: Pacific Ocean | collected 2013-06-19 | reverse complement strand
TCTCAGACCACCTATCAGGCCTATCAGTATCCTGTGACGCTGACTCATCTGCCTGTAACAGAGGGGAACCCACCAAGTCTTCGAGATCACCGGTGATGTCCTCGATTTTGACGGACTCACAGCAGTCTTGGTCATGAACGAAAACGTAGACCTCACCCTCAACCGTGGTGAAGGTCAACTTATCGTCTCGCATGTCATTCTTGTGCTTCACTGATGCCATCGTCTTGCCGACGAGTTCGGAAATCTCAACTCTATCATGATTATAGTATCTCATTATGCTAGCTCCATATCTTGGACCGGAAAAGTATTCCATCCTGGTCGGCTTGAACAAAAGACCTTCACTACAGGTTCAATCTCAATGTCGTTAATCGATGAGATGTATGCATCCACCACAAAGGTGCCGTAACACAAAGGATTACGCTGATATGCCTATCGTCCTTGATACAAAGATCGGTAGGCTGGCTTCATTCGAATTTGATCGCCTGGCTTGAACATTACGGTTCCTCCCTGGGTGCAGTTCCATTATACCACGCAGGGAGGAGAGTTACACGTGAAAGATTTTAGAAATCCAACCTTAAACGGAACGTAATGTCTTTCTCGTCGTTCTTCTCAATGGGTCGTGAGACCTTTGCCACTGCCAGAAGATTTCCGAACTCGTCATGAAGACCAACAGTCGTGGGCATGGTGAACGTACGCTGAACGTCTTCTTGCCCTGCATCAACAACCCGGATCTTTCCAGTGCTATTGACGAATGTTGGGTTGGTTGAATAGTTGAACTCATCGGCAGTTGCACGGCAGAAGACCAACGTTGAGTTGATGTTTGTGTTGTTCTGGAAAGTTGCTGCTGTTAGTGTTCCGGACTGAACACGACATGAAGCAATATGATCGACGATGTTGTCAATTGAACCTGAGATCATAAAGTCAGGGATGAACTTTGCATCTGCATTTCCTGACCCTGCCCAGCCCATCATCACTTTTCCTGCTGCTACATTGGCGCCATCTGGTTGTGATGATTCTGCCATTGCAGAAATGGTTCCGGACATTTTTTGTGATCCGGAGAAGATCTTTGCTATGTCCAGCACGACAGTGCCTGCGTCGTAGAAAATTAGACCTACATTCTGGCTTGTATTAGCTGCATTCTTGACTGTTCCTACACCGCCACCAAATGTTCGTTGCTGATTTGTGCTTGCTCCAATGTCTGTGAAGATAGCAGAACCTGAAATTGACGTCAGATTCAGATTTGCCTGCCCGACAGCATTGAGTGCTGCATTGTCGTCTCTTGTTGATGCACTTGCACTTTGATACATTCGAATTGCAAATGTTTCTCTCTTAACCGAGTCTCTTGCAAATAGACGCTTGAATGACAAGAACAGGGCGTTGTCAATTCTGTTCGTCATCACTGTTGTCGGGGTTGCACTGATTGAGAATGGAGAGTAGAATGCCTGCGTTGCATCGCCCAAAAGCGATGAAGCATACTGGCGGTAAATGTCGATCTTCTCCCTCATCATGAGGCTTTGAGATGCGAACAACAATTTTCCAGCTGAATCCTCGCCGGATGATGCTGTGAGTACCGTTCCGCCGCCGTACCAAAGCCCAACTGTCATGTCAAAAATAGGATTCGCTGTTTGAAGCGTGAAATCCTGATCGTACACCGTCTGGAATAGCGAGCTTGTCACACCAGGACCGATACCACCCGTTACGAAAACTTGGTACGATCGACGTGTTGCACTGCCAGAAACATCCTCTTGTACAACGTCGACAAGCTGATTCAGTACGGATCGGGATACCTTAATATCTTCCGGAGAAATTCTCTTGAAACTTCCGCCAACTACTTTTGCCATGATTTATCTCTCTTACTTAGTGATTGTAACACTGAACTCTTTGCGCAGACCCGATTGGTCTCCAACAATTGACACGACCGTTGTGATTGTTGTTCCGTTACCATACACGCTGAATGTTGTGTCATCCAGGCCTGGCTGAAGCTGCAGTGTGAATTGTGCTTGCGCACCATTTTTGTTAGTTGTCGAATCCCGAACAATGTTGTAGCTCGCAATACGACTGTTGGGCTCAACTTGCAAAGCTGCTTTGCCTTGAACTGTTAGGAATCTGTCTGGAACAAAGACGCTAAACATCACGTCACCAGTTCCGTCTGGTACTCGAGTCTCAGAGTCAATTTTCTGTTCAACCTGGACTGTTATCGATGTCGTCTTATTTCTGGTGAATGCGATTGTATTATTGCTTAGGCCGGTTGTTCCATCGATTGACAATGTCGGGAGACGAATGATTGTTGGATCAGGAAGTGTCAGTAGACGATTTTTGAGTGCCAGTGCACCCTGTGTTTGGGCTTCGAAGACCGGGGTGTTCTTGGTGATCTTCTCCTTTCCCACAGTTCTGCCAAACTTTTGAATGATTGTGTAGTCTACTTCATCATCTGCCAGAGAAAAGAATGCAATCTTGAAACTGCCATTGTTGTCAGCTAGTTTTCGACGACCAGTGTCAGTTAGAACGGCGTCGATGATAATATTATTGGTACTGTGATCAAGAAATCCCATGATTCTCTCCTGCGCATGCTTTCATGCATACATCTAAATATCATGCTTCACACTTTTCGTAAATCTTTGACCTGGATCTCAGCAGTTGTTGATTTCTGCAGGTCTAAGTTCAAAATGTGAACTTGATATACTCCTTGATTTCTATCTGTCACCAGCACGTCAATTTCAGCACCAGTTTTTGTAGTTGCTGACAGTGCATCAGGTGTGAAATACACATCCATTCGAGTGTGTCCACTGTCAAAAATCGCGTCTTGTGAGAAGTTGTCGACCGCAATGTTGTCATCAAGATCTGGGTCGATGAAAAAGTTGGGATATTGCTTTGGTGCCCCGGGGGGCGAAATGTTCTTGAGGGTCAAAATATTCTTCGTCTTGTCAAAACCAACCAGTGTCTGCGTAGAGTAGCCCGATGTCATTCCATGTGCATCCACGGCACATACTGTGTAGATGAAACCTGCATGATCGCGATTGAATACACGATCCTCAAACATTGTCTGTGGCCCATTCGACTTGTGAACCAGGTCGTTTCTAACCTGCTCAGATTTCAAGGTTTTGACATCTGAATCATCAAAATCAATCTCTGCGATGCACTGAAACGGCTCGTAGATAGATGCACGCCGAAAAACCTGGAAATACTTTACGTCTCGAGCCCGCCCGGCGGGGACTTGCCACGTAATGATGAGTCCTCTACTTCGGCTGTAGTTGTAATTGTAGAAGACGCCATCCGGAAATGAAGGTGGATCAAACTCCTCTGTTAGGACAGACACAGAACTCGTTGGTCTCGAGGCTATCAATGTGGCAATTCTAAGTTTTTGCTCTTGGCCTAAATCACTCGATGACACCACAGCATCGATTCTGTAAACAGCTCGAACTGAATACATGTATTTCGACCCGTAAATCACTCGACTATCAATGTAGCTTATGTTCTCCTTGCCAGAAATTGGGAAAACACGTGTCTCAATGACACGGCTTGATGGTGACAATTGCTTGCGAATCAGAAGATAACCAACGGTGGAAGCGCCTGCAAGTCTGGGTTCACCTTCTGATTCTTCATCCTCAGACACTTCAAATGGTATGAGTGTAGGTTCGAAATCGGCAACTGTCAAATCAGATGCGTTTGCAGTCAACAAAAACTTGTCAGCAATTTGCTTACCTAGACTCTTGTCATCTGTGCGGCTCAGCGGCGAGGTGTCGTCTCCGCCTAGGGTGGCAATTCCCAAAACTCTTTTGTTGATAAGCGAATTCAGTGACAATGATGTCGCGATCTCATACAGATCCAGGGTTGGCAAATTGGACTTGGAGTTCACCTTAAGCTCGCTCGGGTCATTGTATGGCGAGATTAGCTTTTGAATCAAATCTCTTTTGACCCCCAACATGGCAGCAAGTTTTTCTGACTGGTTCGACTCTTCGAAGTCAATATCAAGAAACAAACTCAGAGCTTTGATCTTCTCAGTGAGGCGCTTTGATGCATCAGGATCACTCTCCCTGGAAGATGCAAATGCATCATTGGTGATTGACTCTTCTGCTGTGATATCATTCGTGAACTGCGTCAAATCTAAAACGTTGTTTGCATCCCCAAAATTGTTGAACTCCACAATTTGCGCAGGTTCGAAGTTGATGGTGACGTATCTTGGCACTTCTGTTTGGAGAGTACCTGCATCAATCAGCTTTTGCGTTGATTTGTTGCTGCTAAGTCCAGGTACACGCATGTCTCCTTTTGAATTTGTTCTCTCATCTTGAGTGAAAAAATTGTAGACAAACTCAGCCTGGATCTTCACTGGATCTGGGACATCAACTACTGTAAATCGTCTGCTCTTTTCTGTCATTATTTCACCATCACAGAGACACCTTTGGATACTTGTGCAGCATATGACATAATCGAAATGGTGCCTTGCGTTGTGTCAGCGGCTATCAATCCTGCGTCAAGTTGATTATTTGTATTGACCTTCTTAGACCCCTTAACCTTTTCCTTGTTTTCATCCGACAGTGACTTGAATTCGTCGGACGAAAAGACGACTCCTAAAATCTTGTCAAAATATGACGGTGCAAACACTTTTTCTGTTACCAACCCATCATAAAAGTATGCTGAATCGAAAATATCGTAAAAGAGCTCAGCTGTTCCTAGGTCAATAGTTGCTGCATCAAAGGTCTGACCGGATGCTGTTTTCTTGACGTTGTTTCCGGTCAGTTTTCGGAGTTCATTTTCAGAGAGTTTCGTAACACCGTCCTTGACAAAGAATACGTTATCAAAAGTACCGTCCGGTAGATCTGCCATGGCACTGACCTTCTTTGCTAGGTTTTGTGCACTAGACGACCGATTTTCGTAGTCCACTTGGATGAGATTTTCTTCAGACATGTCTACTGTTGACAAAATTGACAGAGCTTTTTTCAGCAGATACGACCTGATCTCATCGATTACGATAGCTTTAACCCGGGCCTCTTCCTTAAATCGACCCACAAACTGTGCGCCAGTCATTCCGCTTGTAAGCATCACTCGACCCACAATGTCATCGATGCTAGACGGTGGGTTTATCGTAAAGTCATTGAAGCTGTTTCTGTCAAATGGGCGTGTCACAAGGAAATCTCTAGAGATTGGCTCATATTTGACATCGTCAAAAACACCATCCTGTTCGACTGTCACTGTTGCAATCTTTTCGTCTACTTCTGTTTGCTGGCCGGCTGCTGCTAAGTCAAATGTATCAAGCAAATTGTCAGACACGAAATCGCCGGGAAGTCCTAGCGCACAAAAGATGATGTTATCTGTTGGGATGCTGCCAACTTCACTAAGAATCTTCTCCAGGCAGGCCACCTCACCGGCGCCTATCCGTGTCATACGCTTGCTTGGGCGAGCCAATGATTGTTCGAATGAGCTAAGTCTTTCCTGTGATATGTCAAGCGAATAATCAGTCACAGATGACAGGTAGTTTTTCCCAACCTTGGTTTGCGCAAAAAGACGCAAAGACTTGGCCAGATCGGTAGGCTCCTTTTCACTTCGGAGCATCGAAGCCAGATCAGATAGATTTCGTGATTGCTGATATTGATACGAGATCATAGCGGATGCACTTGCCAATGATACTAGCGGTAGATCCCTTTCTCGTGCAAGATCTACAAAATATTGTGTCATCGATCGAAATGATTGTGCTGATGTGCTGGTTAGTGATGTCACAACAATATCTGGAGACCTATTTTCAAGGTCGGGCAACAGCCCATCACTATTGACGAGTGTGTCAAAATTGTTGCCCTTCGAACCCTGCACCAATAATTTGATTGCCTTTAGTGACGTTTCATGACGACTCTCTTGACCAACCGGCGCCAAAACAGAAAATGCTAACGGATATGCTGTTTTTCTAACTTGCGCATCAACGAACATTGAGACAAGATCGATCATTGCTTCGAGGAGCATTGACATTGACAGAGTGCCATCAAGTTGAGAATTTCGAGTCACCCTTGTTGGTGTTAGCCACAGGGCATTTCCGTCTTCAGCTTTTGACGCCTTCTTCGCCTCATCATGGAGATCAAGAAATATTCGAACGATACGATTGATCAGTGAAGTTTCCTCTTTATAGTTCTGCTCAAAAAATGAAGTAGCTTGCATTACAATGTTAACTTCATTGACTCTCAGTTTTGGTGCATAATCTGATGACATCGTGAGCAGTGAATCCTTAACAAGATTGGTTGTGAAATTTGTAAGCTTTCTGTCAAGCAAATACGAATCTGTTGGTGAGAATCGTATCACATCGTTTGGGAAACTTATTGGAATGTCAGTTCCGCCAGATGCTGTATTCTGCGGAGTAGTGACAGTTATCTCACTCGTCGTAACTTTCTTGGTTGTTAGGTCCTTTGTTGACACAGTTGATGTTGTAGATTTTTGACTTGCCTTGGCTGCATCTTTGTCTGGTGTAGTTTGATCGAAGTTTTTGTCATTCAATTTCATGATGGCTTTGTTCACCATCATTGCTAGCAAGTATCGCTTGAGAACACTTGATTTTGTTGCGCTGTTGTTGCTTTTATTGCGAGACAGCTCCCTGAACACACCCATCTCAACAATGTTTAGGTCTTTTCCCGAACCTTTGCTTGCAGCAAGCTGTGTCAAAGATTCTGACAGCTCACTCAAAAGTCGTGTATACAGACCTCGGGGTGTAAGTAGATCGAGTTTTTGATCGCGGAGATGCAGCTTGTCATAAAACTTAAGTCCCTCTTCAAAAGATGTGTTCGATCGAACTATCGCATCATCGAAAAGATTCATCCTGTTCTTTAGCGGCGACCTCACAGTTGATTTCATGAATGTTGCAAATGAGTTATGGACTGTTTGCGTTTCTTTCACACCGGTGCCGTCGAACAGCAAGATTCGATTTTTTTCCTGTGTCCTGTTTGCTCCGTCATCTCCCACTACGAAATAGTCAACTAAGCTACCTGGCTGGCCTGTCTCCAGTGATGCATCCTGCTGCCCTTTGACACCCAGGAAAGTCAGAATGGGATCATTTGAATTTGCACCGAATCGATTTCCCAATGTCGTATCTGATAACCGCGCAATGCCGGCGGACAGTGCATATTCATTTGAAAGCATCGTTACAAGGGCCAGTGACCGTCTATTTGCAGGCAGTATCAAATTCTTGTAGAAATCATGTGTCATGTAGGGCGTTTCACCATGAAGATAGACATAACTGCCGTCAGGTTGCGTTTGCATTGAGAAGAGCTTCAAGTTGGCACGGTATTTTTCTCTTTCAGCAAACACCAGGCTATCCCTAACACTGAACTGTCCAGGTGGCACATTTAGAAGTGCATCTCCCATCAGCGCTGGTGAGTATCCATTCGACAAGATGTTTGAGGCAAATTGTAGAACCTGTGTCAACAAAGCTGTCTGTGATTTGCCATTCAAATTCTTAGTTGTCTCTGCAGTGCAAAATCTATCGATCAGTGTCATCGGATCAATCTGATCGTTCAACTCCGACAGCGGATCAACTTTGCACAGAGCAGCTATTTTTTGCTGTGTGATGGCAGAAATACTGTTTCGACCGGTCGAAGGTGTCATCGACTTGTTTGCAGTCTGCAGCAGATTGAAAATTGCACGAAGTTGATCGATTGAGTTCTGGGAATTTTTGATTTGCTGTGACAAGTTAGCATCAAGCTGCTTCAGCTCCTTTTCATTACCTACCAGCATTTTTTCAAAGATGGCTGACAGAAACTCCTGCGATATCCTATCCTCCAAGTGGGCCTGCTTAACTGACGCCATCAAAGGTGAAATGCTGGGTCCCTGAAAATCTGATGTTTTCAAGTTGAAGACAGCAATGGGTTCAGCACAAACATTACTGATTGCTATTTCCTGACTTGTCTTTGGCGCATTCTCATCAGAATTGTTAGCAGTTATTGTTTCAACAGAGCTGTCACTTATTTGGTCTGCTGCTACAATACTTGACGATTTCAGTGAGCCTTTCGCTGATACTGGCGTCACCTTATCCTTCGAGACTTTCCATGGCGCTGGCGGCGGAAGTGGGGGCAAAGGAGGCGCACTGAGCAGCTGGGGTGTTGCCGCACCGACCAGCGGCAAACCAAGGTTAAAGCTCGGATTTCCGATTGGTAATGTTGGCACTTTTGCATTCGATTGCTTCTTTTTCTTTGATCCAGAAGACCATGCACCCCAACCCTTCTTCTTCTTTTTCTTCTTCTTCCAAGCTGTAGGAATCAAAGATTGTGATGAAATCTTGATATTTGAAAATGAAAAAAGTCCCATCTTTATTCCTCTACAGCTTTAGTAGACCCTTGAAGTCAAAGTTGCCAATTTTTGTCGGCACGTCAAATGTTTCAAGATTCCCATCAGGTGACACAAACTGGTTTCCATTCATCAGTTCGAACTGGTTTTCATCAGGTTGCAAAAATTGAGACGTGCCAGCAAGGCTTGACTTCGTTGTCTTCTGTGTCAGCTGCGTATTTTGTTGTGTCGTCTGAGGCAGCACGTGAGACTGTTGTGACACATGTTTCAGACCCGCTTTCCAGCCCTTGTTAATGTCTTCCATGTTGTTTTCTGCTGTACTCATCCCTGGTCCTGGCGGAATATTGCTAATTGCAGCAACTATGGCCGGCACTGACTTTCCAAACAGTGGTGATGCAAGATGAAGCGGTGTGACTGGAAGAATTTTTGACTTCGAACCGAAGCTAGCAAATGCGGCTCCGACAACAAGATTTTCTGGAATGGAAAATAATTTATCACTACTCACCTGTGCTGATTTGACAAACTCATCATCATCATAGCTGATTGCCTGAATGCTGTATGACTTCGTTCCAACTTCGGCAAAAAATCGATCATCCCGAAACTTATATTGTGAGGAGCTTTGACTACATGCTACAGAACCTAGAACCTGGTCGTGGCCATCAAGCAAGCAATAAACGAGGAAGTAACTGATATTTGATGTGTTTCCTGACACACTCCACGTCAAAGAACTGTAGAAACTCTTTTCCAAAATCGTCAAGTTTTCTATCGTTGGGTTCACTGTTGGGATTGAAGCAAACGTAGTAAGCTCGAGCCCTATTTGTGATTCAATTAGCAAGCTCTCAATTGACTTGCCGTTCAAAATATCTGATTCTGGGGGCAGAATTCCCAACTTGTCATAAATCACCCTCGAAAATCGGGCACCCTTCCTCTTGATTTCGTCGCCATATCGATTGATAACACCAACATTGGATGACTGCAAGAAGACCTCAGGCTGCTGCAGGCATGTCTTGACAATGTACTCATATTTTTCATCTGACTGTGGCGCTGAGATTCTCAGAGGCAGACGTGTGGTGGGTGAATCAGAAAATTTGCCAGCAGGTACGATACCAAACGAAACTCTGCGACCTGTTGAATATTCGAATCTCTCCACAAGGAACATCGTAAAGAGCTTTGCCTTCACCTCGTCTCGTTGTAATGCTGCTATGAATTCATCACCCACGCCTGCATCACGAAGTGCTTGCGTCATTGTGCTGAAAATATCAGTCGTTGCCTTAACCTGGATGTCGAACGTTATTGTCGTGTTGTTTTCACTATCTTGTGCAGCTACTGCATCTGTTACTGCAACAGCAAATGGCATATCGCTTAGCATGAATCTTCGAATGAAAACTTCATCTTCATCTGACATTATCTCTTGTCCTAACGATGCATCACCAGGGTGACCCACGCGATATGCAACAAAATACCGATACCGTTTTCCCAGCAGCGTGGTGGCGTCTCTAAATTCGAACGCATCCTTTTGACCGTTCACGAACACCATTGTCTCGCCAAGTACGTCCGGAATCACTTCAACTGAGTCGCTGAATTGGCCTGTCTGCTCGAGATCCTGTCGAAGTAATCGAACTGTCAGTATGTCATTTGATAGTGTTGATACTCGAATTTTGACTTCGTTTTGTGTATTCAAAGCTCTAATTGACAGTGGAATAGCTGCTGAGTTGCGTGGATCACTTACCTTCTTGAATGATGGAATTACGATACTCGAAAACTCGCCGACTGTTCCATCGCCATTAACGACAACAACACGATAGACAATCTTGTTGGGCTTGATATTGTCAACTGCATCTTCAAAAACCAGCACATCACTGTCTGTAAATGACATATTTGCCACATCATCCACCACCGTTCGACTCATATTAGGGTTCGTAATAATTCGAAAGATCTTGATGGTCCGTAGAGTCGGGTCAGTTCTTTGAAGCTTAAGAGCGACTCTTTCAAAGCTTGTTGACAGCAATGACAGTTCAGGCGGGTCTGGATTCGCTAGGAGCTCGTTGAGCTCTTTTCCGTGCTTGATCTCGACCACCTTGTCGTAAAAAATTCGCTTGTTTTTTTTAGCAGAGATGACAGAAATCTTTGCGTAAATCGTCTCTGCTCCTGCTACCCGGTGCTTTTTGACGCTGAGGTTCCTAACGAACTCCCTCTTGGCTGGTAGGAAGTCTAAGTGTGATGCTGTTGCCAGCTTGCTATTTTTTGTAGCGAATGACAATGCATCAATTAGTTTATTAGGACGGGCAGACCTTACGTTTCGCTTGTTTGCCCCGCGCAGTTCACTAAGGCTCCGTCTTGTTCGAATATTAGTGCCCAGGGTTTGTTCTTTTGTCTTGTCAACGGGCAGCGAGTTTTTGCTATCAAGTGAAATAGCATTCAGTGGTGTTGATGCAAAGAAACTGCCAGGCTGAGCCGCCGCGGCTGGATCAACGCCTTCTAGCTTCATTTCTTGAGACACTTGCTTGAACGTTTTTTCTATTTTCTGCAGTTGTCCGGGAATTACAAGCCGAGACAAAGAGGGTCCAGCTGCAGCTGACACCATCACGCGCTTGAGTGAGTCCGGCGGCATTATGGCTATTGTTGCGTCATTCAAGTTTGATCCACCGATTTTTTGTGTGATATCGCCGGCAGTTTCAAATATGATTTCGAATGACTCAATTGCATCCGATGATCTAACTTGAGCAGTTTTTGGATTTGTCGTGAACAACTCAATCCGAACACCATCAGCACCCAGCAATTCCGACGTACGTTGGTCAACAAAAAAATGAGTCCTGTAGGCATACTCACCGGGGGCATCTCCAAAATCGTCGCCGTTATTTAGCTCAGTATCATTGACAATGTCGACGAGGTCAAATGGTGACACGCCGGCAGCGAATTCGAAAAAGCTATCAATCGATGATCTTTTCAGAGATATCTTGGCCATCTTTCTTCCTAATCTATCACAATCGTAAATAGGCCCAAGAACGTTTCAGTTCCAAATGAGTCACGTTGCATTTTCCCCACAAAAAGAACACGCTTGCCCTGACTAAGTGGCTCATCATCATCAAATGCACCGAAGTCAACAACTGACAGCTTTTCAACGCCTGACACATCCTGCTCAAAAAATTGAACTACTATATTGTTTGACCGACTGGTCTTGGAAAACAGAAATTGTTGCTTTGGCTTGTCTTTCAGAGACCGCATCAAATCATCAAGTGACAGCAGTTCTTGCTCATTCAGTCGAGAATACTCTCCCAACAGCTCTCCCACCATTTCGCCAGGCCTTGGAGTACTGATGGGTGGCAAGTACATAAAGTTGGCAAAATCAGCAAACCTACGATCGCTAAAGACACCTGGCAGATCATCTAAGTCTACCTTCCCATCTTCGCCTGCCCGAAGATAATCTGTCTCATCATCAATCGAGAAGTTGCATGAGGTGGGGGTAATTTCAATTTGTTGGTGTAGCGAAAACTCATCGATTGTTCCAATTATTCTCTGGTCCGAGAAGTTTTTTGTGATGCCATTAAGGACACCCGTCAGTGCCGGCTTTAGTGCAGTGCCCGACAGGATATTGAGCGATTGATTGAGGCTCGTTCGAATTGTGCCCGATGATATTGTGCCACCCACCCAGTCAAAATCTGACGTTTTGAAGGGTCGCATACTGTATCCGGCTTCAAGCTCCGGGACTATCACGTCTTGATATCTATTTCCTGCCTCGAAAAAAATCCTTTCTGACGCATCAGATGCCAGCTTAGGATTTGTGAAGCTACCAGATGTCTCATAAAACGTGTGCAGATCAGTAAATGAGGCATACCGAATTCGAAGCTCTCCAGTTCCAGCCTGGCGCTTTCCTTCTTGTGTGACAATGAAGTCAAGAATTCGCTCTTTGCTATTGAGTATTCCTGCCATAACTATTCTAAATATCCCATTGGTGAGTTTGTCAAATTCCCCACTTGTCATCAAAATAGTTCGACAAATCTGTTAGGTCGTCAGCTGATATACTGGTTGTGTAAAGAACAAGTTCACACAATTCAAACAACGCTGGATCTCCACCCGAGGGAAATATTTCATTTCCAATTCTAACACTGTTTAGTCCCACAGTTGGATCAGATGGCCTCGTTGTGTTACCTACAAATGTGCCATTGACATACATGCTATAGGTTTTTGATTCATACGTTATGATCATTGACATAACCGAACCACTTACAACTTGTCCTTCCCTTGTCGTAACATAGTCTGCAGCATCGGCTGAACCAAAATCGTGCCAAAGACGACTTGTTAATCCCTGCGATGTGCCAACTGTTACTGTCCATCCACCGCTGGCCATACCGGTGATTATATCTAATTCATAAGGATTAACGTTAGAGGTATTTATCCTATTAGGCTTTATTACAACACCGTATGTGTATGCTGCAGGAGTTGATGATCCGAAAAGTGAATCGGCCCCGGCAGAACTTGCCAAGATATCGTCAACACCATCAAAGCTAATAACATCACGTGTGTTCACAAGAGATGCTGATAAGAAAGGGCGAGCGGCAGCAAGATTAGCCTGCCATGTGCACGAAACAGATCCTTTGTTTGAAACTGACTCTACCAGACTTCCAGCCAGTGTAATTGAAGTGCTATCATTTGCATCGATCCAACCCGTGAGTCCTGCGATATCATCGGGCTCAAACTCGCTAAATGCACGATTGTTCGGCCCGTAGTCTGACACCTGATACGAATTATCTGTACTCATCTGCCTAAATACGCTTCGGAAAAAAGACATTATGTTATCCTGTTGACGTAACCTGATAGCGATATTTGTGATGGAGCAGATGCAAATGCCTTAATGACAAGTGTTCCGCTCAGCGGAAGTCCAGGAACCACTAACGTCAATCCTGACTTTGCGGGCACGCCTAGCTGGATATAGTCATCTGGGTTTGTCGTTCCGCCAAGCAAGATAGTCAAATTGACACTTGACGCATCATTGTTTGTTGCATATAGCCATACTTCGTCGATAACTGACGCGGGCACGGTGTGAACTGTCTCAGCTGATCCTGATACTGTTTGTGCAAGAACCATCTGCGTTCCGTCACCTGTCCCTGCTAAAAACTCTTTACTAAAAACTGCCATAATTGTGTTCCTTACCCAAATACCTGGGTTGCCAATATCTGGTTTTCGCTGTCATCAATTGCCGTAATGGTTACAGTGACATCGTTATCGACTGCCGTCGCAGCGACGCCTGCACCCACAAAATCAATCGATGCGCACGTTGTTGTGAGATCAGTTCCTTCGTCTTTGATGGTTAGATTAGAACCAGCCGAGGGTGCCACAAGAACCCCATTGAAATAGATGTCGCCATCCAGAGCAAACAAGACATTTTCCGTCTTTGCTGGTTCTGAACTAAGATTCGGCAGCCTAATTCCATAGTTGAACTTTAAAGCATCTAGTCCCACTTGGATCCCATTAGGAAAAATGACATTCAATACTTCACCGTTGTTTGAGTTTCTGAGTATTATTTTGTCTTCTTTTCGAAGCTTTGATTGATCAATTTTTGGCATTGTTTTGTCCTTACGTTTTTGAAGCTTTAATCTCAACAGGGATAAGAACAATGTCTGGATTATCGCTACGTTCAACAAAAAGTCCATCATAGTACGGCAATGATGACGTCGCATATTGAGACAAATTTTGGGAATATGTCTTTTCTGGCGATGTTCTGGTTCCCCCATCCCGACTAACGAATGTAATCGAAATTGGATAATCTACTGATCCGTCTCTTTTCAAAGTTGCAGGAAATCTTCGTTGTTCCAGCATGTCCCTGAACTGCCCGTACCTGTCCCGACGGAACCTGGCGTCCGGGTACGAGCCGAACAGGCCGGCCAGACCGTACTTGTAACCTCTAATAACTGGGGTGACACGTCTCGTCGCGATATGGACCCACTGTGGAGAATTATACAGAGCATCACCAAATCCCCATATCGACTTTATCGCATTTTTATGACTCTCAATAGTGTTGACTCCACCGTCTTTATCACTGACCAGAGTGCTGTTGAGGGCGACGCCCGGCCAGACCGCGGCCTCGTACAACATAACTGTTTTTTGATTAGCAAGAAGCAGATTGGAAAGATTTGTTCCATCATCATCAAAAACTGGCCTGTTCTTTGCTGATATTTTTCCGGTTAAGAATCGAACCGACGATAATTCATAAGCAGGATATAGATACCAGGACTGATCAGGTGCTGGAGAACCTTGGGTGGGTATACCGGGCGCCATATATGTTTGCTGTGGATCGCCGCCGGAGACACCAATAAACCAGCCCAGAAGCCGGCCCTGTATCACAGATGTTTGTTTCAGCACATCAGCAGCATCCGGCGGATAGCTATCATACATTGTGCCTCCGGAGTCGGTCAATGAAACAAAACGTTGCAATGATCCTGTGATACCCGCTTGTCCGGCGGCGGCTGATCCTTGAACTGATCGAACATTCTTGGCGAATGGATCACCCAATGGAGTTGCTAGCATCGATCCCGTAATAATCAAATCTGTATACGAACCCGTCATTGACGATAGTGGTTCTACGTCAAATTGATCATGCACAGGAATATTGTAATGTAGATCCTCATGCAACGCATCTGATGTCAAAGGTTGATTTGTCTCTGGCTCGATAGGGAGGTTGTTTTGAAGAAGCGATCCATAAATAGTAAGTTTTCCGGCGCCCGGACTCAGTACTACATTTGCGTCTGATAGACCTTTCTCATATCTGTTTCCTGCATCATTAGGGTACTGCGTTATTCCGTACCAGTTTGGAGTATTGCAGAATCCAAAAATTAAGTTATCATCTGGCATGATAATGAAAGGACTCGTTTTTTCTAGTGATGAAGGATCTGCAATCTTTGCAGAATATTGGTTTCCAGTCCCCACTTCTTTAAACAGATTCAATCCTGTGTGGATGCCTATTGGATTGAATCCTCCAACTGCACCAACAAACGATCTTCCGTTACTAATGCTAAAACCATCTCGACCACCAATTTTGATTCGGGCAGATTCTCGTGTTGGATTAGCTGGTTCTCGATCGCCTGCGGCGGCATACGCAACAGCGCCGGCGAAATTATTCTTCGATGGAATTTTTGGCAAAAACTCAACACGATAGCTTCCAGTCACAGGTTGGCGCCATTGCTGATTTTTAGACGCACCTATGAATGGAGGCGTATATATGTTCAAGTCTCTTTTAAAGTCAGAAACAGTGCCCGGCCCACCCAGCAAACTAACTTGACCATACGCAATTAAATTCTTGTAAAATCCATGATCGTATGTTACGTTAAGCTCTTCTCCTGGGTTTGTTGCTGACAAAATCGTATCAGTGAACGAAATCAATGAGCCTGATTGTTGGCCCTGTGTCATGAGAAAAAATTGCTTTATTGCAGGGCCGAACCGATTGATTGAAACAACGTGCGGTCCAAATGATGCGCTGAATTCGACTACGATTTTTTCGACCAAAAAGGGTGCTGTAATTGATGATGTTAGGCTCAACATTTGTGATCCTGTTGCATCGTATTTTGAAGCAAATGGAAATCCAAAATTCGTAAACGGTAACCCATGGGCTTGAGCGATTCCCTCAATAGATCCGGAACCAAACTTTTCACCATCACCGGAGTTGTCCAGATTTGAAGGAACAAACGGCATCAATCCATTCCTGCGAATTTCAGGATCAGCATTCAGTATGTCAATATTGCTGCCTGACGACAAATCTCCAATCATCTCCCATTTTTTTGTGATCCAATTGAAGTAACCTAGACTGGAGTTGACGCCGCCTGCGATTCCAGCGGCGTCTTTAGCTGTTCCTGTTGAAAAGAAAAAGTCCCCTGGTGTTTTTGGCGCAACATCAAACACAAGGCTCGCCTTTGAACTCAATCGTTGTGTAAATCCAGGCAAAGTGCCTGATGTTGTTCCTGTTGCATAAAATTCAGAATTATTGTCAAGATACAGTCGACTGTCATTGAATGGGCTGATTTTCTCAGCTGTTGTTATGAATGTGACGTGAGCATCGGCTGTACCTGCACTTGATGTGCCAGACATTATCAGACCTTGCAAAAAACTAGGAGATACGATGTTCCCGGAAATAAACTTGCTACCTGTCGGCAAATTCGTTGGATGCATTATCACGCCGGAGATGAAAAGAATCGTGTTGGTGTCGTTAAACCGGGTGTTGTAACGACCTGTGAAATCCGGATCACCTACTCTTGCAATTGTCGGATACGAACCGGTTTGATTATCCCTGTCGCGCAATTGTAGCTTTGGAGCAAGCGACATGATGCCACTCCCTGTGTGGTAGCCCCTATTCGGCCCAGACCCTGTTAGAAAAACTCTTGGCATTTACTTCAACAGTCCCCCAAATGCGATAGAATCGTATCTGTAATTGTCGTTTTGTGAAAAGTCGAACCCATGTGTGGCAAAAACTTCTGACGTTCGAACATCATTTGGCCTAGGTGCAGAATACACAATCGACGCACTTGTAAAGCCACTTATCATGTTAGCTCTCATACCTTCATCCAGTGAACCACTCGAATAAAACTCTGCCATGTCGGCTGTATCACTGTAAGGTGCCAATCGCTGATCTAAATCAGAAAATGCGCCAGGTTGATCTACATTGCCGAACGTCTCAACACTATCCAAGAACGGTACTGTGCTTGAGTTTCGCAAATCACGACAGTCACTCAGTATTATGCTTTCTCGTTTTGAATTGACAATCGACATGCTGCCCTTGATGCTGTGTGAAACATAGGGAAGTTCAATGGATGTTCTGTCAACGATGCGTCTAATGTCGAATGGTTCAATGACACCGTCAAATGAGCTGGGTGATGCACAGACCTGCACCAGGCTCGTCGGAATTACTAAGGACACAGCAGGTGTTGTGATGATGGCTGATGGGTTGTTCCAAAAAGAATCAGCCTCCTCAAATGGATCACTGTTGTTGAACAGCGTTGAGATTCCCAGATCTCTGGTTTCTGTCTCATGACTAACATACGCACCCAATTGACCTGGTGTATCAAGAGTCACATGTGAGCCTGCATTTACTATTCCTACATTTTCGAATGTGAGTAAATCATTGAAAAAGTTCTGCGTCTGTGCAACATTATTGAGAGTCCTGCCAAGAGAAATGTTTCCTCTGATCTTCAGATTGATAAATGCTGACAGTTGGAATGGCTGTCGAATTTCAACGCCCTGCGAAAATGGTGACAATGAAGCAGTGTAGTATGTCACCGTATCATACATCTCATTCACGTAGTCTTTTAGTGCATCAGATCCGGCCATCAGAATTTCCTCAATGTTGCTACAAATTGCTGCATCAAAATAACCTCTTTGCCGCCGCGGTTATTCTCACCCAAGTACATATCGTAGTAGTTGTAGACAAACTTTGGACGCTCCAGCGCATGTGATTCGATAACATAGCTCGTCCCCAAAAATCTTGAATCGCTTGGCAACATCTGCTCGAGGAGAACGCCAACTGTGTCATCGAACCACTTGAAGAACTCGAAGAAGGATTGGAAGTTGACCTTGTCGGTTAGACGATTGAAGTAGATTCTACGGAGATTTCTAAGGCTTGGATACTCCTGCGAGAAAACAAGCTCAGGGCTTCCAATCAAATTGTCCAATGCGTCCAGTGACGAGAAGATGTTCATGATGTCTTCATTTAGTCCCTGAACCAGCGATATTTCAATTGCTACTCTCTTGTCATCTTGCGGTTGCTCTGATTGATTTATCTCATACAGCGGAGCAGGAGAGGCACCAAAAGTTTCTGCTGTTTCATCGTTCAAAAAGCTTCGGATTCGAATTTTGTTTGGGTTTTCCCCAGACTGGAAGTTTGACGACAATACCTCGAAATCGAAACGCTCGGGCTTGATAATCTGCTTGCTCACCTCAAAGCCAGATCCTGCAAGCGTCAGTGAATTCTGAGAGAAATCTACTAGCGTAATGTTTCCAGATGCATTCGAGTTTGTAAGTGGTTGATCAATGGCGATGTCTTGGCGGAGTCTCTCAAAAGATCCCGTTGTCGTCGTTACAAAGTTGAAATTGACCTCAGGGTTCGCAACACCCAAAGACTTGAAGTTTCGAATGTGGGTTTTTGCTTCTGTATCAGACAACCCCTTGCTCCAGAATCTTAGCGATGACACCCGGCCCGACAATGTAGATGCGCGAGATGCAGCAGGTGTACCGGTGGAGTTCAAGAAGTTATTAGTAGACACATCTAGACTTTGACTTCCCAATACCAAGAACGTTCCGCTTGTATTGTAAGCTGCCACATTCTGGAGTGCATTATTTGCCCCTTCGTCGAAATAGCTCGATGTTGCCACAAACTCTTCCAACCCACCCGGCGAAAACTTTCCGGCGCGGAGGAAGTATGATGATGAAACGTAAGATGAGATCAGATCGTTTCTATTCCTTCCGAACGAAACTTGCCACTTCTGGCCATCAAAAACATCCACCCCAGTTAGCTCCATTTGAAGTGTGGTAGCAAGAGATCCACTACTTGGGCGTCCATACAAACGAAGGCTTCCTGTTGCAGAGACACTAACGTCGGGCTTGAATGCCACCAAATTGAAAAGAACACCCTGCTTCGAAGCAGAACTGTCAGTTCCGGTGGTGTGAAGACGTACCAAGCTCTGTGTCACAAAATGAGAAAACTTGTTATCAAATCGGTAGATGCCTTCAAATGCCCATGATCCGGATGAATATAGTCCATCTGACGTTGAATTTGACACGCCATCAACAAGTATTCCAGAAATTAGCGGAGCACCAGGCTCAGATCGAGATCCTGACAGGTACGATCCCTGCAAGCTTGGTCGATTACTGTCAAATCCTTGTGCACTCAGTGTTCCAGCGGTGGAAATTGTCCCGCTCATGTCCAGCATTGCAGCGGTTTCATGACGACGAGTATATGAATCGCCCAAATTTCTTTGCTTTGATCCGCCAAATTCTCGAACTCGGACCGGTCCGTCTGGGCTGATTCCCAAATTCGACAAGATTGATCTTATTGAAGCGTGGGTGCCTCTCGTTGAGAGAATGTAAGGTAGATCGGAAAATATTCTGCGCCACAGAGTGTTTTGAACGGCTTGAAGTGCTGTTGTATTCAGTCTGTCAGTTCGAATATCACTGCCATCCATAAGCTGGCCCATCGCAGCATTTGCATAGAAGTTTGGCAAGGCAATTCCATAGTATCTTGAAAGCCATGGCAGCAGTTGATCTGACACCACATCTTGGCTAAGGACATCAACTTTGAGAAGCCGCTTGAATTCATCAATGAACATTTTCAATTCATCAAATGTCTCTGCAAATGTGTACAATAGTCCGGCGATAATTTGAGGTTGTCCCACATCTGCGCCGCCAGGTTGATCATTGGTTATCTGAATTTCGTTGCTGATGTTTCCTGTCTCTGATTCAAATCCCTCTTTACTTGATGCTTCTGTAAAATAGTGTGAAGGAACAAGTCGGGTGACAATGTTTGGGTTGTTAAAGTCATAGTCGCTAGCTGACACCAACAGATCTGTATTTAAATCTGTTACACCTTCAAATGACGGAAATAGCACTGTTGATATTAGCGATGATTCTCCGGTGACGGGTGCACGCCCAAGTGAGCTTGTGTTTCGGAGAGAAATACTGAAATTTTGAATGCGAGAGTGCAGACCGTGGCCGCTGTGATCTAACACAATGTCTGACCCGCCTGACGCAAAGCTGCCTGACGGCTCGTTGAAACGAAACAAGAGTTTCAAATCTTTCTGTGCAAAAACATCTCGGAACCTGCTTGTCTGAATTTCCCGCTGTGTTCGTCTGGAATGCCAGACCCTGAATTCGTCAACTGTGCCAGACAGGGTCTCGACAGGTTCAAAACTATAGTGACCTAGGTCATGAGATGAACCACTACCGATTGTCACCGGTGAGTTTATGAAGTCAATTTTGCCCAGTGCACCCACAGAACTCGTTGTGATGAGAGCACCATCACGATAAAGTGAAATCTTTCCCGGGCCTTCTGACCGGTCAAATACTGATGCGCAATGAACGAATGTTCCTTTGTTGATTGACATAGAAGCTGACATTGTCAATGAGCCAGATCTAATCATAGTCAGAAAATCAACAGTCCCAAGTGGGCTACCTTTTGCTGCCGATGACGACAGTACCAAAGAAATTCCATTACTTCCGCTTATCTTTTGGGCCACGACTTGATTGTCATTTGAAGTTCCTGATGGCACATGCACATAAAATTCAAACGTAAATGGCTTTGTGCCCGGGTCAACAATTGACTTGCCCGTGGGGTTTGGTGTGAGCTTTGTTGCGCCACCACCCATGAAGTCAACGACGTTGATGTACGTGCCTGGGGATGTTGGCGACGCTGAACCACTGAATCCCAGGTACCCTGTGTGCTTTGGAAACTCACCAAGCACATACCTCTCAAAACCAGTCAGGTTGTCGACGAAATTATCAAATTCAGTTCGTGTCCCATCGAAAGGAAACCGATTAATGATTTTGTCGAATGCCTTCTGGACCTTAGCTTCAGCAGAATTGAAAAACGTATGATTTGAAAACTCTGACCAGTCAACGAATAACTGCTGGGTACTTTTTAGAGGCGATCCTGGCGTGTCATACCTGAACGATCCTGTCAGGTTGATACCCGTATTTTCAGCATCATTAAGCGTCATACTTCTAATTGGTGCAGACGGAAACTTGTTCCGAACAATTCCGGGCTTGAACAGAAGATTATCACCAGCTGTGTTGAGCTCTCTTGACATTTTTAATCCCGGACCGTGAAGATTACATCACGATTTTTGACAAGGTGTGTTGTACCTCTTTCCACAATGTAGAAGTCAAATGCGTATGATCTGCCGACAATAAGGGACTGCATCTTGAAATCAAAGAACATACCGTCACCATCGGTCGAAACACGGGTTGAGTCCTTGACATCATCATACGGAAGTATCACCTTCTCAGTTACTCTATCAACAACTTGGTAGTACACTTTGTCAAAAATCACAGACGGTCTCCGCCACGGAATCTTCACCGGTGCTTCACACTCTGCAGTAACATCTCGACCAAACAGTCTAATTCGAGCAGTGTCTTTTTTTCCGTAGCTTGTCTTGACATTCGTCAGAACAAGCATCGGGCTTCGAGAGATAAATGATCCTGCATCTCGATCAGCACGCTTTAGTGTGACGCTGCCGGTCAAATAGGCAACCGTTGAGTCCGTCGACTTCCAGAACGTTGTAAACTTCACTTCACCCTTTTCAGCGACGAGCTGTGACAGCGTTCGTGTTTTGTTGTACTTAGTTGTGTTGGCGGATGCTAATCCAAACGAAGCTGAATACACACCCACAACAGACGCCCCGTCTGTGCCCTGGGTATGCTGACTTCCAGTCACTGAAAATGTGAAGTCATCTTTGACTATGTCCAGCACCAGGCAGTTAGTTCCTGCAACTGCTGTTAATGCTGACCCACTCACAATATTGGTCAAGGATGATCGATTGTAGTTGCGTAAAAATAGTGAACCACTGCTGTCAAAATAGAAGTTTTGATGATTGTCATGAATTGTATCGTCAAATCGGACGACTAGTCTGGGTCTGAGAAGTGGATTGCTTACGTGCCTCGAGGCAAATCTCTTAACGAATCGAGACTTGGTGTCAGTTTCTTGGGAACCAGTGAATGACAGTCTAAGTCCAAAGCTTGGCATTTGGCTTGCAACTGTTGCTGACACAATTGTTGTTACATCAATTGCCAAGTCTTCTGTACCCTCTACAAATGTTTGTTTCGCCTCAAAAGACACCACCCCGTTGCCGTCACTTAGGTTTCCAGATGTGATGTAGTCAATATCATCGGAGCCTATCAGGCCGCCTGCATTGGCTCCAGTGTGAAACCACAATACGTTTTGAGTTGTGTAGGATGCAGTTACAAAATTCGCTGCATCCAAGTCGTTAAACTTCCCTGTGTCGATTCCGATGCCTTCATCGAATGATTGAGACAGTGGGAAAACCGACAGCGTAAAGTTTCTGGGTACCGCATGACCGGTCATTATGTCCTTCATCTCCAGGACAGCACTAAATCGCGAGCTGTTAAGATCTAGAATACTTGCCGTCAGCAAAGTTATGGGCGACAAATCAAACTTCATCAAAGCTCGAGACAGCTCTGTTTGAGTTCCTGTCGAGTTCAATTTCGTTTCGTCGTATAGCTTGAAGAGATCGAGTGTAGATGCACGACCGACATTAGAATCTGTCACTCTAATGTTTCCATTGATAATCTTGTCTGTGATGTAAGTGTCAGCGCTTGCTGTGCATACAATGATCATGTGTTAGTCCTAAAATGCTGTCCCGATGATGTCAAACTCTGGGTATTTCAATTCAAAAATGGCGCCTCGATTAGGCTGGATAAGTCCTTTTGTTTGACTCTGATTGAAGTCAAAAGTTGCGCTGTTGTAGTTTCTATCATCGACTGATTCGAAGCGCGGAAATACTTGCAAGTCGATTAGAGAGATTACGAAGTCTGTATTAATGATGACATTGACAATGTCATCAACGATGATGGGTTGATTTATGTTGAAGTGCTTTCTGTTGAGTGCCTGCGCAACTCTAGAGTTGACAGTTTGTATGACCTGTGCCTTGTTGGCAGACTCGGCAACATACAGGCTATATTTCACACCAAAGTTTATAACCTTCACATCTAGCACATCGATTGCGTCACCAATTAGCCTCAACTCATTTAAGTAGGTCTTGAGGTTCTTCTTTAGTGAATCAGGCGACGTTGCTAAGTTTCCTTGGGCGTCACGTGATACAACAAAGAGAAGAGCTGACATCGGGTTCGCCGGATTATCAGAAACTGCAGCCCGATAAACTCGACCAAACTCACTTGGGATTGTGTAGATTCGTGCAAGAAGATCCTCACGAGAGACCACGCGTCGTTGTGATTTTCTGGCTGAGGTTATCTGTGACTTGAGATCATCAAGTGTTGGAGACGGTGCTCCGCCAGCTGCTGAGTCCGGATTCGTTACTTCAATTGACTGCCTCACAGACAAGCTATTGGCAGCTGTCGGGTTTCTTCTAAATGACAGTGACAAGAAGTCAACTTGCTCAATTTGGTTTTCTGACACGTTGTGATTTTGTCCGCCGCCATAGCGGTACCGAATAGACAGGGTCGTCCCCTTTGGCGAAATGCCAAGGGTCTGTGTTTGTAGCAAAGATTGTGGGTCAATACTAAATTTCGTCACTGTCGACCGTCCAAACAGGCTAAGCGACATGTCACTCGGATCAGGAACGATGTCATCATCAAGTGTGTCTGCATTTCCGGACCCAAAACGTAATGTTGTTAACTGAGTTGTCGGATCATATCTTCGAACAAAACGGTAAGGTGCAGGAATAACACGAATGTGATTTGGGACGTCGACGTAATCAGAGTCAGGATTTTTAACCTTCAGGAATATTGTGTCTTCACTCAAAGATGTGACTTCATAGTACGTGTTAAGTTCTGAGTCAGTCACTGACAACAAAGCTGAGATGTTCTTCTCATCAAGAGTGATCTCCCTGAATGCTGTAAATGTCGACGACAATTCAATAGTCTGCGTTTTTTCCTCACCGCTAACTGCATTCACTGATCTCGAAACATAAAACGAGGCTGGGCTGCCATCACTATTCGATGATGCAACAACGAAGCCAGCTAAGAAATTGCCGTCAGGGTCTTGTTCTGCAAAGTCAAGATCTTCAATGGTTGTAAACGGAATCCCTGTGAATGCTGACGTTTTTGTGCCCGCCAGAAAGACTGGCATTGCAGATCTCATCGGCACATAGACACCATCAAATGACTCAGAAGGAACTGTGATTTGAAACCTCAGCGACGCTACAGCAGGGGCTTTTCCATGGATTTCCACGCCGGCATTTCTAAGGTGCGTAATGATATTTTCTGACTCCACTGCACGGGAAGGATCAAGCTCTCGAAATGAGTGATCAAGGTAATAGCTCAGGGAGTCACCGACCGTTGCAACAAAGTCGAGCATCATTCCACCAACTGATGGCTCTGAGAAATCCTGGATCTTGTCAGGGAAGTATGTCCTGGCTGTATCGAGCAACTGCGACCTGATTGACTCGAAATCTCTCGCTGTGAAAGATCGATTCATTTCCTTCTTGATTTTCTTCTTCAAATGTGTTGTCATTTTAGCCTGCCGTAAAGATTATCACTTCAACTGCCTGATTTGAAAGTGCCAGGTCTGGAACTGAGTATATCACTCGAATTTTGCTTAGTATCACGTCATCGTTCTCTGATTTCTCGATGCTTGGTTCAAATGAATCAAGCTCTATGTAGGGCATGTATTTTTCGACCGCTGCCGAAATTCTTCGTGCTGCCTCTGCATCAACATCTTCTGCTGTCATTTCTAAAGCCAGCGACCTTAAATTTGCACCGAGATCAGATATCAACAATCTTTCGCCGGCATTTGTCGCCAGCAGATTCTTTAGATTGTCTTTGATTTGTGGCCCAATGCTGTATGACATGTCAAACATCGAATTTCCTGTGCTTGCGAAGGAGATCGGTGTTCGAATTCCAACAGGAGCCTCAACAGCCAGATCATCAATAGTCTCATCATAAGAAACCTGGCTTTGTCCGACCGACTTGAAATCGTATGATCTACTAACCTGTGACATGTCTGCACCTCACATCTAAATATCAAACAGTCGAAATTGAGATCACGATAGAAAGCCAGAGCCAGTACCTTTACCTGGAGCACTAAATGAGGGCAAAGGAACGGGAGGTGCAGTTAGGGTCATATATCCAATAATAGGAACACCACCAACAAGGACAAGGTCTGTTTTGACTTCTGCTGTTAACATGAACTTGTGTATTCCCGACTTGATAT
>Ga0209756_1001123_pt1 | contig 25158 bp, 31 predicted proteins | sample ETNvirenome_6_85_FD_184071 | JGI IMG/M metagenome (GOLD analysis project Ga0209756, IMG submission 184071) | Marine viral communities from the Pacific Ocean - ETNP_6_85 (SPAdes) (version 3) | ecosystem: Environmental > Aquatic > Marine > Oceanic | place: Pacific Ocean | collected 2013-06-19 | reverse complement strand
ATTGTCGCATATATGCATAAAAGTTTTGTGACAATTTTTTAGAGTTTTATAGCCTCCATTTTCTAATATCGCTATATTCTCATATTCTTTGTGTATTGTAAATTCTTTTGTTTTCATTTGTGTATAGTTTTTAGTTAATAATTGAAGCAAAGTTATAAAATTGGAATCAACTACCAAAGGTTTTTTAACATTTTTTTAATAAATGTTTGCCTACTAGGTTAAAATTTTTAGAAATAATGCACTAATCGTGCTACTTGACCACTATTTTTTTCGTGTATAAAGCCTTCAACTGCTTTTAAAATACCTGTGAATCCTTTTCTTGAGTGCCAACTATCAGTTCCTGATGGTGAACGCATATACTCTACAGTAACACCAATAAAATCTTTAGCATCTCTCCATTTGTGTTTTACTTTATGGTGTAAATGGTGTAAATACCAGTATCTATATTTAGTGCTACTCCACATTTCTGGCTTTTCTTGAGCCATTAATAAAGGCAGGTTATCCATTTTAGCACCATCACCATGCTCTAACCCTATCAAGTTAGTACCATACTGATAATATTTTCTGTGCGACACACTAATGTCAAATGTTACCTCATCCTCATGTCTAAACCAACTCTTTAATGCGTGGGCTAAATGAAACCCACTCTGGTAATCATGATTGCTCATAGAGTGAACAACATCTACAGGTGCAACCAGCCTTAACATTTCTACACATTTTATATATAACGCTAAAGCAACCTCAAAGTGTTCCCACCACTTTCCGTCTGTGTCTTGATAAGTTCCCTTTGTTGTTGTGCTGTAAACATTATCAATATGCAGTACATCATTTCCTATGCAAAATAAAACTTTTTCTACACTAAACCCTTGTGCTTTATCAACAAGTCCCTGTAACCCCTCTAAAACCTGCATACAGGCAGTTTCAACATCATATCCACTACCAGTTTCAACAGCATTTGCATATTTACCTATATGTATGTCTGCTGGATTTATTACCAATAAGTGATTGGCATTTTTGTTTTTTCTTTTTACTGAAGGGTAGTGAGGGGAGTGGTTCTCAATAAGGTTACTTATATTATCTAATATGTCGTTTTCATTAATAGACATATCTTCTTTTGTAACTACGCTGAATCTGTATTCTCCATTTGCCGATTGCCAATGCTTAACAGAAACCACATCTTTTTTAGAGATACCCCTATCCGCTAAATGAATATCTAACGCTGTATTACCATTAATATTTGTTGTACTGGCTCTACCCTCATAGATTACCTCCACCTCTTCTGGAGACAATCTAATTCGTTTTCCATATTTTTTCATAAAATTATTTATTGATTGCCACGCAAGTTATGCAAAATAAATGCTTATAAAATACAAAAGTGAGATGCTTTTTAACACCTCACTCTTGAAAACTATAAACAATGAAAACAAAGATAGGAACAACCCTATCCAAGTAAGTTGCTAAGATAATTATTTTTTACAACTATCTGTACAGTTTGCACATTTTTTTTCAAACACAGAGAAGCATAAAGGAAGGACACCAAGCCCTGTCATTATAAGGGCATTTGTATCTATACCATTTTTCTCTATATATAAACTTGCAGAAACAACTATTACACCACTAATGGTTCTTTTACTACTCCACTTCCCCTTAGAATCTGTAAAAAGTTGTTTTACTGCTTTTAAAAGTTCTGTTATTGGCTTAACACCACTTGACATTAATGCCTGACCTATCCATTTTTTAAACATTATTTTTTAATATCTGCTAGTCCTTGACCTAAGATAAGTGTGAGAATTGCGTAGTAAACTTTCTCAATCTCACCCTCAGTAAGACCTAATTTAACTGCTGCAAAAGGAACAAATATAGCCCCAATTGTATACCAAAATTTTCTTGAATCAAACATTTTTTTTAAAATTTCCATAATATATATTTATTTAAGTTATTATTAAAGTTTATAAGACAATCCTATATTAAAAGAATTATCATCATTTTTTCTAGTATAATTTGGCTCTACATAAAGTTCATTCCACACTCTAATAGAAGTGCCAATTCCCAAAGTGATATTATCTGTAGAGTTTTCAGCAGGAACTTGTGCTGACATATAAATCATATCATCTATACTGTACCTTGCTACCAAATCATAGTCATCACCATTTTTCTGAACACCTAACATCATCTCGTTATTTAACTGATACCCAACACCAATGTTATTTGTAAAGTTTTCCAGCCCCCAACTTTCTCCATCTGAAGGCTCGTTTATATTACTCATTACTCTATATTGTGCTGAGGCATTGAAACAAAATAATGATACTGCTAGTGCTAAAATTGTTTTTTTCATTTTTCTTATTTTTAATTATTAATTAATACAACCAAATCACAGGACTTGGTTTGTTGTTATAATCTATATCCACATGGATAAAAGATTTATGTAATCCATATCTTTCAAATTCTGCATAAACTAAAGCATCCATCATAATCGCCCTAGTGTTACTATCTTTACATTCAATATCTGCAGCCAAGCCTGTAATGTGAGATGAGGTTGGGTTCTTCTTACTTTCGGGATGGTTTTCACATCTATAGCCACTATTTATTTTAAATGGTATTCCTGCAAAACCTCTTGCCCTATCTAATTGCAATAATAAATCATCACTAATAACAGTTTCACCACACCCACATTTACAAGTGAACTCTGATTTTTTGAAATATTTTAATTTCATTATCTCCCTTGAGAATTATAAGGTTTAACATATTGTTTCCCCCCTTTTGTTCTACTTTTATTTTTAGAGTGTATACCCTTTCTCTTTTTTCTGGTATTCCCTCTAAACTTAAAAACTGGCGTTCTTCTCGCCATATTATGTTGTTACTGCTAATATCTCTATATCACACGCTGCTGTATCTGCATCTGCCTTTATCTGAGTTATATCTGCAAACGCACCAAAAGTTGTACTAGCGTCAATAGCATCCATATCGTTACTCATTAACAAGAAGACATCTCCTGCTAATAATTTATAAAAGAAAGAGTCTGCCCCATTATAAAGTGTTAAAGTTATAAAATTAGTATCATCTAAGTTTGTAATTCTAAAATACTTGAAATCTCCTACAGTAAGTTGACCTGCTGCATCTGATGCCCCAAAGTTTAAAATTGCAGGGTCTGATGTGCTTACATTCATTATTCTTTGCAAAACCTGCCCATTACTTGCAAAACTCTTATTTATTGAGTTACCATAAGCAACCCCATTTAAAGTATAGGACTCTGTTACTGTTACTGTTAAATCTGCTGTTGTTACTGTTGTTGCCATATTATTATTATTATTTTATTTGTTTTTATTTTTTTTAATCTGTAAATATTTTTATTAATGCCCCTAATGTTATAGTATATATAACCCACATTGCTTTAACCAAAACCCTCCTCATTGCTGTGTTTCTATTTACTCTAGCAGTAACTCCTTTATCTGGGTCTAAAAGTTTTTCTGTGAGCATATCTAATTTAGAGTCAATCTTATCTATCTTCCCATCCATTGTGTTAATGTCTTTCTTCATTGCAATTAATTCTTCCTTAGTGTTCATTAGAATGTTGTTGTTTGTACCGCTATATTCATATAAATAGTTGAACCTGCACTCGCTTCTTTAACCATTGGGATTATAATATCCCCTGCAGCCAAAGATGCTGTGGTTATGGTTGTTTCGTTTATTCTTACTCCTTTATTGTTATTACTAAGCCCTGTTACGGCAATTTCATCAACTACTATAGGAACAACACTTGCTGTAGCCCCTGCTACTGGAGTTATTTTAACTATAGCAATAGTAACCACATTACCCCCATTACTTGTAATCCACCCACTAATAGAAGTAACAGTTGCTGCTTCTGGAATTACACAAGCCTGACCTATCCTAAAAAAATTAGTTGGAGATAAACTCCCTGAAGATACTGTAGCAGTACCATAATCAACAGCCATTTCAAAAGGAGATTTAGTGTCTGCTATATCCTCACCATAAGTGTAATTTGTAGCACCAGTCAAATACCCCTGCATACTATAATTAGTAACACCTAGATTGGATTTGCCCTGCCAAACTAAAAGTCCATCAGTTTCAGTTGCAGAACTACCTGCACCTTTACTTAAAACAGTATTATTTGTAGCAGACTCAAGTCCTTTTGGATTGTGCCTGTTTACATCATTTAAGTTTTTATGTTCGTTTGCAGCCATTTATTTATTTTTTAACAATCATCACAAGGACAGTAGTTTTTCCAACTATCATAATTTCTAGTTGGTCTTGAATATATACTGTCATACATTATTATACCATGATTCTTATAAACATTATCATTGCAAGGTTTGTTAGATTCATAAGTAGGATAATCTCCTGACTGGTCATCACCATTCATATAATCTAACATATCTTTTAAGTATATTTCAGACTTTCTATAAGTGTCTTGCTTATAAGCATTTAATTCTGCTGGGTCTATAACAGTAGCAAATTCATCTATATTATGCACTATCCCAGCACTTGTACTATTACTTTGAACTTCATTTATAACTTCAAATCTAACAAACCAACAAAGACATCTTGTTAGAAAATCATCCATTAGTGTTTGATTTGCTGTAGTTAAAGTCCCATTATTGTGTTGTGTTTTTATTTCCTCATAAAACTTCTGACCTAATTCTGATTTTATATGAGCAAGTTCAGATAGTAAAATTGTGTTGTCAGATATTAAAGCAGGGTCAGTATTTGCATTAGTAAAACTATTGCTTATAACTTCTGCTGCTGTTACTAGAGGGATATATTTGTTTACATTTGCCATAGTTATTCTTTTGTTTCAGTTGCTTGGGATGCACCATCCTCATCATCTCTTGTTACAATAATTTGCTCTCTATCTGTTAAAAACATATTACCTTCTTCTAACATTGGTAAATCTTCATCTAACATTTTTCTTTGCTCATTAATAGTAAGAATTTGCTTAGGGTCAATCTGAGTCGCAAAACTAATTGGCGGCTCATAATGAATTAATAATTCTTCTGGCAAGAACCCCATTTCATTATATAAAACAGTTCTTAGACCATTTAATAATAAATCAGAAGTGTCTTTAATTACTGTAGTCATTGCTAAATCATAAGCGATTCTAATCTCACTACCTGTATTATTCATTTTTCCAGAACTAACTAATCCACTTAATGATGGTTGCCACCTATGAGCAGTTACAATATTTTGGTCAGTTATTCGTTGTAAATCTATCCAACTACCCTCTTGGTCATCTTTTATAATCTGAACATTAGCATTAGAAGCATCTCCATTTTTAACAATAAACATAATTTTACCATTATTCCCATCTCCAACAAATTTCTTCTGTGCCTCTCTTACTAACTTCTTTGCTTCCTCTTCCCCCATATCACCATTAATCTCAATAATAGCAGAAGGTTGAAAGCCATTTTTGAATTTAGTGTGATTCCATTTGCCAATTTCATAATCTACAGCAATATGCTCTAAAGCAGCAATATAATCTGGTAGTCCATAGAATTGGAATGTTGGTTCGTAATCTTTAAATTGAAGAACAAATCTACTCCCTCCACTATTTGGATAAAGAGGGATTATAGAAAGTTTATCCTTCATAGTATTGTACTTAGCCCAGTCTGGGTGTACATATACTTCTTTTTTGCTTTTAGACATTCTAACAGTAGTAGCATCTATGTGATATAGATTTAATCCACCATCATATAAAACCCCCTCTAAATAAGCGTTACCGAAAGTGTAATAATCATCAGCAAGTTTCTTAAAAACCTCTCTTAATGATTCGCCATCAGCGTTTACATCTTTAATATATTCTTTAACAGTTTCATTGTTGGTTACAAATTTTGCACCACTTGTGAAAACTGCTTTCTGCGCTAATACACTTCTATGTGTACTAGATTTCCTTTTTAATTCTGCTAAATATTGAGGAAATAAGTTATTAGTTCCAAATGGTATGAATTTAGTCCTTACTTTTGATAAGTCTTGTGGTTCTTCAATATGTTCAGGAATTGCTAAATTAAAAACTCCAAATTCAAAAGTATTACTCTTTTGAGTCTGAAGATTCTTTACCTGACTTTTTCTTTTTGGCTGCTTTCTTTGACTCATCTTTAGTTTTTGTAGTTGATAATTTTTCTATTAAATCAGTTGCTCCTAAATCTTCATAAGCATATGCTAATTCTTCTTGGGTTGCTGCAGATGTTATTATAACACCATTAGTTCCGTGATAAATTATTACTTCTTCTATCGCTTTATATTTTGCCATAATTGTATAAATTTTTAAGTGTGATAAATCTACAATATTATTAGAGCAATCACACATTATTAAAAAAATATATTAATAGGGTTATGTTTAAAACATTTTACGATAAAATACCAACCTATTAGTATATATTTATTTATTATGTTGTAGTTGCTGTTAAAGTAGACGTATTAACTACAAGACCTGCACCAGATGCTGCATCATATTGTCTTGGAAGTTCAAACTGTCTAGCCATTAAACTAATCGTTAAACCATTTTGGTCAGAATACGCAGCACCTGTACCCCCTTCCATACTTGCTAAATTTAAGAAAGTTTGGTTTTTTTCAGGAGCAGTTACACTATTTGCATATTTTTGACTTAACCCTACAACTAATTTTTCATCATTTGAAGTTACAACTATAGCCATCATACACTCATTAAGCAGTTCTTGCAATTCGTGCATTTTAACATTGTTGATTTGTGGTATCATAAAAGTAAGACCACACTCAAATACTGTTGAACCATTTTCTTTAGTTGCATTAATAGTTAAATCAGCAGTTTCATTTTTAAATTCAAAAAGTTTCCAAGTTGCTGTTGAACCACCTGTATCTACAATCTTTGTTATATCATGATTTGCTGCGTCATCATTAAAAGTTACAGAATCTCCAGAAGCATAACTTCTTAGACATATTTGCTTTATACCACCTGCAGCCTGTAGAGCAGAACAATCTACCGCTATACCATTATCTATTGCCATATTATTATTATTTTATAAGTTATTAAAAAGTAAATAAGAGAGAAGGTTTTAACACCTTCCCTCTATTATTACATATTATTAGTAGAAAATTCCCCATTGAACAAGTGAAGGGTACAAGAATTGTACTCCTAACTTGAAGTATCCTCTGAAGAACATTTGTTCTTCTAAGTCATCATAAAATACTTTAAAAGAACCTTCAGGGTCAGTTACATCAGAACCAATGATTAAGTTGTCTACTGCACAGTAACAAGCACCTTCCGTTCCATTAACACCACCTCTCAAGAACATTGCTGGGTCAGTATCTGCTAAAATAGTATCCCACTCATACATAGGAACTAATTCAACACCTCTAAACTTAACAACTAATAAACCATCTTGTTGGTTGGTAATTGCTAAATCAGCAGAAGTTCCCTCTAAGTTTTGTAAGTATTTATTGTAAGTCTTAGGAGATACATATATCTTCTTATCTGATGCAGGTACTTGTTGTAACGCTGCAGGTGCATCATCATACATTGTTCTTAATAGTCCAAGTGCTTCTGCTGCTGTAGGTGTTGTAGGTGCTACTGCACTATACTCAGTTCTAGCAGCCAATACAGTTGCATCATCTCCCATTAATTTCATCCATCCAGACATTTGGTCATAGTTAGCAGTTGCACTATCTCCACCCCATGCTAATCTTACAACATCTTGTGCGATACCTTTTACAGCACGATTTACAATCGCATCTGCTAATTGAGTTCCTTCTAAGTTCATTACATCAACACCATTTCGGTACATTTCTTCAATGTAAGTTCCGAAGAACTCATCAGTACATTGCTCAAGAGCAACTCTCATTCTACCAGCAGTAATTGTTTTCTCATCAATATTAAATTGAGTTGAACCACTTGTTGCTGAACAACCATCATATTTTGCTACGATTTTTGTTAGAGCAGCAGAAGTAAACACATTCATTTTGTGCTTTACATTAGGAATAACTCTATAGTTACGCATAATATCATCACTTCTAAATACTGGCTCATAAAATATTTCGTTAAGGTTCGCCCCTGAGTAAGTTGCGAAAGTTCCTTTATTTGCTACATTTGCCATTTTTTTTTATTTTTTTAGTTATTAAATTTATTTCTTACTCTTTCTGCCATTGCTGCATAAAAACCTGCATTAGCATCTTCTTTTTTGTTTTCAACTACTACAGGGTCGCTATCAGTTTTTATTTCAGTACCCTTAGCATCTGCTTTGTTGATTTTAGCGTGTAACGCCTCTACTTCTCCAGTTAAAGTTTCGTTAGTTCCTTTTGCAGAAACCAATTCTTCTTCTAATGAAGTGATTTTGTTTGATAACTCAATGTTATTAGTTTCAAATTCAGATATTTTATTCATTATATCATCATTATCCCCTAAGTTAACATTAATAGTCGTTTCTTCAACAACATCTTCAGAAACCTTTACATCACCTTTTACAGTAGCAACAATTTCATCAACCTTGTTGTTAAACCATTCTTTTAACTCATTAGTCATTTTTTTGTTATTTATATTAATATTTAGTTTATTCTGTATTTCTTCTTGTGTGATGTTCTTAAATTTAGAAACATCATACTTTGCAGCCACTTTAATAGAATCAGAAATAGTGTCAACAAAACCATAGTTATACGCTTCTTCAGCATTTAACCAAGTTTCCTCATCCATCATCTCAGTAAGAGCATCATAAGACAATCCTGTCTTTTTCCTATAAATGTCTGTTAATTCACCTGAGATTTTATCAAGAGTGTCTGCAGTTTTTCTCATGTCTTTGGCTTCCCCCATTGTACCTCCCCAAGCGTTATGAATCATAAACAAAGAATTTTCAGCCATAATAACCTCATCTGCACCAAGAGCAACAATAGTAGCAATACTCGCTGCAATACCCTCAATATAAACTGTAGTCTTAGCCTCTCTCCTTTTGATTACATTATACATTGCCATACCATCAAAAACATCTCCTCCTAAACTGTTAATCCTTAAATTGATTGGCAAATCTTTTAAATCTTTAATATCGTTAATGAACTCTTGTGCAGTTACACCATACATACCTATCTCATCAAAGATATACACATCAGCAGTTTCACCTGCTTTATTTTGAATATTATACCATTTTTCTGTCATGAGTGCAAAAATAGAAGGAAGTGAAAATAAATCTACCCAATTTTCTTACAAAACTTTTAATACGTTATATTACTAGATGATTCGGACTTTTTTCTTTCTTTATAAACTATGTTTTGTGCTTGACTTTCGCTTATATCATATTTTATAGATAAATCCATCCAAGTGTGAGTTCTGCTTCCTTTATTAGTAATTAACATTCTATCAAAGTCAACAATAATCATGAAATTACGAAGTCTTTTAGGTTCTATTACACCCCTTTCTACAAAATGCCTTACAATATCTTTGCAAGTGGGATGTAGTCCAAATCTTTTCTCTAATCCCTCTCCAGCAGTTTCAATGAAGTCTTTAACTACATCAATCTTATTTTGCTTTTGTTTTTTTCTTTTTAGGGGCATTAGGTTTTTTTGTTGATGTTTGTGCAACTATAATCCACTCATCTACCATAGTTTCCCAAAACTTAACTACTGCTTTTCTACATGAAGTACATTTAATGTCTTGCTTTTGTGCAGGAAATAATAGATGCCATTCTGCAAACATTGTATATAATGATTCAGCATGATAAGAAGTGAAATTTTTTGTGTGGTTTTTATTTTTGATAACAGAGTTTGTCATCATTTTTCTTTTTTCTATACTGTAATTATCAGCGATTTGTTTTAAATCCATATGTAAAGTTTTACCATTTATTTTGAGGACACTTACCAAAGAACTCTTTAGTTAATGATGTCTTTGCATCTAGGAAACACTTACAATCAGCACATCTTGCCCCCTTTGTAATCTTTGGTCTTTTTAGTAACATAAAGTTTCGGTAAAAACTACAACTTTTACAGACACCTAATCTTTCTAACTTAGTTTTTTTATCAACAAACATTTGTTTATTTCTCTGATTGTTAAATTGTTGCAGAAGATTCTATCACGCTTACTGTATTTTGACTGTCTGTAATATCCGCTTCAACTACCACTACTTTACTAGCACCCCCCATAGCACCCATCATTTGATTTTGACCTAGAGCATTAAATTGCTGTTGAGAGAATGAGGGCATATTAAGTAATCCACCATCTGCAAATTTAACACCTCCTCCTGCAGAATTCATTGCTGATAATTGATTTCTAAACATTGCTGTACTTCTTTTATTTATAACAGCCTCACCTCCTTCTAATTCTACTACTCTTCCTCCTACTGCAAATTTCTCTCCTCCTTGTGCGTGTGATTTACCATTCACCACACCTCCATTTGCAAACTCATCAATCACTCCACCTTTACCAAAAGATTTTTTCAATGCCTTAACATTCGCAACAACTGCTATTAAGGCGGCTATAGTTGCTGCTATTGCTATAAGATTAAATGGAAATGGATTATTTGCTGCTTTTGTAACAGCCCCTGTTGCATCAGCCCCTGCTGCTACTATAGTAGCACCTGCCTCTGCTGTTCTTGCTGTTGCTGTTTTATATGCTTGAAGTTCTGCTAATTTATCTTGTAGTGTTTCAATCCCCTTTACTATCGCTGCTGCTTGTGATAATTGTATTCCTATTTTTTTCAATTCGTTAAGCCCCTCTTCTTGCTCTCCAACTTTTATCAGTTGGTTAGCCAAATCCTCCATGCTTTGAATATCTTCATCTCTTTGTTTTTCCTTATCTTCATTAGCCTTTAATTCTGCGGCAGCCTTATCAGCAATCATCTGCAGTTCGTTGTCAAGTATCTGACCATTAATAGCAGCAACATCTTCACCATAAGCAATATTAAGATTCTTCATATTCTCAAGATGTGCTTGTTCTGCTTCAAAGACTCTTAAATCATACTCTTCTTGAGTTATTAATTTATTCGCTAAATTTTCTTTTTCTGCATTTAATTCTTCTTGTAAAGCGTTTGTTAAGTCTGTTTGCGATTGCTTAAAATCTTCTTGGTCTTTTTTTCTAGCCTCTTTTGCCTCCTTATCCCTCTTCTTTTGAGCCTCTTTATCTGATTTTTCTTTATTCCTTATTTCTTGTTGGTCTTTTTGGAATTTTTTTAAGGCTGCAATATCTAAGGCATCTGCTTCTTTTTTCTTTTGAACCTCAACCTCTTCTGTTAAATCTTCTATAGTTTTTTTTGTTGCTTCAACTATCTTCTTTTTCTCTTCAAGTCTTTTTTGTTCTTCATCAATTTCTTGTGCCCACCATTGCATCCTTGCCCCACTACCATCACCTATAAGTTCAGCAAGTTTTTCTTCTGATTTTTCTACATCAAACTCTTTTCTTCTTAAACTGCCCTCTAAAAGTTTCTGTTCTTCATATAATTGCCTAGAATAAGTAGTACCAAACTCTCCTCTATCTTTAATTAACTTTTTTGTTTCTTCTTTTGCAGTTTTCGTAGCATTAGTAAACATATCTGCTGCAATTTGGTCGCTATCCTTTAAACTATCTGAAAATCCATTTAATATGAAAGTCCAAGTTTGAACAGCCTCTCTTAACCATATAGATATTTTACCAGAACCCTCCATAATTGCTATCTGAAACCCCTCCCACGCAGATTTAGCAGTAATTAAATCGCCCTCTAAAGTATCAGCCATAATATCAGCCATCTCTTGAGCAGCACCATTAGCATCTTCTAAAGCATCTGTCATATCTAAAATAGCATCAGTTCCATTAACCATTGTCGCAAATGCTGCTACTTGCCTTAAATCAACAAGACCCATTATCTCTTCGTTTGAAAGCCCCTCTTTATTTAATTGAATTAATGCTCTTTCTAAATCTTTACTACTTTTAACTGTAAATCCTAAGTGTTGTGCTAAATCTGAAGATGAATCTTGCATTTTCAGAAATATATTTCTCATGGATGTTCCTGCAATAGACGCTTCAATACCTGCGTCAGTTAATTTACCCATAACTGCTGCTGTACTCTCAATAGATACACCAGCCCCTGCGGCAATAGGGGCTACCTTCGTCATAGAAGTTTGCCACTTCTCAATATCCATAGCAGAACTTGTAAACGATACAGCCATTACATCAACCACTCTTTCAGTTTCTGATGCGTCTAAATTAAAACCTCTTACTGCAGCACCTGCTACTACTGCTGCTCTTGCTAAATCACTACCTGTTGCAGTCGCCAACCTTAATGTTGCTTCTTGAGCATCTAATATCTCAGAAGTAGTAAACCCTAACTTAGCAAAATTCATCTGTAATGCCCCTACCTGTGAAGCAGTAAAGAATGTAGTTCTACCTAATTGTTGTGCTGAAGCATTTAGTTTCTTGAAATCCTTATTACTAGCCCCAGTAGTTGCTCTAACTTTAGCCATTTGAAACTCAAACCCCTTGAATGTGTTTATTGCTGAACCCACAGCACTTGAAACTGCTCTAAAGGCAGCAACCGCCCCAGCAATTCCTACAGCCATTTTCCCAAAACTAGCAGTTGTAGTTTTAGTTCTACCTTCTAATTTTTTTAAATCTTTTTGTCCTTGTACGACTACCTGTACTACTATCTTTTCTGTATTTGTTGCCATATCTATTATATATTAAAATGCTTTAGTAACATTTGTTTTTGGATTATTCTTTTTAATTTGGTCTGCTATCATATTAGCCACATCTACACCTATTGATGGTGCTAACTTATTTGCAACCTTGCCTTTAAATTTATTTGCTACATATCCTGCAAAGTTTGTTCTTCTTAAACTATTCCCTTCTGTCCAATACACATAAGGTTTACCGTAATGAGATTTTAACTTTCTAAGAATATGTGTAGCAGAACTTAATGGAAGTCCTTTCGCTTGTAGCCATTTAAATATCTCTCTAAAATTTGGAACTTTAGCGAACTTAGGATTGTTAACTGCTTTCCAATAAGCAACAGATGAGGTTACATTTAAAATACTAAGACCTCTTTTTATAACATTATATTTAAGCCCCCTACTTAATCTACCTGTAGCATTATGCTGTTGTGCTTTAAGTTCATCCTGCAGTTTCACACGCAGCATATCACCCACCTCTCTTAATGCTCTATTTGTATGTTTTAAAATTTTCATTATGTATTGAATGTTGGAGTTTGAACATTTCTTCTTAATACTGTCTGGGCATTGCCAATTATATCTTCTGAATAAACAGGAATTAAGAAATCTTCTTTTAGTTTTACAGATATATTTTTCACTTTAATATCAGTTGAAGATGTTTCAAGTGTTGTAAAGTAAACAACTAAAATGTCATTTTGATTTGCAGCAGTAAATTCTGATGTCAATAATCCTATTGTTGAATTTGTAATTGGGTATGATATGTTTGTTGTTGAAGTTATTTTAAACGTGCTAACATCTGATGCGTCTGGGTTTGGAGTAGGAGTGTAAGTGTTTATATACAAACTGCCTATATTTGCATCTATAGGTGTTAATAATTCTACCTTATATGTTTCCCCTTCTTCCAATGACATCATTTGATATATACCACTATATGAAGCAACTCCTCCTCCTGCATGTTCACCATTAAAAGTAAACCGCCCACTACCACTTGTGGGTGGTGTTGCTGCTTTATAATTACTCCCTGTTGCTGTATTATACTTCATCCATTGCCCAACCTTTGTTGCTCTTGAGTTAACCAATGCGTCAACATGTGGGTCTGTGGCAGCGTTATCCACCTCGTAATCAGTATCTGACCCTAAAGAAGTCCCATAGGAATCTGCATTACCCCAATTCAAATACTCCCCACTATATGTAGTTATATTTCTAAAAACTTCCAAGCCACTTGACTGAGCAACCCCTCTTCCTGATATTTGTTGTCTATTTGCCATATTTTTAAATTTATGCGTCCCAGTTACCCCACCAACCCAACTCTTCAGCCTGACTCGTTCCCCATCTACTAACCCCTCCAGAAATACCATAGGATGGGGGATGTAAAGCATGAACCCCTGTTTCAATCCATTCTACTAACTCTACCTTTGTAGGAGTGTTACCATTAGGCTTGTAATCTACAACTCTACCTATTCTCCAATAGCAACCATCTATATATATTAATTTTGCAAAGTTTAAGTTTACAATATCTTTTACTTTTAAATCTACATATACAGTTCTTAATCTAGGACTCTGCTTTAGCATCTCAAACAGACCTCTATAATAAGTTTCATAAAGCCCTTTACCGATTTCATTGGATGAATAAGTGTCATTCACTGCATCATAATTTCTCACCCAAACATTACCATAAGTTAATACAGGTTTAAGAGCATTATTCTTGTCTACTGATGTTGCTTGTGGATATATATTTGGCACATCTCCAGATGGGTAGTTTTTATTAGCATTAAGATACCTTAGGTCTGATGATTCCCATACTTGTACTTTGGCTGCATAATTAACAAAAGTAGATGCTTGGTCAAGGTCTTCTAGTTTATTCCAATATAAAAGTCTTGGCTTAAAATCATATCCTTTATCTGGTCTAGCCCAATCATTTACAGAGGTTTGCAAACCATCTCCTTTGTCTTGCCATAAACAAGGAGAATAAACCTCAATTCTATCATCATTAGTGTCCCTATCTTGACCATTAAATGTTCCTGCGAAAAACGGATTTTCAAATATAGAATCTCCTTTATCAAACTCATCTGATAATGTTTCTCTATAAGGGTACTCATCTTCTATATCATCAAAAAGCCTCTTTCTATATTTTACTTTTTCATCATTATCATCTGTTTTATATTTAAAAACAAAATTTCTTTTTAACTCACTTGGCATCCATTTATCAGAAATCTCTCTACTTCTGTCTAATTTAGATGTCCAATCTACTGCATTTGATGGAGTTTGGTAAAAATCATTGAAGGGTTCTATATATACTACTTTGTCTTCTGAATTAGTAGTCATTACTAAATTAAAAGCATGAGCAACCCCTTTAATAAAATCAATTTGTTTGTATTTTGGGTCTATAACTTTATCTAAATCATAAGTTTGTCCCCAATAAACACCAGATGGGTCAATAGAAATCCGCAAAGATGCTCTGTACCTCGCCCTCCACCAACAATATATCTTGAAATTAGGACTACCAGGACTAGAAGAATTTACACGTAGCCCTGTAGTGAATCTTATTCTGTCTCCTTTATTTAAAAATATTGCTTTTAAATCAATAGCCTCTATATCTCTAAAGTGTTGAGTATACAAAGGAATGGAACGATTAGTAGAAGTAGTCCCTGAAGGATACCCTTGTTGAGTTGGCTCTAATGCCTTTTCTGATTGGGCTATAATATTCCAAGAAGTTTGTCCTACTGTCCTCACTTCAACATTTACAGTAGTTCCAACTTGATAGAGGTTTTCAGTACTAGTAGAATCATGATATGCTCTTGCTATTCTTACTTGTAGCCCCTCTAATATGATGTCATAATTGCCATATTCTCCTACAGTTATATAGTCATTCCCCATATCAAAATAACTTCCATTGTCTAGTGTTACATTCAAATTCTTTGTTGCGCCTATATCTAACACGTTCCTGCCAGCCCCAGTATAAGCATAATCCCCATTAGTAGTGCTTATGTCTTTAAAATCTTCAACAACCCCATCAGTTGATAGTGGTGTAGTAATATAAGTGGTAGCAGGTACAGTAAGAACACTTAAATTCTGCCATTCAGCCTCTATTCCTAAATCATTATACCTATCATCAGGATTATTATATTGAAAGTTTGGAAGTAACCAAACCAATTTCTTAAACATATCTGTGTCCATAAATTGAGATGATATTGTATAATTACCAGCCATCTTAAATATTTGTTCTAATGTGGTTTTAACAAATACTGCAGGTCGCCAATCTGATGTAGGCTTAGGCGTTGGATACTCACTACCATTCTCAAACCAGCCAAAATACCCTAACGCTTGTGTTCCACCTGTGTTGTAAGCATCTTCTTTATGGTCTAATAATTGAATAGTAAAGTCTTTTCCATCTGGGTTAAAATCCCCATAAGATACTACAGGGTAAACTATTGGAGATGCTGAATCTGAATCTTCATGTTGCCAAGTGTCTATTACACCTGTCTTATTATAACTAAGACCTTTTGAATTAGGTAACTCTAGTGTGTTCAAATACGCCTCCTCCAACCCTTTTGCCCAACTCATATTATTACCATAAAAAACACAGTTATAAAGAGATGCGTTTTCTCCCCTCCCTTCCATTCCTACAACTTTAATAAGTCCAGTTAGGCTTTGCATCCCATCTATAACTATTCTACAAGGTTTGTATTTTGCTGCATTATTTTGAAGAACTACTTTAGGATTGTATATGTGTTTTAATAATTTATTATTGTTTTTTGTTGCAGGGACTTTAAAAGTTTTACTATAATCTCCACTTGTTGAAGTGATGTCTTGTATATTCCCAATTTGCAATGTTAAAGCAAGAGGAAAATCAGAATGGTCTGTTATCTCTAACTCCCCTACCATACTTTTATCCCAATCAATTCCACTCAACCTACGACATTTAACATACTTAATACTCCCATCAAAATTACCATTTACAAAAAACCCAAAATTTGTAAGATTACAATTTGCCTGTTTAAAATCATATACATGTGTACCGTCGGTACTGGGCAAAAGTTGGTCAGCACAACTACCATCATCCTTTCTAAATAGAAGATATAGATTCCCTTGAGTTTTTCCAGTTATCCTATATTCCACCCTGTAGGATACTCCTATTTCAAAAGAGGTACTTAAACATGTGCTTTGGATATTACCATAACCAACAGTTGCAGTAGGAACAGAATGAGCCATCCCCCCTGATATTCCCCCATTAAGCCAAGTACCATTCAACGACCAACAAGATGTATCAGTAAAGGAATAATTCCCAATCATATTCTGTCCAACGGGATTGACACTATAATTATAGTCTAATATTTCTATTCTTACTGCCATATATTTTAGGTTCTTTGTGTTATTACTTTATGTGCTAGAGTATAATCAATATTAAACTTAACAAGCCCTTGCTCTTGATTAACAGTTTCAACATCACTATTGGTTATGATTACAGGTATATATCCTTTAGTTGATGGTCGTAAGTATGGTTCTCGTTCCTTCCCCGTTGCTGTTGCTGGTGTGTCCATCTCCACCCATACGTTAGGAGATAACATAATTTCTTCTAGCCACTTCGCAGTCATAGTATTTAAAGGCTCTGTATAAACACTTAAATTTCTTTCTGCGTTTACATTAGAAACCTCTCTACCCCCTTTATATAAATCCCCTCCTCTCATTGTGTCTGATATACGAAGGGCATTATTTCCATAATCTGTTTGATACCATGTTCTATCTACACTTTTTCTTTCTACCACATCTCTACTTATGGTCAACCCTTCAGAAACATCTCTTTTGGCAGTATAACTATCAATACCTCCTATAGAGTTTAGCCAATGAAAACGAACAAATCCATAAGGAATATTCTCATCTTCTCTATCAATAACATAATACTTGTACTCACTTGATTTTTTTATTGTGTAAGGACTCTCTAATCCAATCTTTACAAGACTAACTCTATAGTAAATAGTGTCATCTGTTATCGTATCACCACTATAGGATTTCCAATATGGGAAGTTAGAATCACTTCCATCTGGGGGTGCATATGCTGTTGCAGGTGCAGCAGTAGCAGAACCTGTTGCTAAATTTTTTATATAGTAAGGTGATACATTTTGAATAAACATTTGATATTGACCCGCTTTAATTTTCAAAGTACCAAATCCTGTACTAGCATCCGTTTCAGCATTTGCTTCAAAATCTCTCATGTAAAATGTGTTTTCTGCACCACTTGCGTCAAATGTTTCTACCTTGAATCCTATAGACCCAACACTACTATCACCAGCACCACTAATATCAGTATAGTGTGCAGAATATATATAAAACTGTAAAAACTCTGCCTCTTCATCTATTCCAACTGGCTTTTTAATATCTTCTCCTTCATATGGATTTCTAGTAAGAAATTTTTTAGTAGAAGCAGTATTGAACATTGTATAATCTGCTAGGTAAGTTTCATCCTGCTCAAATTGTGATACTGAATTTATAACAGTAATGAAATTTGAGTCCATTGCCCCAGTAGCAGCAGGAACGACATGACCCTCTCCATTTATAACTTCAAAAGTTGCTCTTACTTTTATATTTCTATAAGTGCCATTTTTTGAAATATTAAACCAACTTACAGGACTACCAGCAGCACCACTATTTCCAAGCACGTTGTCTTGCATTACAGCCCCTCCATTCATACCACCATAGTAATTACTCTCCCAAGTTCCTTTGTCTATTGGGCATAAACTATATGAGAGTTCATCTGCAAGTATTTGACTTACATCTATTGTAAACCTTTGTACAACATTAGAAGCCCCTGTCGCATAGTTTCTATTTGCAATATCTTTTGTCTTTTTTATCGTTGCTATAGTTTTCCAATTGGTAACACCACTCCCCTCATCTACAGCACTCATCACCTGAAAAACTACTTTTATTAAATCACCATCATTACCATCCCAATTACTAGCAGAGGCATTTTCGTCCTCATGCAATCCAGTCCATTGTATTTGAAATCTTAGTGGTTGGTGTACGCCTATTAGATTATTTCCCATATATGTTGGGAACGCACCTGCCAGATTAGAACCAGAAAAATCTAATGGTTGAAACCCCCAACTTAAAAGTCCTCTTACTCCTGCCATATCTTAATATATTTTATATTTATAATTTAAATAATTTTTTATATCTGTTTTTTCACTATCAGTTAACTCTCTATTGTAAACAATAACCTCTTCAACATTTGTATTTGTAAACACCTCCACACCTTTCTTACGTCCTATAGCAAAAGCAGCCCCATTAAAAGTTGTAGTATCATCCCAAGAACCACTTGAATCTACTGCATCTGAACTATCATTGATAGAAGTTTTTAATCTTCCTGTACTTCCATCCAGCCCTGTTGCTATTAATCCATAATTACTAGAATCTCTACTACTTGACTGAAGAGTCGTAGTTCCATCAGCAACAAGAGAATGAAATTTATTCTCAGTAAACCCAACTGAAATCAGATTAGCACCACTAACGTAACTAAATACTGGTAACGTACTAGCATCTGCTGCATTTTGTTTTGCAACAACAAATACAGTATAACTATTGCTAGAGATAGGACAGTTTGAATTTGAAGTAAGACCATCATTAGTCCCATCAAAAGAAAGGTATGTTTTATCGTTAGCCCCATCATAACCATTCCTTAATGGTTGATTTGCAGTTGTAGCCTGTGCCACGCTATTACTATTTCCAGATTGGTCAGCCCAAGCACTAACTCTTTTAGATGGTATATCAAATGTAGCCCCACTATCTGCTTTTAACCAAACTACCAAATCAGAGAAGTCTGATGGGTAATTAGATACTGGTCTAAAGCATTTTGTAAACCCACTCATTGTGAATGTTAGTTTTAGTTGAACTAATTTATCATTTGCTACTTCCTTCACTCTTTCAATCTCAATACTTTCATCATTTAAGTAAGCCTCAACTGTTGCATCTTGATAGTTCTTTAAAACAAAATCTAGCCACTCATTAGCCAAGTCTTGTAAGTTGTCCCATCTTTGCTGTAGTGCTACTACCGATTGTGCCGCTTGTGAATATAAATTATAAAAATTTATCTCAAATGTATACTCCTCCCTACCATCATATATTGTAGGTATTGTAGATTCAGGAGGTTGAATAAGCATTAATGGGTATTGTGTGTCATGGTCTTGGTTTACCTCTCCTTCATAACCAAACTTAACATCTCCATAAGTCCACTTGCTTTCAAATACTGATACTATATCTGTTAATCTTGTTATTGCCATTGTTATAATGTTATATTGTTTTTATTATGTATTTTTTCCTGAACAGCAATTTCATAATCATTCTTAGCAGTATTCCAACTTAAATAAGTTAAAACCTTATACAAGTCTGTTCTTTTAACACTTTCTATATCGTTTTGTCCATCCACTCTAAATATCTTTTTTTCTGCCACCATATACAAACTGTTTAACCAGCCATATGGTTTTATGAACTTGTTGTAGAGTCCAACTGTAGAAACTCTGTTTTTGCCTGTTCCACTTCCTCTTCTGTTTTCCCCAAAAACATTTGGAAAGTCCTTGTTAATTTTACGCTTTGCATAGTCAAAAAAAAACTGAACTCCCAAACTATGTCCATTGTCAATTCCTTGAATTTTTCTGTTTTAGGGGGGATAACATCATCATCATACTCCTCTCCTATTGCTCTACATAGTATTGCCATTTGTTCTGGTAACACATCAAATCTTCCATGCTTCATTATCTTTATTGTACTATCTAAGTGTGTAGACTCTATGTAATCTCCAAATGTATTTCTTTTTAAAAATTCTTTTGGGAAATAATACACCTCACCATCTAACTCAAATTTTTCTATCCCTTGTGGCTTATATTCTTCTAAAGCCCCAGCAAAAGCATTGACAGCACTATTCACACTCTCTAAATCAAGTTGATTCATTTCTTCTGCCTTCAACTCAGTTAAGTACATAAAAATATCTCTATTCATTTTTAATAGTTCTACCTCTGAGTGTTCTGCTTCTATGACATTCCCTTCTTCATCTCTTTTGTTATACTTATTGATTATAGCATATAGCCCACACCAATAATTCAACTTCATGTCTTTCCACTTGGTTGGGATGTCATAGTTTTTGTCTTGAATTTTAATTTGTATCATATAATTAGTTTTGATTTATTTTTTCGTCAACTGAGGTATTAAAAAACTTCTTTTTTTCATTTTCTTCAAATAATACGTCTGCTAATTCTGCTGTAGTGTTCTCACAGTTAAACCCAATCCTTTCTAGTTTATCTCTCAACATTAAATCATTATCACCATCTTTAAGGGCTGTTAAGAAACCAATAGAAGTATAAAAAGACATATTTGGAATTAAAAATATAAATTCTGCCATCTCCCCCTCATCATACTCTCTTTTTTTTAACATAGTGTTGTAAAAATTATTAGAGTACAGATATATAGATTTCATAATACTCAAGAAATCTTGATATTTACCAGTACCTACTTGTTCAGTAGCATAATACATTAATTTCTTAACTCCCTTAATGTGCTTGTCCACAATTTTTTCGTGGTCGTCATTTAAGTAAATTACTTCACTATCTTTCATAGTTTTATGATAATTATTCAAAACGACACAAAATTACACTCCTTATTCTAAATATTTTCATAATTTTCTAACAAACTGAAAAATTAATTAAAATAAACTATCTTCCCCTTACCGTTCCCCCAAATTTCTTTGTTAACAGCCATCACTAAACAGTCTACCATGTCATCATGTTTGGCTGATGGGAATTTAGATAGTTGGTCTAAAAACTCTTCGTTCCATCTACCATGCAATAAACTAACCCTGCCACTTTCAAGTGAAGCACTAATATCACTTACTCTTGCTACCTTATCTTTTGTTGGTGGTTTATCTTCTTTTATATTCAACCCTGTTTCCCTAACTAATGTTTGTACTATAGACTTACCAGATGCTTTTGGCTCTACATATATCCTACTCTTATTTGTGTACCCATTTTTCTGCACCCACTCAGGTATAAACCTAACAAGTTCTGGAAATTCTTTTCTCACATTTGTACAATCTACTATCTGCCACTTATTGTCTACATAGGTATATGCTAATAATGCTGAGGGGTCGTTCTTTTGATTTGCAGTATACGCTGGGTCTATAATAAAGTTTACTGTCGCTTCCTCTCTTTTGTGTCTATCTACCCTAAACCAATCTCTATGTATCATCCCACTATCTAGTGGTGTGGGTGTTTGTTGTAGTTGTCCAGCATACCCATAAGTCCCTAAAGCACTTTTGTAATCATCTAATATTTTTTTACTAAACCTATCCTCCCAAAATAAACCACTATCTTTATCGTAGAACTTCTCTAATGATTTTGGTTTTATGTTTCCATTTTCATTAGTTGCTGGTATACATATGTGTTTATAATTTAATCTTGTTTCTCTATCTAATAAGAATCCACTTAAATCTTCTTCATGTATTCTTTGCATAATAATTATTCTCACCCCAATGTCTGCTTGATTTAATCTTGAGTAGAATGTTGTCCTGTACCACTCATTAGCATTATCTCTTTCGGTTGCTGAGTTTGCCATTTGTGGTGATAGGGGGTCATCCACTATTAGGAAGTCCCCACCCTGCCCTGTTACAGTACCTCCAACAGAGGTTGCTCTTCGCATACCAATATGATTATTCTCATATCTCTCTTTTAAGTTTTGGTCTTTCTTAATAAAGAAAACATCTTCCCATCTTCTTTTAAACCATTCACTAAATATTATATCTCTTGATTTTGTTGATAGTTCAATAGATAGTGTTGCAGAATATGATGAGGTAATGAATCTTAGTTTTGGAGATTTTATCCAAGCCCATACTGGAAACATAACAGTAACTATCAAAGACTTTGTACTTCTAAATGGTACGTTAATAATTATGTCTTTTGTTTTTGGTTCTTGTTTTATTATTCTCTCACACTCTACCTGTAGTATATCGCATATATATTTATGATGCCAATTTGTAGACAGAGGTACTGATGGCTCTACTACATGCCAAGCCTTTTTAAAGAACTCATAGAAACTCATTTCACATAGTTTCTTTTCAAGAGCAAACTTTAATAGTTTTTTACTGGTCATCTAATTCTGTATAGTCAATATCTTCCGTATCATCAAGACCTCTAATTTGATTTTTAATATCTTCAAGGGTAGCCCCTTCATTTAATTTAATCTCAATCTTAGTATCGGTGTCTTTCTTGATTTCTGTTGATGATAATTTTGGGATAGCATAGTTCATTAATTTTGCTATAGCATCTATGTAGGCTCTAGGGTCTTCCTCAAATAAAATATCTAATGCCATCTTAATCTTTACTGGCTGTCCTTCTAAAGCATATGCTAATGACTTCCTAGTCATCTTTGCTATCTGCCTTAGTTCTTTATTTTTTGGCAATAGTGATTTAGGAGTCTTATTATAATTCTCATCTATCTTGCCAAGTTGAGGTCGCTTCTTTCGTGCTTCCTCCCCTAATTTCTTTTCTTCCATCTCGCCAAAATACAAAAACTTTCTTTTCTACTTTCCTAATTATAATATAAAATTGAACAACCAATTGTTAACATTATTATCTATTGTAACAAAACTATGAAAAACTATATTTTTAAAACACTAACTTCGTCCTCTTATAAGACTATGTACATTTCTTAACACCTTATAATCGTCCTCAAACCTATAGTAAACATCATTGCTCATATCGCAAAGTGTGTACCAACCTTTTTAAATAGATGTTTAAATAAAACATAGAGTTTATAAAATTGAACTTTGGTTTTGAACGTGTAGGGGTGTATGGTCAAAGAGTTGTATGGTATACGATTTACGGAATTCAACCCCTCAATATTTTTTTAATCCCCTTTTAAAATTAAAGAACCAAACTAAAACCTGCTTAAGTTCTGGCCAAACTAAAACCTGCTTAAGTTCTGGAAATTCTTTGTAATTATTAAAAATAATATCTTTTTTTTTATAAAGATTTGTATCTGTAAAGAGAAAAATCTAACAAATCAAAACAAATTAATTCTAATTTAACAAACATTTAACAAAATATAACTAATCATTTTAAATGCTTTTAAGAGTGTTTTATATGCTTATAGTATGTAGATATTAAGCACAAAAAAACCATCCGTTAAGATGGTTTAATTGTCCTTATTAGTTATTAAAGTTTGTTAATATGATTATCCCAATAAATTAAAATACCCTCTATTTTTTCAATATCCTTTTTAAATTCATCTTGTTGCCCTCTTGCATAAATATTGTTTATAATTTCTTGTGTATGATATTCTAATTTTTTTAAATCTTCTTTTAAAAATCCTTTTAAGTTTGTTTGTGTTTTCATTTGTTTATTTTTTTAGTTAGTTAATAATTATTTTTAATTGTTTTATAAATTCATAGACGTTAATTTGTCCGTCTTCAAATAATTCAATTTGCATTAATATTTTTTCTCTCATTTGTTTAATTGTTTTTATTTAATTGATTAATATATTCTTTTGCTTTTTTAATACTTCTAAAGGTTTCAGCCACTACATTTGCAAAGTCTTTAGTCCATATATATATGTTTGTGTTGTTTACATTTTTACTTCTGCGAACTTAAACACATCATTTAAAGCGTTTATATCTTTTGCTTTTTGTAGTATCTCTTGGCCTATTATATACACTATCATGTTAACTAGTTGTTCTGCGTTTGTGTATTGTTTAAACTCTCCAAAGTTTTCTTTTTCCCAATCTTGTACAAAGTTGATACCATCAAATATATTAATGTTGTGATGCTTTAACCACTCTTCACACTTATAATAACCGATTAAATAATAGTCTTGATTAAATAGTTCTTGGTGTAATTCATGGACGTCTTGACCTCTACTAATCATATTATCTATGTTGACGTTGTGTAATTCGTCGGCGATGTACTCTTGTAATTCTGTTTTGATTGTTTCTGTATTCATTTTTTTATAGTTTGGTTAATTTTGTTTTATTGCGTTTTGTTTCGCTAGTAATAGACTTTAGTAATTCTCTTGCGTTAGTTCTGAAAAAATGTCTTCAATTGCTTCATTTATTAACGTTTCTTCGTTTGTATTGTCTAGGTTTAAACAAACTGCAGAAGATACGCCAAAATATAAACTTTTTTCGCTGCACTCATTTAATCCGCAGACCTTAGTTTTTATACTATAACTATTTTCAAACCCCCTGCAACTTGTTTCTAATAGGTATTTTGGATACAATGTGTCACCCTCTAATAAAGTTAGTTTGCATTGGATTGATTGATTGTGCCTGTTAATTGTTTTCATTGTTTTTTTAATTTAGTTAATTTTGTTTTATTGTCTTTTAATTATTGACAAGGCAAAGATACAATAAATATTTAAATAATCAACATTTTCTTGTAAAATGTTAAAAAAGTTATTAACAATTAAATTGTTAACAAGTCGGTCTAATAATCTGACTATCAACCTCTTAGCCTCCTAATATCTCAACATTTCTAGCAGTTCCAACAGTTCCAACAGTTCCAACAGTTCCAA
>Ga0209756_1001116_pt1 | contig 25249 bp, 34 predicted proteins | sample ETNvirenome_6_85_FD_184071 | JGI IMG/M metagenome (GOLD analysis project Ga0209756, IMG submission 184071) | Marine viral communities from the Pacific Ocean - ETNP_6_85 (SPAdes) (version 3) | ecosystem: Environmental > Aquatic > Marine > Oceanic | place: Pacific Ocean | collected 2013-06-19 | reverse complement strand
TCCTCCTGTTGAACCTGATATTACAAATTGGTCGTAGGGCGCCGCGCCACCTGATCCAGAAATTGCATGAACGACTAATTTCCCAAGGTGCGGATGGCCGGATCCTTCAACAAATAATGATCCTGTAACATATGAATCACCTACCACTGCAAATGAGCCCGTAACTGATCCACCACCTCGGGCTGAATCTGCACCAGAACCTGATAAGTATGTACTATAAATTGGCATTATTCGTCATCCTCCAACGGCTCGAGTGCCATCTTGTATTTCTTCCCTGTAATATTGTTTATTACACATAGATAGTCTCTTTCCTCAAGTATGGTCCAGTTACCACGCTCATTCTTTAAGTGGAGGTCACCGGTATACAGGTTTGCCCAACGAAAGTTTGGTGTTCCAAGGTTATAGGTATTGTCAGCGTCAGGTAAGAAGTGTTTGGTTCCTATTCCGTGAGATATGCTGGCAGCTGGATCATTTTTATATTTTAGAATCGCCTCAGTCTCTGATTGATTCCACGCTAATAACGCATTGTTGTTCATAACTAGATTAGCGGATCCGCCTGACAACGAAAATACTTTTGTCATTAGCGGGCCGGCCTTGTTTATTTTGAATTCTAAATCGACACCACCCGCTTTATCATCTGTATCGCAAATTATGCTGGGTGAAGTGCTGTTATCAGATGAAATAAGAGCCACCGACCCTGATGCCACTAACACAACCGGTGATCCACTTGAGATTGTTCCCTCTAATTGAACCGGACGGCCGTCCACTTCAACAACGGCTCCCGCGGCAGTCGATTTTGAGCCGCCGCCAGTTGGGGTATCATAAGCATCGTCCAGGCTACCACCTGCGCCTAACGGTAATTCGTTAACTTCGTTTCTGTAAAATAGTCTTGTCTCTCCACTTACGTCTTTGGCGTAAACTGAGACTGCATCGGGTCCGACCACTTGCGCCCCGGCCATCGCTGTTGATATTCTTGCCCAATACATGGCTCCTGATGTGAGAAGATCACCACGAAAGACTGACGTACTTCTTTCGTGAGCAGCACTTTTACCACCCTTCGAACCACTAATAATAAAGAATACGTCTGAACCACCGAATCCCGGGCTGTTTGTGCGCTTTGGAACGTATGGGTCTGGTGTACCTGTCCAATTTTGGTCAAAATCAAACGATACAGCACCACTCGTAGCAAGATAGCTGCCATAATCCCCGCCGCCACCGGCGTAGGTATTTTTCCAAATGTTGTTGTTTAGCTCGACACCCCGCGCTGCCAGTTGTGTTAATGTATATCCGGGCGAGGGGATGGCATCATCAAAGAAGCTGAGGTTTCCAGTACTCTTGTATATCTTCGGTGAATCGGTGTCCAATCCAAATCTAATGAATGGCTGATTCGATGCTACACTTTCCAAGACGAGGTTATCGATCGCTAGCGCGCCCACCTTTGCAGTACCTGATACGACCAAGTCCCCACCGAATACACTTACACCGCGGTGGGTCGACTGACGACTGTCTATTGAACCGGAAACAAAGAAGTTAATATCGGGATAAGTTTCTATAATGAACTTTGATTCTAGTATGGGAGTGTTAACAAATGCAGCACCTATTCTGCCGTTATATCCCAGGGGATCAACAATACCCCCTGAAAGATAAAGCTGTGCTGAGTCTAGTTGCCCACCGTAATATCCAGCGGTTTCCCCTGCCGTAACGAGAACTTTTCCATCTATGTTTGAAGAAGATAACTTAAGTTGCTTATTCGATGTAATCTCGATCTGGCCATTATTATTTGTTGTGTCAACAAAGACGTTTCCGCCTCGCATCCTTATGGCGGGATTGGGACCGATAGGTGCGGAAGCTGACACTACGAGATCATTATTAGACGTCGAAAGTACCAAGCCATCAGATGAAGAAACAATTAACTGTTTGTCTGTAAGAAACCTTGTCTTGGCGGACAGGTCAGCCGGGTCATCTTCCCATAAAGTATGCTTGGATGCCCCGAGAAATAATTGCGAAACTGTGCTGGGATCAGCGTTTATCGTAAAGCTACCTGTTCCAATATGCAGTTGCAGATCAGGAACTCCCGGGCTTGGGTCTGTATTATCATAGACCATGTAGTAAGAGCCTGGAGGAGCTGCGCCTGTTTTCGTGCCTATATCACTAAAGAACCATGGTTTACCAGACTCAAGCGCGAAGCGACTACCAGAAAGTATTGTCACCCCGCCAGAGCCAGTTAACAAAAAGTTCGTTTCTGCCTGGGGTGTACTTTCACCAGTAAAGCGATACCCCGCCGCGAGCATTCGGATAGGTTCAGCGCCATCAAATCGTAATTCATCGCCATTTTTAACGTCCATCCTTCCAGCAAAGAAAGTGTTCTTTATGCTATTATGGACATATCTACCAAAAACCATCGCTTGATCGATGTACGTAGATCCTGATGCGATGGCGATACCGCCACCTGATGGATTCATACCGCCACCGGGACCTGGTGTACCAGAGGATACCGCACCAGAGTTTAGTAGCAACAGTGGATCAGATATTGATGCTGATATTACGTGACCAATGATCTTATCGCCCCAGACAGTAAGATTGCCATCAATCTCTAAACTGTCTCGCATACGAACATCACCCCATATATCAACTCCACCACCGTCGGCATGGGAACCGGTTGCCCTCATCAAAATCGGACCGCCGACCTGGTCTATCCAGGTTGGGTGGGATGCATTGATTTCAATCCCATTCTCCAGTCCCCAGACCTCCACCTTTGCAGCACCGATGTGCATTTTCTCACCAGCATTTGCTGACGTCATAACCAGCGCATCATTTGGGCCTTGAAGAATAGGGTGCTTTTGTAGCCCGCCTGTAGTACTATTATAATAAATGGCAGCCGTGGTCTCTCCAGGTGTGCCACTCCCGCCAACAAACTGGAAGCCAAGAGCTTGTCCCCCTCGGCCAGGAAGGGCAGCACTTTGTGGCATGTAATATCCACCTGAGCCTGTTACGTTTCCCTTGCTGAGTAGAATCGAAGCGTCCCCGTCCGTTGCTCCTTGGATCTCCAACTCCATGCGTCCTAAGCCAGGGTTGTGGTTTGTGATAAATTCTGTACCCCGGGCGCCATCTAATATGATTCTTCGCCCACTCGAAGACCTGTCTAGTGCTAGATCACCAGATCCAGAAAATACCATAGAGTATTCCCCGACGTGACCAGCTCTAGTCTTGAACCTTAGATTACTATCAATGTCAGATCCAGAGTTCGCTATCTCAACATCAAACTGATTGATGCCTTTCTGCTGAACAGCAATTTCTGTCCAGCGTTTTCCGAACCCATTTTGTTGAGCAAATATTGGCGGGTCGTTAGTAGAGTTGTCTAATATAATGTCTGTGGTCCATACTGAGTCCGGTGACATACTGAGGTTACCAGACGTATGGAGATCGCCATCAAAAAGAGCCAAGCCTCTTTGTCTTGTGTCTCTTACACCTCGACTTCCAGAAACATGAAAGAAAACGTCTTCTTTTAGAGAGCCATCATACCTCCATGCATTTCCTTCCCCGGGTCCTGCTACTATATTAAAGGAGACAGTGCCATCTTTCTGTTGGGCTTGGAGTCCAACTTTTCCAAGATTTTGTGTAAAAGGATCAACAAGAAGCTTCGCATAGTTTCCACCGGCAGTGGACATCCCCTTAATACCGCCTGCTATTGAATTGGGAACCAGAAGATCCCCGTCAACACTTGAGTCGACTTCTATTACCTGTCTTTCAGCGTACAACGTTCCGCTTACGACGACATCCCCACCAAAAAGAACGGACCCTCCGGAGGGCTTCTGTGTTGCAATGTATGCAGTGGTATTTGCAGAACCGCTTACAAACATCCATACGTCATCGCCGACGTCTTGTAACATTTTTGCTTCGTGGCCACCGTCATAATTTGTTGCAGCAGAAGAACTATAAATTAGCAGTCCCAGATAGGGCTTTGTTATATTCACTCCACCGGAACCGATAAGCTTTATTGTTCTTATTTGATTAGTGCGAAAATCTTTTGACATTTTATTTTACCCTAAGTCCATTTGCGCCGATGGCTTGATATTGTACTGTTACATCCCCGATATCGGTGGACCTCTCTACATTAACCCACCAGTATTGACCAATCCAACGCGCGCCGCTAGAAATTCCTTCTGAGCGAGCATTATAAATTGCACTTACTTCTTCTGATGTTAATTCTATACTCCACACAGCTAAATCAGCTATATGTGCATCTATACCATCACTGCTATATTGACTAATCATGGCACGGTCGATATACCCTCCACCTGTCTTGAGTATTTCCTCAGGCTCGGTGTACGTGTGGTGGAAATAAGTGTTTTGGTCTATTAAGACCCCATCTAAATATATTTTGTAAGGCTGCCACGATCCGCTTCCGTCCCAAGCGGCAGCATTCCTGGTAAAGCAAACGTGATGCCATTCATTATGAGTACCTGACCAGGGAGCGGTCGATACGTTTATACTGACGTTATCATAGTCGGGGTTTGTACCCCACTCTATTCTAAATACACCTGCATACGCGCCAGTTCTGATTGCTCGGTAATTAGGGTACGCCATGCTGGAATCACCGAATCTTACAATAATCTTATTCGAAGCCCAACCGCCATCCCACTTTATCCAAAATGCTATTGACATCGTATTTCCAGCACCTTCACCACCGACTAGTTGATCCCAGGTCATCCCGTTTGTTTTATCAAAAATTACCAGATCGTAGGTGGGGTTAACTGTTGAGAATAATGCCGATCGGGTTTGAATGTAGGTCGATGGAACCTCAGTGGGAGAACTCGGTCGTCTGGCCGAGGTCGTATCAGAGCTATCATTTTCGTATGGTGAACTATCTGGATACACTCCAGTAACGGTGCTGTCAATCTCAAATCTTGGCCAAAAACGTAAGTTGTCTGCTGCAACCTCACCGTATTCACCGTTTGTATTAGTCGCCGCCCAGGGCTTTGTAAGATCATAGGACGTTGCCCCACCTGGAATCGGTATGTCTATTGATCCCCAGCTTGCCTTGCCTGCGACGAATGAATTAAGGTTAGCATTCGGCCCTTGGGGCGTCACAGCAACAGATGGCTGGTATTTTTTAGAACCAGTAATGGCCAAAACGATACTTTTCTTCCCGTCCTTTATTTCAAGGGTGCCGTATTGCAGCTCATGCTCACTTTGATTGAATATCATACTATCATCATTGCCTGTACGATTACTTCACCCTCAAATGCGGTACTAGCGCTGAGAGTAATGGATACTTCTTTACCTCCGTCGTATGGAACACTACCGAGAGAAAGCGCTGAAATGAATATATTCACATCAGCAAGGTCACCGACAGGGGTCACTACGATTCCTGGAAGTGCCTTATACCTGCCGAGTAACACGAATGTGCGTTCATCACCGCCGTTGAATTGAACTCGAAGGGTCTCTAATACTACTTCTTTATCGGACCGGATGCCCCAATTAGGTAACGCTCGAACCGGTTGGTAGACCTTTCGATAACGATTTCTATTGTACTTTTTAGTTCTCGCATTAGACATTGGTGGACCTCCGAACTAAATATGGAGATCTAAAGTTAAAGGATAGCAGAAGCTCTAGTAGCTATATTTGATCTCTGTCCTTTTGCCAACTTAATATGTGCAGCACCATTCTCATCCTTAAATTTGTGGACAACGATTGATAATCCGTTGCTTAATTTATTAATGTAGGGCGTATCAATTTGATCTGTGTCTCCAAGAAGAACGATTTTTGATCCCTTACCAACTCTTGTGATAAGTGTTTTTAATTCGTGTATGGTCGCATTTTGTGCTTCATCGACAATGATAAAGGAATCGTTAAACGTCCTTCCTCTTATGTACGCTAGCGGTGCAACCTCTAATTCCCCACGGTCTCTCATCATTTGAAAGTATGTGTAGTCTTTGTCTGCTAGCATTGTTCTGAAATTATCCAGAATGGGAGCTAACCATGGCTGCATTTTGTCAGACATATCACCTGGTAAAAACCCAAGTTCTTTTCCAACTGGCTGGATTGATCGACTTATTACTATTCTTTTGTAGTGCCCCTGTTGCACACCATCTAGTCCAGCCATCAATGTAACATATGTTTTGCCAGAGCCAGCTAACCCCGTGAGCGTTACAAGAGGAATGTCATCTCGTAAAAGTGCCTCCACAGCGAATGCTTGCTCTTTATTCTTTGCTTCAAACGAACTCATAAGCTCAGCAGGTCGCTTGTTCATTGCGTAGAGATATCCGGCACGATGAAATGTCAAGGCAGAAGAATTCCCTCCATCACAAAGCACCACAAACTCATTTGGAAAGAAATCACCGGCGGTGGACACTTTACCTTTCACAAAGAATTCGTCGATTATTTCTTTAGATACAATGTTTTTTTGCCATCCAGCATATTCTACCTGACCAGCCTCTATATGGTCCTTGTAGTAGTCCTCAGAATGTATTCCAAGGGCATCGCACTTAACTCTTAGGTTAATGTCCTTAGTAATCACGACGATGGTCTCTCCGTCCCCTACAGACCTCTCGCTCATGCATGTCGCAAGTATCCTATTGTCTCCGCTATCATGAGCGAGACTTTTGGGGAGCTGTGCAGGATCGTCACAAAGGGTTATTCGTATCGTCTGATTTTCTGAATAGGTGGGTGGAACGTTTACACCTTTATCCAAACGACCTTCTGCTCGTAGATCATCTAAAAAGCGGTTGATATATCGGGCTGACTCTCCAACGATGCCTGGCTTTTCTTTAAATCGATCCAGCTCATCCATAACTTGTAAGGGAATAATAACATCGTTTCCTGGGAAGGAATGGATAGCCTTTTTATCATACAGCAGGACACTTGTGTCTAAAATAAACTTCTTTCTATCGTCTTTCAAAATAACTCCCTTGAAAAATATTGTACTCTCCTATTAAAATAACGTTAAATGTATTAATCGCATTGAATAGGAGATTAAATGAAATCAAAAAATGATCAAGACGACTTATCTGAAATAGTCGACGGTGTATCATGTTTTGCGGCGCACAAAGAATCGAGGAGAGCATGTAAGAAAAGCTCATGTCGCTATTGGCATGATTTGAGGGAGCATAATAACTGTACGATTCTCGCAGCGCGCGAAGGACCGTATACACTTCAAGATGTGGGTGATATGTTCAACGTCACCAGGATGCGTATTTGCCAAATTGAGAAAGCTGCGAAACAGTTTTTGAAGACTGCGTGTCCCAAGACTCTTAAAGAATTGAAGTTGCCATACCACAAAAACTAACTATTGTAGCTCTCAGAAATTAGAAAAAGGGGGTAAGCCCCCCTTTTTGCAAAAGTAAAGTACGAATTGATTAACTAGCGTGGAAATTAACTTTCACTTTTTTCCGCGGTTAGTGTCAATTTTACTAAGGAACTTGCGTCATTCTTTAATTTACGCAAACCTCTTCTTGCACGTACTCCGGCAGATTTGTTTCCATTCGCGTTCTTATGAATATCAAGCTCTAGGGAATTGACAAGCTCCTTCAAGCTTTCCCACCCCTCAAGAATACTATTTGAATCACTCATCTGTTTTTCCTCCTGGTTTAAGAATATTAACGGTAGTCACTTGCTCGTTAACATTTTCTATTAAAATTTGTGAAATTGCTTTCATTATTTCCACATCCTCAAGCTCAAGTGCGAGCAACTTTATAACATTTTTTATCTGGTCTTGATTCACACCAAATGATAAAATTTCTTGGACAATCTCCCGACATTGTCTGGTTTCATTCAGCCACCTTGTCTGTTTTTGTTTTTCTAATTTACCCTGAATAGTTTTCATAGTATTCGTTCCTGCTTAACAAACGGTTCAATAGTGAATGCTTTTTCGCCCTTGTATCTTAGAATTTTACCTTCAGTAACTTCTCCATCATTTTCTTTTGTAAGAATAGTGAAGCCACCTCGAACGTTAAAATCATACATAAACTTCACATGTTCGTGAGTTGGAAGATCGCAATCATAACTTTCTAAAATTTTGGCAACACTTTCAGGAAGCGTAAAGCGAATATCTTCGATCGTCATAGCACTTTTTAAAACTTCCTTATTAGAGACAATCTCAGACTTGCATAGATCATAAACCTTATGTACTATACCACAATTATTACACTGCACATGCTTTTCGCACACTTTTTCTTGCGCATCTATTACTGAAAATACTATAAATTGATGCACCGGTGGGTCTTGTTTATTTTTTAACGTAGGGAGAATACATCTGCATTTTATCATATGCTTCGTCCCACGCATGCTTTACGCTCTAGAAAGTATTACGAATGAAGACTGCTTGACAAGCTCGCTTAATACGTTTGTCAACGTTTCTGCCTGCTCAACTGTCAACATATCCATATTGCGGCTTCCACACCACTCTGGGTCTGTCGACTCAGCCAGTGTTCTTCCAATTTCATCGTTAAGAAAATTAATCAAAGTATGTATTAATTCTCGTAAGTCTCCTGGCGTTTTCGACTTGGCCAATTCGCCCTGTAGCGCTTGGACCTGCCTTGCTAGTTCTGCTTTGGACTGTTTAGACATCATTATAGTCACTCCTTATTTCTGTCCATAATTTAACCTGCTGGCTAAAGAAGTAAATAAATTCATTGCATGATGTTAATAATCCATCAGTATTAGCGCTCCAATTTTGTTTATCTGCTCAGCGTCTGCGATCGCTTTAAAAATGGCAATTTTTGCAGAAAAAGCGGGTAAGAAAGTTGGAAGACCGCTTGTGTCTTGTTGTTCTATCGCTGAATAGATTGAAGCTCCAGAAACTATGCTCTCATTTGCACAACACTTTATAAAAGAAAATAAGTCGGAAATTCTATCTTTAACAATTCCAGATTCTTCAATATCGCATTTAATTGTTATAATAGTTTTTCTACTTGTTAGTTTCGCTAGTCTTGCGCTCAGGATATTCTTGACATCTTCTATCTTTTCTTTTTCACGCTTTTTTTGAATTTCATTTCTTAGAAAAAATGCCCTAGATAAACCATCAGAATCTAAAATTAGATCACATTTTTTCGAAACATTGTTCACAGTTATGCTTTTGACAGTGGGTAACTCTTCCTCGTTAAGGAGTGTTATGGAATATTCACAATCTTTTGATATCAACCTTCCTCCTACGACTGTTGCAACATCTCCAGGTTGATTAAGATCGTTCAGGGTACTTTCAAAGATGATTGGAACTGCCTTGAGACGTCCGTTGTTCCAATTAACGACCAGGGTGTTTAATATATCATCTGAGAATTGCGAAGCAAAAATTGCAATGCTTGATTTACTCTCGTTAGCGTAAACGAGCAATCTATTTAATTCACTAATGTCAAGAATTGCTCCATCAACAATCACAACCTTACAGTCTGTTAAATGAATTATTCCTGCAACTTGAGATTGAAAAGCCGGCGCTAGCTTAGCAGCAACAGAAATACCTTCGTATATTTCAACATTAGAATATCTGCCTCCTTTGACCTCTATTGTTCCGAGTGCTCCAGTCTTATCGACAGCAGATGATAAATCTTCAAATATTTCGCGAGTAAAGTCATCATGTATTGTCTTTCGCCAAGCGCTTTTTGCTTCCTTAGACGATACCCTTCTTCGATTAATCACCAGCTGATCTACTGTCTCTCGTAACTGGGTAGCGTCAGCTAGTCGGCCTGCTAGCATTTTTTCCAAAGTGATAAGATAAAGCGATACCGCTAATGGACATCGTCGATAAACGGCCTCTGCTGAATTAAGAACGAGGTTTCTATACACTAAAGGACAATTATCAAGCCCCTCTATCAAGAGTCGAAAAGAATCAGGCCAACCGAAGGTATAAAGCCTTTTCCCAACTATCATGGAGCTTTCCCAAGATTGCAAGCTTTGAATTACATCATGTATAGCCTGCCGAGCGTCTCGAGTTATTTTTTTTGCTTCGTCACCTGAGTATACTGAGGCGTAGTGTCTCATTGTACATCTCAGTGCATCGTGGATTTCTTTTTACCGAACATAGTCCCAAGTACATCACCGACTTCTTGAACTTGCTCATTTAATAGCTTTGAGGCCTGCACCTTCGCTTCGGTTTCTTTAGACTTTAGCGACCACTCTAGCGAAAATCTTGCGAATGCAACAAAGCAAGCCATACAAAATGCGATTATTGCAAACATTTGGCTATGCCATAAAGCAATTCCAGCAAACATAAGCAACGCTTCGCTAAATCCAAATCTTAACATCAGCTATCTCTCCATAGATTATTACTCGCGAAGACCAGTATTTCTTCTGCTGACTCCGGTGTATAACCATATTCGTCCATAAGCGTTTGTACCATGCTTGAGTACTTTTGTTTCTGCTCATCATCTCTGGTTTTCGTCTTTGTAACGATTCTAGCCAGATCCTTCACAGATGTGATGAGGTATGTTTCGATAGCTTCTTTTAGAGGCTCATAAGAAGTATAATCAACATTTTCACCTCTGCGCATCTTAGAGAACATATAAGCTGTCACGTCAGCCCTAAACCCCTCTCTGCCCGAGCTACTTACACCGATCGCACCTTCAATCGCCCTCATAAACGTTTCATCCGGTTGCATTTCTTCTTTTGTAATTCTGTCTTTCATTTTTGAGCTTGTGGTGAATGCCTCGGCATTGTCAAGATAGTTTTCGAATACTGCTTGTGCTTGTTCTTCGTAGGCTGTAATAAACGCTTTTGCTATTTCATTTTCAAGCATACGAAGATATTCGTCTCGTACTGTGTTTCTAATCAAGTCTAGACAATGGTTCTGAAAATCTAAATCAACGATTTGATCTTTTACTTGCTTTATTAGAGAGTCGAGCATCGAAATGGGAGTTATGAAATTCTTGTCTGAATCACTTAAGGCATTATCAATCGCCTTCATGATAAATCTGGTTGAAATTCCTTGCATACCCTCTCTTGGAGCTTCGTCCCGGAGATCTCTAATGTCAATTTTCTTTACTCTTCCCTTCTCTACAACATCTTCCCCATTATAAATTTTCATCTTTGTGAGAAGATCGCACTTTTGGCTCGCATGGAGACGACTTAAGATTGAAAACATCGACGCAATTCGAAGAGTGTGAGGAGCGATATGAGAATCGAAGTTGGACCTTCCTAAGATCTTTTCATAAATCTTTATTTCTTGTTCAAGTTCTAAAACATACGGTACTTCAATTTTAACAACACGATCTAAAATTGCTTCGTTAGTATGCTCACTCTGAAAACGGTTCCACTCTGATTCGTTACAGTGCGCTAAGATAACACCATCGAAGTGAAGCATATCATGCTTTCCAGGGGCTGGAATCCTCTTCTCCTGTGTCGCAGTGATGATTGTATGGAGGAACTCAATCTCGTTTTTAAAGACCTCCACAAGTTCGACAATACCCCTGTTACCAACATTGAATGCTCCGTTTAATGACAGGGCCCGAGGATCATCCTCAGAATATTTGTCAAGCTTTGATATATCTTCTGAACCAATAAGCACTGATACGTCTTGACTATTCGCGTCCATTGGTGGTACAGTTGCAATCCCTCGACGAGCACGCTGAGAAAATGTAGTCTCTACGACTTCGAATGACTCATAAGCCTTTTCATACGTCTCAAATAAAAGGTGACGTGCTATAGGAGAAATGTCGCCATCAATGGCCACCTTGAGTAGCTTGCTGAACTTCTTTCTCAGTGATCGGGGAATAAGCTGAAGTGGATCGCCTCGCTGGGGATCATCTTTCAAGTGATAATACTGTACACCATCAAGACTTGACTTGATATGTTCAGTTAGCGCAGACTTTCCAGCTCCTACAGGACCCATCAATAAAAGAACCTGTCGACTCTCTTCACCCTTTAAGGATGCAGACCGGAGGAACCTCATTAACTTTGAAATAGTATTTTCCATTCCAAAGAATTCTTCTGAGAAATAGTCATACACTTTCACACTTTCGCTATTAAACAACTTATGCTTTCTTGGGTCATCGTCATCAAGCGTAGAAATTCCCTCTGCTGAAATAACATCGTACAATCTTTTGTGCGCATGATCAGCTAAGGTGGGATCTTTCTCCACTAACGTAAGATAATCCAAAAAAGTACCCTCAAACTTTTTTGAGGTCTTCTTTTTTCTTTGACTGTTTATAATGTCAAGATACTTGCTCTTTGGCATCGATTACTCCGTCTTAAATCTCGAATGGTTCATCTTCAATAATTGTTTCAAGTCTAACAACATCTCCCCACAACGTCGTAATGTGTTCGACTACAGATTCCGCGTATTCTAATTCTAAATCACGTCCATCATGTTCATGCCTTAAAGTTAGAATATTCGCTTCGTCTACACCTTCCACTACGATTGATGGAATATTATTAGCAGAAACCTGTTTGATTAGGTTTTGTTTTACTGATTTCCATCCCTCGTTGTCAGACACATCTTCAATCACGAATTCTTTCTTGTCCAAACCAAACGAAAATAGGTTTAGATCAACACAATCCTCTTCGGTAAGATACTGTCTGATAAATGATTCATCATTGAGCGACTCTCTAGCAATAAAACATTCTTCTAGTCCGTGGCGCTCTTCAATTTTTCTAAAAAGGTGGAATCCAAGGTGATATGGGTTGATACTCCCAAGATGAGGTCTGACGACTTCATTGTGCATTTTTAAAAAAGGAAGGTGCATTGAGTCGGGAAGCTCAAGCTCATGCATCATTCTAAAATGCCAGTAAGAAGCCCATCCCTCATTCATTATTTTTGTTCTAATCTGTGGCATAAAATACTCTGCGTCTTCTAAAGCGAAGTACAGTAATTCACGTTCCCAATCATCAAGGGCGCGACTACACTCTGCAAGGAATGCCAGAATATTAGGTTCTGGGCTAACAGGAATTGCCCGCGGATCCGGAGGAAAATCATCTTCATATTTTCCCTGCTTGATGTCCAAAATAAGAGCCTTCTTTTGATTCTTCTGGGAATCATACATCCTATAACGACGAGGAATTTGGAGTGACAAAGCATGCGCGGCATCTAGAATATTTTCTACTTTCTTCACGCCGATGCTTGGGTCCTCGATAAGACCATCGACAAACCTTTTCGCATTTCGCATCCTCAATAGCACATTATCAGCATGAGTGTTTGCAAATGTTATATTATTTTTGAAAAAATCTGAATGGCCAATGCAATGACACATGATAAGGACTTGTAGATAAAATGGGTTTTCTTCCATGAGGTAAGCTATTGATGGATTGCTGTTGATGATTAACTCATAGGGCAATCCCTCAAGGCCGGCATTATACATAGCGTGCGTACGTTCGAAAGATTTTCCAAAGCTCCAATGACGGTAATGTGTAGGCATTCCGTGATATGCCATATTTCCAATCATCTCGTAGTAATCACACGTTTCGTACAGGATTGGATACCAGTCCAAACCATGTCCTTCAGCTAGTTTGATGATTTTTTCGTCCCACTCTTCAAGCATGCTTAGAAAATTTGAGCTCATAATTCACCCCCAAAGAATGATCTAAAAGCTGGCCAGATATGCTCCTTGTTAGAAACCTCTGCTACCTTAAAGTTTGAACCTATCAACGGTGCGTATATTTTTGATAAAGAATTTTCACGGATGAAGCTAGCTCTTTCTTCGCTGGGCTCAATCTGACAATACCCAAAAAATTGTGCTTTTTGAACTATTTTCTTTGCTAGTTCGATTGCTCTTTCATTATCGGTCGGCCAGTTGTCACCGTCAGAGCATTGAAATGCATAGATGTTCCAGCTATTTGGGTGATATCTTTTTGAAATAATCTCCTCAGTCATTGTTAATGCGCTAGAAACCAATGTCCCACCCGATGATCCACGTCCAAAAAATTGTTCTTCTGTTACTTCATGAGCCTCAACATCGTGAGCAATAAACACCAGGTCCACTTGGTCATACCTTGCCCTTATAAAATGGTATAACAAAAAGAAAAAGCTTCTTGCTAAAAACTTCTTTTGCCTTGTCATAGATCCAGAAATGTCCATTAAAAAGAATATAACGGCACTAGACGTTTTCTTTTCATGAACCTTGTAGTGACGATATCGTAAATCTTCCTCATTAAAAGGAAATTCATTTGTTTCGTCAACATCCTCATTTAACTCAGGCTGTGACATGATCAGCTTTCGCTTGTTCTTTCTTTTTAGCTTTTCAATCACTGTCTTCTTTTTATCAAGCCTCGGCCGAATTCCCTTTGTTCTATACCCGTGTCTTTTTATTTTTTTAGATGTGACATTAGTGTTCTTTTTCTTTTCAAAATTAGGGAGCTTTAGATCTTTAAAAAGATATTCTGCAAGTTGATCAAGGGTAAGCTCTACCTCGTAATACTCTTCTCCCTTTTCTTGACCAGCCTGATTTCCTTGCCCTTGCCCTTTTTCTTCTTTTTTGCCAATCACCTGCCCGCGCTTAACATCTTTCCCTTGAGCAGAGCCTACTCTTCTTGAGCCGTTATCACCGTATACAAATCGATACTCTTTAATTCCTCGTACAGGAATACGAAATTTTTTCTTTCCCTCTTTCCCAATAATCGATTCTTCAGCGACAATATTATAGATGCCATCTTTGATGGCTCTCTCGATTTTCTTTCGATGCCTCGCACGGTCCCCAGCGGAGCGATCAGCGACCGTTTTATGTCTTTGGAAAATTGACATCATTCATCCTTAGCATCTAGTTCTCTAATTTAAATATAGCTTGCGACCAAGGGATGTGCACGCTTTGATAGCTCTAAGAAGATTTTCTTCGTGATGGGTTGGAGATATGGTACACACTTAGCCAAAAATTCTTCAGGTTTAACCCATGCATATCCTGAATGTTCTATGATACCAGATTTTGCATTTCGTAATATTGCTGGATGCTTTTCAGTTTCAGCACAAAACAAAAATAATTTGCCATCAAAAAATGGTCCACAATTCATTAGCTCATCTTCTTCTATGAGGATAGAGCACTCTTCGAAGCATTCCCGTCGGGCAGTTTCTAGTGGTTGTTCTTCTTTGTCTTTCGTACCCTTGGGAAAATCATATAACCCATTATTATCGACAAGCGCTAGCAAGAGATTTGAAGAAGGATTGACTATGAAAAATCCGGCGCCCATAAAATCTTTTCCTAACATGACTTATCAATCTTTTGCATTCTTTGCTAACTCCTGTGCTTCGATCAGCCATGATGAGCTTTGCACTTTACCACCACCAACATTAAATATAACCTTGCAGCCCACCTCTTGGCATATTTCCCATTCTGGAATATCTTTCGGAGCAGCTCTGTCTCCCCCTTTTGTGAAATATGTTGGTTTGAGCGCCGCAATGGCTCCTGTTACAGTTTGACCACCGTCATCCCAAATAATAACAGCATCGACCCCTCTTATACCAGCGATAATTTCGGCGCGTTCTTCTGCTTTCATAAACGGCTTGCCTTTCTTTCTTTCCAAGAAACCATCGCCATTAACAATGATAACAACATAGCCACCATCATCGTCTGCCATCTCCGCAGTCGCTAAAATACACCTCAAGTGCCCTACATGCAGCGGATCAAAGCCTCCGCTCGTCATATACACTGGAACACCCTCACCCCATATATCACTATCATCAACTTCTATTCTAAAGCTTTCTACCGTATCATATACCTTCACTTCAAAGACTCCTTAAATGAACTTGGAAACATTTTTTTGTTTCTAGAATAAAATATTTCCCAATCGGAGTCCAGTATATACGTTACTGCCGTGTCATCGTTGGATCGAACAGACCTACCAACAGCCTGTACAATCGTTTTGGCTGTCTGGAGTGGGTACCACCATCTCCATTTATTCATCTTTTTTCGTATTAGTTTATCTCCAAGATATGGATATGGGATCTTACAGACAATCTGAAACCTGCTTAAATCACCATGAAGATCGACACCCTCTGTCATAGACGGAGATAATAGCACAGTCGCGCTTTTAGACCTCTTGTGCTTTTCGAGTATTTTTTCTCTATTCTCTGAGTTATGAGACAAGAGCCGGCGGCTTTTGATATTCTTTTTCAAATAATTCGCCACCCGGTAAGAGTGACAATGGATAATTCCTTTTTCATCTTTGTGCTGCTCCAGAATTGCCGTAACAGCTTGCGCCATCTTTGGCAGCGTTGTCTCAATAGTCTTGGAGCTCATCTTTCCCATGCCTGAATAAAATACTGGACGGTTTTCAACTGGAAACGGGCTGGGCATGGAAATAAATGCACATTGGTCTTTTTCTATACCAAGCAGCTCTATGAACGCTTCAGCATCCAGAATCGTTGCAGACATTAAGAGGACACGGTCACCAAAATTCAATAGCATTTCCTCAGCAAAGGGAGCCACGTCAATAGGCTTAAATTCGACCTTCCTACCAGACCTACCGTCTGCAGCTATCTCATTAAGCACCCAGTTGTCTGATGAATACAGCTGCAAAAATCTACGAACCTTACAGACATGTTTATCTAGCATTTCAAATTTCTTTGCAATACTAGCGAATTCTCCGCTCTTTATTTTATCTGCTAGTCCAATATATTTTCCCATCATCTGCTCAAGATGCTTAAGCCGTGAACTAATCGCCGGTACGTAGGTGCCGGTAATCCAGTCAATGTATTGTTTTGCTGTTCCTTTCGCAGGCAGGGAAAACTTTAAAAATGATTGACAAAATTTATCAGAAATTGTTATCTCAATAAATTTGCTTAGTTGAGCAGCTGCATTATGTGCTTCATCAATAATGACCATCTGTCTTGGCTTAAGCTTTCCAGCGTATTGAGTCTCAGCAAGAAAATATGGAAAGTTAGTTACGCCTTCTGGGGATTCGAGAAAGTCTTCCTTAGCTTTTCTATAGACGCAATTAAAAGTACAAGATCTCCAAAATGGCGTGCCCTTTTGAGATGTTCTTAACGCTCGAAGACTTTCAGCACATGTCGTCTTTTTGTTAAAAGAACATGTGTAGTTGGCAGATGACATAATAGACTTCATTGGGCCAGAAAAGCCGCCAAAGTCTTTCATATATTGTTGCTGAAGGATCTTTTGTGTCGTAAGAAAATATGCACCAGAAGACTTATCACCACTAGCGATCCAATTGGCTGCCAAATAACGTGCAACAGTTAAACCAATTGCGCTCTTTCCTACACCCGTACCGGCTTCTAGAATAACAAACTTCTTATTTTGATTGATAAACGAATCTAAAATGAAGTCTATAGCCTCAGTTTGTTGTTCACGAATTGCGGGATATGGGAAATATTTATCGTATGTAAAACTCATGCACTCTCCAACATTATATCGTAACGTTTTTCGTGCAGATTTACAGCCTTTCCATAACCTGATCGATAATATTAACAGTGTCCTCCGGACTTTTTGTCCAATACGATCGATCGAAATTTCTTCCTAAGTCTTTTAGCGCCTGATAGATGTGCCAATCATTTCCACCCTCTTGACATGCGTCACCAACAAAATACACATTCCATCCAGGATAATATTGGAGAGCAAACGTTTTATCCCACCCATGCGGGTATATATCAATTGACGTTTTACCACCAAGGGCCGATGTCGCTAACATACTTTCGTCTTTTAGAAATTTATCAAGCTTATTTTTATAGAGCACGCGTACTTTTTGTTGATGATTTATTTTTTCGAATTCTTCACGAACAGAAGTATCAGCATCTCGACCCACAAAGCACCAGTTTAGCAAACTACCTCGGTACTGCAAAAATGTACCAGTAAGTGTTGTGTCCTTTAGCACACCCAGGACAGCCTCATTTTGTAGCGTTGTGATTCTTCTCACAAGCTTTTGATATTGAGAAGCTCCATCGGAATCTTTTCCCAAGGCCATCCTCATATCATTATCATGGGTAAGCTTGAAACTTGTTTTATCCCATTTATAAAATTTTGTGCCATTGCACGGTAGAATATCAATATTATCTAGATCGATACCACCAAAATCGAATAGAGCTGCGCACTGTTGCGTAATATAATCGTAATCTGATCCGCTCACTATTCCGATTCTTGTGTGAGGGTTAAGCTTACGTAGAGCTGCTATAACAGGGGATTTGATCTTTTCTCGGCACGGCGTGAGCGTACCGTCCATGTCAAATAGCACGATTGTTTTATTCATGAATGTCTACCAAAAGAAAGATGAGCAATAAGTATTGATATAATACTATTGGAAAATATGAGACAATATATTAAGAAAATCATACCATCTTTTCGTACGATACTATACATCACTATTGGCGTACTGACCACCTTGAACATCATCTTAGCCGCGGGGTTTACTCGTATTTCAACCCCATCAACAATCCAAACAGCCAATGATAAGTTTCCAATAGAATCATTTGTGATGGTCACTCAAGACATTCAATTTTATGAAGTAGTCTGTGGAGATGATGAGGTTAATTGCGCGCCTCAATCTTTCCCAACAGCAGAGATGATCGCCACAGGGTCAGGGGTAATAATCGGGCAGTACAAGGGATCCTCGCTGGTGTTGACAGCTGGTCATGTTTGTAGCGCCCCCGGAAATGGGACTCCAGTCACGGAAAACGTCGGGATACAATACAAAATGCATCTGGAGTCTGGGTTTGGTAGAGAGGGTTTTGGAACCATTCTAGCAGTGGATTCCACCAACGACCTTTGTGTACTAATAGCGGACACACATCTCGGGCCCGGACTTGAGGTTTCTGACGGTGACCCGACACTTCACGAAGAAGTGTATACGATGTCATCGCCCAGGGCGCTAGCGGTTCCATTAGCGGTTCCTGTATTTGACGGATACTTCACAGGACAGGTTTCCGATATTTATATTTTCACTATTCCAGCTGCACCAGGTAGCAGTGGTTCCCCAATTCTAAACGAGCATGGAGAAATTATCTCCATTATTAGTAGTGCAGCTATTTCATTCGATGAATTTACAATCGGGTGCAGAACCCCAGCATTACGGAATTTCGTCTTAGCAGTTAGAGCTTCTTTGTAGACGACAGAGAACGCGCAATAAAAGCTGTTCTTCCAAGTTTTGTTGATTGTCTAGTTTCGTTATGAGTTGAGTATATTCATTTCGCGCAAAATTATTGGCTTCTTCTTCGGTTTGATAATTGCGTAAGCCTGAAGTGTAATTTAGGTCTGGACACGAAATCTGGACTGAATATTTTCCCCATGCTGACGGGAATAATTCTACTTCAACGCGTTCATCATGAAAAAAATCGATAGGGTGTGGGTCAAGAGTGTGGTAATTACTCCCTATTCCGTCTTCATTTATTCTTTTCATTTCTTATTTATACCAAGTAATTTGATACGCTTTCCCACTGTATCGATACACTTCTTTAGATCTTTTGCCGTATTGATATCACCTGCATCTAAAGCGCAGTGTCTTGCACGATGGAGAGTAAGCAAAGACTTGCGCATATGATAGAGCGTTTGTAGATTTTTGGTGTCTTGCATGGGTACTCCTCCTTAAAGCTAATATTTCTATCATTTGTGATGAACTAACTCTTTGTATCATGTGAACTCATGCATCTAAATATGTCGACATACAAATAAAAACGGCCCGGATAAACCGGACCGTCTTAATCGAAGCTTAATGAATATGCTTACTGTACTTCAACCTGAAGCTTCTTGGCAGTCTTCATCTCAACGGGAATATTGACAATTAGAATACCCGCTTCATAGCGCGCATCAATCATGTTAACACTGGCGTTTTCTGGAAGATTCCAACTTCGAGTAAACGAAGTGTAGCTATATTCACGACTCTTTAACTTTTCAGTATACTCTGGGCCGTCTTTAGAAGAAACCGAGACAGTCAAAGTGTTTTCATTGACTTCAATCGAGAAGTCTCCACGAGAAAAGCCAGGTGCAGCTAGTTCGATTGCGAAACCATTCTTCTCTTCAAGAATATTTGCACGCGGAACTGTTGAAATAGGCTCCGTAGCGTTAGTATAAGTGCGCGGTGATAGACGGTAATTACTATCCATCAACGTATCAAAAATATGATCAAAATCAGAAATAGGATTAAGAATACTCATGCGAGTAATAGGAAAAAGACTCATTTTTTTTTGTACCTCCACTGGTCATTTTTAGGTCTTAGCGTCCCATATCATGGGAACAGATAAAAATTAATCACCGTAGACTAAATGTACATACAGGAAATGCATTTTTTTTCTATAGTTAAAAAGTGGAGGATGGATGCGGGGCTTCACATTTTTACTTCTTTTATCCACAGCCTTGTTTATTACATCAGGCTGTCAATCAGATAACTGGCTAACTCATGAAGTGGAGGTTGAAACATACCCAGGCTTATGGGTTGACTCGTTTGTTCAACCATCACAAACTGATGGATACGATATCCTTTGGGTCATCGATCGATCAGGTAGTATGAGCAATCATGATGTACAATTACTTCTTGGGATTGAGGAGATGCTCGACAGTCTTCCCCTTGACACTGGATGGAGGTTGGGTATAATCAGCACAGATCCAGATGAAGCGCTTTCAAATTCAACATTTCCGCTAGTACCGGGTGATGATATAATAGATGCAACAAATGCTTTAAATGCGCTAAACAATGGTAGCGGGTGGGGCGGACCACCACTAGAGCAGGGCTTCGAGTCTGTGTATACGTACATGGACCTCAGTGCTTATTCATCAACCTGGATGCGCTCTTCTGCAGCACTTCTCGTTGTGTTCGTGTCAGATGAAGATGAACAATCCTGGGACTGGACAGCGTCGGATTTCTACGGGTGGATAACTACCCAACGGTCTCGTGTTCTCATTTCCTCTATTGTGGGTCTAAATGAAAGTACATGTGCGGATGAGGTAGGCGAAAAATATCTAGAAGTTACTCAAAGTTTTGGTGGCGTAGAAATTGATATATGCGATGAAGACTGGACTCCCGGGGTTGAAGAAGCCAGTAAGCCCTTTGAGCCGATAGAGGAACTTGAACTATCATTCTCTCCAGTAATTGAAACAATCACCGCATTCGTTGACGGTGAACAACTCGATCCAAGCGAATGGCAATATGATGAGCGAATTAACACTGTGTTCTTTCTAACAATTCCTGATGGCGGTACCCTCGTAGAGGTCACATACGGAATATCTTCCTAAGCCTCAGGCGCATCTGGAAGAGAGCAAAAAACTACAATCGCTGTTTCTAGCTCTTCCATCTCCCTATCATATTGTTTCTTGGCAAACAGCGCGTCTTCTGTACTACCGGATTGAAGTAGCGGTAAGCTCATTAGCGCTTCAAGTAATTCAATTCGGTCTGATATGGTCTTGAATGTGCTAAGTGTTTGCATTCCGAAGATAAATTTAAGCGCGTTCTCTTTTGCGTGATCAAGAGGGCCTGAATAATCACTCCTTTCGTTTCCGCTGCTTTCGTTGCTTCCGGATAATACGTTGTCCATCTTTGGTAAAAACCTTTGGTTTGCTTCGCTTTTTATAGACAAGTTTAACTATTTGGTAATCGAAGGTAAAGGTCTCGAATTGTTCTGGCTCTATCCACGGCACCCCTGCATCCTTTAATAGCTGTGCATCTTTTTTGTCTACTAGTACACCAAACCAACCGAGATCTTGGCTATCCCTCCGGGTAAGTCTTACTTTCACATCTACACCGGCATGAGAATGCGCGACAATAAGTTGTCCAGCTTTAAATTTTCTTTTATTATTTTTTGATGTCATCGATTCCAGAACAAAAATGGTCTGTATATCTTGTCGAATGCAAAGACGGATCTTTATATTGTGGTATCACAACTGATATAAATCGAAGGATTTACGAACATAACGATACTAACCGTGGCGCAAAATATACCAGGTCACGCCGACCGGTTTCATTGGTTGATCATGTGGATGACTTGACCAAATCAACAGCTTCTAAAATTGAGTCTTTCATAAAGGCGTGCCCAAAGAAGCTAAAAAAAAGGGCTATATCAATATTAAGGGAAATACGATGAATGTACTATGCTTGCGCACGAATAATATCTGTCATCGCTTTCTTAAGATATTTCTTGCCATCATCTGAAAGCTGCGCGATTAGCTGTGAAAGTATTTCTTCCACGGCTGCTTCTGACCCTGCATCGTCAATTGCAACCAACAGAGGCTGTACACCACTTTTATCAAGAGCTTTACCAGCTTTTTTTCCGGCGGATGTCTTCACATCAACCGGTGCAGCTTCTTCTTCTTCTTTTAGCATGCCACGAAATGCTTGAGCAACTCTTTCTTCAAGTTCGGCCAGTTCTTCGTCATCTTCTGGTTCTACCTCTCCAACAAGTCCAGGTTGGTCAATCATCAAAGAAATACGATCACCAGAAGCGAATGCTTGCTCCACCGACTCTGCATCAGGCAAGAAAGCCATGGGATCCACCCAGTCTACTTCTTGAATGATCCTCTTGATTCGAAGCTTTCTAGAAATTCTTTCTACTATTTCGTCAATTTCGATTCCGGATTCTACTGGCACGTCAGTCGTTACCTCTTGTGCATCAATAGGATCAACCAAATTGTCACCACCGGCCCACACATCTTCCACAGCATCAACTTCAATTTCTGAATCAGCAATAGCTTCCTCTTCGTCTTGATGATTAGACATTGCCCCAAAAACTCGAGCCACGTTTAAGCCTTCTGCTTCTTCTCTAATGATTTTTAAGATTTGTCGTTTTGTGAGCTTCATTTAATATCCTTATCACCAGCTTCTGGTAAGTCGTCTAGTTCATCATCATCTGGTAAGTCAACTTCCTCAAATTCTGGATACGCAGCTTGTGGAGTTGCTGGCTTCTTTGGACAACCCATTATAGTCAATCCTAGAAATAAGGGTATGATAATGGGCGTTTTCATTATCGTGGTCCAAGCATCGCTTGAAGATCAGCTTCCATTGCTTGAACAACTTTACGAAGCATTTTGAAGGCTTCTATCCCACGAAAGCCTGCATCTTCTAATGCAGGTATTACTGTTTTGTAAAGTACGTCTTTGGGGTTACCTGCGGCTTCTTCCTTAACAAGCCGATTACGTCTTGTGGGTGCGCTAACGACACGCTGATTTCTAGAATTTGAGTATGTACCATGATAGGCCTTAGCAGCATTTCTTTGGTTTGTTTGCCCAAGACCTTCAAAACCGATCCCACCAAACAAGCCAGCTCCGCGACTTTCCTTTATGAGCGCAGCTCGAACCCTACGACGCAGCGCCGCCTCAGTGGTAGTCTCACTTTCCTCAGCGGAATCCTCAGCACTATCTTCAGAAGCTTCAGCTTCTTCCTCGACTGCTGCTTCAGCTTCTTCTCTAATGATTCTCAGTAATTGTCTTTTCGAAACTTTCATGTTGTCTCCTCAACAAACATTAAATATTGCGCTATGGGTTTAAATAACCTGTGCCAGCGATTTTCATCAATACGTCCTAAAATGTTTGGTTCCCCACTCAGCCCCGATTGCTACAATATCATCTTCTGTTCTAGCGTCAGCAAGAAGAACTTCCAATTCTTTATCAGCAGCAACAGATGGATCATCAATCCATAGTCCATCCATGAGGGCGTTGGCTGCTGCCCGGTAATCCCCAGACATCACTCCGTCTAGTGCTATGTCCATAAAAACCTGGCCGGCTTTTGGTCCAACAGCTTTCCCCATCATTGATCTCCGCACATATTCAGGGGTCATCGGCTCACGGGCTTCTCTAATAATTTGTCTAATCTGTCGTCTTGTGATTTTCATTTTAATATTGCGCTCTATGTGGCAGGTTCTCTTCCATAAAGCCCTCAACCTCGGCACTAATAACAGAGGCGATCGCTGACTGAATCATTGCTGGGTCATCGCTATAGTCCATCTTGAGATAAAACTGTTTTATCTGGTACAAGACAGCTTCCAGTTCTTCAAGCAGTTGTTGAGGAACTGACGGTTCCGCAGCAGCAGCAAAACCCTGGTCAGCCGGAGTACCTCCACCAGCTGCTGCGATACCAGCGTCACCGGGCGTGAGCTCATTAAGGAGAGCGGCCTTCTCTTCTTTAATAATTCTTCTAAGTTGTCGTTTTGTAATTTTCAATTTATACCTCTCTCTTGCATCTGCCACTTGATATCCCGAAGTTTATCTGCAGCATCTAATATGTGTTCTTCTATAACGTCGATTGTGGCGTCATCAACGCTATCAGGAAACTCGAAAGTGAGTTTACGATATCGGCTCGTGAATGTATCAAGTAAGCTAAGAAGAGAGTCTGCCTCTTGTACAGCGGGATCGTTAAATGACAATTGCTGAGGCTGCTCAGTTATTTTGCGCTTCTCTTCCTTGATAATTCTTTTCAGTTGTTGTTTTGTGATTTTCATTTTAATATTCCGGCGGTCCCAGGCGAGAGACGTCGCCGCGGTCCAGGGCATCCCTCTCCCGCCGAACGGATTCCTCGATGAAACCATCAACGAAATTCCTGAGATCAACAATGGCACTCTCTATAGCATCTTGTCTGTTTGTCCACCCGCCTTCCCGACGTTTATCAAAGTATGCATCCAACAGTTCCCATATTGCATCGTGGGCTTTTTCCTCAGAGGCCTGTACAGAACCCTCGTTAAGGGCTTTACGCTTCTCTTCCTTGATAATTCTTCTAAGCTGTCTTTTTGTGATTCTCATTATCCCATTCCTCTTTCTTCAAGTTCAACAGAAATTGTGCCAAGCTCTTCTATTAAATCCATCATCAGGCCCTCGATACGATTGATAGTCTCATCATCAACGCCGGGGAAGTTAAAGCTGTATTTATTAAAGAGGTTGTGAGCTGTACCTATCATTTCAGATAATTCCTGGGCCTGATCAGCAGCGTTAGAATTGAAAGTGAGTTGATGAGGCTTGAGCTTACCATCGGCATCCCGTGGCCAGGCCTCTTTGATAATTCGCCTGAGCTGTCGTTTAGTGATCTTCATACTTTCTTCTCACGTTTGATAAAAGATCACTTAAGCGATCGTATTCTTTTTCCATCTCTTCTGCCTTGGCCGGGTTATGACCTCTCAAAAGTGGAAGGTCTTGCCCTAATGCCTGAAGATTGGAATCAGCTAATTCGTACTCACCAACATAAATGAGATCCTCGATATCAAGTGCACGAGGATCTGTGGAATTACCTTCGCGGAGTACCTCTTCTCTGATAATTCTTCTAAGCTGGCGTCTTGTGATCTTCACCTTAAAACTCTCCCGATGCATCTAGCATATCTCTAATCATCAGCTTCGTGTCTGCCCACGCATCGTTCAAATCATCATCCAACAATCCAACATCCATAGCGGCGGTGACTACGTTCACCAAGCCTTCT
>Ga0209756_1001115_pt1 | contig 25258 bp, 40 predicted proteins | sample ETNvirenome_6_85_FD_184071 | JGI IMG/M metagenome (GOLD analysis project Ga0209756, IMG submission 184071) | Marine viral communities from the Pacific Ocean - ETNP_6_85 (SPAdes) (version 3) | ecosystem: Environmental > Aquatic > Marine > Oceanic | place: Pacific Ocean | collected 2013-06-19 | reverse complement strand
GTTTCCAAGGAAGGCCTAGGTATTGTAGCGGTTCAAGTTTCAGCCCCTGAAAGTGAATGAACACCCATAAGGTAAATGTCCGTGAGGATGAGGAATTCTCATGGGAAAGGTATGCTTGCCTATTACGCTCAGCTTGGCTCAATCCCTCCAATGAAGAGGTCCAGGGCACTATCTCTGAATACGAGCATAGGCACAAAACTTTTTTGGATTTGCTATTTGTTAGATGGCGGATTAAGATGCAAGCCTTTACGAGACCTTAGCTCAGTTGGTAGAGCACCGGACTTCAAAATAGGAGTGCTTTAATAGAAATATTAAAAGTAGAATTTGGCTATATGCTGGAACACCCTTAGAGCCTTCAATACCAATTGCCTTTGGTGACAATTTGAAGGATTGGGCAATCAGCAGGAAACTATCGGGTCACTAATCTGACGCTTGGCTATTTACTAATAGGAGGTAAACCAGATGTTACATAGCAAAGCAAAAGGAATGATTGGTGAAGTAAAGGTGGCAGCCGATTTACTTTCAAGAGGGTTTCACGTTTTTACTGAAATGGGCGACTTATCAAAGATCGACTTAATTGCCGAGCGAGATAGGAAGTTGTATAGATTTCAAGTAAAAGCCTACAATTCCAAGAATGGTGTTGTAACTCTCTCCAGCAGAAAGAATGGTCCTAACTACTCTTTCCACTACGAAAGTGATCAAATTGACATCTTTGCTGTGTATGTTTTAGATAGAGGCTGTATCTTTTACGTTTCTTCAGGAGAATTGTGCGAATATTCAAGTTCAATGAATATTCGCCTAGACCCTCCAAAGAACGGACAAAAGAAAGGTATTAAGTTGATTGAAAACTATACACTAGATAGGATCCTCAGAGACTACACGCCAAACACCCAAACAGATAATGCTGTGGGTGATGATATAGTCCAGACCAGCAAGCCCTTTACGGGTGGCTTAGGAAACTAAGTGCTGGTAGTTAATCCGAGGGTCACAGGTTCGAATCCTGTAGGTCTCATTTTTTATTTGACAATGACTAAGTTACGGGCTAGAACAAGAGGCAATAGGAGTTTTCAATGATTGAATATACAGTAAAAGTCTACAAAGACGGCACCAAATCCTGGTTCCTCAACAACAAGCACCACCGTGAGGACGGCCCAGCTATTGAGTATGCTGACGGCGACAAGTTCTGGTACCTCAACGGCAACCTGCACCGTGAGGACGGCCCAGCTCTTGAGTATGCTGACGGCGATAAAGCCTGGTACCTCAATGGTAAACGCCACCGTGAGGATGGCCCTGCTATTGAATCGTCGTATGGCTTCAGACAATGGTATCTCAATCACGAACAGTTGACAGAAGAGCAGTGGCGTGCTAAAGTACAACCACAACCAAGCTGTGATGGCAAGGTGGTTGAGATTGACGGCAAAAAGTATAAGTTGACGGAGGTATGATGATTGAGTATAAAGTAAAAGTCTACGAGAGCGGCGACAAGTTCTGGTACCTCAACGGTCTCCGTCACCGTGAGGATGGTCCAGCGGTTGAGCATACCAACGGCCACAAATCCTGGTACCTCAACGGTCTCCGTCACCGTGAGGACGGTCCTGCTGTTGAGTATGCTGACGGCGACAAACAATGGTGCCTCAACGGTAAATGTCACCGTGAGGACGGTCCTGCTATTGAGCATGCCAACGGCACTAAAGGATGGTACCTCAACGGTAAACGTCACCGTGAGGACGGCCCAGCTGTTGAGCATGCCAACGGCACTAAAGAATGGTACCTCAACGGTGAACTCCATCGTGAAGACGGCCCAGCGGTTGAGTATACTGACGGCACTAAAGAATGGTACCTCAACGATAAATACTTGACAGAAGACGAGTGGCGTGCTAAAGTACAGCCACAACCAAGCTGCGATGGTAAGGTTGTTGAGATTGATGGTAAAAAATATAAGTTGACGGAGGTATGATGATTACATTGTTGCTGCTTTTTGGAGCAGTGGATAGAATTGATGAAGGAATTGTTATTGCCGAAGTGGTTGACGGCTACAACAATGTAAGTTACATAGAGTTCGACACAAGAGAGTTCCCATGCCAGCCCAGAGAGCAACAGAAGTTTTATCTTGCTTATGAAGAAGCTGGGCTAGTATGGAAATGCGTAGATAATTTATAATTTCACAAGCGCCGGTCGCCTAATGGATGGGTAACAGACTTCTAATTTGTTTTGTGGGGGTTCGAATCCCTCCCGGCGTGCCATTATATCAATGAGGTAGTAAGATGAGTATGACACGCGAAGAGATGGTTGATGTGATCATTGAAAGTATTGAGGGCTGGAGTCTCAGTGACCTTGTAGCATACGCCCAATTTCAAATGCGCCAGGAGCTAGATCATCTTGATGATTTTGAAATCTGCGATGAATACGATATGGTCGTAGACGAATAAAAATAATTTGACAGTTTGAGTGAATGAGTTACATTGAAAATGCCAAAGGGCGAAAGGAGAAACAATATGAAATTTGAGAAGAACAAGAACACACGGCATGCGTCGTTCAACCTTCATCGTAATGACGTAGCCAAAAAGGCTGGCGTTAATCGCCTTGCTATTACGGCTACGTCTAATGACTGGCGTGTTGGGGACACTACTGTCAACATGACGTTGCGTGATGCACGAGCACTTCGTGATTTTCTTAATGAGAATCTTGAGTAGTTGTAGGTAGGCTATGCAACGTGGGTTGAAATCATATACACCCCGCCTACAAACCGCTGGCACACCGGTTTATAGTGTGCTTTAATCAGTCCACAAAGGAACAGAGAAGATGCGAAAGACGGAACTAATTCGAGGCAAGACTTATAAGTATTCTGGGATCTGGTCACCTAGCCACATTCATAGTATTAGTGGCTACGGAGCTATCCAGAACCTGAGTGAAATACTCATGCGATCATGCATCTTGACGTATTTGGGAACCCGAAATCAAGTTGGGGGGGACATTTACGGATACGGCGATGAACCGATCTTTGAGGCTCGATCGAGCAATCCTAATATGGCCACCTTCCGCTTTCGCTGTTTGAATTGTGGTCCGATTGTCCCTGTGGGTCATGGTAAAGGAGCAACCCGAAAGGAAAAGGCTGAACTTTTGAGAGCAGGGATTGAACGCCATAAGAGCGAAATTGTTAAGCTAGAAAAAACTGTTTCAACACTTTGGAAGCGTATTACTTCAGAGGAACGACAGGCAAACATGTTTGAAAAGTACGATACAGATGAGGAGGCACTTGCTGCAACCTTCTCTAAGATTATCCAGACAGGAGGTTCAGAGACCGAGATTCTAGAAATCCTCAAGGAGTTTGGAGTGACGAACAAGCTGTAGGTAGGCTATTGTGCAACGTGGAGAATGGGAAACTCGCCAGAGAAAAGGGATTCCGTTTGTAGGCTGGGACCAATGCCGAGGATGAACGAAGTAGAGGAGGTTGCAGGTTCGAATCCTGCCGTTGCAGTATACTCACCACCAACATAGGGTCCGGTCCCGTTAGCAGCGCTGGTTAATAGCCGGTAGTCAGGGGCCACCCGTGAGCGGGATCGTAGCTAAGGATGTTGGCGTATAATTGCATACGATAGAGTCGCCTAGCGCTGGACGTACACCAGCCATCTTCTCAGCAAAGCCGCTGGCACACCGGTTAAAGTGTGCTAACTCTTTTACTTGGAGCATTAATGCCATCGCAAGACTTTGAAAAAGTATTTAAGGAAAAGCCTAGTGCCAGTATTGATTTGGATGAATACTGGAATTTACCAGCTGCTGAAGGCTGGCAAAATAAGCCACATCGCTATTTGTACGATTGTTTGAGGGAGATTTATCACCTTCGCTTGGAGCTAGAAAAACACACCGGTCAAAGCTTATGATAAAAGCCGTTGTAGGAGTTCTTTACTCGGATGATTCAACTAAAGTTTTGATGCTTAAGAGAAGAGAGGATGACAGAACAGCGACAGGTTGGTGCTTTCCTGGGGGGAAAAGGGATGGGGTGGAAGACATCAAGCAAACTCTCATTAGAGAGTTCAAAGAAGAGACTAATCTAGCCGTTTGCCCGACTAGGCTCGTACTGTGCGCTGACTCGGGCAAGTATAGAATTTACGTCTACGAAGTAGTATTAAAGGGCTCGTCCCCCGATGTCATTACGCTTAGTGATGAACACGTAGTTGAAGCTTGGCTGGCACCGAAATGGGCAATAGATGAAGTTACGCTTGCCGGACCTGTGACGAAAAGGATTCTAAATCTAATTATTAAAAGGAATAAAGATGCTTGATGAGCCCACGTGTAAACACTATCTTTGTGAGTTGCTAATAATCATTTTTCTAATATCCATTCCTTGTTCAATTGCTTTTAGCAGCGGCGCTAGCTTAATTACAAATACCTATGTACATGATAGTAGAGAAGGTACCATTGCCTGCGACAATGCACAAAGTGTTATACATAAAAAACAAGTATATTGCTTAACAATTGTAGATACTAATTAATTTAATTAAGAGAAAAACAATGTCTCAAGCAACTGATGGCCCTTAGCTCAGTTGGTCAGAGCACTCGGCTCATACCCGAGGAGCCTGGGTTCGAGTCCCAGAGGGCCTACTTTTTATTTGACAGTCAGACTAAAACAGAATAAGGTAGAGCCACAGGAGAGAACAAGATATGAGAAGAGGAAGTGACCAATGATTGAAGCATATATGCGGAAGGCACTAGCCAACCACACGCTCACCAAGCTCTATGACACGGGGGAGGAAGCCCGGCCCCGCCATGTGGGCTTCAAGCTGAAGCAACCTGGCACTGGAGTGTACGCTTTCGAGGTACATTTCACGGGCTACGGCATCTTCATTCAGGGGGACCTGTCGCCGGTCCACCCCGGAGGGTTCGGATGCAAGGAGTTCAAGTCGCTGGGTTGGTTCTCGAAGGATCTGCACTCCAGCTATCTTGCGTCCAAGTTTCTGAAGAAAGGGTTTGTGCCAGCAGCAGCGGCGGAATGGCTTGAGGACTGCCTGGAGGAGAGCGAAGATTGGGGCATCCCTGCGGAGCAGGTCCCCGCGCTTCGCGAGCTTGCGGAAGGATTGCGGGACGACTTCGACTATAGCGCAGAGACGCTCTACGATGCGCTGATCGACCTGGGCCTGTACAGTCTTGTCGATGACGGAGTCCCCGGATGGACGTATGACCCCAACGAGGCGGGGTGGCTGATGGCAATCCATGAGTGTTTTCAGCGGTGCTACGGGGCACTCCAAGCCGCACCGGGGGTGACTGATGGTTGAGAAGCATCAGCTTGGATTTTATCGTCGATCGGGGATCGCGCACGAGGGCGGGGTCCACATGGTCTGGTGGGTCTTAGGCAAGAGACTGTCGATCGTCGGCGGAGTGTGTGATGGCGGCGAGGAGATCGAGGTGCTTGCCTCGATCGTCGTGATGGAGCCTGATCTGGACCCTATGGCGTTGACGCGGCATCGTGCGGGGGTGCTCAAGCTGGCATGGAGAGACCTACAAGCCGCACCGGAGGTGTCCAATGACGCCTGAAGAAACTCGCGAATGGCTCGCCGAATTAGCGTACGACCAAGAGGCAGACTGGACCCGGTATATGCTAGATGTGCTTGAGCCGCTGCTTGCGTATGGGCGTGGGGTCGCCGACGAGGCGGCGCGGCATGGGGTTGCCGACGCTCGCGCAACAGCGGCACGAGAGGCTCTCACGCGGTGGAAGCGTGAGATCGAGACGCCCTACGCCGACCTCACCGAGAAAGAAAAGGACTCCGTCCGAGAGTGGGCGGACAAAGTGATCGGCATAGTTAACAGAGCTAAAATTGAGGTTGAAGAATGAGTGGAGGAAGAGAGGCGACAGTAGCGATAGCAAGTGTTTTGGGCTTCATACTGTGGCTATCGCTACCAATATTGCCTTGGCTCACCTTGCTGGGCGTCAAGATTATGACCGATCTTGAAACCGAGAAGAGTACAGTTGGTGACTGCTCGTGCTCGTGTATCGGGTGCGATGCCTCTGTAAAAGAATGCATATGGGATGTACAAATCGAGAGGTGGTGCCATGAGTGAGCATAAGACGCTGTCAATGCTAGTAATCGAAGGACCGACGTATGTCGGACGATGGACAGCCAAGCCCATCCAAAGCGAAACTGATTTTCACGTCACCCAAGCGATGGGAAGAGGCCATAGCGCGGTACTGGTCGGGGAGCCCGACACACTCCAGAAAGCCTTCCAGCTCGTCAAAAAGCGGGGCTTGGCCTGGCGGGAAGTCACTCTTGGAGAGCTACTGGATAGCATCAGCGCGGAGGTGAAGTCATGAAGGTCGGAGATGTTTGGTATTTTGCGCGCATGCCCGTGTACAGGGATCGTGCTCTGGAGATCTGGCGCGGGTCGGCTGTGGGTCCCGCGTTCCGGGCAGGAGAGGTGTACTACGAAGCGTTCATGTGCTTCAAAGTCACCCCGAAGGGGGGCTGGTTCTCGCCGGTCTGGGGTGGGGACGATCTCGGCGTGCCCCCCATCTCATTTGAGTGGCTCAAAGAGCACCGCAGGAGCGAGCTGTTCTGGGTCACTCCTGCAACTCGGAAGATTCGCCCATCGCGCGAAGAGGCACTGGAGAGCCTGCGTAGGCGCACAGACCGCTATGTGTCCATCTGTAGAGACAGGCTTGAGCAGGCCCTTGTCCGACAGAAGGCATTGGGCGTGCAACTTTTGCTGGAAGGCCAGGAGGTGAAACCATGAGTCTGTATTTGCTAATCAACTGCGAGGACTGTCCCAAGTGCGGGGATCACTTGGTGGCTATAGCATCTTGGAGAGGGATGTGTAGCGCCGGTGACCCGGTGCATTGCGAGTGGTGCGACTTTCGTGGTGAGCTGGACGGTGACGAGGACGGCTGGATCGTGCGGGAGGTGGCGGGATGAGGGCGCATGAAGTCTGGACCGGCGATAGCGTGGAGCGCGCCGATGGGCGGGAGATGGAAGCTGAAAAGATTTGACAGCTAACCCAAGACAGAATAAGATAGAGACACAGGAGCAATGATGGAACAAACAATAAGAATTTTTATTTGTGGACCTGCGAACAGCGGTAAGTCAACGACGGCATATGTCATTCAAGAGGCACTCGCTAAGTATGGAGTAACAGCAGAAGTGAAGGATGATAGCGACTTTGAAGAGTTGGCGACGACAAAAGACTTTGGTGAACATTCTTGGGTCGTACCGACTAGACAGGAAAGAATCGAAGAAGCATTAAGTCTGCGTGATGTGGTTGTGCAAACTGTGCAAACTGTGACCACCCGCGTGAAAAAGAAGTAGCCTGCTTGACAGCCAACTCAAGATAGACTAAGATAGAGTCACAGGAAGGAGAAAGAGTGAAGCAGATATATCTTGCGGCAAAGAAGTTCGTGTGTATGGTCAATGACCCCAACGCCACAGAGGCCGAAATCACCAAAGCAGAACGAGAGCTGAACTCCCAATTGCGGGAGTGGGCAAAAAGAAGCGGCTATGCGGGATATCCACTAGGAAAACCGAGAGAAGCAGCCATGAACGGTTGGCCGATGCCACAGTAGGAGATGACCATATATTTAGAAGTTTTCATCATCTTCTTTGACAGACAATCCAAGACAGAATAAGATAGAGACACAGGAGAGAACAATGACGAATATTAAACGCATCCTTCTAGTCCCAGAGAGAGGCGACCCGCATGGACTACTTGCTGAAGGTCTGGGTGGAGCACGACCGCCGATAGCCTACATCCCCAATGACGGTTGGGAATGGGAAGAAGGCCCATGCACGGAGGAGTATCCCCTTGGCCGTGCCCTCATCCTTGCATGGGATGGGGAGCCCGTTTGGCAAGGAATCGAGGTGATGGATCGACTACTCCTGTCGAACCTGACAACCCAACTGGTAATTCCCGCTCTACGCTTTGGTGATAGGGATTTGAACGGCGGCAGCCTTCCAGGGACCGTCATTCAGATCGACGCCGATGGGCAGGAGGTGAAGAATGAGTAAAATTAAAGGGATACTGCTAATTCCAGAGGAAGGCGACCCGCATAGGCTAATTGCTGAAGGTGCGTGCGGTGCCCGCTCTCCGGTTGCCTGTTGGGATGGAGAGCGTTGGAAGTCGTGGACCGACAACGCTTCATGGTGGCCCTTGGTCCCAGATCTCTGCGCATTCGTCCTCGCATGGGATGGTGACGTGATACAGGAGGGCTTGGATAAGGCTATAACAACAGCCTCTATGGAACTAGCTTGGTATAAAATGGACTATGAGGTATTAAGTCAACGCATATTTTGGTTAGACGAGATTGTTCAATGGGTAGGAGCTGCTCTAGCAGAACTCTTGAGTTGCACACTTGTGCTGATTGACGCCGATGGGCGGGAGATAAAGAGTGGAGGATAATACATGGAGGATGAGCGATGAATTATGAACTTTACGGAACAAGAGAGGATCTTATCTACAACGGGTATGATAATCCAAACGAAACCGTTTATATAGAGGAGTTACTAGCAACATTTGACACGAAAAAGCTTGCAGAAAAATATACAGAAGACTCTCTTCTTAAAGCTGCAAAAAAACAGTATTTTTATCCAGATCTTGATCGCGGAAAATACAAATACAAAAGAGAGTCTCTCTTGAGATACTATGATGGTTACGACATTAGACCAAGAGTGGTAGAGCCAGAGCCTCCAAATAATCCAAAAATATAGCTCATATAGAGCTTTAAAATATTTGGAAGAACTAATTTTGATATACAGTATAATACAAAAGACCCTTGTGGTAAAATATACAATTTAGGATAACTATGATAAATTTAGATAATAAAACTTTTACAAGTTTTATTTCAAATAATGAAACTTGTATGATTATGTTTGGGGCCACTTGGTGCGGCCCCTGTAAGGTTTTGAAACCAAAAGTTGCTGGCCTAAACCTGAGTAACGTTGCTTATGCTGATATTCAGCTATGCAAATCAGAGGCGATGTCTGCGAAAATAATGAGCGTACCCACTTTGATTGTTTACAGGGGCGGAGAGGAAGTGGTTAGGGCCCATAGGCTTACGGAAGAGATTCTCTCTGAAGTTAGGAGTTAGCAGTAATGGCGAAACACAGCGGAAAATGCTCTGTATGTAATAAAGGGTACATTTATTACGATGCATCACCAAGCTTGTTTTGCTCTGTTTATTGCCAGTTACAAATTGATTCAATAGATGATTCTTACGTTCACAAAAAAGAAGGAAAAGTAAGGCCTGCAATAACGGTGAGATCCATTATAGCAGACAGACTAAGGAAAAAAGATGGATAATTCGGTTATTATAGGTAAAGAAGTTGTTTTTTACCTAGAAGGTGGCTGGCAAATATCTGGAAAGGTAAAGATATTTGAAGAGCAAAAAATTATTATTGAAAGCAAAGGAATTTTGACGGTTGTTTTTAGATCAAAGATTTCTGCAATGTCCGTTTTGCAAAATTCTAATGACAGTAGGCCGGAGCATGATTATCCTGTTCCTGAAGGCAGACCAGTAAGATCTGGGGCTGACTTTCCAATGAACGGAATATCTTATGATGATTCGACTTTATCGATTCCCTCATCCTTAGTTGGTGCAAAGAACGAGGATGAGTTTTCAGTATTCTTTGGGGACGATAAGCATAATTCAAAAATATCATTTGGGATTAATGATGATACCATGGAAAAAAATTGAGAGAAAGAAAGAGCAAATAAAGCAGTCTTGTATACCCTGCAATGGAGAAGGATGCATTAGGTGTGAAGCAAAATCAGTAAGACTAGATAAATACTCTTTGGCCAATATTCCTGTCGAATATTGGTCAAAATCGTTTAAGAACTTTGAGGGAGACCCGAATTTTAAAAAAACAATAAGGAAAAAAATTGAAAATATAGACCTGCTTTATGACAGTGGTAAATCACTAATATTTGCAGGAAACCTTGGAACGGGCAAAACTTATACTGCATGTTGTATTCTGAAGCTAGCTATAGCAAATAGATATTCAGCCCTTTATACGACTATGGCTGATGTTGTAGCAAATATTCTTTCAAGCCAGATGGACACCTCTAAATATTATCAAGAACTTATCCAAAAGGATTTTCTTGTTATTGATGAGTTTTCTTCTCACTGGATTTTTCCATCGGAAAAAGCAGAGCAGTTATTTGGAACCTCCTTGGAGTATGTTCTGAGGACTAGGTTTCAAAATCAGCTTCCAACAATCTTATGCTCGAATGACAACGATCTAGATTCAATATTTGGAGGGTTCTTTGCAAAATCTTTCAAATCCCTTAGGTCAAGACATGTCGATGTGCTTATAGTCGGTGGCAAGGATTATCGGAGAAAATAGATGCACGATGCTAAAATTTTAAATTGGATGCTAAAAGGTCCGTCCAATGTAAATGACGTTTATATGCAGATAGAGTTTGACCTATTAAAGTTGGTCATTCTTCCTAACTTCAAGCCTGCAGCTCTACAAATTCACTCTTATTACTCTAGGCATAAAAGCCCTCCTTCTTATGAGGTTTTGGAAAAACTCCTAGATGCGGAGGAAGAAGCTGTTGATATTATTGATTTTATCAAAGACGAGAACTGCGAGCAAAATGAAATAGGATTCTATGTTGATAGGGTCAAAGAAAGGTACAATAAATACCTAGTCTCTCAGCTTGCAGAAAAAGCAGAGCATCTTGATGTCGATCGCGAATCGCTAACCGACTACAATGATGAGCTAAAAAGAGTAATTGCAAAAACAGAAAGGCTTTATAAGTCTGATGTTTTTACAGAGGGTAATGTAACCGAATCTGTAGACTCAAGAGTTGACGATTACAAGTATACTATGGAAAACCCTGATCAGATCAGGGGTTTTCTTTCCGGCTACAAAGAGCTTGACGATTACACCTGGGGTATTAAGAACTCAGAGATGCTTGTAATCGGCGGCGCAAGCTCGTCTGGTAAATCTATGCTTATGATGAATATGGCCATCAACGCTTGGTTGGGTTCAAACGTACCATCAGAAGGTATTACCGGCTTTAATGATGGCAAGAATATACTTTATGTTTCTTGCGAAATGAGTAAAAAGCAGCTTGAGCAAAGGGTTGATGCAAACGCTGCAAACGTAAGGCATCGCGGTATTGCGAGAGCCCAGCTTACCGATGAAGAAGAAAAGCGCTGGATTAAAAACTTAGAATTTCAAAAAGAATATAATAAAATATTTTATATTCTAGATATGCCTCGTGGAACAACCATGGGGGAGATTGAGGCTAAATATGAAAATCTTATGGGCGTATTTAAGCCAGATGCGATTTTTATTGATTATCTACAGCTAATGAAGCCAACAATTGGGCAAGTAGGGTCTGACTGGCTTGATGTAGGCAAAGTTTCAGAGGAACTACATGAGTTTTGCAGAAAGAAAAACATACCAGTTGTCACAGCTGCACAGAGAAAAGCGCAGCAAAAAAAGGCTAATGGCAAAAAGATTGATGATCCGTCGCTAGAGGATTTGGGTCGATCAAAGATGATTGGTGATAATGCGGCGATTGTTTTCATGATAGCTAACAGGGAAGATGAGCTTCTAAGAGAAGATATGGAGCTGCATATTGTCAAAAATAGAGATGGAGCAAAAGGCAAAGTATCGCTAAGAAAAGTGTTTCCAAACTCTAGAATTGAAAGTATGCCAGATGATTGGGTAGAGGATTTTGGAGATGAGAATGAAATCTAAAGATAATTTATTTTGCACTTTTAGAAAAAATGATTTAATTACATTAAAAACCGTTTATGATGATCCGACATCTAGACCAAAAAAATATATATTTAAGAATCACTCAACTAAAGATAGTTCTTTGGCCGTCGTGCCTATAGATGATAACAAGGAAGAGATCCCCGGTTTTGATAAGCCAATCTTTATTCTACATATACCTATAGTCTCAATAGTTTGCGCCGAAAAGCTTCCAAAAGCTGATTTGTTATTTTTTATAAATGAGCTAGAAAATCCACATATTAAAAATGCTATAGAGTCACTTTATGAAGGAAAAGGAAGTAGGTAAAATTAAATCATTTAAATATGACACAAATACTGATGATTTAGAGATTACAATAAAAATTACAGACCCTAAGTTTAGAAAAAAGATAATGAGAGATTTTTCTTTGGCTGGAAAATTAAAAGTTGAAAAAGATATCGTATTATATAATTCAGAAGAGGTTGACTAAATGGCTAAGTACAAATATTCATGCACAAACTGTTGTGCGGAAGTTGAGTATAGCCTTTCTATAGCTCTTTATTTAGAGTTAAAAAATTCAGATCACTTTAAGCAGGTAGAGTGCAGTGATTGTGGTGCTATTTGTGAATTTAAACAAGTATTTGGACTACTATCTAGTAAGATAAAAAAGGACAAGCAAACAATTATTAGCGAAATAAAAGATGAAGCTAAAAAAATTGCAAATAAAGTAAGATCTGGTGATTCAAGAACAATCAGAAATATATATGGAGAAAACTAAGATATGCCTAAGTCAAAAAAGACAGACCTTCTCTCTCTGCTAGAGAATCATGTAGATGAAACAAATTCTTTAAATTGGAATGGAACCTTAGCTGACTATATCCAGTTAGTTATGGATGATCCAGACATTCATATGAGCTCTCACACAAGAGTCCTTAAGATGATCGAGTCTCATGGGGTAGAAAGAGATGAAGATAACTCTGTAAAAAAATATAACTTTTTTGATAGCGATTTATTTGGCATAGATGACTCTTTGTCTGAGATTATATCTTACCTAAAGGCTGCTTCTGCAGGATCAGAGGTTTCTAGAAGAATCCTTTTGTTATATGGACCAACTTCATCCGGAAAGTCTCAATTGGCAGTCCTTCTCAAGAAGGGCCTTGAGGCATTCTCAAGAACAGATTCTGGGCAGACCTATTGTTTGGAAGAATCTCCAATGTATGAAGATCCCCTTACTGCAGTTCCAGAATCTTTAAGGCAGAAGTTCCTAGATGATTATGGGGTAAAAATTGATGGCCAACTATCACCTTATATGGATCTTGTCTTAAAAGAAAAATATGACGGAGACTTTCTAAGACTTCCTGTTAAAAGAATGTTCTTTTCCGAGCAGTCTCGCATTGGCGTTGGCACCTTTGTTCCTTCTGATAAAAAAAGTCAGGATGTATCTGAGCTGGTCGGATCAATGGATCTAAGTAAAATTGGACAGTTTGGATCAGAGTCAGATCCCAGGGCGTACAGGTTTGATGGAGAGCTTAATGTTGCAAATAGAGGCATTATGGAGTTCGTTGAGATGCTTAAGGTTGATCAAAAGTTCTTATACGTTCTTCTTACTTTGGCTCAAGAGAAAAATATTAAAACAGGAAGATTTCCCTTTATATATGCAGATGAATTTTTGCTAGCTCACACTAACGAGACAGAATACAAGAGGTTTTTGGCCAAAGACGAGATGGAAGCCCTTCATGATAGGATTATTGTTGTAAAAGTTCCTTATAACCTCCAGGTTTCAGAAGAGGTGAGAATCTATGAGAAGCTTATTAGTCAAGCTAGATTTAGAGGAGTCCATATAGCTCCATATACCTTGTATTGTGCGGCAATGTTTGCGATCTTATCCAGACTAAAGGAGTCGAAGAATAATGGATTAACTCCATTGAATAAAATGAAGCTATACGATGGAGACGAAGTTGAGGGTTTTTCTCAAACTGATGTTCCCACTCTAAGAAAAGAGTTTGAAGCAGAAGGGATGTCGGGGGTTTCTCCAAGGTATATTATAAACAGACTTTCCTCTGCCTTAGCTCAGGATAACACCAGCTGCATTACTCCGATTGATGCAATCAGGGTTGTTAGAGATGGGTTTAGTTCCAATCCAAAACTAGATAAAGATGAAATAGAAAGATTGGAAAATATTTTAACTACAGTTATTGAGGAGTATTCTAAAATAGCTCGAAATGAAGTTCAGAAGGCATTCTTTGTAAACTTTGAAGCAGAGATTCAAAATCTTCTTTCAAATTATATGGACCATGTTGGTGCGTATCTAGACGGAACAAGAATAGAAGATGAATGGGGAGAGTACTCTCCTCCAAATGAACGCTTAATGCGATCTGTTGAAGAAAAGGTTGGCATAACTGAGTCTGGCAAAAACTCTTTCCGTCAGGAAATATACAGAAAAATGCTTAAGTCTGCAAGAACAAATGGCGGAGCCTTTGACTATAGAGAGCACGCTAAACTTAGGGATGCCCTAGAAAAGCAGCTATTTGACGAAAGACAAGATGTTATCAGACTTACGGTATCTGCCAGAAACCCAGATGAAGAAGAGCTTAAGAGGGTAAATGTTGTTGCTCAAACTCTTTGTGATAAGCACGGATATAATGCCGAAAGCGCAAACAAACTCTTAAGATACGTAAGCTCTTTAATGGCAAGGAATTAGTATGTCAGGGGCTCCAAAGTCTGGAGAAAACCTCTCTGATATTTGGAAGCTAAAACAGAGAGGCAAAAGAGACTCCGAAAGACATAAAAAACTTGTAAATGATGCCATTAGAAAAAACGGAAAAGATCTAATTACAGAGCATAATATTATTACCTCAGATGGTGATAAAAAAATAAAAGTTCCTATTAGATTTTTGGATAAATATAGATTTAAATATGGCAGGTTAAAAAACAGCTCAGGCACAGGTCAAGGTCTTGATGTCAAGGGTGGTGATAAATTTCGACTTGGCAAAAAGAAGAAAAAAGGGAGCCCTCAAAAGGCTGGAGACAAAGAGGGTGAGGTTTTCTATGATGCAGAGGTAACTATAGACGAGCTTGTAGAGATTCTGATGGATGAGCTAAATCTTCCCTGGATGGAGCCTGAAAAATCATCATTTATAGAAATAGAAACAGAAGAGCTTTCAACTATAAGTAAGAAAGGTATTTATCCAAATCTAGATTTGAAAAAAACTTTGATTCAAAACCTTAAGCGAAACGCATCAAAAGGTGAGGCGAAAATTGGAGGAATCAATGAGGATGACCTTCGATACAGGCATTATGAAACAAATAAAGAATATCTTTCGAATGCAGCTGTATATCTTATGATGGATATAAGCGGTTCCATGACAAGAGATAAGGTTTTTATTGCAAAAAGCTTTTATTTTTGGATGGTTCAATTCTTAAAAAGAAGATACAAAAATATATCCCTTGTTTTTATAGCACACGATGTAAAAGCCTTTACAACATCTGAAAAAGAGTTTTTTAGTATGAGTGGATCGGGCGGAACAAAATGCTCTTCGGCATTTAAACTGGCCTATGAGCATATGTGTGAGAATCACCCGGCTGATCAGTGGAATAATTATATTTTTGAATTTAGTGATGGAGATAACTGGGCTGATGACAATAACCTGGTTATTGATTATGTTAAAAAAATGCTACCAATGGTTAGAGCGATTGGTTACGGGGAGATAGATCTTGGAGATTCTTATAGTTGGGGTTCTGACTCTAATAAGCTATCTTATATGCTTGAAGATTCAGTCAAAAGAACCCGGTTCGTCTCGATGAGAATATCATCTAAAGATGAGGTTTTTGACGCATTAAAATTATTTTTTAATATAGACGGAAGGGCTTACAAAAAGGTTAAAAAATGAATAAAGTTTTAAGTGAGCGAATTAAAATATTAGAAAAAATGGCCGAGGATATAAAGCTTGATCCGTATCCTATAAATTATGAGGTAGTCTCGCAAGAAACTATGCTTGAAGTAATTAGCTATGGGCTTCCAACCAGAGCTAGACACTGGAGTTATGGACAGTCTTATGATTATCAAAAGATGCAAGGCGAGATGGGTTTTTCAAAAATTTATGAAGTTGTTTTAAATAACAATCCGTCTTATGCGTTCTTGCTTGATACAAATTCTGATATAGCCAACACAATGGTCGCTGCGCATGTTATTGGGCATGTTCATTTTTTTAAAAACAACTATCTTTTTAAGCAAACTGATAATAAAATGGTTTATCACGCCGCAGAGCGGGCCCAAAGGATAGAGGAGTACATCCAAAAGTATGGTATTGATGCCGTAGAAAGAGTTATGGATATAGGCTTTGCGTTAGATAAGCATATCGATTGGCACAAAGGCATAAGTCGTAAAAAATACCCAAGAAAAAAGAAGTATTTCAAGGATGTTGCTAAAGATGAATTTTCTGATCTTTTAGACCCAAAAAGGTTTGTCTAAAAAAATGGTTGTTCCAAAAAACAAATTTCCCCCTAATCCAGAAAAAGATATTCTTTGGTTTCTAATAAATTATTCGAAGCAGCTTGAGTCGTGGCAGGTGGACGTGCTTGAAATAATAAGAGAAGAGTCTTATTATTTTTACCCTCAGTATATGACAAAAATAATGAACGAAGGGTTTGCGAGCTTTATACACGCTTATCTTATGTCGGATTTAGAGTGTATAAATCATGGCGAACATCTTGATTTTTGTGGAATACACGAAAAGGTTGTTCAGCCGGGAAGAAATAATTTAAATATTAATCCTTATTTTCTAGGCTTTAAAATATTTACAGAAATAAAAGAAAAATGGGATGCGCTTTATGATTCTGGGGAGTCCGATATAAATGGGTTAGAAAAAATATATAGAGTTGTCGAAACTGAGGATGATATCTCCTTTTTAAGAAACTATCTAACAAAAGAGTTGTCAGAAGAATTAAAATTGTTTAGTTATAAAAATATCCAGACGCCTACCGGCGACAGGGGTATTCATGTGACAGGAACAAACCTGGATAGGGTTATAGAATCCCTAACAAAGGATCTTTATAATTACCGTGCTCCGCTCATAGCAATAACTGGTATTGAAGATGGGTTTTTGCAGCTAAACCATCTTTCTAAAGAAATTGGTACTTTAGATGCAAAGCATGTTGAAAAAGTTTTAGAGTACGTTTACGAGGCCTGGAGGTCTCCTGTAAATCTTGAAACAGTAGCTGATGATGGCGAGATCATAAACTATACTTATGATGAGCTTGGTTTTGGTGGATGATGTCTGAGGAAAACTGTATGACTGGAGAGGTTGCCGCTCAGGGCAAAGAGTTTGCTAGAAAAGTCTCTCATATTGACTTTTCATATCAATTTAATGCAGCAAGAGACTTTCAGAAGGTAGAAAAGAAAATATTTTCACTTTTATGCGATATATCAAAAGAAACTTTTAAGAAACAAAAAAATACAGGGTTAATAATTGTTTTAGGCACATTTGACAAGTCTGATGACCATACTGTATATGGTATGAGGCAGATTGGTGTCAATCCAATTCAAAAATATATAAACATCTGCGAAGACTCTTTTGAGAAAGACATTTCGTCTCTGATGAGAGAAGGTGCAGATGGCGCAATAATAGTTAACAGAAATGGTCAAATCATAGGATCAAAAATCTATTTAGTTGTAGATGATTCATCCTTAGATGTTCCGGATGGGTGCGGAACAAGGCATATTAGCGCTGCCTCATTCTCTACAAGAGAGGATATTATCGCAGTATTTACCTTGTCTGAAGAATCTTTTGTTGTTAGGACGTGGAAAAATGGAACATTTGTTGAGCAGTTCGACCCATCGGATGAATAATTTTGTAACAAATGAAGAAATTAGAGATATTTACATAAAGAATAAAAGCTCAGACTCTAAAGAGTGGATGAATCTAGTCTTCAGTAAGACTAGGTTTTTTATTTTCAAAAAAATAAAAAAAGAATTTATCTACAAAAAGGACTTAAAGCAAGAAGCTTACTTGGGTCTTTGGACTGCGATAATTACGTTTGATTTTAATAAAAATTTCGATTTTTTTAGATGGGCTGACTGGCATATAAAGTCAAAAATAAGAGACGAAATTTCCAGAGAAAAAAGACAAGCACACCTTTGTAATTCTATTAAAATATATAATTTAAGTACGCAGAATTTAGTAAACAAACAGTCTGAGTTTAAGTGGGTTGAGTTTAAAATCGATTTTTTTAAATGGTTAATGGCTAATGAAAAATCACTGTCTAGAAGGGATTTAAAAATCATTGTCGAAACGATCTTGCTGAATAAAACGTTAGTCGAAGTTGCCGAAGCAAACCAGCTATCGTCAGAAAGAGTTAGACAGATAAAAGAAGAAAATTTTAAAAAAATTCGTAATTTTGTAAATAAATAATCTTGGGGAAATTGACAAAAATGAAATATAATAGGATACTTATAGATCTAAATAAAGATGCTAATTTAACAGAATTTGCCAGAACATTTCTAAAGCAATATTATATGTGAATAACTTGCAAAGACTCCTATATGACTTATTTTACCGCCCCCAGGACTATGTAAGATAAGAGCGCAAACTCAGGTGGAATTTATATGGCTAAAAATCGAAATGGCCCGGATAGTCTTATACATCCTATCTTTATGGACACTAGCAATTTTAAGATTCGCATCCTGCCAACTAGCGGCAAAGAAGAAGCGAACCTGCAGCTAAGAGTCATTCGGGTCTATTAAAATAGAAATATCAAAAGTTTAAGAAACAACAAAAGGAGAGTATATAAAATGGAAATCGCCTCAAGAATATTATCAGACATCACAGTCTATATGAAGTATGCACGGTATTTGTCAGAAAAGTATCGCAGAGAAACATACAAAGAGCTTGTTACTAGAAACAAAGAGATGCATATTAGAAAGTATCCTAATCTAAGGGAAGAAATCGAAAAGGCGTACCAGTTTGTTTATGCTAAGAAGGTTCTCCCCTCTATGCGTTCGATGCAGTTTGGGGGCAAGCCGATTGAGGTTGCTCCTAATAGAGTCTTTAACTGTGCTTATTTGCCGGCTGATGACGTTAGAGCTTTTGGAGAAATTATGTTTCTCCTACTGGGGGGCACTGGCGTTGGGTACTCAGTACAAACGCACCATGTAGAAAAGCTGCCACAAATACTAAAGCCTAACGGCAAGAGAACTTATCGTTATTTAGTAGGGGACTCTATTGAAGGCTGGGCTGATGCAGTCAAGGCTTTGGTGATGTCTTATTTCCGTGGAACTTCAAAGCTACGTTTCGATTTTTCGGATATTAGACCTAAAGGTAGCAGGTTAGTAACATCGGGGGGTAAAGCCCCAGGACCACAGCCTCTGAAAGAGTGCCTGGTAAAACTTGAAGGTATACTAGAAGCAAAAGAAAATGGTGACAAGCTACGACCAATTGAAGTCCACGACATGATTTGTCACATAGCAGACGCAGTGCTAGCCGGTGGTATTAGGCGAGCTGCTCTTATTTCCCTATTTTCGGCTGATGATGACGAGATGATTGCAGCCAAGACGGGAAGTTGGTGGGAGAAAAACCCACAGAGAGGTCGAGCCAATAACTCAATCGTATTGATGCGCCACATTGTTACCAAAGGCTTCTTTAAAGACCTATGGGACAGAGTTAGAGCATCTGGCGCGGGAGAGCCAGGCTTCTACTTTACATATGATAAAGATTGGGGGACTAACCCCTGCTGCGAGATCGCTCTACGCCCCTTCCAGTTCTGCAACTTAACTGAAGTTAATGTTTCAAATGTTAAAGACCAGGAAGATTTAAACGATCGTGTTCGGGCAGCAACCTTTATCGGCACGCTCCAAGCCTCGTATACCGATTTTCACTACCTGCGACCTGTATGGCAAAGAACTACAGAAAAAGATGCCCTGATTGGAGTATCTATGACCGGGATCGCGTCTGGTAGGGTGCTGAATCTAGATACCTCCGAAGCTGCTAATGTAGTCAAAGAAGAGAACGCACGAGCCGCTGCCCTAATCGGTATTAACCCAGCAGCCAGAACCACTTGTATTAAGCCTGCTGGAACGACAAGCCTTACCTTGGGCACTTCTTCTGGAATACATGCTTGGCATGCACCTCATTACATACGTCGGATTCGAGTTGGCAAAAATGAGGCTATCTATCAACACCTAAAGGAATTCCACCCTGAACTGGTTGAGGATGAGTATTTTCGCCCCCATGACACAGCGGTCATACAGATTCCACAGAGAGCGCCGGAAGGCTCAATATTACGCTCTGAGAGCGCCCTGGAGATGCTCTGTAGGGTCAAAGCATTTAGCACCCAGTGGATCAAGCCGGGGCACCGAAAGGGACAGAATACACACAATGTGAGCGCTACTGTAACCATTAAGGATAACGAATGGGAAGAGGTTGGAGAATGGATGTGGGAGAATCGAAACTATTATAATGGTCTCTCCGTTCTACCTCACGATGGTGGTACATACATTCAGGCACCATTTGAGGACTGTGATGAGGATACTTACCACACAATGCTAAAGACTCTCCAAGAAGTTGACTTATCTAGCATTATAGAGATGCAAGACGACACCGATTTGCAGGGCGAACTGGCTTGTGCTGGTGGAGCTTGTGAGATAAAGTGAGTTGACTTTATCTCTATTGTGCGATAATCATGTCTCCACTGGGTCTCTAGGGGAGACACTATGAGTAACTTCTTTGAGAAGCGTGTGACCGACTATAATGCATCCGGAATGGACGGAGAGTGGGGCTGGTAGCTTTCAGCTAATATTTTTAAATAGCTTGAGAGAATGATTTTGAAAAAATTATTTTATAGAGCTATGCCAATAGGTTTAGATAAGATTAGTCATGGCAACTACATTACTATGTCTAGGCGTTTTGCTATAGATCACGCAATAACCTCATCTATATATCATGGCGAAGATTATGGGGTATATAGTTTTTACTTAAATAAGAATGAATTTAAGCCTGCCAACAATCCTGGAGAATACCTGTATGCGGGCGCATCAAAAGATGTTTTTTTGTATGGTACTGCAAAATATGATGATTTCTCTGCAAACTCTGATTTCAAAATATCCAAAAATAAGCTTAAAAGCCTTTACTCTTGGCTTAAGTTAAGTGGATTTAAAAAAGAGTCCAAAAGGTTAGCTTTTTTAATTACAAAGCAATCATCTGGCCCTCTTTTTAGTGCAGAGCACATGATTGATAAGGAAACTTACCCATATTACGAAGACTCAGAGCACTATCCTGATATTGAGGACGAAATAAGAAAGGAAGATATTTTTTACGGTAAAAATGTTTTATGGATCGGGACGCCTGGCAAAATGCTTCGGGTAGATGCAGATTACATATATCCTATCCAGGGGAATATCTTTTATCCTGAAAAAATAAATGATGTAATGAACAAAATAGTTAACGCTGAAGAGCGGGCAATGCTGTATGCCCCATATGGAAATGTAACAAAGATTGAAATTAACGATATACGTGAATCTTTAGATTATGAAGATGATTACGGTATGAGAACTCTAACGACAGGTGATGAGGAGCTTGATGAGTATCTTAAAGATCCTGATGAATTCTTCTCACATCTTGACCTGGAAGAAGAGGGGGATAGAGCCGAGTATGAAAAGGAAAAGGCCAGGCTGGATGAGGAGCTTTCTGAAGCTACAGCCTCAGGTGATGGTGACTTAGGCGAATACATGGTTCAAATAAGAGATGGCAATCATAGGGCCTTTGGAGCGGTAGCAGCAGGAGAAACATACATATGGGTTGCTATTTCTGAAAATCAGCTTCAAGATATAAGAAACGATATTCACTCAAGCTCTAATGATTTAAAAAAGAAGATTGTTTAATAAGGAGTTTGCTATGAAAAAAATACCCAGCTTAATCAACTTTCTCAATAAACAAGGCCACTTCTGTGCAGCCTTAGGCTTAAAGAAACTAGCAGCAGTAGAAGTAGATCCGGTTAGTCAGCAGAGAATAGAGCAGGCTGCAGCAAGAAGGTCAACTCCCTTTTTATCATGGTTCCCGGAGGGCCAAAGAGTTTACCTGCCTTTTAAGAGTCAGATAGATAAGGCTCAGTATGCTAAAGAAACTTTTAAGTATTTAAAATCATATATGTCTAATTATGGACATGATTGGTCGGATGAAGATATCTTTAATGGCCGAAGGGGCAACGAAAAGCTAAATGCAAAGTGGGTAAAAAGAAATATTATAATTCCATATTCACTAGAAGAATATAATTCCGGCATTTTAGGGTATTTTTCACGATTTAGAAGTAGCGCTGAGTTTCAAAAATACCTGATTGACTTATTTAATAAATTTTTATCAAATACATACGATCCAAACCTAACTTTAGATCCCCTGGGCGAATGGGATACTAGCCTTGATCTAGAAGACTTTTCCTTAGAAAACACAGCTAAAATAAATGATGCAAAAAATAAAATAAACAATATTATCGAAACAATAAAAATTATTCATGAAGAGTTAGATCATTTTTTTAATGATCCAGTTAGAGTTGGGTCAGAAGGCGATCTTCTGGTAGTTATAACGATTAGGCCGGATGATATAGCTACAATGTCAACCGGAAGAAGATGGACTTCATGCATGAATCTGAATGAAGGCGCTCATTATAAGGATGTTTTTTGCGAAATATCAGATGGTGGATTTGTAGCTTATCTTATAAATGAAAGTGATCAAGATATTGATGACCCGCTTGCAAGACTGTCCATAAAGAGATTTGATTCTGCTGATGGAAGATCTATAGCTGTGCCAGAAAGTGATGTATACTCCTCTGGGGAAGAGTATCCCGGCTTAATCAAAGTGGTTAAGGCTTGGATAGGCGAAAAACAAGGAAGAATTCACCCCTCAACATACACAAGGGTGGGTGGGAAGTGGTCAGATACATTTGAAAAAGAGGAAGCTTTTGGTGTTGATTTAGATATGAGCCCTGAGCGTACCTTGGAGGTTATGAGGGATCCGGTTAATTTTTTCTTACAAAATTATGATTTTAAAGATACGTGGTCCGTTACTGATAATTTTTATAATGATTGGTGGTCGTATTTCGAGCATGATAATGAAGATGAAGCTTCACACACAGATGAATACGGGTATCCCCAGCCAACACGTCTTGATTTCTTACACCTAGAGGAGCCTAAAATATTTCAAACAAAAGAGGAGGCCGAGGAGTGGATTAAGAGGAACGCCTTAGATAACTATAATCTCAAGCTATCTGTAGAAGAAGATTTGGAAAACTGGAAGGATAGAGAAGAGGCAAAAGGTTGGGGCGAAGAGGTTGATCTCTCAGAGAAAGATGATATCATAGCTTGGATTGATAAAAACGAAAGATATACGATAAAAAAAGAAGATGCTATGTCTAAGGTCACTAAGGTTGGTGATGATTTTGTTAACAAGAAAGGCGGGCGCATAATGAGCAGCATAAACGAGAAGGGAAAGTATTACCATTACTTTCAAGAAAATAAGGAAGATCTTCTTTGGTTCTATAGCTTGCATAAAAAATTTCCATTTTCAAAAAGGCAATTAGCTTCAACATTTCCTGATACAATAGAGTATGAATCAGAAGATGAAGAAATAGATTACCTCTACTTATCAAAGTCTTTTAGCAATATTAAAAATGAGTCACGAAAGACAAAGAGAGGAAATGAGTTAAAACAGCTTTTGTATGACGCTATAAATTATGATGACATCGTTAGGTTGTTTAAAAAACAGGCATATTCAAATTACCCATCTAACTATAGACCGACAGAATTATATTTTGGCTCACTAATAAGTTCTTTGTATCATTCAAAGTTAGTGTCATTTAGAAGCAGCTTTACGGAAAGACTTAGGTCAGTTCTATATACCCTGAGTGCTAACGAAACCCTTCTTGACTCGGATTATAGAACCGCCTCTATAAAAGGCCGCGTAGAAGAGGTAATTTTTGATGCAATGTCGGCTTATCAGGCCCATGATCCTGTTGCTTTAAGGATTTATTTAAACAAAATTAACAGTCTAATTAATGATTTTGATAAAAAAGATGGCGATTTTGATGCTGTTCTTGATATATCATATAAGATTGATAATGTAAAAGATTTCATCTATACAATCAGGCACCTCAGAGAATCTGGATCTATATTGATGCCGGGCCTAGAAGGTCTTTATGCTATATGCAAAAGCCTTTATGAAGATAGCTTCGATTATAGCGGTACAAGAAAGACCATTTCTGACAATAATATGAAAAATATTGTAAAGAGAAAGGCCAAAGAGACAATGGTTGATATAGCAAGCTTAGTATCTAAAATAAACAAACAAAACTAATTAGAAGCTAATATTGTAGTATAAGGTAGCATGGTAATAAAACTTTTAACAGATCGCGTTGGTTACTCAAGGGACGTAAAAGAAATACGTCAAGAGTGGTTGCGCGATCTATTTTATTTTATAGGTCTAGATGTAGAAGCTATGGACGAAATGGAGCGAGATGAAGTTCTCGATTATATGCTTGAAAATGAAATTGAAATAATAGAGCATAAAAGCATTGAGGCGTTAGAGGTTAAGTTTAATGGAGAGTTAGTAGGAGAGTGGGCAGGCCCAGAGCTTGTGCTTAAACAAGATAAGGACGGATCGCTCTATTACGAAGTTGAAATAGAGCACTGGACAATAGAAGAAGATCAAATAGAATAAATGGAGACAATGTGAGTCAAAAAATATTTGTTTTAGATACATCAGTTTTGGTACATCATGAAGATTCAATTCATGCTTTTCCAGACCAAAAGGTCATTATACCAATGGTTGTTTTGGAGGAGGTGGACAATCTAAAGACAAGATCCGATTCTGTTGGAAATTCCGCAAGATATGTTAACAGATTCTTGGATGACTTAAGATCAAGAGGATCACTAGCTGAAGGCGTTAAGCTGGATAACGGTCAGGAGATTCAAGTTTACACGGAGTTAGCAGAAGAAGATTTAATTCCAATGCTTGATGTAAATGCTGACAATAAAATAATTGCAACTGCACTAAAGTTATCTAAATCAATATACAATGACATTGTTCTTATCTCAAGAGATATAAATATTAGAGTTAAATGCGACTCTCTTGGCTTAAGGTCTGAAAATTACAACAAACACAAAGCAACCATAAAGAGAAAGGGCGCTTACACTGGGGTCTCTGTGTTAGACCTATCCCCAAATGATGTAGATGACTTTTATGTTAATGGCAAGGTAAGATTAGATGACAACTATGAGCCAAATGAGTTTCTGGTTTTAAAGGGCGGACAAAAAAGCGCTTTAGCTTGTTTTAAAGATGGCTATGCAAAAAAGCTAAATTATGCAAGCCAGAAAAGCTTTGAAATTCAAGGAATAACCCCTAGAAATAAAGAGCAAATGTTCGCTTTAGAGTCGCTTTTGGATAGAGATATTCATATGACTACCATAAGTGGTAAGGCCGGCAGCGGAAAGACCCTCATGGCAACGGCAGCAGCCTTGCATATGTTAAATGAAGGATGGTATGAAAAAATTATCATTTCAAGACCAGTTCAGAGCATGAGTTCC